>SDBT01017136.1_pt1 | contig 11455 bp, 9 predicted proteins | sample 2277101 | NCBI WGS metagenome assembly SDBT01 (sample SAMN10404973, study PRJNA504765) | marine sediment metagenome | isolation source: marine sediment core GS10_PC15, 103 cmbsf | place: Arctic Ocean: Southern Knipovich Ridge | collected 2010
GCAGATATGAATTTTGTCAAGTTCACATTGGTTTTCATGCGTTCTGTAATAACTGAGCGTTTCGGTCAACTCGCTAATCAACGTTTGGAAGCCTTTTTTCAGACAATTTCTGAAAGTATCTTCATCCGGTTGTGGAGATATTTGTTTGTGCAAAGTCCCCTGGACGGTTTGGGCCGACATATCGAGCTGTTCGGAAACGGACCGGACGATTTGCTCACTGCCGGAGGTTATGCAGCGTGCAAAGGGTAAATCCCGGTCAGGCAATATAATCAGATTTGTAAAGCGGCATCCTATGTCGAGGATTACATCCGTCTGTCCGTCGGTGTGGTCGCCGAATTCGCAGAAGCAGTTCAATACAGCCATGCTGTTAACGTCTATGAGCATGTTCTGCAGGCCGGCGTCAGCAGCCCGCTTGCTTTGTTGCTGTACGGTGTCAGTGCGTGCAGCGACAAATAAACCTGCCAGGTCACTACCGCCATTGATGTTGTCTAAGAGTTGATAGTCAATAACACATTGCCTTACATCTAACGGGCATATTTCTTTGGCTTTTTGAAGGACTGCTGAAGGTATTTGCTCTTTTGACATTGACGGAAATTTGAAACCCCGCACTGTAACTGAAGGTCCGTTTACAGCATTTACAACTTGAAGCGTTTTGGCTCCGATATGCTCAATACATTTATGTATGGCGTTGGTTATGTCTTGTTCGTTATGTTCAACCGAAGTATTTCGGGGAATAATTTCGACGTTGGCACAGTTTTTAAGAGAGTATTTGTCGTGGTCTCCGGCGAGTTCGGCGATTTTTATTGAATGCGAACCGATATCCAGCCCTAAGAGGGCCGTGTTGCCAAGATTCAAAAAATCAGTTAACTTCACAATCTATCTTTCAATATTATGTCAGATTACTCTTCATGCCATCGCGTTGGGACAAATCTGACCCCTATATCATCGGGGTCAACATTTTGCAGGGCGGCATCGTAGTGGAACTGTACGCTATTATGGATAATGGCACTGTCGCCTACGAAGGAGCCATACAAATCGGCGGAATTTCTTATGTCCAGCAGGGCATAGGGTGCATAAATAGAGCCATAAAAATTGGAACTGTTTTTCAGAATTATCGAAGTACACTGAGAGGTACCATAAAAAGTCACCTTTGTCGGGTCTTGTGTGTCGTTGATTACATCACCGCCATTCATCGCATCGAAATTGCCTGCGAGGTACATTTCAAGCGATGAATCCGGTGTGCCCTGGACTAATATCTTAGCACCGGTTTTAAGCAACACACCACCTGATAACACACTTATGGTAACATCGCCCTCAAGCTGAAGTGTTGCGTTTTGATTAACGACTATGCCGTCATACAAATATGCGCCGGCGGTTACCGTTACTGTATCTCCCGTGGCGACATCAAGCTGACCTGAGTTCGTTAATCCATCAATGGGCAAAGTTACATCAGGGAAGGGTATCTCCTGGAGCGTAGCAACGATATCGCCCTGAAAATCACTTTTGTCGTTCACAACGATTCCCGGATCATCTATCGCACCAGGTCCTACAATCAACATACTATCTTCCGGCACTTCGATACCGGTCCTCAAAATTATATCACCCGGCTCATCACAATTAGTTCCAATGTGAATGGGAAGGCCGCTATTGGTGCCGCCATATGCACCATCTGCTGAATCATAGCCGTCAATAGTAACTTTGGCTTTCAATTCGACACTGTCTTTGACCAATATTGCAAAGTTGAAAACACTGGTCAAAACGGTCCTGCTGAAAACGGTACGCAAGGTACTGCCGGCCGTTCCGACGGCACTGATGTCGAGAGCCAACAATCCAGCCGGTGCTCCGACAGTCGGTGCGACTGTGTATGTATAGGTTTGAGAACTGCCGGGCAGGGATACGGTAGTGGATTGCTGCGGTAAAGCTCCCGTCCATGAATCCAGCAATCGATTTAGTTCGAAAACCGCTGCATCATGTCCGGCATCAGCAGCTTCTCTGGCGGCAATTTCCTGCTCGGCTCTTATGGCCATTATGCGACTTTGGTAGCCGAGGCTGGCCATGGAAACCGCCATGACCGCAAAGATTGCTATCGCAAATACGAGCAAGACCAGCACTAATCCCTTATGAACCACTTTTTTTTCTTTTGACATTCGCACGCGTCCTGCCCCATTGATTGTTAATTATGCAAAACAGCGGATGTAACAACTCTCAGGTTTTGGCTGCCGTTATCAAGCAGCAGGTTCATCTTCAATGATGTCCCGGCGCCGGCAAATGAGCAGCTTGATACACTGCTCGCCAATAAATCCGTTCGGATTTCAGTTCTTGGATTTTTTATTCCATGCTCGACGAATAACTGATTATCGGCACAATAAAATCTCGCGTAACGGTCGGGCGTGATGGCATCATTATTGGCTGTATCATTCCAGTAATCCACTTCGACCCCAGTCGTGTCGTCGGAGATGGTATAGTGCCTGGCGGCTTTGCGGACGGTTCCGTCAAAGGCCTTGCGGACAATATAACCATCCTGTACTATGCCCCCGTGAACGCGCATAAACATCTGCCCCCAACCGCGCTGTATATTGACTATAAAAGTCCCAATGCCGAGCACAATAATAAAGGCTGCGACCATTGTGATCATCAGTTCTACAAGCGTAAATCCATTTCGCAATCTTATCGTATTTATCTGCACTGGTATTATCTTAAATTCAATTACATCAATAACTTTGATAAGTAGTCCAACTAATGGATGTGTCGGTATCAGAAAAGGTTCCCTGTCCGTAATCCTTCTGCCCCCAGGCTACCACGATATTCAGGAGCCTGGGAGAGTCCGCAATATCCTGATAGGAGAGGGTAGCGAAATAGTTGGCATTGTTTGCGCTGACGGTATAGCTTCCAAGCAAATCGGTGAGGTTTGGCGCGGGCTGGCCCGATGCTGAAGCAGTGACAGCCAAATCCGACCCTAAGTCAGCGACGGGATCGAAATCGGTTTCGCTTTGCCGGCCCTTCCACGTTTCCAGTAAGACAAGGGCCAATCGTCCGGCTGTTATGCTCAGATCAGCCTGCCTGGCATTGAGGGCAGTATAATACTGGTAACCCATAGTGCCTACAACCACCGTGAGCAGAATAGCTAATGTCACAACAATTTCAACAAGGCCAATGCCCCTGTTTCGATATTTGATTTTGTTATTACTCATTGGGCTTTACCCTGCAACAAAGTTTGAGTACTAATCAAACCTTTAAGGGCACAGGATGATAAGTCTCTTTTGGCACAGGACTGTCGCGGCGGGAGCCGCCAGGGCCCCCGCCGCGTTAACCTGGATAGTCCACACCTGGGCAATGTAACTTACGGTGTTTCGCTCCACGTACCGGTTTCGTCCAGGGTTACTTCGGAAGGAGTATTTATTTTCCCTGCCGGCGCACTTACGGTAATCGTGAACGTCAAAGGCGGGTCAGCGGTGTAATCGTATGCGGAGGTCCAGGAATAATCGCTGACCGAGAAGTACGTTCCGGTCAGGTCGCTTGAAGAAAATCCAAGCGCCACAAGGCTTGGTGCACCAGCCCCGTACGACCCGTCAATCCCCTTTTCCGCTGCATAAGCACGAATCGCCGTGCCAAGCGTACCGGCCATGGCTTTTCCCTCGGACCACTTTGCTGAGTCAATTCGCCCCCTCATAATGGGTATGGCGACGGCCGCAAGAATGGCCACAATGAGAATAACTACCATGAGCTCAATTAGTGTGAAACCTTCCCTCTGATACATAATTTAGCCCCCAAAAAAATGGTTAACATATCCGCCCCAAAATTCGTACTAACAAAATTTTTATCGGCAGTCTTCGACCGCCGGTTAACTTCTTCTTGTAATTATTTCCAAACAGTTGAAAGATTGAAAATCGGCATGTATAGTGCCAAGAGCACTACCAAGACTATTGTGCCGACGGTAACTATCAACATTGGCTCCAAAACCGCCAGAACGGTGGCAATGGTACTTTCGACTCTTCTTTCATAATAGGTAGATGTTTTGTCCAGCACATTGGGCAAAGAGCCGCTTTCTTCGCCGACTTTGACCATTTTAGTAAGCAGCTTCGGGAAGAAGCCACAAACAGTCATACTAATAGAAATTCCCGATCCCTTAACGATGTGCTCTCTGGTTCGAGCGACGGCATCTGTCATCACCGCATTATTGCTCATAGTCGAAAGGATCTGGAGGGCATCAAGAACAGCGACTCCAGTCGCCAGAAGAGTGGCAAAGGTTTTGCAGAACATGGCTACGAAAACCTGTTTTTTTACCTTCCCAATCAGAGGCAATTTCAGGGCGATTTTGCTCGTTCTCCTCGAACCTTTCTCGGTCCTGGAATAAAAAATCCATCCGACAACGGCTACGGCGCCAAGTAGTAACACAGTCAGGACATTATTTGTAATTAAATCGTAGCCCTGCATAAAGATTCTTGTAAATAACGGCAACTCGCCGCCCATAGACTCAAATATTATTTTGAATCGTGGGATGATGAAAATCATTATGAACATGATCAGGCAAATCGCAAATCCGAGGACAAATGCCGGGTAAGCCATAGCGGTTCTTACTTGTCGCATAAGCTTGTCTCTGCTATCTGCGTAACCGGCAAGACGATCAAGCACAGATGGCAGTGCCCCCCCTGTTTCACCGGCCATTATCAACGAACAGAAGAGGTTGTCGAAGACTTTTGGGAACTCCTTCATGCTTGCATGTAATGTGGATCCTTTTTGCATACTGTTGACAACATGCTCCAGGACTATTTGGAAATTTTTGTTTTCACTGTCTTCGGCAATGGTTTCAATGGCGGCTATAAGAGGGATTCCACCCTCTAACATCACACACAACTGCCAGCAAAACGAGGCCAGTTCTGAAGATTTCACTTTTTTAGCTGTCGGCAGCTTCTCGGTCTTTATTTGGCTTGCGGCTACTTCTTCAATGTTGTCAGGTATCAGGCCTTCGTCACGCAATAATACCATTGCATCTTCTTGGGATGCGGCTGAGATGGTTCCTTTTTTTGTCTGACCAGCCAGGTCTTTAGCATCATATTTGTAATTAGTCATTGTGACCTCACTAATATAATCCGCAGGTTTTATTCAATCATCACCTGCATTTCCAACAAATCGAGATTGAGCCAGTTCTCATCGATTGAGCCGGCTTCGATCAATTCCTTAACAGCGTCTTCCATTGTGCACATACCGTATTTTTTCCCTGACTGCATCAGGCTGTATACTTCCTGAGTTTTGCTTTGTCTTATTAACGACCTGACAGCAGGAGTGGCTAAGAGGATTTCACAGGCAGCTACAAGGCCACCGTTGGTTCCCGGGATTAATTGCTGCCAGATTACGCCGGCTATAGCTGCAGCCAACTGAGTCTGTATCTGGTGATTTTGCTCGGGCGGGAACATATCAATCAAACGAGTGGCCGAAGCGACGGTACCGCGTGTATGCAGAGTCGCCAAAGTAAGGTGGCCGGTCTCAGCAAGAGTCATAGCAGCCTGGGCGGATGCACGGTCGCGAATTTCCCCGACAACAACGACGTCCATTGACTGCCTGAGAACGCGCCGGAGGGCTTCAGCAAAACTATTTGTATCAATACCTACTTCACGCTGATCGATGACAGACAACATACTATCATGGATATATTCGATAGGGTCCTCAATGCTGATGATATGGCATCGCCTTTGGCTGTTAATATAATCGACCATGGCTGCGATGGTCGTACTCTTGCCGCTGCCAACGGGCCCGGTGATAAGTACGAGTCCCTGTCTGAGCATGGCTAATTTTCTTATAATTGATGGCAGGCCGAGTTCTTCAAATGACGGTATTTCATGAGGTACTATACGAACTGCCAAGGCCATAGAACCCTGCTGAAAATACAGATTGATGCGAAAGCGGCCGATCCCGTCCAGGAAAAGTGAAAAATCATATTCTTTTTCACTTTTGAAGCGTTCGATTTGCACGACGTTCAGTATCGACTGGCATATTTCCTGTGTATCTGAAGAAGATAAATTCTCTTCGTCTATAGGTGCAAGCTCATTATAGATGCGAAGTTGAGGCGGTTTATTCGTGGTAACGATAAGGTCGCTTGCCCCTTCGGTTTGGGCCAGTCGCGCAAATAAACTTTCCGTGTAAGCTCTGTCTCTCATAATATGCCTCACAATAATATTTAACTTATGTTTTCAGTAAAAGCCGTCTTGATCACTTCCTCTGCCGTAGTAAGTCCCTGCAGCACTTTCTTTACTCCGCTATCAAGCAGATTTCCATATCCATCAGCCCTGGCCATGCCGCGTATTTCAGCTTCACTTTTACCTTCTACAAGCGCGTTGCGTATCTGTGGGGTCATAACAAGAAATTCAAATATCGGAAGGCGTCCGAGGTATCCGGTCTGGCCGCAAAGTCCGCACCCTTTTCCTCGAAAGAAATCAGTATTTTTAATACTCGCCCGGTCAATTTTAATGCGTTCACAAGTCTGATCATCCAATTCGACGGGCTCTTTGCAATTTTCACATATTTTCCCGACAAGCCTTTGAGCTATGACCAGATTTAAAGTTGACGCCAGCAAGTAGCGGTCAATGCCCATATAAACCATTCGTGTCAACGTACTTGGCGCATCGTTAGTGTGAAAGGTACTGAGAACCAGATGTCCCGTTAAAGATGCTTTAATAGCAATTTCGGCGGTTTCTTTGTCCCGAATCTCGCCGATTAAAATGATATCGGGGTCCTGGCGCAAAATAGCCCTGAGCGATACGGCGAAGTCCAGGTCGATTTCCGGTTTTACCTGAATCTGATTGATACCGTCGAGACGATACTCGACGGGGTCTTCAACCGTGGTGATATTTCTTTTCGGGTCCCTAAGATAATTTAGCGCTGAATACAAAGTCGTGCTTTTGCCGCTGCCTGTGGGTCCTGTAACAACGATTATTCCGTGCGGCTGATGAAGAATTGATTCGAGTTTTGTAAGAAGCTGTGGCTCAAATCCCAAGACTTCAAGGTCGTGGTTGATTGAGGCTTTGTCGAGAATTCTCATAACAAGTTTTTCACCGTAGATCGTGGGAATCACGGAAACGCGCATATCGATTTCGCGTCCGGGCGCTTTGATTTTGAATCTTCCATCCTGTGGCAGCCGCCGCTCTGCGATATTCATCTTTGATAATATCTTAAGCCTGGTTATCACACCCGAATACATCGTTCTGGGAGGAGGCACCATATTGCGAAGCACACCATCTACTCGCATTCGTACATCCATAGAAGCCCGCTGTGGTTCAACGTGAATATCACTGGCCCTGCTTTTGACGGCCTGGCTGAGGAGCAGATTCACGAATCTTATGACAGGCGCCTTAACGGCCTCTTTTTGCCCGTCAATGTTTGCTTCGGCAAGGTCATCATATTCGCTTTCCAACGTTGCAAATTCTTCTTCTCTGGAACCTTCGGTTTCGACCAAATCTCGCAGGTGCTCCTCTTCTATGTACGAGCCGTGATAAACAGCATCTCTGGCCTTTTGAATAGCCATGGGTGAACTTACAACGGGATAGATTTTGCGCTCGGTTCTCGATGCGACGACATCCTTAGCCATCAAATCCAAAGGGTCCTCCATGGCGAGGACGATTTTGTCTTCTTTTTCTCCAATTGCTACGATGTTATAATGGTCCGCCATGCTTTCAGGTATCTGCCGGGCGATTTCGATATTTATCGCCGAGACGTCTTCAAGAGCCACATAATCAATTCCAAGGTACCTGCTAAAAGCAGCAGCAATGTCCTCGGCGCTCATTTCGCCCGAAGATTCCAATGCCTCCATGAACTTACAGCCTTGGCGTTTTTGGGTATCCAATGTGTTCTCAAGGCATTGGCGGCTAATAGCCTGCTGGTCCACCAACCACTCACCGAACTTCGTTTTGGGTTTAAGTTGTGCTGTCTTATGCGCCACCTGAAATACCCCTAAATTCCGAGGACATTTATGATTACGGCTAAATCGCCGGCCCTGATTTTGCCCGATTCATCCGGGCACGGGCATTTATTTCAATGAAGAACTGTATGCTTTCCAGAAGGTCTTCTTCTGTGAACGGTTTGGTAATATAATCATAAGCACCCGATTCAAGGGCCTTATACTTATCTGCGTTCATTCCCTTGGCTGATACCATTATGATTGTTGTATCCTGCATGGCGGGGGCCATTCGTATGCGGCTGCAGGTTTCATAGCCGTCCATTTCCGGCATCATAATATCGAGCAGAATAATATCGGGCTTGAAAGCCTTCAATATCTCAAGGGCCTGATGGCCGCTGTCAGCCGTCTTTAACTCGTAAGCCTTTGCCAGTATCTCCTCAATTATCTCGAGATTACTTGCATCATCGTCAACTGCGAGGATTTTATATTTTGCGTCCATATTTATTTACCTTTCCTGATTTTCTAACAATTCCTCTGTATATCAGGTTTTAGCAACTTCGAGGGAAGCCCGTTGGGTCTGAGCTTTCATATAGTCGTCTCGGCAGATTGGAATTTTGAAGAAAAATACAGCCCCCTGGCCTTCGGCGTTCTCAGCCCAGATGCTGCCATTATGACTTTCTATAATGTCGCGACAGATTGCAAGTCCGAGGCCGGTGCCGCCGGCTCCGGACTTGGTCTTGCTTGACTGGGCAAATTTATCAAACACATGTTTCAGCTCATCTGCAGGAATGCCGGGCCCATGGTCACGAATGGAAGCCAATACAAATCCACCCATCCGATCAATTCCAATCTCAATTGTGCTGCCGTTGCGCGAGTATTTTATCGCGTTGCTTAAAAGATTGCGGACAACCTGCATGATCTTTTCTATGTCAACCGTTATCTCTTCGGTAAAGCCCGAGTCGTCAAATTGAATCGTAAGATTTCGCTCCTCTAAAAGGGCATCGAACTCTATTATCACCAAAGAAATCAACTCGCTAAAATAAGCCGATGCGAATTTAAACTCTATCTTACCTGCTTCGAGCTTTGCCAAATCGAGCACGTTGTTGAGCAGCTCCAGCAAAACCGAGCCGCTGTTTTTAATTTTTGTGAAGTAGCTGTGTAACCTGGTGAGCGGTACGGTTTCCAGTTTTTTAATGCCGAAATCGGCAAAACTCAAAATGCTGTGAAGCGGCGTTCTTAATTCGTGCGACATGTTGGCGAGAAACTCGGTTTTGGCTTCGTTTGCAGCTTCGGCGAGACCCGCCCTGTGCGATTCTTCAATTAGTTTGTCGTTAGCCTGTTCAATATCATCCATCATTTTAAGAGCTGCATCCCGGGCATGCTGAAGTTCGATTATGGCCTTGTCCCGCTCGCAGATTCGCTCTTTCAATTTCCTGGTGCCATACAGTATTCCACCAACTCCCACGAGCCAGACTAATATGTAACCAACCATATCAGCAAACGCCCGCGTCCGATGAGCAGCTGTTATCGGTGATATTGGAACCGAGGCGCTAAGACCGGCTGATATATGTCCCAGCTTATAACCCTGTTGTGCATGGCACGTGAGACAGCTTTTTTCGGTCGGTAAGGGCCACATCAGGCGCAGATACGTTTTGTTATCCATTATCTGGACTGAACTGACTTCTGTTGCGCCCTCTTCAAGGCTCTGCAAAGCCTCAGCCTCCCATTTGTCGGCGGCATTTTCCGGACGGATAGGATTAAGGCTTGCCGGATGGCTGGAGAACTCTGCCTTGTCTTGCTGCATCTCAAATGCATTAGCTGCCCCATGAGGCGGATTGTTCTCAACATCCTGCGCGACCAAAGCATGTGCGTCAGGGTGTCTGGCATTGAATCGGCCATACGTGAGGTCTTTTTGAATTACCGCACGCGCTTTGGTATGGGCCTCATCTAATATTTCACGCTTGCGTGTATCCATGTATTGCAAAGTCATCAGTCCTATAAGTACGGTCCAGACTAAAAGCAGCAACAGGGTATAACCTTTCAGGCCGGTTGTTTGCGTTTTATTTTCGCTTGAGCTGCGCATGCTCCGGTCCTTAGCAAATGAGAACCGAATATTTCGGAATCTGCCTGTTCAAACTGCTTTTACAATCATTTAATAACGATATAAACTTACTGCCTGCGGCCTGCTTAGGGTAACATCGCTTCGAAGCTGAAAAGCCTTTGGGCAGTACGCAAAACCCCCATTTATTTGCTTTGTCTTACGCGGTAGTTAATTTCGGCAGATTCAGTCTTCGAGGTTAATGGAAAATTGCAACGGCGGTGAAAAACGAGTTGTGTATCCTCAGCAAAAATGCGATGCTGACAGGATACTGTTGTTTTTAATGGACCGGTTTTCGGGGAGTGGGTAGGCTCAAGCCGCCTGCTCTTGAAAAAGGTAGTTGGTGGTTTGGGCGGAATTGTATTTAGAAGATTGTTTTACATTTTTTGAGACTCCGTTTATATTGAGTTAACAGTCCACATGGGCCCTGTATTAGAGGCAGGAAAGTAAAGTGGTTTATCCTACGGACCTAAATTTGAAGGCTGATTGAATGCGGAAGATTTTGGGCATTCGCAGAGAAGACGAGAATAAGTGGGAACGCAGAGCCCCCTTGACGCCTGACGCCGTCAGGAAGCTCCATGATGACCACGGCATATCTTTTTATATCCAGCCTTCCGCTATACGCATTTTTTCCGATGAAGCCTTCAAGCAGGCAGGTTGCGTTGTTACGGAGGACTTGTCCGGCTGCCCTGTTGTTATCGGGATTAAAGAGATGCCTGCAGATTTTTTCCTGACTGAAAAGACGTATATGTTCTTTTCTCACACTATTAAGGGCCAGGTTCACAATATGGGCATGCTCAAAAGGCTGATGCATTCAAAGTGCAATCTGATTGATTATGAGTTGATAGCAGACGAAAGCGGAAAGCGACTGGTTTTCTTTGGCTTTCATGCAGGACTTGCAGGGATGATTAGCGGCCTGTGGGCACTGGGGCAACGATTCAAGGTAGAGGGGATAAGGACTCCTTTGCACCAAATTCGCCAGGCAAGAGATTACCGGAGCCTTGAGGAGGCAAAGCAGGCAATAGCAGGGGTCGGAGCCAAGATTGCCAAAGACGGTCTTGGACCCAAAGCAGCACCACTGACCGTAGGCTTTTGCGGCTATGGGAATGTTTCGCTGGGAGCACAGGAGATTTTCGATTTATTACCTCATGCCCAAATTAATCCTGAAGAACTGACTTCATTTGCCGGCGTGGCCGGTGTTGATAATCATGTTCTATATAAAGTCGTGTTCAAGGAAGAACATATGGTAGAGGCCGTCGATCCCAGGCAAACCTTTGAGCTTCAGGATTACTATGATTACCCCGAGAAGTACCGCAGCGTTTTTCATCGATACCTGCCATCCCTTACGTATCTCGTCAATTGCATTTTCTGGACGCCGAACTACCCCCGACTCATCACGAAAGAAGACATAAGAAAGCTCTATAGCTCGAGCCAACCCAAGCTGCGAGGTATCGCGGATATCAGTT
>SDBT01017137.1_pt1 | contig 11454 bp, 8 predicted proteins | sample 2277101 | NCBI WGS metagenome assembly SDBT01 (sample SAMN10404973, study PRJNA504765) | marine sediment metagenome | isolation source: marine sediment core GS10_PC15, 103 cmbsf | place: Arctic Ocean: Southern Knipovich Ridge | collected 2010
AGAGGTTGTTATGAAGATTCTAATAGGCGACATTTTGAAATCCAAGGCACAAACCCTTGTAAACACTGTAAATTGTGTTGGCATAATGGGTAAAGGAATAGCTCTGGAGTTTAAGAACCAATTCCAGGAAATGTTCAAGGATTATGTACAACGATGCGAACGCAACGAAATACGGATCGGACAGCCCTATGTGTATAAGAATCTGTTCGGTCAGCAGATTGTGAATTTTCCGACCAAAGAGCACTGGAAATCTTTCTCAAAAGTGAGTGATATTGAAAGCGGTCTGGATTACCTTCTGGCACATTATAAGGAATGGGGCATAACCTCAATTGCAATCCCTCCGCTTGGTTGTGGAAACGGTCAATTAGAGTGGGAAGTAGTTGGGCCCTTGATTTATAGTCGGGCTAAACAAATGGATATTCCTGTTGAAGTGTATGCCCCATATGGCACAAGTCCTGCAGAACTAACAGAGTCATTTCTGAAAAACGGAATCCAAAGAAAAAAAGATTGGCATTCAATCCTGCATGGATAGGGCTGGTCGAGGTTTTGGATCGCATCGGAAAACAACCATACCATTGGCCTGTTGGGAGAACCATTTTCCAAAAGATCGCATATGTAGCTACGCAGCAAGGATTGCCCACCGGATTTAAGTATCAAAAATCGAGTTACGGACCCTTTTCCAAAGAAGTTAAGCTGGCCGTAACAAAGTTAATAAACAATAATCTCCTGCAAGAAGAACGTCAGGGCAGAATGTTTGAAGTTAAAATAGGTACAAGCTTCAAGGAGGCTCGGAAACGGTACAAGTCATTGTTAGAAAAATATGTTTCGGTCATAGAAAAAACTACCGATCTATTTGTGCGCGTCGAAACAAAACAGGCGGAAATACTTGCGACAGTGATATTCACGGCAGACAAACTTAAGAAAAGCAAACAACCCCCTGTTTCTGAGATGGATATTTTTGAGGCTGTAATGCAATGGAAGCAGCTAAGGAAACCGGCGCTGGATAAAGCTGAGGTCGCCTCAGCTATCCGAAATCTTGGTATGCTGCGTTGGCTTGATGTGAAACCTGACGACAAGTTACCCGTGTCTGAAAAAATGTGATACACATTTGAGAATATGTAACGCCACAAAGAAAATGGCCTAACAAACTTAACAACTAATTTACTCTTCCCAGAGAACAGTACAGATATTAATCTTCATCCGGTAAATTCAGCATGACCCAGCACCGGATTATCCCGCGCCAAGTTTTGGCAGTTTGCTACTTGGCGCGGGACGCGGCGGGATGACCCGTCTTCGTCATCCGCCTTCGCATAAAGCTACGGCGGACAAGAACTACGACGCGGCAGGTGTTTTTTTGGTCGCTATTTATTTTTAAAAGATCCTTCGACTGCGCTGCGCTCCGCTCAGGACAAGCCGGGGAAGTTTAGATACGCAAACTCGCCGAAGAGTTCGCGGGCTTTTTTGTCGTATGCCTTAGCAGCGTCTATCTCGGACTCAAACATTCCGATGTGGATGGATTTTCTATTGCAGCGAATTAAAGCGCGGAACTTTTTCAAACCCTTTTGCTTAAAAACGCCTTTGTATTTTGAGGTTTTGTGGCGGAATGAACGGGTGTTACAATTGTTTTGCTGTTTCGTACAAAGGCGGAGATTTGCCCTTCGGTTGTCGAGGCCGTTGTGATCTATGTGGTCAACTACCAGTCCTTTGGGGGCATTTGTTATCTGGCGATGCATCTTTATGGATTTGCCGTTGGCGGACCTTACAGCGTAGTACGACCGGCCACATTTGGTAGCGTGCCATTTGTATTGTTTTAGGCGTTCGAAGTCATCGGGGTCAACAATTGCGACCTTGCCCTGGGTAAGCGGTATCACCTTTGCTCCGGTTTTTTCGATCTGGTCGATCTGATCTTTCGTAAAGTGCGGCGCCTCGAAATTGCTACACGAACCGGCAGGGTCAACCCGCCACCAGGAACGGGCGGCACCTTCTTTACGGCAGCAGATAGACATCGGCTCAGGGACACCTTGAAGGGGCTTGGCGAATCGGCAATTTTGACACACTTTCTCGGCCAATTTGGCCGAGGAAGTGTGTAGTTCATAGTTTGTAGTTCGTAGTTCGTTGTTCGTAGTTGCTTTACTTCTGTCCTTCATTTTGTTCTTCCTTTCTGAATTTGTTCATTTATGTACTTTTGCTCTTTTTTCTCTTATTCACTTTTACACCAACTAAAAAAACATTGCCCCTCCACCCTTTGCACAAACTTGCGCGTTTGGTGCGAAAATCGTCGATTTTTCTGTTGACAAAAATCGCTAAGTGCTTGTGAGGAATGGAGATAAATTTTTTTATTTTTTTTGCGAATAGCAAGATAGTGCAAGCGCGTTTGGTGTTATGTCTACCTTCCAGGTCTTGTTTTTTAGCGGTGGTTTTCCGCAATTACTGTGTTGTCTTTGCCTGGCTGCACGTACTCGATGTACAACAGTACGCCTCCGTGCGGCAGCAGGCAGACGCCTTGTACTTGCGAAAAACTCCGCGCTAAAAATGGGGATGAGATATAAAATACGACTCCGTGCGACAGCAGGCAGACGCCTTGTACTTGTGAAAAACTCCGCGCTAATCGCCCTTAGAGAGAAGGGGGTAACTTTTGACTAATTAACGGTCAGGAGAATAGAAGTAAATTTATTCTGTCTTTTCTGTCTGTTCGGGTTCGTCCTGGCCACTTTTAGGTGCACAGCAGCAGCAACAACAGCCGCATATCGCCATAATTGCCAACAGGACACCCAGGATGACCAAGGCAGTCTTGGCCCATGAAACATTCACCAGGGCAAAAACAACTACCAGGATTGCCAGCACAAATCTGCACATACATCTGGCCGGTTTTGTTTGGTCGTCACTCATAATTAATTCCTTTCAAATTCAGAGATATACAACCGCACCTTACCACAGAATACCAAATCTTATCCTGTCGCAACAGTCTTAATGAATCTATTGTGCCGACGCGATTATACACGCAAACGAAAATTTTGTAAACAACCGCCTACGCGGACTTAATTAGTATCCGGCATACGCTATCGAGTATCCAGTATTTAGCAGGTCGAGCTTCTTCTTTTTTTGGCCTCCGGTAAGGGGATTAAGCTTGACCTGCGTCCAAAATCATAGTAAAAACTGTGGCGTAAAATCACGATGAGAACTTTAATTTAAATTCATCTTTTCGAGGAACCTGAAAATGGCGGATTTACAGGCATTGGCTGATGCGGTAATCGGCGGCGACCAAAAGGCGGCAGAGCTTACCAAGGCGGCCCTTGATGAAGGTATTGCACCGGAGAGGATTCTTGAAGAGGGCTTAATTGCCGGCATGAACACCGTCGGCGAGCGTTTCAAGGCGGGTGAATTTTATATTCCCGAAGTGCTTATTGCCGCAAGAGCGATGAAGATGGCGATGGAAATCCTTGAGCCGAAGCTGGCTGAGGCGGGCGTGGAGCCGTTGGGAAAGGCCGTGATAGGCACCGTTAAGGGTGATTTGCACGATATCGGCAAGAACCTGGTGATGATGATGCTAAAAGGGGCCGGCTTTGAGGTGACGGACGCGGGGACGGATGTTTCTGCTGAAGACTTTGTCGCAAAGGCAAAGGAAAACGGTGCCCAGATTGTCGGCTTGAGCGCGCTTTTGACTACGACGATGTCGATGATGGAAAAGACCATCCAAAGCATTAAGGAGTCCGGCTTAGCCGCTAAGGTAATGATCGGTGGGGCACCTGTGACGCAGAATTTCGCGGACAAGATAGGTGCCGATGGCTACGCGCCGGATGCGGCAAGTGCGGTGGATTTAGCCAAATCTCTGATCGCCTAAAACCAATATTTTGCAGAAACCAACAGAAGCAGCGTCTTAAGGACGCTGTTTTTTTGTATATTGGGTCGCCCAAGCCGTGGGACGGACACTTGGTGAGGTAGGAAAATATTGGATTTTCCTTGTTTTTTAGCTTCCATGGGGGTATAATAGCCTTGACGAATTATGGCAAAACCAAAAAACAAGACCTTAGAGCAGTTATTTACCGAGCTACGGTTTGCCCCACAAAGGCAAAAGGAAAACCAGCTTAAGGCTGCGAAGGAGCTGCTGGGAATCATTGACGAGGGCAAAGAGTATCCATTTGAGTTTGTTTGTCTGCGAATCACCGGCTACCAGCCACATACAGCTTCGATAACCGAGTCTATTGAAGGGAGTGAGCTTGCCCATGACCTTCGCGTTTTCATAAATACGCAGAGCCGGCAGTTGGCGCTTGCGGCCTGGGGGCAGGGGCAGGAGGTTTATACGATAGACGGTCTTATGCAGCGATTTTCGGTTTCAGAGAGGACCATAAACCGCTGGCAAAAAAAGGGATTAGTCGGATGCGTGTACGTTTTTGCCGATGGCAAAAAACGCATGGGCTTTCTTGAGTCCGAGGTCGATGAATTTTGCGGAGCGAATCCGGCCCTTGTCGCAAAGGCGAAGATTTTCAGCCAGCTATCCGCCCGGGAAAAACGGCGTATTGTGGAATTGGCGCGAGATATTACGGCGCGTGGCAAAGTGAACCGGCATCAGGTGGGTAAAGAAATTGCTGCATCTACCGGTAGAGCTGTCGAGACGATCAGATATATTTTAGTTGACTACGAAAAGCGTCACCCCGACCGGCCCATCTTCAAAAAGCCTGCGGGCGTGGTGGGGCCCAAAGAAGCGGCTTTGATCTGTAAACTATATGAACAATCGGTCGGCATTAAAGAGTTGATGGGGCGATTCCATCGCAGCAGAAGCTCGATATATCGCATCATAAACACACGAAAAGCAAAAACCCTTCTTGGACGGAAAGTCACTTTTATGGACAGTACCGAGTTTTTCGAACCAGGAGCGAGAGAAAAGATATTAGGCGAAGATGTCAGTCTAGTCACTGCGAAAACAGCAGGCCAAGGGGCATTACTGAACCGCCAGCAGGAGATGGAGCTTTTCCGCAGATACAACTATCTGAAATACCTTGCATGTTTGACAAGGACCAAAACGAAGATTAAAAATCCTTCAGCGCGCAATATGAAGGAGGCTGAAGAATATTTGCGGCAGGCAGAAGAGGCAAAAAAAACAATTATTGAAGCCAATGTACGACTTGTTAACAGCATAGCTAAGAAACATAGAAAGTACGTTGGAGACCGTGTGAGAGCTCTTGAGGAGGAGATTAATCTGTCAGATGGGAAAAAACTCGAGAAGAGAAAGCAAATGGGAGAACTTGAGCACTACCTTGCTCAAGCTGACGAGGCCAAGAACATACTTATCGAATCCCACCTGAGATTAGTTACAAGCATTGCAGGGAAACATGCGGGGAGCTCAGTGAGTATGGGCGACATTATCAGCATAGGAAACTTCGCTCTAATGCGTGCGGTGGAAAAGTTCGATTACACTCGCGGCTACCGATTCAGTACGTATGCCTCCTGGGCGATAATGAAAGATTTCGCCCGTAATATACCGGCGGAGGCTGCGCGGTTCGACAGGCATACGGCAGACATGTCGAATATTCAGCAGGACATGAGGATGGCGGGCGGTGTGGACATCGGTGCAATCGAACGGGCGCACCACAGCCTCGAAGAGGTGATAGCAAATAATCTGACGGAGCGGGAGCAGTATATTATCCGCAACCATTTCGGCCTGGAGGGGACGACGATAAGGAAGAAGTTCAAGAGTCTAAAACAAATCGGCGCCGATTTGAACCTGAGTAAGGAGAGGGTCCGTCAGTTGGAGCTTGTCGCACTGCAGAAACTGCGCCACAGCCTCAGCCCGGAAGAATTCGACCTGCTGACGGGCTAAGGACGGATGACAGAAGAGGAGAAGAACATTCCTTCGGCAAGCTCAGGACAAACTCACATCCAATGATGACGGGTAGATGGTAAATTCTGGATGACCTGTATGTGCGCAGGTTTCAGTACTCTACGCAGGAGAAAATGAAAGCCAGATTACGATAGCGGTAAACGTATGTTCAATACTATTTTCCCTGAAAATTTTTATAAAAAATGTGTTTTTAAGCTAAAAACGGATGTTTATTTTAGCCTATTTTAGAAAAAACGATCCCTGTGGTGACAGTTTGGTGACAAGAATTTATCGAAAAACTCTGACATTTTGCGGCTCTCATCGAATTTCTTGCATTTTCCAGTTTGAACCACAAAAAAATCAAATTGAGTGATTTAAACTTGGATGCAGTTTGTACAGGCGGATTTCTACGGCATATTCTATTAGGGTGCTGCGCCCTCGTACAGGCTTTTTGATACGTTTACCATCTGGCTGAAAGATAATATTTTGGATCTCCAAAAATTTCCTTGATTGTATTAAACCTCACAGCAAAAATGGCAAGCGGGTGTTATTAAGTATCTTGACCGAGAATGCTTATAACAAGGGTTGCGAGAGTGACCAGAGCTGTTATAATGTGGACAGGCAAATGTTAATCGTCTTTTTGAAATTCAGTAGAGATTAACGAATGGTAACAATAGTAAAAGATCATTGCCCAAAGAAACGCTGCCGCCACAGCCTGTTGAGCAGCAAGGTCGCGAAACAACGAGTTACCGGGGCGTATTGACGACAAATGACCGTGAACGAATCACATAACGAAGGCCAATCTCATGGTGCCGACAGAACGCTCGGTGTTGAGTTTATCCGGCGTCTCAAGCAGTTTGATGGTTCGGGCGAACAGTTCTTAGCGAATGTGCTTGCCGTTCAGTGCTTTCTGGGTCCTGCTGATGGTGGGGTGTTCCTGCGTGATAACAAGGAAAACGGCATCGGTGTCTTAGCTGCATATCCCGAACTTGAGGCTGGTTCCGCCCCGCCCGAGTGGTTAAGCCGCTCCGCTGAAATCATCCGTGAGCATCTCGATACCGACACAGCCATTGTCAAACCGTTAAACGGTCCTGACGAACTTTACGGACAACCAGCCGCCGAACATATTGTGATTGTGCCGGTAACAATGGCCGAAACGGGCGAAGCGGTTGCGGCTTTCCTGATTCGAACCGATAATGCTGCCGCTCGTGAAGCAGCTTGTCAGCGATTAGAGCTTCTTTCCAACCTGCTGAGCCTCACACAAACCCGGTCGGCCCAGCAGGGGGGTCAGACAAATCTGGCTCGACTGCATAAAGCAATGGAGACACTTTTAGCCGTTAATCAACACAGACGCTTCAGGAGCGCTGCCATGGCTCTGTGTAATGAAATGGCATCTCGGTGGCAATGTGAGCGTGTCAGTGTCGGCTTTCTTAAAGGCAGATACGTTCAACTCAAGGCAATGAGCCACACCGAGGATTTCAGTCGAAAGATGAAACTTGTTCAGGACATAGAATTTGCCATGGAGGAGTGCCTGGATCAGGATATCGAAATCGGCTACCCCGCCCCGGCTGAAGCCGTCTATGTAACAAGAGCAACGGGTGAGCTTGCCAGGCAATACGGTCCGCTGGCCATATTGAGTTTACCTCTTCGACGCAACGGCAAACCAACGGCTGTTCTGACCCTCGAACGCAAGGCCGATAAGCCCTTCAGCCTCGAGGAAACAGAGACAATTCGACTCACGTGCGAACTCTGCACAGCCGGATTGGCAAGTCTTTACGAACATGACCGCTGGTTTGGCGCCCGAGCCGCCGCCAACGCGCGCACTGCGATAGGGGCATTGATAGGTCCTAAACATACTTGGGCAAAGGTTGCGGTGGTATTGGGCCTGGCGGTGATAGCATTTTTATTATTTGCCAAGGGCGAGTATCGTGCAGAGGCGTCCTTTGTCCTGGAGGCCTCATATCAGCAGATCGTCCCTGCACCGTTCGATGGATACATCAAAAGCGTTGAAGTCGAAATCGGTGATGCCGTCAAAGGCACTGAAACTGTCTTAGCGGAATTGGACACGGCGGAGCTTCGACTAAGGCTGGCCGCGGCCAAGGCTGAAAAAGTGGGCTACCTCAAGCAGGCCGCCGCCGCTATGCGCGATGCCCAGACCGCCCAGGCCCAGATCGCACAAGCCGACGCCGACAAAATACAGGCACAGATCGAACTGTTGGGCTACCTGATAAACCAGGCGAAAATCATATCCCCAATCAGCGGAACGGTTGTCAAAGGTGACCTGAAACGCCAAATCGGCGCACCGGTGAAAACCGGTGATGTGCTTTTTGAGGTTACTCCTCTTGAGTCGTTGCGAGCCGAACTGCTTATGCCGGAAGAGCAGATATTTGACGTCAAAGCGGGTCAAAAAGGTCGTCTGGCGACAGCGTCTTATCCCGCTCAGCGCATCGAGTTTGAAGTGGAGCGCATCAATCCGGTCGCCGAGGTCATTAACAACCGTAACGTCTTCAAGGTTCGTGTCCATTTGCTGGAAACACGCCCCTGGATGCGCCCCGGCATGGAAGGTGTCGCAAAAGTGTCGGTTGGTAAGCGTCGCTATGTATGGATATGGACCAGAAAAATTGTCAACTGGATACGAATGAAATTATGGCTTTAAGTTGCCGGATATGTCATGGCTGTTGACCGCCCCACCTTTCACGAAGCCTGGTACCGCGTTGCTCAACTGCGCCCCCGATTGCTGCTTGGTGTGCGGGTTTACAGGCAGCACTTTCGTGGACAGTTGTGGTATGTCCTCGAGAACCCATCCAATAATAAGTTCTCCCGCCTCAGCACCGAAGCCCATGAATTCATAGCGATGCTCGACGGCCGGCGAACCGTAGCACAGGCATGGCACATCTGCAATGAACAGCTCGGCGACAGAGCCCCCACTCAGCCGGAAGTAATACAACTGTTAGGCCAGTTGTACTGTACCAATCTGTTATACGCGGAACTGCCCTCCGACACTGAAGCTCTTTTCAATCGATACAGTAAACGTATCAGGCGCGAAGTGCAGGGATACCTCATGAATCTGCTGTTTATTCGAATTCCGCTGTGGGACCCGGACCGTTTTCTCGAGCGCTGGGTAGCCATATTCGGGCGGATTTTCAGCAGATTCGGCCTTATTATTTGGCTGGTGTTGATGGCAACAGGATTATATTTCGTAATAGGCAACATAGGCGAGCTGGTGCGTCAAAGTTCCGATGTGCTTGCACCCGACAATTTAATCCTGCTGTATTTGAGTCTGGTGCTTGTCAAGGTCTTTCATGAGTTCGGCCATGCCTTCGCTTGCAAAAGATTCGGTAAAATAAACGGCAGCGGCGGACAGGTTCATACGATGGGCGTCATGTTTTTGGTATTCTTCCCGCTGCCGTATATGGACGCCTCCAGCGCCTGGGCATTTCGCAAAAGGGCTCACCGCGTTTGTGTAGGCACCGCCGGGATGATTGTCGAACTTGCGGTCGCCGCCCTCGCAGCGATTATCTGGGCAAACACCTCCACCGGAACATTGCACATTATTGCATACAATATCATATTCATCGCCAGTGTCTCTACACTCATCTTCAACGGCAATCCCCTTCTCAGGTTTGACGGCTACTATATTCTGTCCGACCTGCTTGAGATTCCAAACCTCGGCATGCGCTCGAGGCAATATCTGTATTATCTTGTCAGGAGATTCCTGTGGGGTCTCACAAAAGCACACGATCCCGCATACACTACAGGAGAGCGCATCTGGTTTGTCTTCTACGGCCTGGCCTCTACTGCATACCGAATCTTCATTTGCATAAGAATTCTGCTGTTTCTAAATGACAGGCTGCCGGAAGAGCTGTTCATACTTGTACCGATAATTGCTTTTGGTGCTATAGTCACCTGGATCATTGTGCCGTTGAGCAGGTTCATACGTCACCTTGCCACAGGTGCGGAACTTGCTCGGAATCGGACGCGGGCAGTAATGGCCACATTAGGTGTTTTTGCGATGATATTGGTTTGCCTCGGATTAATTCCGCTCCCTGACCATTGCAGAGTCGAAGGGATTGTTGAACCGGTCGGCCTGGCCATTGTCCACGCTGCCAGTGACGGCTTTGTCCTCGACTACTTACCTTCAGGTATAACCACAGCTCCCGATGGCCCTGCTTTGATAAAAAGTTTTAATCCGCAATTAGAATCCGAGCACAAGGGCTTGCTTGCCGAGCGCCGCGGTCTCGAAGCACGGAGGCGCCTTGCCCAGACACGTGAGACCGCCGCGGCGCAAATATTCACCGAACAACTGGATGCTCTCGATGAGAAAATAGCCCGGATCGAATTTGAGCTTGACTCCCTGAATTTGCACTCGCCCCTGGCGGGTACATGGGTCTCGCCCGATATAGAAAGGGCCAGGGGAATATATCTGCGTCGCGGTCAGCAAGTCGGTTTTGTGGCGAACCTCGACGAGGTCCTTATTCGTGCCACCGCCGGCCAGCAACTTGCCGCTATACTTGTGGAGCAGGCTTACAAGCACCTTGAAATTCGTGTCAAGAGACGGCCGAACTCATTTCTTAGGGGCGAAATAGAAAAGATTCTTCCCGCCGGCCAGGAATTCCTGCCATCCGAGGCGTTAGGCTACGCGGCGGGTGGGTCTGTCCCCACATTGGTCCAGGGCAATCGCAATATCCGAACAGCCGAGAAGATTTTCGAGGTCCGAATCCGACCAGACCCGGACAGCACTATAGATTTGCTGCCCGGCCAGCGTGTCGTCGCAAGGATTCAGATGCCCTCCAAGCCTCTGGCGGCACAATGGTGGCGATCCCTCAGGCAGTTGTTCCAGCGGAGGTTCCGCATTTGACATGGCGACGACCACCCCACCACAATGGCTGATGCTCGAACAAAGTATCTCAAGCAAGCCCTTGCCCACGGGCCTCGACGCCACCTGGGATACATGTGCATGCTTGATAGGCCGCCTCATCCCCCGCACCCGACGTTTTCTCCAAAGGGCTGACAAAGTATTAGCCCACGAAAAGCATTTTTCACAGCTTTCCGACGCGAAACTCCGCGCCTCTGCCGGCGAACTTCGCGAAGTTTTTAGATGCGGTCGCGACGGTCCTTCCGAGCTTGAAAGGGCCTTTGCTGTCGTACGGGAAGTGGCGTTTCGCCGGATTGGAGAAAGGCCCTTTCCAGTTCAGATTGCCGGTGCCTTCGCCCTCGAATCAGGCTGCGTTGTGGAAATGGCTACCGGCGAGGGTAAAACTCTCACCGCCACGATGCCCGCAACGATTGCCGGCTGGCGGGGCAAAGGTTGCCACATTGTTACAGTCAATGACTATCTTGCCAAACGTGATGCACAGTGGATGGGTTCAATTTATCGCTTTTGCGGGCTCAGGGCTGCACACATCGAGCAGCAGATGCCACCGGCCGAACGGCGGGATGCGTATGCCGCCGACGTAACCTACTGCACGAATAAGGAGGTCACCGCCGACTTCCTGCGTGACAGGCTTGTTCTGGGCCGGTTAAGAGGTCTCAGTTCAGTATTGCTTGCCGAGATAGTCGCAGGCAGCCGCCATGTAACAGACAGACTTCTGCAGCGTGGTCTTAACTGCGCGATTGTAGATGAGGCCGATTCAATC
>SDBT01017138.1_pt1 | contig 11454 bp, 16 predicted proteins | sample 2277101 | NCBI WGS metagenome assembly SDBT01 (sample SAMN10404973, study PRJNA504765) | marine sediment metagenome | isolation source: marine sediment core GS10_PC15, 103 cmbsf | place: Arctic Ocean: Southern Knipovich Ridge | collected 2010
TTAAGAATTTTATCTATTTCAGAATATGACATCCCTATATCTTTTTCATCAGTTTGCCCCTCTTCCAAATCAGCACTTGGAGCTTTAGTTTTTATATTCTCAGGAATTTCTGGCATCAATTCTGCCATTTTATAGACTTCTCCCTTATAATAATTACCCAGGATTTCTAAATCCACTGCTCCGTCCCCATGCTTTGTAAAATATCCGATTTCAAGTTCAGACTTGTTTCCTGTGCCAGCAACAAGGTATTTCATATCATTGGCAATAGCATACAAGGTTGTCATCCTTAATCTTGCTTTTGTGTTAGCTGTAGCCGTTACTCCCAACTCTTCTCCATGAAAGATGTTATATTTTACATTCATAAAGATATTAGCAGCAGGGCTAACAAGATCAACTACCCCAAATTTTATCCCCAGATTTTCTGCCAACTTAGCAGCATCTGTTTTCATATCTTCTCTGGTTTCACATGGCAGAGAAATGCCAATAACATTTTCCTTACCGACTGCCTTAACCGCAAGGCAAGCTATAACAGAACTATCAATACCTCCCGATAGTCCAACTACAAAACCTTCACATCCCGCATTTTTGGCGTATTCTCTCATCCATAATGCTATTTTATAAATCTCATTACTCCAATTTGTCATTATTGCCTCTCTTTCTTAATACATTTATAAATACTTGTTGCTTTTTCTTTTATCAACTCTACATCAAAATATGTCTCAAGACAATACCTGATATATTCATCACTCATCCACTTAAACTTTGTGAAATGAGGTTCTTCTCCCTGACATATTTGAACATGTTGGATATCATCCCATTTTCCTATTATTCTCCAAGTGACTTCTACATAGTGATCATCTTTAAGAGAGAATGGTCTTTCCAAAGAATATTCTCTAATTTTTGTTCTTTCATCGGGTTTCTTATTAAATGTGTTGAAGATAAACACTCCACCGTCTGACATCACCCGAGATAGGTTTCCTGCTTTTGCTTGTGTAAGCCAATAGTTAATTCCTTGCTGACACATAGCTACATCTATCATTTCATCTACTACTCCCTTCTTGGTTTTTACCATTTCTCTCAAAGCATCTTCAACTGTCATGATAAAAACTTCAGTCCATGCATTGTGTTTCAAAACTTTTGAAATCATCCTTGCTTCAGAATCAATCATTATATTTCTTCTAGTTTTTCTATCCATTGCCATATTAGTTAACCTACCACCACCACAGCAAATGTCAAGAAATACTTTGCCAGTGAGATCTCCTGCCAAGTCCAACATTTGCTCAGACCTATCTCCAAGAATAAATCTTCTGTAAAGTTTTTCATATGTTTCTAAATCGAGGTAATTCATTTCAGCAACTTCCCTTCTTCATTAAAAGCAAGAATACAACCATGCCCCTTAATATTAAAAGAACGATTCTTGTAAATAGGTCTTATAGAGTCTTTATCTGTTCCTGGGGTGGCGTATTCTAATGTTGCCAAATCATCTCTCTGATAATGAAAATGCAATATATAATTTATATCAGCAAGATGAGTAAACATCCACTCAAACAAAGGGGCATTCAGAGTGGCTTTTTTAGTTGTGCCGCAAATTACCTCTCTATCGTCATGATTAACTGACATAACAAACGCAAAATTAGCTGCTTCGTCTTTCCCTCTAGATGTTGTTACAAATTCTTCTCCATTGTTAGCTACTATCATAGCCGCAGACCCGAAAACAAAACCTTCTTCTGATACGAGAAAAGAACTTATATTCTTATCGATAATCTTTTTTAAAGCATCCCTAACTTCTGCATAACGGTCATCTACACGATCCGTTTTGGCGGTGATTGTGTGATAATATTTTTCATTCATCCTATCAAGTACCCATTGTGCTACTTGATCATTATGTAAAGGACGAACTCCCCTTTCTTTAGTAACAGCGTATTTTTGCATTAAATCTGTTGCATCATTAGCAAAAACTGTTACTGCTTTAGATTCAAGAAGAACTCCATAAGCTGCTCTAATAAGTTCATCGTATCTCACTTCTGAAAGAAGCTTGAATCCGAACAGATGAGTATCAGGAGCAACCTTTTTTACTCTGTCAATGATTCTTGGAGCAATAGTAAAATCAATAGGGATAGTATCTCCCTCTTTATAATCATGGCTTGGGAATTTACCTATCATTTTGTTTTTTGGGATAAGATTAGCCACAGCAGCCCCAAGAATAACAGCATCCATAGTAGGAGCAAGTTCTAATACTTTTTCCATATAATCATCGATACCATCGTGGTAAACGATAGTGCGAAATCTGTTATTAGTAGGTGGCTGTTTAGAATTTTTAGAACAAAGATAGGTTATATGGACCTCTATTTCTCCATTCTCTGCCATTATAACAAAATCATCTACCAATTTTACCATTAGTCCACCTCTAAATCGATTAGTGATGATTTTCACATCATCAAGATATGCATGGACTGGACCGCCTGTGATTAGAATTTTTTTAGTCATTTAAACGTTCTCCATTTTAGTTATTTCTTTTTTCAGTTTTTCTATTTCTCTATGGGCTAGATTCATTTTTCGATTATCTCTGTGCCATAGAAGATAGTATTCATTTGCTACAGGCATACATTCAGGGCAAGGGACAGTTTTGCCACATGTTTTACATCTTTCTTCTGTCCATTTTGGATCGTCAGAACAATCTCCACCTAGCTCACAATTATACATTGTTGGCTCACCAGAGTGAACAACTTTAACTCCTCCACAAGTTTTGCATTCTTTTTTAGCCATGATTAAATTCCTTAAAATTATTATCTCCTTTATATTTTAAGAAGAAGCGATTGCCCTATTTGTCGTCTCTGTTATTATTTGTTTAGCTGCTCTTTCTCCATATCCTTTTTCCAACTCCCTAAAATATTTTCTAACCAAAGACTCATGGAGTTCTCCTATGGAGGAAAAATTGGTAACAGATAGTTCATTATTTGGTTTTCCCTGTATCAAAACAAATTCCGATTCCATTTTATTCCTTTCCTGAGGATATTATTTTTTTAAACTCTTCTTCTGTTATTTCAGTCATTCCAGCTGCTGTGTGAGAGTAATAGGATGGATTATATTCCTTAAGTTCTTTCCATTCTACTCTCCATGGTTTGGGAGTATTTTCTACATCATCTTGATATCTGGCAAGAAACCTTTCAGGGGAATCTATCCCTTTATATATTAACTCACGAATTCCACTAAAACCACTATGCCTACATACACATGGTTCTTTGAGATACCAGTATCTCATATTTTTTATTCCTCACTTCTAAAAATAGAGTATCCTGTTTTTTCTTCCACAAAAACATCAGTGGATTCTGGTCCTGTCAAACATCCTTCTACAATTAGGATATAGTTCATATTTGTTTTAAGTTCCTCCATCTCTCCTACTGATAATCTAATTGTTTTTTTGCAAGTTATATCATTACACTCACAAGCAAAGTTCATATACATTTTATTTTTCCTTAATGCACAGAATGTCTTTTAATTTCGCCGAATTTTTTCAAAGCGTTGCCATCGATGAAGGGTTCTCCCTTTTCATTGGCTTCATAAATAACGGCAAAATCTACAGCGAGCCATTTTATTGTATAACGATTATTGACATACTTATTAGATTTTTTTACTTTCTCCATACATTCTTCGATATATGGTTCTATCTTAGACTGATGATCTACACAATAAACATTATGTTGGCAAATCGTATTAAGAAGAATAGTGTAAATAATCATAATTTTTCCATCCTCGTTATTTCTTTATATCTATATTTTGTGGGATAATCTTTTGCAATTGAGACTCTAAACATTACGTCCATTTCCCAACAGTCCTTTTCTTTATGCCTTCCACCTTTTTCAACTATCTCTTCTGCTTCTTTTTTTGTTTTCACAAATCCCACAGGAGAGTAGCCCCAAGCATTTCTATTCTCTAGATTATCAATCCATGTCTTTTCTATTAAATAAATTGTATCCATTATAATTTTTCTCCAGAATTTAGTTTTGTTAAATATTCAATTGCTTTTTCATAACCCCAAGCATGAACATATTTGTCACCAGTAGTAACTTTCTCATCCTTGAAAATTTCGTTTCCGTCCAAATCTATGTCTGACTCAGACCAATCTATATTTATAACTCTTTTTCTCCACCCAAGTTTGATATGTCCTTTTTGAGTCGTAACCATAACCCAAGGATATTTGTAGCAACAAGCTTGACTACAATATTCATTGCCTATTGTCTCAACGTAAGGAATATCAAATCCTGCTGATTTAAATAGCCCAGTCAGTTTAGACACATGTTCATTGCGTTTATCAGCCTCATTAACTTTAGCCCATTCCATATCAATCGCTTCTCTAACTAACTGTAAAAAATCAGAAGCTTTCCAAGATATACTATCCCGCGCCTCTTCTGATAGAGCATTGAATTTTTCAGACGCTATAGAGACAGATCCTTTAAAACTTCCACGTCCTCCATAACTCTCAAGACTACCTAGTAATTTCATATCATCCATTTTTATTCTCCGCACAAAGGAATTTTATTAAACGTCCACTGAGCTACTTTCACTGCATCAGGGTCTCCCATAACTTTACCAGGAGTATCACTGAGTTTTACTACAGGAATACCGTTGCAAGACCATAGTTTAATAACCATATTCAATGCAGGGCTGTTCTCAAAGTCATTAGTAAAATGTGTCCCTATTCCAAAGGCAACTTTAATTTTTTTACCACTATAAGCCTGTCTGCCCTCGAGTGGCTTGCCATCAAAGTAATGTTGAATTCTGAGTGCTTCATCTACATCCAATCCATCGCTAAAGATGATAGTTTTCGACAATGGATCGATACCTATCTTCTTGTAATGAGCAATAACTTTTTCACCAAACTCTATCGGATCTCCACTATCGTGTCTTACTCCATCATAGAGTTTCGCTAGTCTCATGTTAAAGTTTTGGAAGAAAGCATCGGTTCCAAAGGTGTCAGTTAAAGCAATGCCCAAGTCAGCATTATAAACTCTCACCCAGTCTTGTAGGGCATAATAATTACATTGCCTGAGACTCTCAAGAACTGAGATAGCCATAAACCATTCGTGTGCCATCGTTCCTACAGGTTTTGTCCCATGCTTCATCGCAAAAAGAACATTGCTTGTCCCAATGAACCCTGGATTAGCATAACCTGAATAAAACATAAATCCTTTTATTACTGCATCTTGCACATTATAGGATCTTCTCCTTCGAGTCCCGAAATCTGCAAAAATTATATCTCCATTACGCATCTTAGAGTGCTTAAGATGTGCTTTGTTATAAACATCATTATAATCAAGGTCCCACTCCGTATCAATCATTTTGAAATAAAGTTCACTGATAAGTGCCATCAGGGGAACTTCCCACAGAATTGTAGAATGCCATGGTCCTTTTATATCAAGAACCAAATCGTTATTCCTATCAAGGGAAACCCTTACTTCGTCAGGATTAAAATGATAGTTATTTAAATACTCCAAATAAGCGGGTTTGAAAAAAGGAATATTCTCTTTAATCCACGAATACTCTGTATGAGATAGAGTTATAAATGCCATTTGGACTATTTGATTTTCCAGTTCTTTAAGGAAAGCGGGTGTGAATCGTTGTTCCCCCCTGTTTTTGAACCGATACTCTACATTAGCAGTAGGGAATAGTTCAAGCACTGCTTGTTGCATAGTTAGCTTATAAAGGTCTGTGTCTAAAAGACTTGTGATTATTTGTTCCATTATTTCTTCTCCTACATCATTATTATTGATTATTTTCAAGCATTATATCACTTTCTTCTGTTTATTACAAGTGAAAAATTTTTTCTCTGGTAAATAAAATTTATAGGTTCTTTTGAAGGATGCTACCAGATTTTAGCCCTATTTTCAAAGAAAAACCTTGAAAAGTGAATAGTATACGTATAAAAGTAGTTAAATAGGCAGGATTTCTGCCTTATTAAAGTGGAGGATTGTATGGAAAAACAAAAAATACACAATTTGGAGTTATGGGAGAAATTTCAAAAAGAAAAAAATATACGAAAGAAAGATAAACTTAGAAATAAATTAATAGAGATATATTATCCATTAGTCCAAAAAATCTCTTATAAAGTAGCTAAAAACTTATCTTGGAATGTACAACCGGATGAACTCTCCAGTTTAGGGCTGGACGGGCTGTATTCGGCTGTAGAACGGTTTTCTTTGAATGAGGGGGTAGACTTCCCCACTTTTGCTAATCGTAGAATAGGAGGCTCTATGATAGACGGTATAAGAAAAGAAGATATCGTACCAAGGAGTGTAAGAACATATAGTCATTTGTTTGAAAAAACTATGTCAGAAATGGAAAATACCAAAGGAAAAAAAGTTACAGAGTTTGAAGTTATAGAGGAATTAGGAATAGGTCAAAGAGAATTTCTTAGAAATATAAAGAAATATAAACCAGTTGGTTTTGTAAGTCTTGATGGGACAGACATTTGCAACCATGATAAGCAAGAAAGTTATAAACAAGATTCTTTGGACAGTATGATAGATAAAAGATCTAACTCCCCTGATAGTAAGGTGTTACGAAAAGAATTCCTTAATAAGTTGATTAGTAAGAATTTTACGAGGATAGAACAAAAGATTATATATTACTACTACTATGATAATCTAACGATGGAAGATATAGCAAAAAAACTGGATATATCAGAATCTAGAGTAAGTCAATTACATTCTGATATAATACCAAGATTAAAGAATAAAATCAAAAGAAATCCAGATTTTTTTGGAAAAGACCTTGAAAAGTATATGGAGAAGTGTAATGATACAGGTCCTTTGTTCTAAAAAGACCTCTGCCGGTGCATATTATTATATTTATATAATAATATCTAGTTTTCTAGTACCTAGTATATTAGTCCCTAGTATTACTATCAATAGTATTAATACTATCGACTCATTGTACTGTCTCGAAGGGAATTGTTTAGGACAAAATAGGAATTTTTGTAAAAAAGTAGAAAAAAGTTATTGCAATATAGAAAAAAGTGTGATATAATGCTAAAAATAGCAGTGGGAGATATTTGCTATCCTAAATCAGAAGCTTTGATTATCCCTGCTAACACGAAGGGATCAATGCTTAGAGGTAGATCTGCAAAAATCTCAAAAGATGGTTTGAGTAGTATTTCTAAAGAAGCAAAGCAGTTTATTACGAATAATATAATAGACGTAGGAGGTTGTTTCACAACAGGACCAGGAAGGTTGAATAGACGTGGATTGAAAAAAATCTATCATGCGGTGATAAAAAGGTTGCAAAGCGATTTTACATCGATTCATATAGTGAGAGAGGCTTTGCAGAACTCTCTTAAAAGAGTTGAGGCTGATGGGATGAAGTCGGTTACTATTTGTGGTCTTGGCATAGAACCAGGAGACCTAGACCCAAAAACAATAGCAAGGATTACATGGGAACAGACAGATAAATTTACGGAAAAAATGGAAATAAAAATTATTGATGAGAATGAAGAGTTTATTAATGAGTTGAATGATTTAAGTAAGGAGTAAAACATGGCATCATTGAGCAGACCAGTATTAGTTCTAAATAAAATGTGGATACCTATTAGAGTGGCATCTGTAAAAAGATGTCTTAAATTGATTTTTGCGGATAAGGCATCTATTGTTGATCCTTCTGACTATTCTGTTTACAGTTGGGATGAATGGATTTTAATGGAATCTACCGGAGATGAGCATGTTATATCAACAACAAGATCTGATGTAAAAATTCCTGAAGTTGTTGTTCTTTTGAAATATGACAAAGTTTATGTTAAAGATATGAGACTTACTAAAAGGAATATTTACATTAGAGATAGATACAAGTGTCAATATTCTGGTAAGCAACTTTCTTATAACGATGCAAATATCGACCATGTTGTCCCTCGCTCAAGAGGAGGCAAGAATACATGGGACAATCTTGTAGTATGCTCAAAAGAGATTAATAGCATTAAAGGAGATAGAACTAATGAGGAAGCTGGTTTGAAACTTATTAAGAAACCAGTTAAACCTCCAAGCGATTCTTTGTTGATTGACCCTAAGCTTAATATGCCTAAATCATGGGCTAAATTTATGGGAAAAAATAAGTAACATGGAGTTAGTCATAAGAAAGTAAAATCTTTAAATCCTGAGGAATGGGCAGGAAGAATTTAAGGGAAAAACGAGCAATATGGGGGATGGTAATAAGAAAGTAAAATCTTTAAGTCCTGCGGATTGGGCAGGGAGAATGAAGGGCATTCCTTGTTTTATGTTAGGGAATGCCCCTTCTCTTCATAATATAAACGTATCGTTATTAGATGATTATTTTACCATAGGCATTAACAGGATCTTTTACAAATATGATCCAACTATTTTACTATGGCAAGATTTAGCATTGTGGATACAAGAAAAAAAGAGGGTGATGAAATGTAAATCTATAAAATATTGTCGGGAGGGATCAGATACAAAATGTGGTTTTTATACATTTACATTAGCAGGAAAAGAGCCACGGCTGTCCCCTACTCCGAAAAAATTATATGGAAGAGGAAGTAGCGGAAGTATTACATACCAACTTGCCTATGCACTAGGGTGTGATCCTATTATTCTTGTCGGAATGGATTGCACTCATGGAAAAGTTAAGGGGCAGAAGAAGGAAGTCTCAGATTTTTATGGGAACAACCCAATGCATAGACCACATACTCTCCCAGATTGTGTAAAAGGTCTAAAATTTATTAAAAAAAATGCTTCAGGTAGAACTTTATATAATTGTTCATATAATGAAGTCTTCCCGGAAAGACTTACTGTTGAAGAGGTTATAGAAAAGCTTCCTGATAGGAAATATTCTAGGGAAGAATTAGAAGGAATTTTATTAAAAGGGTTGAAAAGTGATTAGCTGCTTTATACAATTATATTATTAGTAGTTTTTCACTGGAGACAGGTAATGACAGGTGATGAAAAGACCTATGAATATTCTAAAGCATTAAAATTAAGTATTGATTATTTCGGCGGAGAAGAGATATCGGCAAAAGTCTTTTTAGACAAATATGCTTTAAAGGATGAAAATAAAAATTTATTAGAAGCAATTCCCGATGAAATGTTCCACAGGATAGCTTCTGAATTTCATAGGGTAGAGAAGAAAAAATATAAGAAACCACTTTCTTATGAAGAAATTTTAGAGTATCTTAAGGGTTTTAAAAGAATAATTCCTCAAGGTTCTCCCATGTCTGGTATCGGTAATCCTTATCAATATGTCACTATTTCTAATTGTTATGTCATACCATCTCCATCAGATAGCTATGGAGGAATTTGTAGAGAAGATGAACATTTAGTCCAAATATCAAAAAGAAGGGGAGGGGTTGGTACTGATATATCTAACCTAAGACCTGATGGCAGCACAACAACTAACGCTGCTAGAAGTAGCACTGGTATTATTCCTTTTATGGAAAGATATAGTAATAGTATTAGAGAAGTTGGACAGTCAGGAAGGCGCGGAGCGTTAATGATTTCTCTTTCTATACATCATCCTGAGATTGTGGAATTTGCTAGAGTTAAGAGAGATTTGAATAAAGTGACAGGGGCAAATCTGTCAATTAGATTATCAGATGAATTTCTTGAAGCAGTTAAGAAGGGGAAAAAATATGAGCAAAGATTCCCTGTTGATGCAGAACCAGGAAAAGGAAAAATTTCTAAGATGGTAGACGCTCGTGAAGTATGGATGGAAATTATAGAAAATGCTCATGCTACAGCAGAACCAGGACTTCTTTTTTGGGATAGAATAATTAGTGAAAGTCCTGCTGATTGTTATGCAGAATTTGGATATGCTACAACTTCGACCAATCCCTGTGCAGAACTTCCTCTTTGCCCCTATGATTCTTGCCGACTTTTATTACTTAATCTTTTTGGGTATGTTAAAAATCCATTTACTAAAGACTCATTTTTTGATTTTAAATCTTTTATCTCTGATGCAAAAATAGCCCAGAGGTTTATGGACGATATGGTTGACATAGAAATAGAAATGATAGAAAGAATAATTAGAAAGATCAAGAGAGATCCTGAGCAGATAGAAATAAAAAGAGTAGAGTTGGATCTTTGGAAAAATATGAAAAAGGTTTGTGAAGGAGCAAGAAGGTCAGGAACTGGAATTACTGCTTTGGGAGATACTCTTGCTGCTTTGGGAATTAAATATGGTTCTCCACAAAGTATTACTATGACAGAAAAAATCTATAGGACCTTAAAGCTTTCTTGTTATCGTTCTTCTGTGGAAATGGCTAAAGAACTTGGGGCATTCCCTGTTTGGAATTCTGAACTGGAAAAAGATAATCCATTTCTTCTCAGGATAAAAGAAGAAGACCCAGAATTATATGACGATATGAATAAATATGGCAGGAGGAATATAGCGTGTTTAACAACTGCCCCTGCTGGTTCTGTCTCTATCCTTACTCAAACTACATCAGGGATAGAACCTTGTTATCAACTTAGTTATAAAAGAAGAAAGAAAATAAATGTTAATGATGGTGACACTAGAATTGATTTTGTAGATAATAAAGGAGACACATGGCAGGAATTCGATATTTTTCATCCAAAAGTTAAAGTGTGGATGGAAGTAACAGGAGAAACAGATATTACAAAGTCTCCATGGTATGGTTGTTGTGCTTATGATTTAAATTGGAGAAACAGAGTTAAATTACAAGCAGTTGCTAATAAACATGTTGATCATTCTATATCTAGCACTTTAAATATTCCTGAAGATGTAACAGTAGAAGAAGTAGCAAGAATTTATGAAACAGCATGGAAAGAAGGGTGTAAAGGAATAACGGTTTATCGTAAGAATTGTAGAACAGGAGTCCTTGTAGATAATACTTCAGAAGAAAAAAAAGTAGCTATAAAAAAAACGACTGCTGCTAAACGTCCTAAAATTTTACCTGCTGATATTTATCATACAGTTTCTAAAGGTGAGTTGTATTTTGTAATGGTTGGACTTCTTGGAGAAGATCCTTATGAAGTTTTTGCTGGAAAAAATGGAGAAATAAAAAAATCTATAAAAGAAGGAATGATAAAAAAAATTAGTAGAGGAAGATATTCCCTTCTGGCTAAAAATGGAGAAATTATTCAGGAGGATATTTCTAAACATATTGATGAGGACCAAGAAGCTATCACAAGACTTATATCTAGTAATTTACGACATGGTTGTGATGTTAGTTTTATAGTTCATCAACTTGAAAAAGTTAAGGGTGATCTTTTGAGTTATTCTAAAGCTATTTCAAGAGTATTAAAAAAATATATACCAGCAGATACTCGCGTGCATGGAGAGACGTGTAAAGAGTGTGGGGCTGATTTAGTAAGGGTTGAAGGTTGTATATCATGCAAGAGCTGCGGTTGGTCTCGATGCTGAGCCACAATTAAAAAAATAAAGAGGAATTTTTATGACCTTGACTAATATAAGTGTAAATAACTTTACATC
>SDBT01017139.1_pt1 | contig 11454 bp, 9 predicted proteins | sample 2277101 | NCBI WGS metagenome assembly SDBT01 (sample SAMN10404973, study PRJNA504765) | marine sediment metagenome | isolation source: marine sediment core GS10_PC15, 103 cmbsf | place: Arctic Ocean: Southern Knipovich Ridge | collected 2010
AAATGGCAATCCTCTCTATTGGAGAGATGTTGGTTTGGCATGGAATGATACTTCATCATCTGGAATGGAAAGGCTTAAATATCGTATAAAATTAATGAGCCAGAGAGGAGTTGTTTATGATATTGTAACAAGTAATATTACTGGTTATAATATCATGCTTTTTCACTATGGTGATCCAGAATTTCTTTCATGGATTGTATGGTTGCCAGTCATAGAATTTTTAGTGATATTTATACTTATAGTTATTGGATTTATTGGATTTAGAAACATCACGAAGGCGGAGCAGCGTTCAATTTGGGTGGGAATGGCCAAAGAAACTGCACACCAGCTTGGGACACCTATCAGTTCCATTGACGGGTGGCTTGAGCTTTTGAAAACTGAGCATAATGTCTCCCTTGTTGATCAGGCAGTTAATGAAATTGAGTATGATGTAAAACGGCTTACAAGAGTTGCTGCGCGCTTTTCGAATGTTGGTTCAAAACCTGAATTACAGCCAATAGATGTTTCAGAAATCATTGATGAAGTGTTGGATTATTTCAGATCTCGTGTTCCAAATATGCGAACGAGTGTGGTTCTTGAGAGCCAATATAACAATCTTTCTCAAGTTATGAGCAACCATGAGCTTATGAATTGGGCTTTTGAGAATCTTATTAAAAATTCTCTGGCTTCGATTGAAAACAAAGATGGGCATATTGCTGTATCTGGAATGATGTCAAAAGATTTTAAGCATGTAATACTGGATTTTCAGGATAACGGAAAAGGGATTCCGCAAAGCGACCAAAAAAAGATTATGAAACCTGGGTATACGACAAAAAGCAGAGGCTGGGGGCTTGGATTAAGCCTGGTAAAAAGGATTATTGAGGATTATCATGGAGGAAAGGTTATACTTCTTGAAAGCAAACCTGGAACGGGAAGTATATTTAGAGTTATTTTACCTGCTGTAAAATCTTAGAGGAGTATATATAGAATATGAATAGAAAAATTTTGTGGGTCGATGATGAAATAGATCTTCTCAAAGCACATATAATTTTTTTGGAAAAAAGGGGGTATGAACTTACTGCTATCACCAATGGTGAGGATGCCATAACGATGATAAAAGAGAAGACTTTTGATGCTGTTTTGCTTGATGAGATGATGCCCGGTATGGATGGCCTCAGTGTTCTTGTGGAGATCAAAAACTTAGATCCGGGTATTCCTGTCATTATGATAACTAAAAGTGAAGAAGAGCAAATAATGGACGATGCCATCGGCGCGAGAATTAGCGACTATTTGACAAAACCGGTTAATCCGAGCCAGATTTTTACTACACTCAAACGATTATTTGAATCAAGTAAACTCAGAAGCGAACGTATCAGCCGTGAATACACCAGGCAAACAAACCAGAACAGAATTGCTTTGAACATGGGCATTGATCACGATGGATGGGTCAAAATGTATGCGAATCTATCCCGATGGGACATTGAAATTGAAGAGTTTAATGACCCGGGGCTGAAACAGATTCACTCTGATCAAAAGAAAGAATTTCGCAGAGAATTTTCAAAATTTGTTGAGAAAAACTACCTATCATGGATTCAGGGAAACGGTCCGGAATTATCTCATAATATACTTAACAAATATGTTACGCCTCGCCTCAAGAATGATGAAAAAGTGTATTTAATTGTGATAGACTGTTTCCGGCTTGATCATTGGTTTGCTATAGAACCAAAACTGCAAAAATTATTTCATGTTGACCTTAAATATTACTATTCTCTTATTCCCACTGCGACACCATTTAGCCGAAATGCGCTTTTTGCAGGGTTATTACCAAGTGAGATTCAAAAAATTTATCCGGATATCTGGCGAAATGCTGGACATGATGAAATTAGTATGAATAGATATGAACCATATCTTCTGGAAATGTATTTAGGCAGGAAAGGTATTCGTCTTAACAAAAAGTTAGTTTATGAAAAAATATTGAGAAAAAACGATTCTCTAACACTATATAAAAAACTTGGAAGTCTCAAACAAAATCCTTTTATATGTATAGTTTATAATTTCGTTGACATGTTATCGCACAAAAGATCCGAGAGTGATATTTTAATGGAAATAATCCCTGATGAAGCAGCTTTCAGAAGCTTGACAACGGCGTGGTTTGATCATTCTGTGCTATTGGATATTCTGAAGTTTGTGGCTGACGAAAAAGCAACGTTGATTCTTACAACCGATCATGGGAGTATAATTGGAGAAAGAGCCAGTATTGTAAAGGGTGATAGAACTACATCAACAAATATTCGATACAAGTACGGAAAAAACCTTAAATGTGATCCTTCTGAAGTGTTCCGTATTGATAATCCATTGGAATACGGGCTACCGTCAATTGGTATTGGGACTAACTATTTGTTTGCGAAAGAGGACTATTACATCGTATATCAAAATAAATTCAGACAATATGACAAAATGTATAAAAATACTTTCCAGCATGGAGGAATATCAATGGAGGAGATGATCCTTCCTCTGGGAGTTCTAACCCCGAGATGATAGAAAAGTATGAAACTAAAGACGAGGCAGGTACGTTCGAAATAGCAGCTACCTTTGCAAAGACTATCAAGCCGAGTGATATAATTGCTCTTACTGGTGAATTGGGTGCAGGGAAGACTGTTTTTGCCAGGGGTGTGGCTCGTGCTCTTGGAGTAAAAGAGAAAGTTACGAGCCCCACTTTTACTCTCATCAATGAATATCACGGGGATTTTGTGATTTACCATATGGATTTTTACAGATTAGACAACTTGAAAGAGATACTTGATATTGGTGTTGATGATTATTTTTTCAGGGAAAGTATATGTCTTATTGAGTGGGCTGAAAAAATGGGTGAAATGTTTCCCGAAGAAGCAATATGGGTTATGTTCAGGCACTTAAAAAACAACTATCGTGAGATTAAAATAAAAAGGCATGAATATCAATGAAATGTGAGGGGGCAGTAATTTCTGTAAATGGTACAAAAGCCAAAATTAGGTTTACAACTGCCTCTGAATGTATGGGATGCTCATCTAAAAATCACTGTCATTCAGGAACTACCGGCAGTCGAAAAATTACTGTCATAAATGAATGTGGTGCGGAAGTGTCGGATCATGTGATTTTTGAAGCGGATACCGGGAAAGTTATTATATCAGCGGCTTTAATATGGATATTGCCGTTAATTTCCATGATTATAGGCTACATTGTTGGGGAGAGATTTGCAGCCGGTTTCTGGCCTATTGGAACAGCTTTTATTTTTCTTATTTTGGCATTTACCTTTTTAAAATTTTTGGATAAAGCCATTTCTGGCGGTAAAACATTCTATCCAAGAATTACCAAAATCATTCATTCTTCAAAATTTGACAACAACGTGTGAGAATTGATTATGTCGTAGCTTTCAGTTTTTAGCGTTAAGCTTTTTTAAAATTCCAGGTGTTGAACAGACTTCCGATAGATCATCATATGAGTACAATTGGTGCTGCTAAAGAGACAAAGGTAAGCAGTTTATTATTAGAGATTTATATGATGTGGTGGATGAATATGAGAATTAGGGAGTTTAAAGTATTTGTGTGGTCTATTGATTAGTAATAATCTTTTGGATTTATTGTTTTACCAAGATATGTAATTCCATAGTGAATATGGACGCCGGTTATTCTTCCGGTATTGCCCATCGTACCTATAATTTCTCCCTTTTTTACTTCCTGACCTTCTTTAACATGTATTTTATTTAGATGACCATACAGAGTTTCGTATCCGTATTTATGTTTGATTTTGATGCAACTTCCGAGAGCTTGTTGGGGTTTTGTAGATATTGTAACACCATCGGCGGTAGCATATATAGGAGTTCCTCTCTTTCCAGCAAGATCCACTCCTTTATGGAGATGACGGTGTGCGGTTATTGGATGGATTCTGTAACCGTATGGAGAAGTTACTCTGAATGAGTGAGTGGGCAATATCGTTGGTGTGCAGTTCATTTCTTCTTGGTTTTGATGAATTTTTATGGAGATTTCATTTAAGCTTTCTTCCTGTACATTCAAACGGCTTGCGAGCATTTTAACATTAAGAAAAACCTGGTTTAGATCATCCTGTAAATTTTCTTGAAGACCTATAAATATTGAATCATCGACAATTACATGACCACCGAAGCCTGCCCTATACATATCGTTATCCAGGACATCCATATAAGCAAATTGCCTGTAAGCAAAATCATTTCTCTGAATCGTTAAGAGTTTATCGGATAAAGTATTTAGTATCTTTTTTGAATAATCAATACTATTGCATAGCCTTTGCATCGTGGATTTTGCATTTTTATATTCTCTTTCCTGACTTAGCTTAATGTGATAACCAATAATAAAGAGAAGGCATATAAAAGAAGTGGTGATAAGAATACCGAAAATGGAAAGAACAAATTTTAAATTAAAACTGCTTCTTTTGACATCATTTCCACTGTCAGGAACAATTATTAACGAAAAAAAACGATTATTCATTCTTTATTCCATTACAGGTAATTTCTTGTAAATATTTTATTAATTTGCAATTAAGAGTAAAGAGAGTATGGATATAGTGACTTTTAATGAAATCCCACCATCAGATAAGATAAATTTTTCAATCACTGTGTCAAGAAAAATGTTGTGGTTATGTAATAATTAATTACGTTTCGCATTATTTGATTTATTGTGTAAGTTTTAAATATATATTCCGTTGGTTGTAATATTATAGTGAAATAAATGAAATTCTTTTGTGTGTGATGGAAATTACAAAAAAAGAATATTTTACTATGCGTTTTTTTGTAAATAAATTATTTTTACTGGACAATAGTAAAATTGTATATATAATAAATTAAATAAGTACCCTTGTAAAGGAGAAATCAATGACGTCAAGAGAAAGAGTGCTTGCAGCCCTTAACCACCATGAAACAGATAAGGTTCCTATTGATTTTTCCGGTCATAGATCATCCGGCATTTCTGCTATCGCTTATCCTAAACTTCGTGAATATCTTGAGTTAGAACCGCGTCAGGTCCGTGTCTATGACCCAGTACAGCAATTGGCAGTAGTTGATGATGATGTTCTGGATCGCTTTGGGGTAGATACCATTGAACTTGGACGTGGATTTGCACAGGGCAATGATTCATGGGCCGATTGGGTTTTACCGGATGGTACTCCGTGCCAGATGCCGGTATGGGCTTTACCCGAACGCGAAAAAGGCCGGTGGATTATAAGGTCAGGCAAAACGGGGAAGATCATAGCCCAAATGCCTGATGGTGCACTCTATTTTGAACAGGCTTACTGGCCGTTTGCCAAAGGGGAACCCGATTTTGATGCTATGCCCGATGTGTGGTCGGAAAGTATGTGGGCAGCCGTTGCTTCTCCTCCAGGACCGGAGATTGCCGGTCCTGATGGGCAGAAAGTATTTGCAGAAGGTGCAAAGCGGCTGCGGGAAAAGACAGATAAAGCCATCCTTGGATTATTTGGAGGAAATCTGCTTGAGTTCGGGCAATTTATGTATAGAAACGATAATTTTTTTATGCTGCTTGCCGGTGAACCGAAGAAAGCCCATGCTTTTCTGGATAAAATGGTGGAAATTCATCTTGACAATCTTGAAAATTTCCTTGGTATTGTTGGGGATTATATAGATATCATCGTTTTCGGGGATGACTTGGGAATGCAGACCGGGCCGCAAATATCACCAAACATGTACCGGGAGTTTTTTAAACCAAGGCATAAGATTTTATGGAATAGGGCAAAAGAACTTGCTGATGTAAAGGTTAATCTCCATAGTTGTGGAGGTCTTCGCGAATTGATACCGGATCTTATTGAGGTTGGACTTGATGCAGTAAACCCGGTTCAAATAAACTGTTTGGGGATGGATTTGAATGAGCTTAAAAATGAATTTAGTAAAGATATTGTTTTCTGGGGTGGTGGATGTGATACAGGTCACATACTGCCAAATGGAACTCCTGAAGCTGTTATAAAACATGTAAAAAAGCAAGTTGAAATCGGTAGAAAGGGTGGGGGATTCGTTTTTCAGCAGGTTCACAACATTATGGCAAATGTTCCTCCTGAAAATATTGTAGCCATGTTTGATGCGGTGAATAATGGTTTTTGATGAGATTTATGGTTTGTTCAGTAATAGATTGGATTGTCAGTGATTATAAACAGGTAGATCGCCTTCTGAAATGTCAGTTAAAGGTGGAAGCTGTTTATCCTTGTATGATAAAAAGGGATCTGTTATAGGCCAGTCTATATTTAAAGATGGATCATTCCAGAGTATCCCGCGTTCTTCTCTGGGATCATAATAATCGGTGCATTTGTAAATGAATGTGGCATTATTGCTTAGAACACAGTAGCCATGTGCGAAACCTTCGGGTATATAAAGCTGTCGGAAATTTTCTGATGAAAGCATAACGCTTATCCATTTTTCAAACGTTGGAGAACCCCTGCGAATATCCACCACCACATCCATTATTTCACCTTCATTAACCCAGGCCAATTTACCCTGAGGCTTTCCAAGCTGGTAATGCAATCCACGGATAACTCCTTTAATGGAAAAAGATTGATTGTCCTGAACGAAAGTTGTCGGGATACCATGCTCTGAGTATTTTTGAGCCTGATATGTTTCTATAAAATTTCCTCTTTTATCCCTGAATACGTTCGGTTCGATTATAATGACTTCAGGAAGAACTTTTGAGAGAGTGAATTTCATGAATGAAGTCTCCAGCATCTAATATGAATGTAATTTAATTCACTGTATAGCACTGTTATTAATCTATTTATTAATGCTTACTATGGTCTGTTATTTTTTGAGAATTTTTAACAGATATTGTCCATACTCAGTTTGTATTAAAGGTTCTGCAAGCTTTTGAACCTGATCAGCATCTATATACCCTAACCAGTAAGATATCTCTTCCAGACATGCCACCTGTTGCCCCTGACGTTTTTCAATAGTCTCAATAAAAGTGGATGCTTCTAATAGAGATTCGTGTGTACCGGTATCCAGCCATGCAAAACCTCTTCCAAAAAGCTCTACATTCAATTGTCCCATTTCAAGATAACTATTATTGATGTCTGTAATCTCCAGTTCCCCTCTTGCCGATGGTTTGAGACTGCTGGCGATATTCACCACCTTGTGGTTGTAAAAATAGAGTCCTGTGACAGCATAATTAGATTTTGGGTTGGAGGGTTTCTCTTCGATTGATACAGCCTTATTGTTTTTGTCAAGCTCCACAACACCGTATCGCTCAGGAGCCCGCACCCAGTATCCGAAAATTGTAGCTTCTTCTGTATTGACGGCAGCTTTCTGTAATATATCGGTCAAACCATGACCGTAAAAGATGTTATCGCCCAATATTAAAGCACAGTTTGATGCGTTGATAAATTCACGGCCAATTATAAAAGCCTCCGCTATCCCTCCCGGATTGGGCTGTACAGCATAGCTTATCTGGATTCCCCATTGACTTCCATCTTTCAGCAGGTTCTGAAATAGATGTTGTTCATGGGGGGTAGTAATGACAAGAATATCGCGTATACCGGCCAGCATGAGAGTTGAAATAGGATAGTAAATCATCGGTTTGTTGTAAACCGGCAGTAGATGTTTGCTGATTACCTGTGTGATGGGATAAAGCCGTGTACCTGCTCCTCCTGCGAGTATAATACCTTTGTACTGTGAAATATGTGGCTTAGGAAATAATGGGTTCATTGGTTACTCCTGAAACTTAGATATATCTTTTCAATCTATCTTTTTTCATAGTTTTGTTCGATCCAATTCCGATATGCGCCGGTTATAACTGATTCAATCCATTTGGGATTATCAATATACCATTGTATTGTTTTTTTCAGTCCGGTTTCGAAAGTTTCCTTTGGTCTCCAGCCCAGTTCTTTCTCGATTTTTGAAATATCCACAGCATAACGACGGTCATGTCCCGGACGATCCTTTACAAATGTAATGAGTGATTTGTGAGGTATCTGGGGTGAGTCAGGGCAAAGTTGATCTAATATTGTGCATATGGACATTACCACTTCAATGTTAGTTTTTTCACAACAGCCGCCTATATTATAAGTCTCTCCGACCTTGCCCCGCTCAACGACTAATTTCAAAGCCTCATTATTATCCCCTACATACAGCCAGTCACGGATGTTTTTACCATCACCATAAATTGGCAGTGTCTTGCCTTCCAAAGCGTTAAGAATCATAAGCGGGATTAATTTCTCTGGAAACTGGTAATGCCCATAATTATTTGAACAATTGGTAATTAATATGGGAAGACCATATGTATTATAATACGCCCGTGCCAGATGATCACCGGCGGCTTTAGAAGCCGAGTATGGGCTGTTTGGACGGTAGGGGCTATGTTCCGAAAAGGGAGGGTCATCGGGTTTCAAAGAGCCATATACTTCATCAGTGGATACGTGAAGAAAGCGAAATTCATCTTTCCCGGAATCGTCAAGGTTTTCCCAGTAATGACGTACCTCTTCAAGCAAAGAAAAAGTCCCGAGCACGTTGGTTTGTATGAAGGTTTCCGGTTCAGGTATTGACCGGTCAACATGGGTTTCGGCGGCAAAATGAATTAAAGCGTGTGGTTTATATTTATTGAGATTATCACGAACAAGTTTCCTATCGCAAATATCACCATGTACAAAAGTGTAATCAGGATCATCATGGAGACTTTCGAGGTTAGCCGGATTACCGGCATAAGTAAGTTTGTCAAGATTTATAATAAGGGCAGATTGTTCGGTGCGGCGAGCCAGAATAAAATTTGAACCTATAAAACCTGCTCCTCCCGTTACAAACCACTTTCTCATTATGGAATGATCTCCCTCTGTCGAGAACGTTAATGATATACTTTATATAATTATCAGGCCTTGAAAATTTTATTCCTTCCCTGTTTTACATTTTTTGTGGCATTGCGTGTGTCAATTATTAGTTTTGCATGTTTTACAAGTTCATTATAATCAATTGATGAATGATCGGTTGATATTAAAATTGCATCATATTTTTTTATAGTTTCAGGTGTCAAATTTACACTTTTCAGCCCTTCAAGCATTGGATATTTACGAGTTTTTTTAATGTGTGGGATAAAAGGATCATAATAATCAGGTTTTGCACCTTTTTCGAAGAGAATCTCCAGTAATTTCAAAGACGGGCTTTCCCGAATATCATCCACATCTTTCTTATAAGCGAGACCAATTATCAATACAGATGAATTTTTTATTGCTTTCTCCTGTTCATTGAGAGCATCCATTAATTTCTGTATTACATATGCAGGCATTGCAGTATTGATTTCACCGGCAGTCTCAATGAAACGTGTAGGACATCCATATTCATGGGCTTTCCAGGTAAGGTAAAAAGGGTCTATGGGAATACAATGACCACCAAGTCCCGGTCCCGGATAAAAAGGCATAAAGCCAAAAGGCTTTGTTTTAGCAGCGTCGATTACTTCCCAGATGTCAATACCCATTTTAGAGTAAATGGTTTTTAATTCATTGACCAGAGCAATATTAACACTTCGAAATATGTTCTCACTTAACTTCACCGCTTCCGCCACACGGGTCGAAGAAACAGGAATAACCTCGATAAATATCTGTTTATAGAGGTAAGCGGCATTATCGCATGATTCCTGGTTATACCCGCCTAAAACTTTTGGAATCTGACTTGTCGTGTAATCAATATTCCCAGGGTCTTCCCGTTCCGGAGAATAAGCCAGGTAGATATCTTCACCGCATTTCAATCCGCTTTTTTCAAGTATTGGAAGAAGAACTTCATCAGTAGTTCCCGGATATGTGGTGGATTCAAGCACGACAATTTGTCCTTTTTTAAGATATGGATAAATTGATTCAGCGGTTGAGCATATATAAGACAAATCGGGTTCACGATGTGTTGTCAGCGGAGTAGGAACACAGATAAGAATTGCATCTACAGATTTTATTTTCGAAAAGTCTGATGTGGCTTCAAACTTCCCCTCTTTATTCATATCGATTATAGAAGTATCCGGGATACGCTCGAAATAGGATTTACCGTCAAGTAACATATCCACTTTTGATTGGTCGGTATCGAATCCTATCGTTGGAAAGCCATGAGCAACGGATTCTATTGCGAGAGGAAGTCCAACATACCCCAATCCTATAACTCCGACACAAAATTTACGTTGAACTATTTTTTCCCTGATTTTTTTATCCATGAAATTCTCCTGATAAACTTTTAGGCTTATCAAGTTAACACAGCTTTCCCCCTCGCCCATGACCGAAGTGAATGGGAGAGGGGAACTTTATTCAATTGTGCGGAGCTAACTTTATAAGCGTTTATTTTATTTTCATCTAAAATAATTATAATTCTTAATATAAGAAAAAAACACTATTTATTGAAAAATAACATGATAAAAAAATTAAATCCATAATTTTCTATAAAAAAGGTACTGGAATAAGGGAATAATTTCGGGTATTTGCAACTGAATTCATATATGGTTGCAACTAATTAATTAGGAGAAAAACACTTTCTGACAAAAAACTAATTTCTTGACTTAATTTAAAAATATTGTTATTCTTTGTACCCCCAATACCCCAATAGTGATGCCCTGTGGTCTAATGGCAAGACGGCTGACTCTGGATCAGTTTATCGAGGTTCGAATCCTTGCAGGGCAGCCAATCCTGGACAATGACTTACGAGGATTGTTGACACAAAAGTCAGATGACTTTCTTAAAATTTGTGTCAGTTTGTGTCAGATAGCTTCGGCTTCCAATGAGCTTGAGCTATTTTTTTGCCTTGATTTTCTTATATCAGGGAGTAATGAAAGAACCTTACCAGCGGCTAATCTGTTGACCGTAACATAACGGTCTGTTGTTGATCGATCTTTATGTCCCAGAAGTGGTCTGAGTTGATCAAGAGATGCGCCTTCACCATTGTGATATAACCAGTTGGAGAATACGTGGCGCAGATCATGAAATCTCAGTTTTGAACCATCAAGAGCTGTCAATCCGACTCTCGTGACTCCTTTGTTGAAAGAGGTTTGAATTGATTTATAACGAGTTCCTGATCTCGGATTGATGAATACATAACCCTCTTTCCGATTCCCAATGACACGTTTTAAAACCTCAACAGACCGCACGCCAAGAGGAAATAGTATTGTTCTTCCACCTTTCACTTCACGGTAAACTTCTGCAGTGGGCGTCAGATCATGGAATCGGATTTCTTCAATTCGCAAGTCTAGAATATTCTCCAGACGGAAACCTGTATAACATGCAAATTCAATAATGTTAAAAACGGAAGCTGGAATCAAATCAATTAAAGCTGCTATCTGCTCATCAGATATTTCAACATCCCGTTTTTCAAGCTCCTTAAACGATTTGAGCCCGTGTAATGGATTACGATCAAGCAGATCCCATTCCACTGCACATGAAAGCATACACGAGAGAAAAGCCTTTTCTCGATTAACAGTTGCAGAAGTAATCCCTTCACCCTTTCTGGCC
>SDBT01017141.1_pt1 | contig 11453 bp, 13 predicted proteins | sample 2277101 | NCBI WGS metagenome assembly SDBT01 (sample SAMN10404973, study PRJNA504765) | marine sediment metagenome | isolation source: marine sediment core GS10_PC15, 103 cmbsf | place: Arctic Ocean: Southern Knipovich Ridge | collected 2010
TTTTGGATTTAGATGGAGTTTGGTTGCTGTATTTTGGATGTAGTGTTTGGAGTCATCTCGAAAGAAAAAGAAACCTTTTAATTTTATTTTTTAGGGCTGCGGATATTTTGGAAATAAAAATAGATCAACTTTTGGAACCCTGGGCTACGCTAAAAGAAATAAAAATGATACTCTAGAAACGTATGAAGTGGTTGAAGAAGACATGGTTGATTTTGTCCAAAAATTAAGGGCAAGGGGTGTTCCTTTACTCGTTTGTACAGGTCATGCCCTTTCTCCTGAGAAGAAAGAATTCTTAAAAAAGATGTATGGTTTTCATGACTATGTCTATACAAAAGATAAAGTTCAAGCGATTAAAGATTATGTAAAGAAATTGCAAGAGGAAAATTCATGTGAGATCAAAAGAGTCATTTATATTGATGATTATATTGAAGGTTTAAGACAGATAATTTCTGAGCTGCAATCAGATTTACCATGTACAGGTTTTCATTATGCTTATTTGGCTCAGCATCTTAATTCGCAAACAATTGTTGATGCCTATCTTGATGCCCAAAATGCTTTAAACAATGCAAGAAAAGTAGCCTATAAGTATCAATAACTAACTCTCGTATTATTTCTTTTTGGCTAAAGAGAACTCAATCCTCTGCGTAGGTGTCGATGCCGATCTACACACAAGATAAGTCCAAAACCTGCAAGTAGTGTTAGCATGGATGTGCCGCCATATGAGATGAGTGGTAGTGGTACTCCCACGATGGGCAAAAGCCCCATCACCATGGCCATGTTGATAAACATATACAGGAACAAGACTGATGTCATGCCAAAGGCTAATAGTTTCCCAAACGAGTTGCGGCAGTGTAGGCTTACAACATATCCATAGAAAATTAGCAGGCTGTAGAGGACAATCAGGATGATACCGCCGACCATTCCTAGTTCCTCGCACAGCATTGCAAATATGAAATCTGTGTGCTTTTCTGGCAGAAATTGCAATTGACTTTGGCTACCCTGCTGGAATCCTCGGCCCCAAACTCCACCTGATCCAAAAGCAATTTTTGATTGCAAGATGTGGTAGCCAGATCCCAGAGGGTCACGCTCGGGGTTTAAGAAGGTGAGTACCCGGTCTTTTTGATAATCGCGCAGAAACAACCATCCAAGTGGCATACTGGCGATTATGGTTGCAAGAATCAGACCTACTTTCCATAAACGAATACCAGAGACAAAGATCATCATGCCGCTGATCATAACCAGTAGCAATGCTGTTCCCAAATCCGGTTGCTTTAATACAAGGGCAACAGGCAAAATTGTGATCAGTAGGGGAGGGATATGAAACGTAAACTTCTGCGTATTTTCAAGAGTAGCATGGTGATAATACCGTGCTAATGAGATCACAAGAGTTATTTTAACAAGTTCCGACGGCTGCAGCTTAAAGAAATATAGATCGATCCATCTTTGGGCTCCCATGCCAATGGAACCTGCAATTTCAACGAGTACAAGTAAGACGATGCTTGCAGCATAAAAAATGTACGCTTTTCTTAGCCAGAAGTGTATGGGAGTCAGTGCTATTAATATCATCAAAGTTGCAGCCATAGCAAAATGCATAAGTTGCTTTTGCGCCCAAGGGGACAAGGATCCTCCGGCTGCCGAATAAAGCATGATGATGCTTATGCTGCACATGATTGCGATAAGAGTGATCACAAATCCATTCAGTTGGCGAAATTTTTTCAGAACAGTGTTAGCGCTTGTGTTTGGAGTCATGACAGCTTAGTCCTTGCAACAGATTTGTTGGGTGGTCAACAAGATGTCTCTGCCAATGGGGGCAGCTATTTTGCTGCCCCAGCCACCATGCTCGACCACCACAGTTGCTACATATTTGGGTTGATGTATCGGAGCGTATCCAACGAAAATTGAGTGGTCACGGTGATCCCAGGGTTTCTCATTTCGGTATTTCCCACTTTTTCTGTCGGCTAATGCAATTCGTCTGACTTGAGACGTTGAGGTTTTACCTCCCATTGCTAGATCGGATTGGAGAATGCGTGATCTGTAACCGGTTCCGATGCTGCTGTTAACTGCCAAATTAGTGCCCTCCAGGATTGGGGCTAAGAATTTTGCAGGGATAGTTGGTTGAAGCTTTTGAGGTGTGGAGTTGGCAATAAGGCGGGGTGATATTGGGAAGCCACCGTTGGCGATGCGGGCCATCACTAGGGCCATTTGCAGAGGAGTTGCAGTTACGTATCCCTGGCCAATTCCAGCAACGATTGTCTCACCGATGAGCCAGGGTTTTCCAAATCGATTGATCTTCCATTGTTTGGTGGGAATAAGGCCAGCCCTCTCACTGGGAAGTTCAATGCCTGTCTTAACCCCCAATCCGAGCAGGCGTGCTGTGCGGGCTATTTGTTCAATGCCAACTTGCAAGGCTAGCCTATAAAAATAAACATCGCACGATTTTGCAATGGCTGTTACTAAACTGAGATGGCCATGTCCATTTGAGTTAACACAATGAAAGCGGTGGTTGCTGATTTCGAAGGATCCCGAGCAATGATAGGTGTGCCCTGGGGAAATGAGTCCACGCTCTAATGCAGCAATCGCAACGATCAACTTGAAAAAGGATCCAGGAGGATACTCTCCAGCAATGGCTTTATTTATCAGAGGCTTGTAAGGGTTTTGCAGCAGGTCATTCCAATCCATCTGTGAAATACCTCCGCAAAAAAGATTTGGGTCAAAACTAGGATTTGAGTTAATAGCTAAGATATTTCCCTGGTGAATGTCCATGACTACAGCACTTGCGCTATGCTCTTGTGAAAGTCGTTCATGGATAAAGTTTTGTAGCCGGCTTTCTAAGGTGAGGCTTAAGTTGCCACCTGGCTTACTGATTGTTGTCTTTAACGTGCGGATGACCTGACGGCGAGCATTGACCTCATTTTCATCATACCCCGGTACGCCCTGTAGCAGTGCATTTTGAGTTTTCTCTAGGCCAGATTTGCCAATTGTCAGACCTGCAATTCGTGTTGTTTTCTTGTCTTCTTTTTGATCTTGAATGGAAGGAGGTTGAACATAACCAACGACATGAGCCATTTGTAGGGTATGTGGGTAAGTTCTGGCTGATCCTTCAACGACACTGATGCCGGGAAATTCTGCTGCATGAGTTTCAAGTAGGGACACTTCATCCCAGGTAAGTTTTTCTTTGAGGATGATAAAACGAGGATGATTCTTTTCCAGGGGTTGAACTTGATCAATAGATTCCTGCGATAGATCGATTAGATAAGCAAGAGTATTGAATGTTTCTTTGAGATCTTCACTAGATTCAAAGTCTAAAATAGCTCGAAAGTGCTTTGTATTTTGTGCCAAAATTACGCTCTTACGATCATAGATGAGTCCACGATCTGGAAGAATAGGGATCACTTTGACGCTGTTGCCTTGGGCAAGATTTTTGTAATGCTCTGATTGCCAAACTTGTAAGTAGGCCATACGTCCAATCAGTGCAGATCCTAACAGTATTTGCCCAGCACCAACCACAAGTGTGCGACGATTTAGCATGTGTTGAAGAGAATGTTTCTTAGTCAAGGGCTAGGGATCCACATGAATTTTCGAGTGGAGTCTTAGGATGAGCCATCCGATGAGTGGGTAGCAGACAATGGAGATACACGTTTGTGCTATAAAAATCAACCCACCAGTAGATTCACGCAGTTCTATCAGTGCGAAGATCCAAGCTAGTAGTTGAACTGTCATTTCTACGCATGCAAAGCCGAGCCACAGAATCCAAAATGGGTGTTGGTTAAAGTGATGGCGATTATAAATGACGAGGCCATAAATGCTTATGAGTATCGTGATGGATGTACCCAATGTTAGGCCAGATATACAATCCTGCAGAAGGCCTAATAGGACAAGTAGAGAAAGAGGGACAAGAGATGGATAATAAATTAGCCAAGTGTATAGCACCATGTGTTCGCTATGTAGCCCGATTCCAATGAGTGGAGAAAATGCTTCCATATCAAGAAAGGCTGCCATGATCAGGGTTATAACTGGAACACAGTTTTTAAAGACCGGCGTGCGGGGAAGTCCAAATACTTCAATCATGTGGGGTGTTTTCTGAGCTACCTATGACTTGAACATAGTCAAGGTCTCTCCACGTAACTGCAGGCTCAATTATTAAGGTTTGATTTTCTGGCGCTACAGCCTTCATTGAGGCTACCATCAGTCCCTCGGGAAAGACCTTTCCTTTGCCGGATGTTAGGAGTCGTTGGCTAGACAAATCTGATTTGTGAGCTTCGTGATGAGTAATCTTTAAAGAATTTGCCTGGTTACCAGCAACGATGGCTTGAAACTTTGATGACTCTCCCTGGACGGGAATGCGTGATCTAGGGTCGGTGGTGAGTAGCACTCGGGCGCTGTTGTTGCCAACTTCTATGATGCGGCCAACGACTCCATTGGGAACGATAACCGGTTGGTATTTTGCAACACCCTGATTGCTTCCAGCATCAATAATGATGGTCTGGTTGGAAGGGGTGTACGGGTTAGTGATCACCCTTGCGGTAATGGTGGGATAGGTTGAAAGTGTTGACACATTCAAGAATTTTCTCAGATGATCATTCTCTGCAGCAAGCTGATTGGCAACATTTCTCCAGTGTGTCACCTGTTCCAATTGGTTTTTTAAGTGGAGATTTTCTTCGTGCACAGAAAAATGGTGTTGTATGTGCTGTATTTTCTCTTGTATCCAGTGTGTTGCGCCGTGTGTGATGCTCCAAACGGAGGTTGTAGAGTCCATGATTTTTAGGCGAAAATGCTTTGTAAAGGCCCACCCCTGCATATCTCCGTAAACCAGGATCACCACAATACCCATAGCAAATAGTAATTTTAAAACCGTACTGAGTTGTAGGATAGAAGCAAAAATCCTTTGCAACAATAAGTACTGTGTTGTGGTGGATGTGCGGGGTGAATACATGTTTCTATTGATCCGCTTTGCCTTTAGAGAATATGTTAGATCTTAATGAGAATTTCCTGTAACGAACTCATTTCCTCGAGAGCCTTACCGGTACCCAAAGCAACGCACGATAGTGGATCCTGGGCCAAGGAGACCGGTAGTCCTGTTGCCTCACGAAGGAGACGATCAATATTCTTCAACATTGACCCTCCCCCTGTAAGTACAATTCCCTTGTCTACGATATCAGCAGAAAGCTCTGGGGGGGTGTTTTCAAGCGTAATCTTTACTGCATCCACAATACCGGAAACTGGTTCTGAAAGGCTTTCGGCAACTTGTTTTTCAGACATGTCAATTTCTTTGGGAATTCCTTGGATCATATCCCGGCCTTTGATTTTAATTTTCTTGCCTATACCATCATCAGGGATTATTGCAGAGCCAATTTCTTTTTTGATGCGCTCAGCTGTGCTCTCTCCAATGAGTAGATTGTGATGGCGACGGATATACTGGATGATAGCGTCATCCATACTATCGCCACCAATGCGCACAGATCTGGAGTGTACAATACCACCAAGGGATAGAACAGCGACTTCAGTAGTTCCACCACCGATGTCTACAACCATAGATCCAGTCGGTTCAGTAACGGGCAAGCCAGCCCCTATTGCTGCTGCCATTGGCTCTTCAATTAAGAAGACGCGACGGGCTCCTGCACTTTCAGCGGATTCATGGATTGCACGACGCTCAACAGCCGTTGATCCAGAAGGGACACAGATGACCACTTGCGGGCTGACAAAACTGCGACGGTTGTGAACTTTATGGATGAAGTGTTTGATCATTTCCTCTGCTATATCAAAGTCAGCAATAACTCCGTCACGCAAAGGACGAATAGCTTGGATGTTACCAGGAGTTCTACCCACCATAAGCTTAGCCTCTTTGCCAACGGCCAAAACTTGAGTACGGCCTTTGTATTGTGACATGGCAACAACCGATGGTTCATTTAGAACAATTTCACCGCCTTTAAGACACACTAGCGTATTGGCTGTACCTAAATCTATTCCCATATCTGCAGAAAACATACCGAGAAATTTTGTAAACATTATAATCAATCCACCTTAAGAAAAATTGTTCTAGTTGACATAGTAAAGAAGTACAACTTTCGAGTTTATATGTACGCTAATAGCACCCCAAAGGTCCAGAAAGAAGTGGATATATTTTTTGATTTTTACACGAATTCTGCAATGGAACCTATAAACTGGGCTTGGGGAAATTGGTTGGAAAACCAGGTGCTTTGACGCTTGATGTATTGATGTGTTGCTAGCAGGGTTAGAGCGGTTGCTTGTTGCAAGCTTATGTTCTTGTCAAGGTAAGCACTAAGTTCCGTAACCCCAAGGGCTTTCATGATCGGCAAGTCTTGAGGTAGATTTTTGTTTTTTAGGGTTTTTACTTCGTCTATCGCCCCTCTTTCGAGCATCATTTTTAGTCTGCTTTCACTGTTTTTGTGTAGTTGGCTGCGCTGGGGAATGAGCATAATGAGTTCACATTGGATATGTTGAACCGCTTTAAGATTGCGCTTCTTCTGCCAGTGCGCCAGGGATTTTCTTGTGGCCAGCATGACTTCTGCTGCGCGCATTATACGTTGCTTATCATTTTCATGCAGCCGTTGGCCCATGATGGGGTCGATATCTGAAAGATATTGGTGAAAATTCTTGCTGCCAATTTTGTTGTATTCCTGCCGTACCCATGTGCGAGTCTCCTCCGGCACTGCAGGAATTTCAGAAAGACCAAGCACGAGGGACTGAAGGTACAAGCCCGATCCGCCCACAACTATGGGTTGCTTCCCAAGCTTCCAAGTTCTTTCAATAGCGGCAATGGCTTTTTCTTGCCATAGTGCTACGGAACATGCCTGAGCTCCAGGAAGAACTCCATATAATTCGTGGGGGACGTTCTTGCTTTCAGAAAGACTGGGTTGAGCTGTAAGAATTGGCAAATCTGCATAGATTTGCATGCTGTCTCCGTTAATGATGACAGCGTCATTCTTTTGCGCCAATTGTAGTGCTAGTTCTGATTTGCCACTTGCAGTGGGTCCGCCAATCAAACAAACTGGAATTTTGCTGTGGGTGTTTTGTGTCATATTAAAATAGTAAGCTCTTCTAATAGGTTTGGTTACTTAGTTTTTAAACTTGTAGCATCTTAGGTTACTTTTTCAATAGAATTATTATGATCAGATAACTTGCATTTTGAGAAAAATAAGTTCAAAATTAGAATAGAGGAATACAGGAAAGAGGAATAAAAAGATGACAGACAACCAACATGAATTTGAAATTCGTCAACGCGTTAAAAACTTGCGTGAATTTTACCGTCATTTGACCGTATACGGAATTGTTAATCTAGGTTTAATTTTGATATGGGCTATTTCCGGAGCGCCATATTTTTGGCCCATTTGGGTTCTGTTTGGATGGGGGATTGGTATTGGATTGCAAGCCGTATCTCTAGGTCTTGTTCCAGTTATTGAAGATATCTTACCTTTTTTTAGCCCTAAGTGGGAAGAGCAGCAGGTCAAGAAAATGCTCAAAGAGGCTAAGCCAGACAAGCCCGCCAATCCTACCAAGCGTGAAGATAGGGGTGATCGGACCAAGGGTCCATCATCTTCTTGAAGTTTTTAGAGATACCCACGCTACTGCAAGATCTGGGTTCGTCAAAACTTGTCCCGGACACCGATCCGGGATCTTGCTCGCGGTCCTCACGTACGTCCCAGTACGCTGCTCGCTTGCTCGGATTTTCTTGTGTTTATGCTGATATTATGGTTATTTATTGAACAAGAATGTCAGTTAAGAGAATAGTATCGATGTCTGCATCTGCAACCGCCAAGGTTATTGATTTTTCCGATGATTTAAGTGAAGGGCAAAGGGTCTTGAGGCTCGAAGCTGAGTCTTTAATGGATTTAGCATCCTGCTTGGATAAGAGTTTTGTGGAAACTGTTGACTGCCTGGATCATATTCAGGGGCGCGTCGTCGTCACTGGTATGGGTAAGAGTGGGCATATTGCCCGAAAAATTGCAGCAACACTTGCCTCTACCGGAACACCTGCTGTTTTTGTGCATCCAGCTGAGGCAAGTCATGGTGATTTGGGTATGATTACAGATCAAGATGCTGTGATTGCCTTTTCCAATTCTGGTGAAACTTCTGAGCTTTCTCATATTATTCGTTATACACGCCGGTACCGTATTCCCTTGATAGCGGTTGCTGGAGTGTCCAATAGTACTCTTGCCCAAGCTGCAGATATCGCAATTAAAATGCCTAAACTTCAGGAGGCTTGCCCGATTGGCTTGGCGCCTACAACCTCTACAACTGTCATGCTTGCACTTGGAGATGCTTTAGCTTGTGCATTGCTGACCCGGAAGAATTTCTCTGCAGAAGATTTTGGCAAATTTCACCCAAGTGGATCTTTGGGTCGCCGACTTTTAACAGTTCAAGATATTATGCATACAGATGACAAGCTACCTATTGTTGGCATGGATGCATCTGTAAGCGATGCTTTATTAGTGATCACGGAAAAAGGTTTGGGGTGTGCAGGGGTTGTTGATGAGGAGAAGGGATTGGTTGGCGTGATTACAGATGGCGATTTAAGGAGGCACATGCGGTCTGATCTCCTTGAGCTCAGTGTCAGTGATATTATGAGTCCGGCACCTAAGACAATTCGTCCCAGCGCTTTAGTGGTTGAAGCGTTGTCTGAGATGAATCAGCATAGTATTACGGGACTTTTTGTGGCACCTGAGTCTGATGAACATGCACAAAAGAAAGAAGTTTTAGGTTTTGTCCATGTTCATGACTGCTTAAGGGTTGCTTAAATTGAGTGTGTTCGATGGCAGCTAGAAATTCCCTACCAGATCTCACGGATCGGAGTCATGAACGTCACCGCTCAAGAAGACTACGTTATTGGGTGGCACCGATGAAATATGGTTTTCCTCTTGTTGCAATTGCCATTCTTGTTTTGGTGGTGCTTTGGCCAAAATTGCACTTTTTAACTACCGAACAACCGAAAGACGAGATCCAAAAAATTGTTCGATCTAAGAGAATGTTAGAAAATAAATTGCAGCATCCACGTATGAAATCCCTGAATGAGAAGGGAAGAGCGTACGTTCTTGAGGCGATTACAGCGACTCAGTCCGATCACGGTACTACAGAACTGAGTGGAAAGTTAACGCGCCCTAGTGGAGAGATGGAACTCGATGATGGCAGTTTACTAAATTTTACTGCAGACAATGGATATTTTTCTCAGCAAGGTAAACAGCTAAATCTTTCTGGCAATGTGCATGTTACAACTAGCAAGGGCTATGATTTTCGTACCCAGTCTGCGTCTTTTGATTTTGCCAGCAACATTGGAGAGGGATTTGAGCCTGTTACAGGAACTGGCCCCACCCAAGAGAGAATTGAAGCACAGGGGTTTAAAATTACGGGTAAAGGTGATGATATACAATTTACAGGTCAAACACGACTTACTTTGTATACTAAATGAAATATATGATGAACAAAAAACTGCATAACCGCTGGTACTTCATTGTCCCATTTGCCATTATGATAGGCACGTTTATCACAAAAGACCTTGCGATGGCTGGAAAGAGCTCAGAATTAACGCAACAGCAGATTAAACAGGCCGAACAAGCCCCTTTACAAATTGATGCGCGTGGTGGTTTGAAATGTGATCGTACCACCCAAAAGTGTGTGGCGAGAGATCATGTTAGAGTGCAAAAGGGAATTTTTGTGATGTATTGTGACGAATTGACTGCTTTTTTGTTCAAGCAGCAGGATGGTAGGAGTGTTGTAAGACGTATTGATGCCCGAGGTCAGGTCCGTTTTACGGGTGCTCCAGGTGAGAAGGGATCAGCAAGTCGGGCCTTGTATGATTTAGCTTCAAACAGCATCACTTTGACTGGTAGACAAGACGAGTTAGGGGAACAAGAGATGACCGCGTGTATGCGGGGATGGTGGCCTATTGTACAACGCGATCAACATGTATTGTGCGCTCAAACATTAACCATTCGCCTTGATCAAAACAACAGCCAAGGCAATCGCATCAAAGGTATGGACGCTCAAGGTGGCTCACTTTTTTCTACTCCGATTGAGTTTAGCACTAGCGATTCGATCGTCTATGATGTTGAAACAAAGCAAGCGATTTTAAGAGGGGACGTAATTGTTGATCGCAATGAGGGGCAAATAAAAGGTCCCTACGGTTTATTAGACTTTGCCACAAATCAGCATCAAGTGTTGCGATACGACCCCCTAGATATGAGTTGCGAACTTTCAGAAAAGCCAATGGCTTTTATTCGTGTAAAAAATGTTGACCGAAGGGCATTAAAGCCGACACAATAGATCTTATGATGGATTCGATGTCAGAACAGACACATAACAATGAAAATATGACGCATTCTTTGCCCAAAGGCTTGATGGTGCGTGATTTGAGCAAGGCCTACAAGGGACATAAGGTTGTCAACCATGTATCCATTGATGTGCAGCAAGGTGAGGCGGTTGGTCTTTTAGGACCCAATGGAGCTGGTAAAACCACCAGCTTTTCAATTATAGCTGGCCTTGTTACTCCTGATACTGGGTCGGTTTTTCTGGACGGTTTTGACATTACTTCTCTGCCAATGTATCGTCGAGCTCGTCTCGGAATTGGTTACCTGCCGCAAGAAGCGTCTATTTTTAGAGGCATGACGGTTGAAAATAATATTCGTGCAGTACTTGAAATGGTTGAGAGCAAGCGCGATAAGCGTGAAGATACATTGGATGCACTGCTGGCTGAATTTGGTATTGAGCACCTAAGGCGTTCTGCAGCAATTACTTTGTCTGGAGGTGAGCGGCGGCGAGTTGAGATTGCAAGAGCGTTAGCTTCAAATCCGCATTTCATGATGTTGGATGAGCCGCTTGCTGGAATCGATCCAATTGCCGTGCATGATATTCGGGAACTCATTTCCCATTTGAAGGACCGAGGCATTGGGGTTTTATTGACCGATCACAATGTGCGAGAGGCTTTGGATATTGTTGATCGTGCGTACATTTTGCATGAAGGCAGAGTCATCATGAAGGGAAGCCCTGAAGAGATTATTGCTGACCCTAATGTGCGTCGAGTTTATCTTGGAGAACGATTTAGTCTTTGATGTGATTTTCTGATTCTGTTGTTTCATGATATAATGCAGAAAAGTAAAAAGCGGAGGTTCAGATGGCTAACTCAAAAAAACAAACACCTGATACAAATGCATCGCAAGAACGAACTTGGACAATGCTGACTCATTTGTCTGCATTTGCAGGATTGATTTTCCCTTTTGGTAATATTCTTGGACCTCTAGTTGTTTGGTTGGTCAAACGAGATGAGTTTGTAATTTCTCAATAAGCCCGGTCAGTCAGGCTTAATCAGCAGCCTGTAGAGCCGCAGCTTTCAGCAGGACTAAATCTGCGAGTCTGGGTATATTGTTAGATTTTGCAATTCGATCACCAAGATAATCCCAGAACGAGACACCCAACTTAAAGCACGTTTTCATCAGCCCTAA
>SDBT01017142.1_pt1 | contig 11453 bp, 9 predicted proteins | sample 2277101 | NCBI WGS metagenome assembly SDBT01 (sample SAMN10404973, study PRJNA504765) | marine sediment metagenome | isolation source: marine sediment core GS10_PC15, 103 cmbsf | place: Arctic Ocean: Southern Knipovich Ridge | collected 2010
TCCCACGACTGAACTCGTGGGTTTCTCAAACATTCTGTTGAAGACCTGTGTGTAATGAATATCATTTCAACAGAGGTTAGAAACAGTTTAATAAGTCTAATAATCCAACTGGGAAATGTTAGTTTAGTTTTTTTTAATTTAAAAATTATTTTAGCATTTCTTTTTATAAAAAAAATAATAATAACTTTTTTAAAATTCAATTCTGAGACGCAAAATCAATTTTCAAGTCATATCATTCCGAATCAAAAAAAAGTTAAATCACAGCGTTATTTTGAAAGTAGGGGATTAAAAGCATAATTCACTCAACCTCTGATAATATACATTATGTAAACTTGTGTTAGTCTGGTCAATGTTCTGAGATGTAATTAGATGGCTTTATTCAAGCTTTTATTTATTAAATGATTATATTTTTTTTACATGTTGTTTATTATATTTTTCGTCTAATCAAAAAATGAATCTCAAAAATTAATTCTGAGGATAGAAAAAAAAATGTTAGACACAAAACACTTCAAAAAAATAGTAGAAAAGGAACACGGATAACACAGATGGAACGGATTTGCACGGATAAAAATGGTTTTGTGTTTTTTTATAAAAAGGACAAAAGATAGAATTGATAAATGAATTTAGTGATAAGAATTAATTGAGAGTTAAAAAAAATAAAAACTAAATAATAATTTGTGTAAATTCGTGTAATTCGCCTGCCCCGTTGACTAACTGGGGTGGATAAAAAAGTCAGCCTGCTGTGTCGTAGTGTAACGAAGACAGGTGTTAATCAGCGTCAAAAAAATATTGAAGGATGAATGATGAAAAGCATGACAGGTTATGGAAAGGCAAGATACTCTGATGATGATTTTGAGATAGATATTGAAGTAAAATCTGTTAATGGCAGATTTTTAGATACAAGAATAAAGCTGCCACGTGAACTATCATTTTTAGAAATAGACTTAAAGAACACCTTAAAAAGAAGGATAAAACGTGGCAAAGTCGAGATAAACATAAATTTTCAAAATAAGATTATTCCTGAATTATCTTTAAATGAGGAAAATCTGAAAGCATATTGGAACATCTATAATCAGGCAAAGAAAGTTTTAGAAACAAAATCAGAAATACCGCTTGAGCAAATACTTTCAGAATATAATGTTATAACGCTCAAAACAGAAAACCTGGAATGTGGTAAATTCAAGAATCTTATTTTGAACATATTTGAAGAAGCTTTGTCTGAGCATCAGCAAATGGCTTTGAATGAAGGAAAATCAATGCTTAATTTCTTTAATTCAGCAATTAAAAGGATGTCTTTTTCAATATTAAAAATTGAAAAAGAATTCCCAAAGTATAAAAAAGAAATATCTGAAAAAATAAATAATAATCTTACAGTTCTGCTTAAACAAAAGCTTGAAGATGATGATTATAAGAGGGTTCTACTTGAATCAGCAATATATGTTGAAAAAGCAGATGTCACTGAAGAAATTGTTAGAATCAAACATCATCTTGATAAACTTGAAGAGAAGATCAATCAAAAAAATACTGAAATCGGAAAAAGCATAACCTTTATTCTGCAAGAAATGCAGCGTGAAATAAATACGATCGGATCTAAATTTAATTCAACTAATGTATTTAACGAAATTATCTCAATAAAAGAAGAAATCGAAAAATGCAGGGAGATCGTACAAAATGTCGAATGAAAAACAAAAACTTAGTTGGACCTCTCACCCATTTATCGATTTTCCTCTTACTTCAATCTTTTTAGTATTATTTCTCATCGTATTAGCTGTTATTCTTTGGCACGTTGCAGTTGTCACCTGGGATATGCCTTTGTTCTATTATCTGGGAATTGTAATTTTTGTTTTAAGCATGATAACCTACTTTATACCAACGAGATATGAATTCTATGAAACGAAAATTGTTATCCATTATTCCATGATAAAAGTAGAAAGACATTATTCAGATTTCAAATGTTTCTACTCAGATAAGAAAGGTATTATGCTGGGAACATTCATGAAACCACGTAAACTCGATGGTTTCAGAGGTCAATCCATTCGGTTTTCAAAACATCAAACTGAAAAAGAAGATTTGATAAAATTGTTAGAACAGAAAATTGGAAATAAATATTAATGTATGATAAAAAGCTGGCATTTCAGGTTAAGAAACTACTTTCAAATAATAATGTTAATAGACTCAAAATAAAAGATATATCCAAAGCTATTAAAGTAAGAAAACATAAACATAAAGACCTGATCGATACTCTTTTTAAATTAGCAAAAGATCAAGAGATTAAGCTTAAAAACAGGAAATATTCTTCTTTTGCAAAACCGGATTATATAGAAGGAATTTTTGATGCCAGACCTATTGCAAAAAACAAATCATTCGCTTTTGTTATTACAAATAAATTTGATGTTTATATTTCATCTGAAGATACGCTGAATGCCTATCATGACGATGAAGTTCTGGTTCAAGTGAAATATAAGAAAAATCAAAAAAGGTATGGTATAATCTATAAAATAATCAAGAGAAACAGAGAATTATTTGTGGGACAGATCCAGGAATATCATGGAAATCATTATCTGATTCCGGATAATTCTCGCATTCATACAAACTTTAAAATCAATGACTTATCTACTGCTTCTTTACAGGACAAAGTTGTTTTGAAGATCACGAATTGGGGTAACAGGGAGCTTCAAAGATTACCGGTGGGCAATATAATCGAAATCTTAGGAAAAGCAGGAAATCCGGAAGTTGAAATTTTAAGTATTATCAAAAATTATGAGCTTCCTCTTTCTTTTCCAGAGAGCGTTATCAAAGAAGTTACTGATTTACCGGATGAAATTTTCGGTGCAGAAATCAATAAAAGAAAAGACTTTAGAAAACTGGTTACATTCACCATCGATCCTGCTTCAGCAAAAGATTTTGATGATGCAATTTCCCTAAAAAAAACGAGCAATGGCTGGCGTTTATACGTTCACATCGCAGATGTTGCTCATTATGTAAAGCAAGATTCATTATTATTCAAAGAATCTGTAAAGCGTGGAAATAGTTATTACTTTCCCAAAAAAGTGATTCCTATGCTTCCGGAAAAGATTTCTAATAAAATCTGCAGCTTAAGACCTTTTGAAGATAAGCTTGCAATTAGCGTTATCACGGATTTTGATGAGTCATTTCAGATTATACATCAGGAAGTTTGTGAAAGTATCATCAATTCAAATGTTCGTTTTTCTTATGATGAGATTGATATGTTTTATGAAGGCTTATCTTCAGAAATTTCTGAAAAAATTGCCCGAGCTCTAAAACAAATGAAAACACTCTCCTCTGCCTTATCGGAACAAAGAAAGAAACGTGGATACTTGCGGTTTGACCTACCGGAAGCGGAATTCATTTTTGATGACAAAGGTTATATTATTGACATTAAAAGAAGTATGGAAACGGAATCTCATCGTGTCATTGAGAATTTCATGCTGATTGCTAATGAATTCATTGCAAAGAAGTTAAGCCATCAAAACACCATTTATCGAGTTCATGAAAAACCGGATGATGATGATATTATCAAAATAAAGGAAATAACAAAAAAGCATGGATTAAAATTTCCCTTAGGGAAAAAACTGAATTATGCTTTTCAAGAACTATTGAATTCAATGCCAGATGATGATTATCATAGGGTTTTTGACAGGATTATCCTGAGAAATTTAAAGAAAGCAAAGTATCAAACCGAAAACCTTGGTCACTTCGGATTGGGAATAAAAACCTATACACATTTCACTTCTCCGATCAGGAGACTTTGTGACTTAATTATTCATCTTCAGGTCAAACAAATGCTTGTTTCGAATAAAAATACATTTACACAAAAAAAACTGTCTGAGCTGGCTAATATCGCCTCAGAAAAGGAATTAATTGCAGACTATGCAGAAAGAGAAGTTGATAACAAAAATAAACTTACATTTATTATGAAAAAATTGGGTGAAACATTTTCCGGAATTATCATTGGCATGAACAACTCATCTCTTTTTATTGAATTAGATAAATATCCAATTACAGGATTGATTCCCTTTTCTTCTTTAAAAAAAGATTATTATCAATTTTATAAACAATATTTAAGATTGATAGGAAAGAGAACAGGTAAAATATTCAAGCTCACAGATAAAGTAGAAGTTTTAATTAGCAGAGTTGATAATGATGTTTATTTTCAATTAGATGGAGAATAGATGTTAATGTTCTTCTTTAATATAATTTTATACATAATTTTCGTTTTTTCTATACCCTGGATGTATATTCGTTTCAAACGTGAAGAGCGAAAGATGAGGTTCGGAACATCCATTCCTGAACTTAAAGAAACTATCTGGATTCATGCAGCTTCAGTAGGTGAAGTTAATGCAATTAAACCATTAATAATCGCTCTTCTTAACAAATTCGTGAATAAGACTTTTGTTCTTACAACCATGACAATTACAGGTCTGGAATCTGCCGGACAAATCCATCCAAAGCTCATTACGACACTGTTTCCGTTAGATTTCAATTTCATTATGAAAAGAGCTTTCCTAAAACTTAATCCTGAATTAATAATCCTGGTGGAAACTGAATTCTGGCCTAATATGCTTTATCAAGCAAAAAGGAAAAATGTTCCGGTTGTAATTGTTAATGGAAGAATATCTAAAAAAGCTTATCCGAAGTATAAACGGTTTTCTTTTTTCTGGAAACCGCTTTGGAAAGCTGTAAAAACAGTATCTGCTCAATCTGAACCAGATGCCAATCGCTTCAAATCATTGGGATTTAAAGATGTAATCAATATACACAATCTTAAGTTTTGTCTGCAACTCCCTAAATTTGAAAGAGTAAACATAAGAAACAAGTGGAATTTTTCCAAAAATGATTTTATTATTGTTTTTGGCAGCAGCCGTCCCGGAGAAGAAAAATTAATAAAAAAGAAAATTCCTATTCTGAAAAAAGAAATTTCCAATCTGAAATTAATTGTAGTTCCAAGGCATTTGGAAAGAATTTCAGAAGTTCAGGATATATTTAAAGAATTCAATTATCAACTATACTCTGAGCTAAAAAGCAAAACAGAAATCATAATAGTGGATAAAATGGGAATCTTAACTGAAGCTTATGCAATGTCTGATCTGGTTATTGTGGGTGGAAGCTTCTTTGATTTTGGCGGACACAATCCTTTGGAACCTGCATTCTACGGGCTTCCCATAATTATGGGAGAGTATTATAGTTCTTGCCTGGATTCTGTGAATAAACTTAAGCAAAATGATGCGATTATAATTTCATCAAAAGATGAACTTTTGAAGAACATTCTGGAAATCGCACAAAACCCTGATTATCGCTCAATTCTTGGTAGAAACGCTAAAAAAACTTTACAACAAAATTCCGATAGTTTAAAAAAGAATCTGAAAATTATCGAGTTTACTTTAAAAAGGCTGTAATCAGAAATATGTTAGAATTTTTTTCAAATATTTGGAAACCGATCCCAGTTAAATGAAAAAGGATTTAACCCGAATGAAACAAAAAAAAGCTTTAACCGTTTTACCTGTCCCGTTAATTTTTTTATTTAACTGGGAACGGTTTCTCGTTTTATTTAATCTGACTTTTTAAAGAGGAATAATTATTGAAAGGATTATCAAATGAAAGAAGCACTTTTTTATAAAAAATTACAGAATTCAAAAGTACAGTGCGAGCTTTGCTCTCATTTCTGTGTAATTGCTTCTAATGAAATTGGAACCTGCAAAGTACGTAAAAATCTGGATGGAAAATTGTTCGTAACAAATTACGCTGAAACAGTTACAATCAGCATTGATCCAATGGAAAAGAAACCTTTATTTCACTTTTATCCGGGAGAAAAGATTCTGTCCATAGGACCAAATTCCTGCAATTTTTCCTGTGATTTCTGCCAGAACTACTCGATAAGTCAATTTGAAGTTCCAACCCAGAATTTATCTCTGGATTCTTTACTAAAAATATGCAAAAAACATAAATCCAATTTTGTTGCTTTTACATATACAGAACCAATCACCTGGTACGAATATATTTTAGATGCTTCAAAATTCTTACATACAAATGATATCAAAACCGTGATGGTTACAAATGGCTTTATAAATCCTGAACCTCTAAAAGAGCTTCTCCCCCACATCGATGCAATGAACATCGACCTAAAATCCATGGACGATGATTTCTATCGTAGATTGTGTGGAGGTCGATTATCACCGGTTTTAGATACAATCAAAGAAGCTGCTGAACATTGTCATATAGAAATAACCAATCTACTCATTACAGAAGAAAACGATTCCGAAAAAAACATTCGAGACCTGATTGATTTTGTTGAGAAAATAGATGCGAACATTCCTTTGCATTTTTCTAAATACTATCCTCAATACAAAAGAGCAAATCCGCCTACACCCACATCTTCATTGAATATGGCGTATAATATTGCCAGAGAAAAACTTAATTATGTTTTTCTGGGAAATGTGCTTTTTGAGAATCACACAAATTGCCCGAATTGTGGAGAACTTTTAATTAAACGTGAATTTCACATAAAGAATTATATCAAAAATAATAGATGTCCGGATTGTGATCATCTGATATATGGAAAATTCAATTAACAAAAATCTCTCCCATCTCAAAAAACTATTCACAAAAGCTGATATAATTCTGATAATTCTTTTGTTGGTGATTGCAATCATAATTTCAGTTACATTGCTTAACAAGCGAAACGAGAAGATAGTTGAGATCCATCAAAACAATAAACTGATTAAAAGATGTAAATTGGATAAAGATGACATCATTGAAATTGATGAGCTGATTATCATCGAAATTAAGAATGGTAAAGTGAGAATGAAAAGTTCTTCCTGCAAAAATCAATTGTGCATTAAACAAGGCTGGTCAAGCTATTTTCCTATTATTTGTGTTCCCAGTAAGATTTCAATTGTTATCAAAAGTAAGAAAGAGGAGATGCTGATTACCAGGTAGATAGATTCTACATCTTGCAACCTGCAACTTGAATTTTTCCCATAATATACTAATCTGCTAATTCAAAATTCATAATTCGTAATTCCTAATTAAATTTCTGTCCCATTTATTATACACTTTGTCAAAATTGCTACTTATCTGAGAATATTAAAGAACTCCCTTTTTCCAGCTATTATCATATTCCCTGCAATTTCTTCCCCACTTCTCTAAACTAAATTTCAATTTACTTTTCATAAATTATATCATTTATTTCATATGGTTAACTTATTTTTTATTTGACAATTAGATTAAGTTTAATTAATTTCATTTTTGATTTTTGGAAATATCAGATGAATAATATCAAATTAAAAAAAGGAGTAAACAAATGAACAAAGCAAATGTTATTGTAATAGCGATTTTGCTATTGATGTTTTCAACAGCAGTTTTTGCCCAACGTATTACTGCAAAGGGTATTAAAGGTGGATTAAACATAGCAACTATAACTGGAGATGATATCGAAGGTTTTGATTCAAAAATGGGATTTGTATTTGGTGGTTTTTTAACTTATGAAGTTAATGAAACGTTTTCGTTTCAACCGGAAGTATTGTTTTCAAGGAAAGGCACAAAATTTGAAAATGAATACATCGACGACGAAGACAAAGATTATATGATAAGCGATTGGAGAAAAATGCTACAATCGTTTCCTAAAGCACCATTGCCAAAATTAACATATTTTTGCTACAATAAGGACACAATTATTGGCTCTATTATTGGTTATATAATTCCAAAGAAAAATAAAAAATATCTCTACTCCATTTGTGTTCATCCTGTTTATCGAGGTAAATCAATTGGAGAATATTTATTGCAAGTTATCCTCCAAGCAGAGCCTTTGATTCCTTGTTATCTTACAGTATACGAAACAGCAAAACCAGCGTTAAATCTTTACAAGAAGTTTGGATTCAAAAAGATAAAAACTGTTGAAGCAATAGTTGCAAATGAGGTAAATATTTGAGATGAGAATTCCGTATAAAATTGCACCTGCGGTCGGGTTATCAGTTTGTCTGGCTTGAATCGTTCCGATTCAAATTTTGGTTGGTTCGCTTTCAGTTGGGATCGTTCCGATCCCGCCGCACACGCAAAACATTAGCAGCAACTAAAAAAATTTGGAGGATAAAATGAAGAATGGATTTTTTATGTTAATCTTAATATTTTCAATTTTTCTTTATGCACAAACCCAATGGCAGGATAATGGCATTCCGATTCGACAAGCTGAAAACATCCGAACGGGTGATTTTGTGATTTGCTCAGACGGAAGCCAATTTTATACATGGTCAGATACCAGAAACCAAAGTCGTGGAATATATGCTCAAAAAATGGATATTGACGGTAATCTTCTCTGGGGAGATGAAGGAATCGAGGTGGTGAATGCAGATTACTCACAGGGTAGTCCCAAAGCTCTACCTACAGATGACAATTCGGTAATCATTGTCTGGAGAGATTGGAGAAATCCTGATATTCCCGAACTTCGAATTCAAAAAATCGACTCAAATGGAAATTTTCTCTGGGGTAATGAAGGCATAATATTGTGCGCGAATCTACATATGGGTGGATATCCTAAATTAGTGAACGATTCGGCAAATGGAGTTTTTGTCTTTTGGAGCATTACTACCTATGGTCAATCCGGAGTATATGCCAATCATATTCTGGATGATGGCACAATTGCCCCGGGCTGGTCTGCGAGTGGAAACTTAATTACTGAGAATTCAATAAGATATATCACTTCCGATAATGAAGGAGGTGTAGTATTTACCTGGATTTATAATGATCAGCTTATGATCCAAAAAATGGATGAAAACGGCAATTTCCTGTGGGGTACAACTGGTTATTTAATTAGTGATTATGACAGTTATAACTTCGAAGGGGTGTTAATCGCAAATGATAATAACTCTTATTATGTTGTCTGGAGAGATAGTCGAAATTCAGATGGAATTTACTGCCAGCGAGTAGATCAAGATGGAAATATATTGTGGAATGAAGATGTTGAACTCGTTAGTAATTATAATTTTTATTATAGAACTTCAATCGGCACTTCCGAAAATGACTTGATAGTAAGTTGGCTTGAAGATAATGAACCATATCAGATAATTGTTCAGAAAGTCAATGCTGATGGTACAATTCAGTGGGATCCAGCCGGTTTGATAATCTCGGGCGATCAAGATAGCTACTATGGTCGTCTGGCTCCGGACGAGAACAACGGCTGCTGGGTGACTTGGCTGCAATCCATTGATAATGAGCAAGGTTTCTATTTGCAGCATTTAAGTTCCACCGGCACATTTCTATTAGAAGAAAATGGAGTTGCTGTTTGTCCAAACGGAAACTGGCAATTTTCTCCAACAATAAATCCAACTTCTTCAAATGGTGTTTACGTAAATTGGAATGAAGAAAGAAACGGTTTTTCAGGGATGTTTTCGCAAGTTTTCAATTCGGATGGCGTAATGCAATTGCAAGCGGAAGGTAAGGAAATTTACTCTGGGATAAGTAATGAAATACAGAACGTGAATCTGATTGCCAACGCAAATGGAATCCACTTTTTATGGGCAGATGACAGAGCTTACAATTCACATGGAAAAGAAATATACCTGCAATCAATCGATTCTGAAGGATCTCTTTATTATGAAGAAAATGGTGTACCGTTAATTTCAAATTCTAATGTAAAATATAATAGTCTTACTTCATGCTATAATCCGGAATCCGATTTAATTTCTATTGTGTGGGAAGAAGAGATTGAATACATACCAAAAGTTTTAGCAAATGCAGTTAATTCTTCCGGTACTCTTCTTTGGGGAAATGAAAGCCTGGCTTTATGCTCAAATGATAATAGTCAGACTGATGCAAAAATGTCTTTTTATTCTGACTTTTTCTATGCAGGTTGGACCGATAATAATTACAACTGGCCGTATCCGACTGTTGATATTTATGCTCAAAAAATAGACGAAGCCGGTAATTTGTTGTGGGGATCGGAAGGAGCAATGATCACGAATTTGTATGGAGAAGATTATCTTCAAGATATTATCGGCAGATGTTATGTCTGGCGTAATTCAGAATCGTCTAATTATAACTTATATGCTAAACTTGTAGATGAAAATGGTACTACTGCTGTAGGATGGGAAGAGAATGGCAAATTGATCAGTGAATTAGAAGGAACCGGTTATTCGCTAAATGTTAGTGGATTCATTACTTCTCAAGGTTATTTGATAATCTGGGAAGACTGGCAAGCCAGCGAAGCGGATATTATTGCTCAGATAATCACAGAAGATGGCATAATTCTGTGGCAGGATGGAGGATTACCTTTAGTTGATTATGAGGAGTGGCAGCACAACTATTCTGCGATTTTTGATGATGAATTATCAAATTTATATATTGTTTGGGAAGATTATCGCACTAATAATCATGGGGATATTTATACTCAGAAATTTGATGAGAACGGTGCTGAACTCTGGCAGACGGGTAGTGTAATGCTTTCCGAGGGACGTAATCCGAATCTGGCAAAGATCGGAGAATATATCTTGATTGTATGGGAAGTTGAAGACGAAGATTATACGAATGATATAAAGGCTCAACTATTAAACCAGGCTGGTGAACCTCAATGGCAGCAAGGTGGTATTGTGATTTGTGATGCTTTCCATGACCAGGTAGAGCCAGAAATTCAAGTGATTGATGCAGAAAATTTCGTGATAGGATGGAAAGATAACCGGGCTGGAGAATATGGTGAGAATACAATTATTTATACTTCTATCTATACTCAAAAAATCTATGTAGGTCCGACCTTCACACCCGACGATATCCTGAATGCCATTACAACTAAACTCCACCAGAATCACCCCAATCCCTTCAATCCGACAACAACAATTGAGTTTTCAATCCAAAATGATTCTCAGATTGAAATTTGCATTTACAACATAAAAGGGCAAAAAATCAAAACTTTGGCTCACAATGACTTTACTAAAGGTTCGCATTCAATTATCTGGAATGGGAAAGATATGAATAAAAACTCTGTAAGTTCAGGAATCTATTTCTACAAACTAATTGTAAGTGGCAAAACAGAAGCTGTAAATAAATGTTTATTGATGAAATAAAACAAAAAAATTAAGGGAGGTTAGCAAAATGAAGAGAAACGTTATTTTATTGTTAGTAGCATTGAGCATTTCTTTAGGACTAATGGGGCAAATGTTCCAAATGAGACATTACCATTTAAATTTATTTGAGCCTGAAATTATCGATGCAAGAGCAGAAGCTTTAGGTAAAACCTCAATTCTATCATCAACAGGAGCAAACTTTATATTTAATAATCCTGCTATGTTAAGTAATTTGAAAAGTAAAAATATTCAAATCAGTTGCCGGTCGATATTCGGAAAAGACGAAATAAAATCTGAATACGATGAGGAAACATACAAAACAGAAATTGAATATAAATTCCATTTCAAATTTAATGGTCTATCTTTTAGTATGCCTTATGC
>SDBT01017143.1_pt1 | contig 11452 bp, 13 predicted proteins | sample 2277101 | NCBI WGS metagenome assembly SDBT01 (sample SAMN10404973, study PRJNA504765) | marine sediment metagenome | isolation source: marine sediment core GS10_PC15, 103 cmbsf | place: Arctic Ocean: Southern Knipovich Ridge | collected 2010
AGTCATGGCAGTGTGCCTTTTAGTGCCTGGTCAACAAGCACAAGCAGCTCGTTTCCCGTCTTCTTTTTGGTCACATAACAGTCGTAGCGACGGGATGCGTCTACGTTGTCGCTTGGCGGCTCCGGGAGTGCCGACACCATCACTACCGGAATGTCTTGCCATTCGGGAGTGCTACGAATAACTTCTAAAACGGCCCAACCCGACACGCCCGGCATCTTTATGTCCAGCAGGACCAGATGAAAGGCCTTCGCTCGCAGTGCGGCGAGCGCCTCGCGCCCATCCGGTACCACGGTGACCTCATAGCCGGTGCCCGTCAGAACATACTGGTATATTTCGCGCATTACTGCATCGTCATCAGCGGCCAGAATGCATTGGCTCATAGTCGACCTCATCAGTTATGGATACACGTTAAGTTTACCATATCTTGAGGTTGTCTTGAGGTATGTATACCCTATGTAACAAAAGTATAAACAACAAAGCACGCTCCAGATCTCCCGCGTGGGAGTGGCCGCTGCCTTGCTAAGTATTCCCAGCCGCTATATTCATACTGCCGTGGAAGCTGTCGCCCTCAGCGATCTGGATAATGCTGCCCGCTTGCTGGCTGAGACGGTAGCCCGCATTGACGCAGAAATTGATTTTATCCCCGGGTAGCAGCCAATAACAAATTGGGGGGCAGTCATCCTCGGCCTATCAGTCGCCCTCTACCTCCCTTGTGGGGCCCGTTGTTCTTCTTCACTTGCCGCCTCTCAATCCGGTTACTTGCCAACCACAAGAAATTATGATATAATGTAAAGGATAGGTAACATAAGCTAGTGGCTATCCATTATGGGGGGATAAGCCGCAGAGTAGTTACAGTTATTTCTGCCGTGGTTGCCGCGCCCCTATTTGAACTAATTCCACATCAGTAGCCATAGATGACTCCACGTCCCATCCCCCCTTCATTTCTCGCGCTTGGTTGTACCTTGATGTTCGCCGAGGACTGCGCTCGTTGGAGAGCACCCGCGGGGTCTGTTAGCTGGTGCTCACCCACGCTCAGGGAGGGACCTACGCAGTGCTGAGCAGACAGGTGACGTGGGAAGCTGGCCGGTGGTGGGATTCCTTATCGGTAATTGGTAAAGCGGTAGCTGCGGCTACTGCCGTCAGCGTAGTGGTCGCCCTATCCGTGTGGATTTATGCCGCCTACTCCATTCCTTCGCTCGCTTCTCAGCCCCACCCCGGCCCCAATGAGACGGCTCCTATTCTCTCCTCCCCCACCCGGCTCCTGTCTCTTCCCCTACCCGGAACCCGCCAGCGCAGTCAGCTTGAGGCCGCCGACAACCTGTCCCGTGCCTTAGAAGCCTTTGACAATATCGCCACTGCTAATGTGGTGTTTGCCCAGCCATACTCACAATCGCCCCCCTCGGCGGCCCCTCCCCGGCTGTCAGTACAGCTCCAATTCTCCTCCTCCACCACCGCCACTACCAAGGGGATACAGAATATAGTAACCTTTCTCCTCCACAGCGTCCCCGACTTACAATTAGAGGACTTATTGATAGCCGACAGCTCTGGCCGACTCCTCTTGGCTAACGGTCAGATAAATCCCCCTCTCACCCCGCAGCCGGTGGCTGCCAGTGAAGCTACCGCCACCCCAGCAACTACGCCTGGGCCATCACTTTCTTGGCCGCTGCTGATTCCCCTATCTGCGGCCGCACTACTTGCCATCTTATTATATGTTGGGCTCAGCCGCCAACGCCGCGCTCGTCAATCGGCTCCCCAATCCGACATTATCCTCCGCTCCGAGTCGGCGGGGCCATCGCCATCTTCACTTCCCTTCTTAGCGCAACTCAGTGCCCCGCAAATCATTGCTCTTCTCCAAGACGAACGTCCCCAGGTAGCCGACCTGGTCACTCATTACCTACCTGAGGACGATATAATTGACCAGGTACGGCGCACGCTGAACCTCTCCCCTACCGACCCGGCTCCATCTCAGCGCACAGTCCGTGAGGATGTATTGACCTCGGTGAGTGCGGCCCTACAGGCCAAGTTGTCGGTATTAGACATTGCTGATGAGAGTCCGGCCCCGGTAGCCCAGACTACTTCCGGTGGTGATAATGATGAGTAGCCGACTGCTGAAGAAGACAGCCTTAGACCAAGCGGGAGTGTTGGTGTGCCCGGTGCAACTGCCGGCTAACCCTCAGTCCCCCGCCCATCCTGCCGCGCCCAACCCTGCCCCCCAGCCTTCTTCCTCCGATCCACCCACGACCCAAATCTCAGAAGCAAGGCGCTTGGAGAATTTGGTTCACGATCTCATCACCCAACTGGCCCATGATAAAGAGCGACTGCTTGAGGAGCTACAGCCGCAGGTGGTGCGCTTATCTATTGCCATTGCCCGCCGCATTGTGGAAGCTGAAATCCGCCAGGACCGTCGCATTGTCCAGCGGACGGTGCGCGCCGCTCTGAAAGAACTCGCTTATGCTTCCGGGCTACGGATACGCGTCCACCCTGACGACGAACCCCTGATCCAACAAATTGTGACTACTGACGACATGATTATGAGTAACTTTGCGCCGGTTATATTAGTACCCGATCCCAGCGTCCAGCGCGGCGGTTGTGTGGTAGAGGTAGAGAGTGACCGCGGCATCATTGACGCCACCATATCAACTCAATTCGTCCAGCTCCAAAAATCTCTATTGGCTTACATTCAAGATTAGCACCTGTTAGGCGATGATGGGCCCAACCGACATCCTGATCAATCGGCAAATACAGCGCCTTGAAGACCTCACTCACCAGGTAGACTCGGCCAGTCGATTTCAATGGGCCGGCACCGTCACTGAGGTCTCCGGTCTGGCTATTGTCGCCCAGGGTCCACCCGCTCGAATTGGCGAGGTCTGTACCTTGCAGCCACCTGACGGCGCGCCTATCTCCGCCCAGGTAGTAGCCTTTCGCGACAAACACACCGTGTTGCTGCCCTTTGACTCACTGCAGGGCATTGAACCCGGGTGCCGAGTTGTGGCCAGTGGTGAGCCGCTGCAAATTGGTGTTGGACCTCAATTACTGGGCCGCGTGGTAGACTGCTTTGGTCATCCGCTCGATGAGAAGGGGCCCCTCGGAACTGAGCTGCGTCGCCCCCTTCACCACGCTCCTCCCCATCCCCTTCACCGCCGTCGGGTTACCGAGCCTTTGTGGGTCGGCGTCCGGGCCATAGACGGTCTGCTGACCTGCTGCGTCGGCCAGCGGCTGGGGATTTTCTCCGGAGCCGGAGTAGGTAAAAGCGTTCTGCTGGGGATGATTGCCCGCCACACTAGTGCTGATGTCAACATCATCGCCCTGGTGGGCGAGCGCGGCCGCGAGGTCCTTGACTTCCTCCAGTGCCATCTGGGTGACGGCCTGGAACGTTCGGTGGTGGTAGTGACCACCTCTGATCAGCCCCCACTGCTACGCCTGCATGCTGGTCTGGCTGCCACTGCCATTGCCGAGTACTTCCGCGATCAGGGCGCCAATGTTCTGCTAATAATGGATTCACTGACCCGCCTGGCTCGGGCTCAGCGAGAGATAGGGCTGGCAGCCGGGGAGATGCCCACCACCGGCGGCTACCCTCCTTCCTTGCACGCCGTCCTGCCCCAGCTACTTGAACGCGCCGGCGCCACCCAGCAGGGCAGTATCACCGGCCTGTACGCCGTATTAGTGGAGCGCGACGATATGCAGGATCCCGTCGCCGACACGGTCAATGCTATCCTGGACGGGCGCATCGTTTTGTCTCGCCAGTTGGCCGAGTCCGACCACTATCCCGCCATTGATATCGCCGCCTCTGTTTCTCGGCTGATGAACGAGGTCGTCGGAGAGGACCACCGCCACGCAGCTACCCAGTTCAGAGCGCTGTTAGCTGCTTACCGCGAGGCCAAAGATTTGATAAATGTTGGTGCTTACACTCCGGGCACCGACCCTGATGTTGACCGGGCCGTCTCACTATACGAAGAGATGAAAACCTTTCTCCGTCAAACTCCCGAAGAGTATGCTCCCCCCTCCCAGACCCAACAGTCGCTGGTGGAGTTGATGGGTATCTAATGTGGCTACAAGCCAGGGATAGTACAGTATGAACGTTCAAACAAAGAAGATACTGGTTGTGGGCTGCGTCAGCCTACTGGTGCTTGCTACAGTCGCAGTAGTAGGCGGATATCTTGCTTACCAGCGTTTCAGCCCAGTGCTTGCGGAAGCACTGCGGCCATCACGGCTCGAGATGCCCTCTGATATAGAGACTCCTTCGGTGATAGTAGGCTCTGGGTTTGTTTCAAAAAGCATATTCTTGGAGGCCAAAAGAGTAGGCAGTGTCACAGACATTGTTGTTGGCGAGTTGGACCCAAGTCCAGGAGTTGAGATAGGGGTTGCCGGATCGGAAGGTGCTGTGTTTGTGGACGAAGGGGCAAAGGTCAAATCATCGGTGATATTTTTTGCCTGCTGGCCTCATGTGGACATTATTGATGTGGATGGTGACGGCACTTGTGAGTTCATGAACCGCGGCTCGTGGGCCACGCCTGCCTCATTGATCGACCATAACGGAAACAAACTTTGGAGTTACGGTCGAGGTATGCCAGGCATAGACGACATGGCGGCAGGTGATATTGATGGAGATGGTGCCTTAGAGTTTGTTGTCGGCTTCAATGGCGGGGGCGGGGTACATTTGCTGGAGACAGACGGCAAGAAACAGTGGCGGCAGCCCGACGGCAACGTGTGGCACGTTGAAATCGTAGATACCAATGGTGATGGCAGCCTTGAAATAGTCCACAGTAATGCACGAGGAGAAATCAAAGTCAGAGACGCGCAAGGTAAGGTCATCAGCCGGGCAAATCCGGCCCCTTACATTTCTGCGTTCTCCCTATGCAAATGGCCCACCAAAAAAGATCGAGAATATGTGTTGCTGGCCGAAAATGACACGATTTGGCTGTTCGACTTTAGTGGAAAATGTATCGCCGAGCTTGAGGCACCAAGATGTGGTACACTTGGACATGCCCGAGGCGTGCCAGTCAGAATTAAGGGTGATGAGCCGGAGCACTTTGCCGTAGTTGTTGAGTTCTGGAATTGGGAACGAACCGTGCTGTACATCTATGACCCGGCTGGGACTCTGGTATATCAGGAAATACTTCCCGAGGCGTGTGCGGCAATTGCATCAGTATCGTTAGACGATTCAGAGGCAGAGACATTGCTCATAGGTGGGCAAGGAAAAGTTTGGCAGTACAAGGCCGGAAACGAGACCAACACCTGACAACATACAGGCCGAACACCAACTAGCAAAAGCATCCGTTCACCGCCGGTGAGTTGGTTCACCAGAATGGTAAGAAGTCGTCGGGAATCCGTCAGCGTTGCCACTAACCATGACAGGCCCCACGGGGATCAATGCCCAATCGCGACCAACGATTAGACAATATCCTAAATTACCGTCTGCGGCGCGAACAGCTCTACCAGCGGCGGGCAGCCATCTGTGGCCGCTGGCTCCAGGCTGCTCAGGGGCGGTTGCTCCGGTTGCGTCAAACAGTTGATCAAGTGCGGGCCAACCATCCGCCTTCAGGGCAAGCTTACGCCCGCTGGTATCAGGACCAGCAGTCTTATCTACGGGCCTTACACACCCAGATTGCCGGACTCCAGCACCTGCGCATTAGGTTGCAGCACCGACTACAGCGCCGGCAATCTCAGCTAACAATAGCTGCTCAGTACCGTCGCGCCACCGAGACCGCTCTGGCCCGCGTTCGTGGGGAGGTCACCCGCGACGCCGCGCAGAATAAAGATAAGGAGTTTACTCAGTTGGTCCAGCTCAAATTCACCGACCAACAACCCAGTTCCGATGCTGCTATCACCTGAAGTCAAATGTCAACCAGTCCACTTCCCCACCCCCGCGGAGCTAAGCGCTGCTGAGCTTCAGACTATCCGCCAGCAGTTGCCTGGCTTAACCGGCCAATTGCAGCGGGTCAGCCGCAATTACTTGGGGCCTGATGCTGACGTGGGGACCGCGGAACTGGTGCGGCTGAACGCTCATTTGCGGCAAATTGCCGACATCCAGGGGCCGGTTCTGGCCAGCGAGTTGGAGGGGACTGAGCCAGTATTAGTGACACTGGCTCCGGACATAGCCGCTGCCTGTATAGTATCGCTGCTCGGTGCACCGGTGGGCGGTCGGGAACACTCAACAACACTTACTGACGTGGATCTGGCCATACTCAAGCCTTATCTTCAAGCCATAGCGGCTGGGTTCGGCCGCACGATCCTGCCCAGTTCCCGGCGTCATCACCAATTTCTTCCCGCCCCGCAAGCCCGCCAACTGCTCGCGCAGCCCGGCCGGTTCGCTGTCCGCTACCCGCTGCATCTGGACTCGGTGACGGGCACAATGGTGATTGTGGCTCCGGTGGCAGCCTGGCGGCGGAGCCAGTCTGGTACCCACCAGGCCGGCACACCGTCGCTCACCCTGCACCAACTTGGCCAGGCGTCCGTGCATGTGGAAGCAGTAATTACCGGTGCCTCGCTGAGTCTTGCCGAGATCTCAACTCTGGAGCCCGGCGATGTCATACCCCTGCCCCAGGGCCAGCAAACAGTCGTTCAGTTGCGAGCGGGCCACTGTCCGGTTGCCATAGGAAGGCCGGGGGCGCAGGCCCAGCATTTTGCGGTCCGTCTGTCGGATGTAGGCATCTCCAAGGAGGCATAGCTGAATATGACTGATGAAGCTGTTTCTGCCGATGAACATCAGGCCCAACACTCTCCGCCACCCATCAGCATCCTTTCCCAGTTAACTGGTGACAGCCAGCACCAACTGGCTGCTCTGGCCGAAGTTCCCCTGGAGGTGGAGATACGTCTCGGCCAGATCACGGTGCCCCTGGCCGAGCTTCTCCAATTGGAGCCGGGCTCGGTAGTAACACTGGACCGCAGCCTGGAGGAGATGGTAGAGGTGGTGGCCGGGGGTAAGGTCGTCGCCTACGGGGAAATAGTGGCTGTCGGCGAGCAGTTAGGTGTACGCATCCTGGAGATAGCTCCTTCTGAAGATTCGCTGGCCCAACCGGAATAACTATGCCTACTATGCGCCTTTACCTGCTGGTAGCAGTTGTCATATTGCTTTTTACCTGCGCCGTCTGGGCTCAACCACCGGCCGGCACCTCCTCATCTGCCAGCCCCACTTATTACCTGCTGCGCGCTCTGCTCAGCCTGGCTTTAGTGGTGGCCCTGATCTACGCTATCTACTTTGGCCTGCGGCGCCTGTCCACTCACCGGCTATCAGGGATATCCGATGACCAGCTCCGGCTCCTCCACAGTCGCCACTTAGGTGGCGGGCGGTGGATATATGCAATACGAGTAGCTGACCGTGTGTTGATAGTGGGCGGGGGCACCGAAGGCCTGCGTACCCTGGCGGAGATGTCTGCCGACCAGTACCAGCAGCACTCGGCCCATTCAGCTTCCGAGGAGGCCCCGGCCGATGCGCAAGACCGGTGAGCTGCCGGCTCTCCTACGGCGCGCGCCGCTGGTAATAGCGGCACTATTGACCACTGTGCCGGCTGCTGCCCAATCTCCTGGTCAGCCACTCCTGGAAATTGGAGGCGGCGGAGAGGCCGGCTATCTGCGGTTGCTGCTGTTATTTGCGGCCCTGGCAATCGCTCCCGCCCTGCTGGCGGTAGTTACCTCCTTTGCCCGTATCATAATAGTGCTGTACTTTCTACGCGCCGGCCTGGGTGCCGGTGAGATACCCCCCAATGTGGTCCTCATCGGATTGGCGATATTCCTGGCCATTTTTTCTATGCTCTCGCCACTGACTCAAATATATGCCGAATCAGTCACGCCTCTGCTGGCCGGCAATATTGACCTATCCGCCGCCGCCCACCTCACTGAGCCGCCCCTACGCCAGTTTTTGCTGCGCCAGACTCGCACTGATGATTTGCAGATGTTTCGCGAGCTGGCCGAGGTACCCCCATCAGTTACCGACCAGCAAGTGCCCATGACTGTATTGATTCCCAGCTTTATCCTTAGCGAGCTGCGCGCCGCTTTTATGATTGGCTTCATTGTCTTTTTGCCTTTCGTGATAATTGACCTGGTAGTGGCCAGCACTCTAACCTCAGTGGGGCTGATTACCCTGCCCACACCAGCCATCGCCCTGCCTTTCAAGCTATTATTATTCGTAATGGTGGACGGCTGGAGGCTCCTTACCGAGTCCTTGCTGGCCACTTTCCAGTAGGTGCCCTAATGACATCGGCCACCGCCCTTGAACTTATCCAACGCATGCTTCTGCTCACCCTATACACGGCTCTGCCGCCCCTGGCGGCTGCCTTTGTTGCTGCTTTGGCTGCCGGCTACATTCAGACCCGCACCGGCGGTGATGCCACCATCTCTACCATTCCCAAGTTACTGGCTGCCGGCGGAGCCTTGCTGATATTTGGAGCCTGGATGGCCCAACTGACCAGTGACTTTTGGATAGAGCTGTGGCAGGCTCTGCCGCAGATTATTAGATAATTACCGGAGGTGACCCGTGCCTTCCACCTGGCTGGCTGCAGTACCTGCGTTCGCTCTGGTTTTCGCCCGCTGCGCGGGGGCGCTGCTGTTGCTGCCTCCGTGGAATTGGCGAACCGTCCCTCTCATCGTGCGGCTGGGACTGGCCAGCGCAATGGCCGTTGCTCTCACTCCCCTGTTAGCTCCCACTATTACGCCTCCGGAGCAAATGTGGCCCCTGGTCGCCTGCATAATAACAGAACTTATCATCGGGTTGGCCATTGGCCTGGTGGGAATACTCATCTTCTGGGGATTACTCATCGCCGGGCAGTTGCTTGAAATCTACGTCAGCGGGGGCAGCACTATGCGGACAGCCACCCAGCCCATCGGTCCCCTCACCCACCTTTATTACCTACTCGGCCTGGTTATCTTCATCGGCATTGGTGGGCATCGCTGGCTTCTCCAGCAGCTTTATGCCAGTTTCTCAGTCCTACCCGCGGGCACCACATTATCCGCCGCGATATTAACTACCACCATCACCACCGCCGCCGGGCAGATGTTTCTTATTGGCCTGGTAATTGCCGCCCCCGCGGTAACCGCTTTATTCCTGGCTGATGTGGCCCTGGCCACCGTAGCCCGTTCTGTCCCGCAAATTCCCTGGGATTGCGCCATACCCGCCCTCCGCTGGCCCGCCGCCATCATCGCCTTATTGGTGACTGCCCCTCTTCTATCTGATTTTGTCGGCTGGCAATTCCAGACCATCCAGACCAGCTTCCAGGCTTTGCTGGGAGGCTCATAAATGGCGGATGAGCTGCGCCAGTTTCCCCCTACTGTCCGACGCCTGCGCAAGCTGCACCAGGCGGGCATATTTCCCTCCAGCCAGGTGCTCACTTCGGCCTGTATCTTGCTGGTAGCGCTATTAGGAGTAGCTCTTGCTGGGTCAGCGCTGCTTGATTTACTGACCAACCTGGTCCGCACTGCCCTGGCCCAAAGCCATCCGCTTATGTCTCTACCCAGTGCCGGCGATTTACCTGTGGCGCCGGTGTTGGTGACCGCCGGGGGAATCCTGCTTGTCATTTGGATAGTGGCGGTACTGGCCGCCGGCCTTCAGCGCGGCTTCAACGGGCGAACGCCGCGACTGCTGCTCTGGGACCAGCAACTTTCTATCGGCCCCCGGCCCCATTCTGTTGACCTGGTCTGGGAGCTGATCGTATCGGCAGCTATCCTGGGAGGCGCCGCCCTCATCATCCTGGGCAACCTGGATTCCCTGGTTTCATTGCCCCCCACCGAGCCCGCCCAACTGATAAGTTGGCTGCGGGCCATTCTTCTGAGTTTCGCCTGGCGCTTTGCCTTGCTGTTAGTGGGCCTGGGCCTATGCGATTTCCTGTATCAGCACGCTATATTCGCCCAATCTGCCGCCATGACCCGGCAGGAGTTAGAGGAGGAAATCCGCGAGACCGAAGGCCCCTGGCTGGCCCGCTGGTGGCGGCGCCAGCGCTTGCTGCGTCGGTGAAGCCCACCCTTGCCAGCCCTGTCCAGATATGTTACAATACCTATGATAGTCGGAGAGGTGGCCGAGCGGCTGAAGGCGGTCGCCTGCTAAGCGACTATGGGGGCAAAACCTCCATCGAGGGTTCGAATCCCTCCCTCTCCGCCAGTTGACGGTAGATAACGACAGTTGAACGGCAGCCAACGGCAGGAAACGGCAGTTGGACAACAGTTTAACAACAGCACAACGACAGGGCTTGCTCATAGCTTGTATGCGCGCCCGTAGCTCAGCGGATAGAGCACCGGCCTCCGGAGCCGGGTGTCGGGCGTTCGAGTCGCCCCGGGCGCGCCAGTTTACGACAGGTTCAACAACAGGACTAAAGACAGGTGCAACGACAGTAACTGCATGCGAAATATGAGGACTGGTCCGTGATAGGTGCGCGCCCGTAGCTCAGCGGATAGAGCACTGGCCTGCGGAGCCAGGGGTCGGGCGTTCAAGTCGCCCCGGGCGCGCCAGTTTATACTACAGGTGCAACAACAGGATTAGCGGCAGGTCTAACGACAGCCATCAGAGCAAGGGCACCGGCGGACAACGGCGCATAGGGTGGAGGTGGTACTGTCCACTAACCACTGCCCACTGACCACTGTCCACTGACGTACGCCCCTGTAGCTCAGTTTGGATAGAGCAGCAACCTCCTAAGTTGCGGGTCGCCCGTTCGAATCGGGCCAGGGGCGCCAGTTTACGCCAGACAACGACCTGTGGTGAGCCTGTCGAACCACAGACAACGACAGAAATGGCATGTGGTGGCTGCGTAACTGAGCCCTGAATGCTGAACCCGGTTATGCGGAGAGGTGGCAGAGTCTGGCTGATCGCGCACGACTCGAAATCGTGTAGTGGGTTCATCCCCACTCGAGGGTTCGAATCCCTCCCTCTCCGCCAGTTAACGAAAGACAACGACAGTTTAACAACAGAGGATAGCAATATGGAGAGGTGACCGAGTGGACGAAGGTGCGCGCCTGGAGAGCGCGTTGTCGCGCAAGCGGCACGTGGGTTCGAATCCCACCCTCTCCGCCAGTTGACGGCAGTTGAACGACAGTTAAACAACAGTTGAACGGCAGTTTAACGGCAGCTTAACGGCAGAAAACGGCGTATGAGTACACTAAACCAGACGGAGAAATGAGAAATAAGATTGCCGGAGTTTGAAGGACTGAAAGCCTGGCAGAAAGCTCATCAGTTGGCTCTCGCTGTTTACCAGCTCACCCGGGGGTTGCCTGACCAGGAGAGGTACGGCCTTTGTGGGCAGATGCGCCGGGCCGCCGTTTCGGCAGCGGCGAATATTGCCGAAGGTCAGCAGCGAGGCTCAGAGGCAGATTTTGGCCATTTTCTCCATATCGCCGCCGGGTCGGTTGCTGAGATCCAGTATTATCTGATACTCGTCCGCGATTTGGGTTATATTGAAGGTGGCCAATTACAGGATACTGTGAGCTTAGCTGCCGAGACCTTACGGGTTATCAAGGCCCTACGCGATTC
>SDBT01017144.1_pt1 | contig 11451 bp, 5 predicted proteins | sample 2277101 | NCBI WGS metagenome assembly SDBT01 (sample SAMN10404973, study PRJNA504765) | marine sediment metagenome | isolation source: marine sediment core GS10_PC15, 103 cmbsf | place: Arctic Ocean: Southern Knipovich Ridge | collected 2010
GCGATGGTTCATGAAGTCGATCAGCACAATCGAGTCGTTCACGACGACGCCGGTCAGGGCTACCATGCCGAGCACACTGAAGAACGAGATGGGGATACCCATTAGCCAATGCCCGGCCACCGCGCCGACCACGGCGAAGGGAATCACCGACAAGATTATTAGCGGCTGGAGGTAAGTGCGGAATTCGAGGGTCAGCAGCGCGAATATACAAACCAAGGCAATGGCGAACCCCTTGAAAAGCCCCGTCATCGATTCGACCCGTTGCTCCTGTTGCCCTCCCCATCGAACGTGGATTCCGGGATACTTGTCACGCAACTCGGGCATGAACTTGTTCTTCAAGTCGGTGACGATATCATGGGCATTTCCTTCGCCCTCGATGACGTCGGCCGTGATGGTGATCGAGCGGAGCTGGTCGAGCCGGTTGATCGTCGAATAGCCGCGCTCGACGTGGACATCGGCCAGTTCGGTCAACGGGCGTTCCGCGCCGTTGCCGGTTCGGACACGGATCTCGTCGAAGTTGGCTAGGCTACGTCGTTCCTCGCGCGGATACCGGGCCATGAGCTTGACTTCGTGGCGACCGCGTTGCAGCCGCATTATCTCCTCGCCGTAATAGGCGGCCCGAACCGTACCCGCCAAATCGGCCAACGGGACGCCCATCGCCTGGGCGCGGTCCTTAACGGTCAACTGAAACTCCCACTTGCCGGGTCGCGAGTCGTCGACGATATCGACGACACCTGGGTAGGTATCGAGTTGACTCTTACATTGCTCGACGGCCGCTTCCAGGTCGTCCATTTGCTTGGCGTCGGCGAGCAACTTGAATTCGATCGGAGGCCCGCCGGGTCCGATGCCGGCTGTCTTGAAGGTCAGGCTCTCGTATCCGGCCGTAAGGTTTTGCAGCGAGCCGTCCTTCGTCGGCAGGCCCTTGGCCGCCAGTTTGCGCCACCTGGCCTCGATCTCGTCGCTCTTAACGCCGCGGATCTCGGTATTGAAGAGTTCTGCCGAGACCGACCCCACATGGCTTCCTCCGCCCCCCAAACCACCGGCGAACATGGCGGGATTGCTCGTCCGGCCGACCATCCGATGGGTCAGTTTGACCACGTCCTGGGGGTACTGATCGTTGATCTGCCAGATGGCATCTTCCAACAGGCGAGTTGCCTGATCGGTTACCCGTTCGGACGTTCCGTCGGGATATTCGACGGTCGCGGTGACGTTGTTGCCGTCGAGCTTCGGGAAGAGGTTGAAGGGAACCACTCCTCCGAACATCAGGCCGAGGGAGATCAGCAGGATGGCCAACGAACCGGCCAGGACGAGCCAGGGGGATCGCAACGAGAAACGCAAGGCCCGCATGTAGGCCCCGTCGATCACCGCATGAAGCGCGCGCCCGGAGATCGCGTTCAGCCCATGGCTAATCGCATTGAACCCCCGGCCCATGCGCACCCACGGATAGACAAAGAACCAGACAATCGCAACGATCGCGACCCACACCAGCCCGAACGTCCAACGTAGCGGAAATACAAGACGCCGGGAGCATCGCCAGGCTCGCCCGACGGGACCCCGCGATGACTTCTTCTTGCCATTCGACTCACGCCGACTATGGGCCAAGTGGCAAGGCAAGATGAACGCGCTCTCGACCAACGAGATGGCCAGCATGGCGATCACGACCAGTGGCATGACCGCGATGAACTTGCCCATGACTCCCGGCACGAACATCAGCGGCGTGAAAGCGATGATCGTGGTGGTAACCGAAGCGAGCACCGAGGGGAGCACCTCGACCGTACCGTCGATGGCGGCCGGAACGAACCGTTTACCCATCTGGCGATGCGCATAGATATTTTCGCCGATCACGATCGCATCGTCGACGACGATCCCCAATGCCATGAGGAACGCGAACATCGAGAGCATGTTCAGTGTTTGCCCGGTGATGAGCATGATGCCGCAGGCGCCGAGAATCGCAATCGGAATCCCCAAGGCGACCCAAAACGCCAGCCGAATCTCGAGAAACGCGGCCAGCGCGACGAAGACGAGTATCAACCCCTGTATGCCATTTTTGGACAATAGATCCATGCGGTCCTGGACGATGACCGACTGATCGCTCCAAGTCACCAGCTTATATCCGCTGGGCATTTCATACCCGCCGGGCTCACCCGCTTCCTCGACAAAGTCGCGAACTTCCTTGGCAATGACGAGAAGGTCTTCCCGAGCCGTCTTCTCGACCTTGATGACCAAGCCGGGCTTCTTATTGATCCGATGCAGGGCCGTCACGTCGGCGAACTCGTCCCGCACATGGCCCAGGTCGCCGACCGTCAGGACTACGCCGCTTGGATCGGTCACCAGCGGGATTTTGGCGATCTCCAGTCCGACTTCTCGTTTATCCTTGCCACGCAAGAGCACTTCTTGAAGATCGGTCTTCATTGTGCCGCCGGGCATCTCGACGTTCTCTCGCCGAACGAGCCGCGCGACCTCCTGCAATGTTAGGCCATATTCGCGCAGCGTCGCCTCGGGGATCTCGATGTCGATCTGATATTCTTTCGTACCGACCAACTCGGCCTGCGAGACCGACGGCAGCATGAGCAACTCCCGGCGGATCCGCTCGGCCAGATTGCGAAGCGTTACTTCCGCCTCGGGCGAATCGTCGTCGGGGCCGATGACGCCCACCTGGATCGCCTCACGCCGCAACGTGATCTGCTTGACCTCGGGGTCTTCGGCCAGCTCGGGGAAACTCGGGATTCGGTCGATCTCGGATCGGACCTCGTTCAACACCTTCTGGACATCGCCGACGTTCGATTCCAATTCGAGGATCACATGGCCCGAGCCCTCCCGGGCAACCGAGTTGAGCTTCTTGATACCGTCGATCGATTGCACGGCCTCCTCGATCTTCTGGCAAATCCCCTCCTCGACTTCCTCGGGGCTCGCGCCGGGATACGGTACGTTGATCTGCACGATCTCTAGCTCGAACTCGGGAAAGACCTCCCGGTGTAGGAAGTAGAGGCTTACCGCCCCGGTGATCAGCACAGCGGCCATCAGCGTGTTCATCGCCGGCGTGTTCTGGATGGCCCAACGAATCAGCGATTTCATCGAGGCTTCTCCTCGGTGACCATCGCCACGCCGTCGGCGTTATCCGGTTGCTTGCCTGGTTGCTTTCGCTCGCGGATGGCCATGAACTCGGTCACGTCGGCCAAGGGGCTAATCACCACTCGGTCTCCGACGGCAAGCCGATCGGGTTGGCTGCGCAGCACGGCCACGCCGTCGGCGATCTCGACCACGTGGACACCCACCGTGTTCAGCCGCTTGTCGCGAACTCTCCAGACCCGGTTGCCCGGCTGCACGGCGACCTCGGGAACCTCGATCAGATCGATCGTCGGTTGAGTGTGGATCTCCAGGGAAACGAACATACCCCGGACCAACGCCGGGGGGCCGGCGGTCGGGCCGTCGCCCGTTCGAGTTTGGACGTCGCGAGGAGCCTCGACCAAGACGCGGCAGGGGACCGTGCGAGTTCGCCCGTCGAGCCCGATCCCGTCGTAACGCCATAGACGGCCCTGCCAGATGAATTCCTGATCGGCAAGCCGATAAACGATCGTTACGGGCGTCTCCGGCAATTGATATTCCAACCGCGGCGATCCGGCCGTTTCGGGTAACGCCGCGTCGGGGCCCGTTGCTTTGTCAGCCTGAGACCAGATCCATTGCAGCTCGTCCATGCGGAGATGGCATCGCACTTCCACGGCCGAGGTGTCTTCGATCGTGACCAGGGCCGTCCCTTTCTGCGCGTAGGAATCGACTTCGACCGATTCGACCACGACCATGCCGTCGATCGGCGACTTCACTTCGGTCCGCTCCAAGTCCAATTCGGCCTGTTCCAGACGTACCCCGATCAACTTCGTCGCGCTGGTCAGTCGAGGCTTCTTCGCTCGCGATAACGCGAGTTGATTCTCGAACATTGTCAGGCTGCTCCGAGCCTGAAGCAGACTGAGCTTCGCCTGATCGACGGCCGCCGTACTGGTCGCCCGGGCCGCGACGAGCTTCGTCTGCCGATCGACGCTGTCTTGTTGTAGCTTGAGATCGTCCCGGGCCAACTCGATCAGCGACTGGGTATTGCCGATTTCTACATCGAGCTCCTTAATCGCGATCTCGGCCTGATCGAACTCCTCGGTCAGTCGCTTCTTTGCCAAAACGTAGTCGCGAGGGTCGATCTTCAGCAGAAGTTGGCCGCGGCGGACAAACTTCCCGGCTCGACACACGTCGGTCTTCTCCGTGATCCGGCCGGCCACCTCGGCCGATAGCGATACCTCCCGATATGGCACGACCTGACCGTTCGTCGCGATGGTTAGATCGCCGGCGTGGGAAACCACCGGCCTTGTATCAACCAGCGGTGCATCCTTCTTCGTCTCAGGCTTAACGGATATCGGCCGCCGATTCCACAAGACGATAAGACCGACGACTCCGATGCTCAGGAGCAACAGCGGCGCGACAATCCGCACGATTTCCAGGAATACTCCGGTCTCCCGAGATGTCTCGGCTTCCTTGTTCATTCTTCAACCCTCGTTTCAGAATCGCTCGACTTGACGGATTGCGGCGCCGAGAGCGGCGGCCTTAGGCCGAGTGCGGCCGCCGAAAACTCCGCGATGTGCTCGGCCAACTCCTCAATGTGATAATGGGCCGCGTGTTGCTCATCACCGACCAGCATCGTGACGACCTCGCCTGCCACATGATGATGCAGACCTTGTCCAATGATGCTCAACGCAATCTGATGCCGCTTATGCAGGGGAGTCTCCTGCGGAAGGATCTCGTCGAGAATCTCGAGCAACTGCCCAAATCGGGCACGAATGTACGTTCGCACCAATTCCCGACATGCCACCGTCGGACGGAGTATCTCTCGCAACATGAGTTGCCGTTGCCAAGGGGCCCGTTTGCCGAGCATGCGCGTGACCATCGCCCGAATGAAGTCCTCGAGTTTCTTCCTCGGCGGCGTCCCGGGCGGCCATTCGATGATGCCCTCGGGCTCGTCGTCCGGCCGATGGGCTCGCTGGACCGTCTCGATGTAGAGCCGCTCCTTGTCGCCGAAGTAGTAATTGATCGCGGCCACGTTGACACCCGCCTCGCCACAAATCTCGCGCACCGTGGCGGCAGCGAAGCCCTTCTCGGCAAAGACAGGCCCCGCCGCGAGAAGGATCCGATTGCGGACTTCATCCTTGGACATCTCACCCACCTCGCGAGGGAGTCTGATAGCGGCTTCACCAACACCCGTTTCAAACCATTATATCAAACAACTGTTTAATTTCAAGGTATGTCTGAATTGAATATGCGAGTTATGCCGAAACAGAGAGAAGTAGGGGGCTTGAGGGTCCTAGCAAACATAAGAAACCTTACGACCACATCGGTCATATGCATTCCTCCTATTTTAACACCCGCTCGTAGCTACGGTCGCCAGGCGAAAAAGGGGACTGGCTCCGTCGATGGCGGATATTGTAGCAGTGAGTCCCGTTGCCGACGGTGCCTGTCCCCTTTTTTCGGCGGCGCCGGGTCCCGCCCAAGACCGCATGAATGCGGTCACTACGAGCCACCCTTGACGGGTTCGACGAACAACAACAACAAGGCGTTTGATAGCAACATGTTACGACCGATCATCGCAGTCTTCCTCGGCACGTCCCTCCTTTGTTTCGCTGGATGCACTAGCATGCGGGAGTGGTGGGACAACGGGCTGAAAGTCGGCCCGAACTACTGCCGGCCTGACGCTTCCGTGGCCGACGAGTGGATCGACCAGGAAAATGCCCTGCTGCAGAGCCGCCCCAGCGACCATCCGGACTGGTGGACTGCGTTCAATGACCCGACGCTCAACGAGCTAGTCGAAACGGCGACTCGGGAGAATCTGCCCCTGAAGGTCGCCGGGCTACGGATCCTCGAAGCTCGGGAGCAGCGGGGCGTCGCCGTCGGCGGGCTATTCGCCCAAATGCAGACCGTCGGCGCGTCCTATGGCCGAAGCACGTCCAGCGGAACGACTCAGATCGGCGGAATACCCATCGAGTTCAGCAAGGCCTACTTCCAGCGGTGGACGACCGGATTCGATGCGGCCTGGGAGATCGACTTCTGGGGCCGTTTTCGCCGGCAGATCGAGGCGGCCGATGCAAACATCTGCGCGCAGATCGCCAACCGCGACGACGTCATGGTCATCCTCCAAGCCGAGGTCGCGGCGACCTACGTCGACATCCGCACGCTCGAGAAGCGATTGGAACTCGCACGAGGGAATATCGCCATCCAGGAAGACTCGCTTCAGATCGCTCAGGATGCCTACGACATCGGCGAGGGCGATCCGCTCGACGTGGAACAGTTGAAGGTCGACTTGGAGATTACCAGGGCCGCCGTCCCGTTGCTCGAGACCAATCGTCGGCAGGCAAGGAACAAGCTTTGCGTCCTGTTGGGCATGCCGCCGTATGACATCGATACGTTGCTCGGCGCTCCGATGGACCCGAAGAATCCAATCCCCACGGCCTCGAGCGAAGTCGTCGTCGGCATTCCGGCCGAATTGCTCAGACGCCGGCCGGATGTTCGGCGTGCGGAGCGAGAGATCGCGGTTCAGTCGGCGCGAATCGGCGTCGCGACATCCGATCTCTATCCACACATTTCGATCACGGGCACCATCGGCCTCGATTCGGTCGATCTGCACCGGCTGTTCGATCCACGGAGCATCGCCGGATCGATTGGCCCCAGTTTCCGATGGGACGTTCTCAACTACGGCCGCATCCTAAACAACATTCACGCGGAAGATGCCCGTTTTCAGCAAGCCGTGTTCACCTATCGGGAAACCGTATTGCGGGCGAACGAGGACGTCGAGAACGCGATCGTCGCCTATCTCCAGAACGTCGAACGCCTAGGGCCTCTGCAACGGGGTGAACGGGCAGCCGTCGCCGCTTTCAATCTGTCGTCGAAGAGGGAAGGCGCGGGCGATATCCCGTTCCAGCGGCGGCTCGATTCCCAGCGAATGATGATCCGAGAGCAGGACCGTCTGGCCGACGGCCAAGGCAACGTGGCCCTAAGACTGATCGCCCTCTACAAATCACTCGGCGGCGGTTGGCGTGTCCGCTACGAATCAACCCAAGTCGCCGACAATCAGTAGGGAAGAATAAAGGGGGACAGGCTACTTTATTTTCTTAAAGTAGCCTGTCCCCCTTTACTCTCTGCGAAGTGCTTCAATATCCGGGCGCGACGCTCGTCGTGGTGCGAGGTTTCTACCCAGTGCTTGGCCTGGGGGTAGACGCGGTAGGTCTTCGGCCCGGCGAGTCGATTGTAGACGGCGAATATGGTGGCCGCCGGGCAGATGTCGTCTTGCAATCCCATGCCGAGAAAGACCGGGCACCGGATGCGATCGGCGAAGTTCAATGCGTCGAAATAGCTCAGCGTGTGCAAGGTCGTCGCCCACGAACGATCCGGCCGGGCATCGACCCAGCCGTTCACCTCGGGCCAGTCGGTGACCTGGAAGTATTTGACCCAATCGCAGAGGAACGGGATATCCGGCGCGCAAAGGCTGATTCGGCGATCCAGCGCCGCGGTGGCCAGGCTCAGCCCGCCGCCTTGGCTTCCACCGGTCACAGCGATGCGGCGGATGTCCACTTCGGGCCGCGAGGCCAGGAAATCGACGGCCCGGACACAATCGGCATAGGCCCCTTGATAGTAGTATCCCTGCTTGTCGTCCAGCCCACGGATCCAGTAGTCCTGTGGTGTTCCGGTGACATCCTCTTGGCTGTTTCCGTGGCCCCGGACATTGAACGAGAAGAAGGCCATCGGATCGCTGCTACCGGTCGGTCGCATATTGCCGCCATAGCCGGGCACTCGCAACAGGGCGGGAAACGGTCCCTCGCCGATCGGCTTCTCGTACCAGCCGCCGACGCGAACTCCGCCGAGACTGTGCATCCCGACTTCGTAAACCTCGTGCGTCTTGGAATCCATGTCCGCGCGACGGATCATCTTGAATTGCGGCTTCACGGCGGCCAGCTTCGCCAGGGTCGTTCGCCAGAACCGGTCGAAGTTGGCCGGCCGAGTCAACGCCGACTTGATCTCCTCGGGCCGATAACCGAGCATCTTCGTCGTGGACGCGATCTCCTTTTCGGCAGACTCGACGGAACATGTCACTTGATAGAAACCCGGCTTCGTGGGGGCAAATCGGCACGCGATGGACGATTCTCGATTGGCCGCGATCTTCGTGGCGACGATTTCCTGGGAGAGGATCCGGCCCTCGTCGTCCTGGATGGTCCAATGGACCTCGGCGTCGACCTCGGCACGTGCTTCGTTGCGCACTTTGGCAGCAATGGGCATGCCTTCATTATCGGTGAAAACGCCGTCTCCGCGGCCAAGATCGAGCGACACATCGATCAGATCGTCCAACGTCGTCACGGCCAGACGGCACTTGCCCTCGAGCATTCCGCCTTGCGATTTTCCGTCGTAGACGCGAACGGCCAATACATTGTCAGCGTCGGGACGAAGCAACGCCGCCGGGATCCGATAGACTCGCGTCGTCAGGTAGGCCGGGCTGTACGAGTCGGGAAACCGGCCCGTGCTGCCGATGACCCGGCCGTTGAACCACGTCCGATCGACGTCGTCGATTCTACCCAGCGTAACCGTCAGCGACCGATACCGCTTGAAGCTCGGGTTCTCCCACACACTCTTGGGAATGCGAATGTGCAGCCGATACCAGGCATAGCCGTCGTAGTCCTCGAAGCCCTGCTTCTCCCACGCGACTCCTTGACGGATCGGCGACCAATCGGCATCGTCCAACGTCGGATTCGACCAGGCCCGATCGTCTCCCGTCTTAAACTTCCACCCCCGAGAGATATCCGGCAGCTCGTCGGCCGAGGCGAGACCAATTGCGCTAAGAAGAATCGTTGTGGTAAGAATCGCAAGTCGTTGTGGCTTCATGTTATCCACCATTCAAGATGTCATATGTAAGTCAGGCAAACGGCTGACGGTGTTCGGGCCAACATCCTCACCGATTCCGATCGTTGTCGTGACGTCAGGAAGATGATCGGACTCGTCGTAACCCGCTGCCGTATAAGCAACCTGACCTGGGGACTGCCAGGCGACTGCCCGACCTGCGGGACTCGACCTGCTGAACTCGGTCAAGCCGAGAGTCTACCACGTCAAACGACGACGTGTCCAGCACATGCGTCCTGGGCGTCTGCTGGGGAATCTCGTCCGACCCGGCAGGGGCTCCCTCTTCTCTTTCGTCGGCGATTCGATAGAATGGGGCCGACGAAAACGGTCTGAACAATCTTGCCCATGGAGTCGTCTCGGTGGATCCACTTCGGCTGGTCATGGTGACACGACGGTTTTGGCCCTTGGTGGGTCGTGCCGAGAGTGTGTTGGGCCGTCTGGCCGTCGAGCTGGCCGATCGGGGACATCGAGTGACCGTGGTTACCGCAAAGTGGCAGCCGAATTGGCCGGCCAAGGTCCGGTTCCACGAGGTACCGGTGGTCCGCCTGCCGTGTCCACCCCGCGGCGGATTCAGCACCTATCGATATGTCCGGTCGCTGATCCGCTGGTTGCGAAGTCATCGCAAGGACTACGATCTGATCTACATCTCGGGGTTGAAGCACGAAGCGTACGCGGCCACTCGGGCCGTCGGTCGGCGGTTGCCCGTCGTATTGAGGGCAGAACGAGCCGGCCGCGAGGGCGACTGCCTCTGGCAACTCGATGCCCGAGGTGGCCGACGGATCAAAGCGGCCTGCCTGCATGCATCGGCCTTCTTGGGAACGAGCCGCCCGATCGTCGACGAGCTGGAAGCCGCCGGCTATCCTCGCTCTCGAATCCACGATCTTCCCAACGGGGTGCCGATCCTTCCACCGAGCAACTCAACGGCCAAGCAATCTGCCAGAAGGGTGCTCCAATCGGCGAATGCGTCGCTGACGCTTCCCGAACAGACGCCGCTGGCCGTCTATGCCGGACGGTTGGATCGGAGCCGGCGACTGAAGTATCTCGTGGCCGCATGGCGGACGATCGTCGACCGCTGGCCCAACGCCCGACTGTGGCTGGTCGGAATGGGAGCCGATCAACCGGCCCTGTTGCGCCAGATCGAAGAGCGGAACCTCACCGGCCGGGTCCTTCCTATCGGCGTGTTCCACGGCATCGAAGACGTGTTGGCCGCGGCCGATCTGTTCGTCACGCCATCGACCGAGCCCGGCGTTTCGGTGGCCCTGTTGGAGGCCATGGCCGCCGGGTTGCCCGTCGTCGCCGCCGATACGCCGAGCCATCGATCGGTCCTTACCGACCAACAAGATGGGTTGCTGACGCCGCCGGACGACGCCAACGCTCTGGCCACTGCGATGTTCCGACTGATCGATCGCCCCAAACTGGCCGGTGCGTTGGGCTACGCTGCCCGAGCCCGGGCCGACGGCCAGTTCTCGCTTGCCAAGATGGCCGACCGCCACGTATCATTATTCCAACGTCTGATCCATAGCGACGCGAGTTCGCCCGATCCGGTCCCCACCATGCGAGACATCCCGTGAGCACCAAGATCCTACATCTGATCTCGACTCCTGACGCCCAGGGTGCGGAAAAGCAGTTGGGGCTCTTGGCCGACGGGCTGCCTCGCGATCGATTCGCTATGCACGTCTGTGTGCTGGCTCGCCGTGAACCGAACACCCGCAATGAGCCGACCTCCGACGGGGCCTTTGGGACGGCCTCGATCGAGGACAGCCTCGGCGGTTTCCTCGGCACGACCAGCGCCCCCCGCCATACGATCGATCTTCGTTGGCAACGCGACCCGGTGGCCTTCTGGCGGCTGAAGCGCCACGTCGAACAACTTCGCCCCGACGTGATCCACTCGTGGACGCCCACGGCCGCCGAATATGGTTGCGCCGTGACCCGAGTTTGCGGCGTGCGGCATCATGTCGCGGCGGTACATCCGTCCGACGGACGCGCGATGTCTCGGATCGCCAGGCGTCTCTATCAACGCTGCGATCGGATCGTGATCAACGGCCCGGCGAGCGAAGATGCCTACCGCGACATGCCCTTGCCGGCCGAGCGAGTTCGAGTCATCCCCAACGCGGTCGAGCCGTTGCCCCCGAGCGGAACGTCGCGCGGACAGTTGTTGGCCCAATGGCAATTGCCGCCGGAGAGCCGTCTGATCGGATCGATCGGGAGACTCGTCTTGCACCGCCGCATCAAGGACGCCATTTGGGCCGCCGATCTGTTGAAGGTAATTCGCAAAGACGTTCACCTGTTAATCATCGGCGACGGGCCACACGCCGAGCGGCTGCGGAAGTTCCGCGATCAGGTGGTCATTCGCGACGCGGTCCACTTCCTCGGCCGGCGCGACGATCTGCCGCACATCCTACCCCATCTCGACGTCTTCTGGTCGACCGGTGGGCAGGACGTTCAATCGAACGCCCTCATGGAGGCCATGGCCGCCGGCGTTCCGAGCGTGGCAACCGATCTGCCGGCCAACCGCGACCTGATCGTTCCCGA
>SDBT01017145.1_pt1 | contig 11451 bp, 8 predicted proteins | sample 2277101 | NCBI WGS metagenome assembly SDBT01 (sample SAMN10404973, study PRJNA504765) | marine sediment metagenome | isolation source: marine sediment core GS10_PC15, 103 cmbsf | place: Arctic Ocean: Southern Knipovich Ridge | collected 2010
ATCCGCCGCCTCGCTTTGCGTTCTCTTGCGAAGTCTTGCTGTCGTCGGCGTGGACGTGGTGGATCACGCGTTGTGGGAATGGAATCTCGATGCCCTCCTCATCAAAGCGCTCTTTGATGCGTTTCCTCAGTACTCGAGCCAGGCCCCACTGGACGCCGGGCTGCGTTTTCACGACCAGGCGGATATTGAGCGAGCTGTCGCCGAAACTCTGCAAGCCGGGCACCGAGGGTTCCCCCAGCACTTTGTCCTTCCACTCCTCACGTTCGCAAATCTCGGTGGCGGCTTCCAGGATCACCTCGCTGACGCGTTCGATGTCTTCGCTGTAGCCCACTCCGATTTCCAACTTCACCTGCGACCAGCCATGTGTCATGTTGGAAACCGAGGTGACGGCGCCGTTGGGAACGAAGTGGAGCGTTCCCTCGGTATCGCGCAGCACGGTTACGCGCAAGGTCAGCCGCTCGACCGTGCCGCTGATGCTGCCGACCTGGATCCAATCCCCGATGGTGTATTGATTCTCCAGCAGGATGAAGAAGCCGTGGAAGAAATCCCGAATAAGGGATTGAGCGCCGAAAGCGAAGGCCAGCCCCAAGACACCGGCTGTGCCAGCTATGGTCGACACCGGCGCCCCGATCATATAAAGCAGAGAGAGACCGGCGATGATCCAGACCCCGACCGACACCGTCTTGCGCGCGACGCTGGATAGTGTCTTCATCCGCTCATGATAGCTGAGACGCTCACGGGCCATTCCGTCTACCACGCGTTCTTCGATCCGGCGTGTGAAGCGGCTCACCAGGCGGACGACCACCCAGGCCAACACCGGGATCAGAAGCAGAGACATCAGCGTGCGGGCAGCGGCTTTGTAAATCTCCGCGGAATAATCAGCTCGTACTTCGGCAACGGAGCCGCGCAAGTCCTCTCGCCGAGTCTGGAGCGCTCCGATCTTGTTCTCGATCTTGGCCTTGTGCTGATCGTACCGGGCGATTTCAGCATCCAACCCCAGCTTCGAGAGAATTCTTCGGGTTTCCGCGGCCCAAACCTGGTGCCCCCACAGGCGCGCCTCGGCGGCAAATAGATGGTCCGCCCAGTAGTCCTTATCCCAGTCGTGGGTCTGCTCGGGCATAGTCAAGGACGATCCATACTCCTGTTTGAAGGAATCCTCCAGGGTGAGTCGGTCGCTGGGCGAGGCGGCGACGGCGGCGAGATAGCGGGCGGTCTGGTAAGCCTGGATTCTCAGTTCCAGCCCCACCGCCAACTTCTCCGGCGCATCCGCAATCTGATTGCGTTCCTGGTTGCATGACTCGATCAGTTGCTGACAAGCCTCGAGCGCCTTGCCGTACTCGTTCAACTGGCGGTCGATCCGCGTGATCGCCAGATAGTAGATATCGAGCGACTCGTCGAAAAGCTCCCGCTTCTGCACCCGGGACATCGCAACGAGCACATTTTCCCACACGGCGTCTTCCTCGCCGCGTCGGTTTTTCGCATCGTATTCCAGTTGTTTCCGGTCGACGTCCTCGAGTTCATCGAAGTCGAGCAGGGCGGCATGAATGCGATTGACAGGACGGCTGATCAGGGCCGCCTTTTCGTCGGCGGCAGCGGCGCGGATTTTCGCCCATATCCCGAACGAGGAAAACGCCTGCAACCGATCCCGCTCTTCGTGGTGGAATTTGCGCAGCTTGACATGTCGGCGTGCCTGCTCGTCACGCTCGGATTGGGCATCGAGAATGGCTTTCCGGGTCAGCACATTGGAAAGGTCGAACTGGACGAGCGCTCGGTCGATCCTGCCTTCGTCAAGCCGGCGCTCGAGTTCGCGCGCTGCGGCATACTTGCGTTTTTCTTCGTTGATCCGCGAGGACCGCGCTTGGCCGGCCGCCGCGAACGCCCTGTCCAGCCCATCCGATGCTTCCATATAGAGTTTGATCTTTTCATCCAGGTTGTCGAAGTAATGCGAGTGGGCAGTGGCGCGGTCCTGCAAAGCCTGTAACTCTCGCTGTATCGCCTTCACCCGGTCCAGCAGCTTTTCAGATTCCAAGGGCTGGCTCGCATCCAGCGCGGGGGCTTGGGGCTGATCGCCGTTTGTGGCCGGCACCAGAGGGTCGGAACTGCGGTCTTGCGGGAGGTTTCCGGCCTTGAGGTTCTCCAATTCAGTCTTGATCTCGCCCAGGCGTTCTGGGGTCTTGCGAAATCCCATCCGCACGTACGGATTTTCCACGGAACCAATGGCATCACGGGCGCCACGCAGCGCTTGCACGGCGCGGTCGAACTCGCGCTGAGTCTGGTCGACGGCCTCTCCCAGTTTCTCGATGGAGGCGTCGAGCGTACCCGTGGGCGCTACCAGGGCGATCAAGTTGGTTTCGTCTTTGGCGGCCATCTCCTTCAAGAAAGCGGCGTAGCTGAGTTCTTCCTGGAGCACTTCGCCGAACCGTTGGTTATTCTCTCGCTCCGTCTCCAACTCCTGCCCGGCGGCTTCTGTCAGAGCCGTGTTCTCGATCCGTTGCTCGAGTTCATTGACTTCGCGGCGTCGGTCGGCTTCGGCCTGCGCGATGGTCAGCATATCGGCCGCCAAACCCGCCACGTCCGTGCCCTCCGGAAGATCGAAAGATGCGATCTTTCCCTCGCGTTGCCAGTCTTCAGCCAGCGCGAGGGCCGCCTTGAGCTTGACCGTCTCGTGGCGGACCCGTTCAAACGCGGCCGGGATCGCCAGCAGTTCCTGCATGAGTTCCTTGGCCGCGCCGCCGGCCTGAAGCATCAGGTTCCGACGGGCGTCGAGGTATCCGATCAAGCTGTCCGAGAAGCCGGCACTGCGCCGCGCGGTCTTGAGCTCGGCGTGCCCTTCCCCTTCGGGAATCGATTCCTTGGAAGGCGCGGCCAGCTCGCGGCGATCTGTTTCCAGGTCGGCAAGTTCCGCTCGCTTGGCCTCGGCACTGGCCAGAACTCTTTGATACTCAGCCGTCTCCCGACGCCAGTCGTCGTGAACGCGGGCAATGACGGTTGGCAAGGCGGCCGGATCGGTCTTCTCGAGTTCTTCCCGTTCAGTCGCCTCATGTCTTACGGCTTGGAGCATGACGCTGACCAGATCCAGCGCGTGCTGAAGACCGCGCTGCGTTTCGAGGTTCCAGCCGCTCTCGGCCGGCTCGGACGTGGGCCGGCTCTCGGGCAGTTGCTTTTCGGCGCTGTAAGTTTCAAGCCAGGCGGCGTACTCGCCCTGTTGTTGGGCAACCGCCTGCTTCCAGAAATCCAAGCCCTTTCCGTCGAAAACGGCCTTGTCCCGCAAGACAGGGCCTGCATCAATAATTCGACGGGCTAACTCGGTCAGCAGGGGGCGGAGATCGCCGGCCCGCTGCTCGGCGATGCGGAAGGCCTCCAGCGCCTGACTGATCAGTTTGCGCCGGCCGTCGGTCAGGCTGGGGATACTGTCAAGCTGCTCTTTGCGCTTCAGGTATGCCTTGAGGTACTCATCTCGCAGCGCAACGTGGTTCGCAAGCGATTGCTCGTCAAGCCGCTCGAGTCCTGTGATCTCACCCGGTTCGGCCGGAAGCGGAGCGCCGGCCGTTTCTCGAGCCTGCCTGAGAATCACATCATTTTCTTCGAGGGCCTTTGATTCCGCGCGGGCTTTGTCGCCGGCCACGACCAGGGCATCGATCTCATTCTTGACCCGCTCTAGGAGCTTGTCATCGTCGAGATCAATCGCATCCTGGGCGGAAACCAATGCCGTCGGCATCAACAAAACGCACGAGAAAAAGAGCAGCAGTTTGAACGGCCTCATTCCTGTACTCCTGGCGGCAGCTTCGCAGCGCCTGAAACAACCTGTGCCGCCGTGTCAATCCCGGCGGTTCACGGATCGTGGCCGATTCTGACGCAAAGTTCCAGCGGTCTGAGCGCATCTCCCCAGCCAATCGCCGCTTTCGGGGTCGGGAGTGTGGGCGTCCCGCCCGCATGAGTTTTCAGGGTTCAGGGTTCAGGGTTCGGGAGTGTGGGCGTCCCGCCCGCATGAGTTTTCAGGGTTCAGGGTTCAGGATGTGGCCCCGGCTAATAGCCGGTGGCGTCGCCTTGCCGTCTTGCGGCCTCGTTGCGTACACTGTCCGGCATGGCCGGGAAACGATCGTCAAAGAAAGCCAAGCCTGCCGCGTTCCACAAGAAGAGCGGGCGTATCATCAAGCTGATCACCGTGCAGGAAATCCTGGACGACCAGCACGTGCAGAAGATGTGAGACAGGAATCTGAGTTACCGAGCGATGCAAGAATACGTTGGACACTGGTGGACGCCCGCGATGCCCGATGCGACCGTGATCGGAACCCTCACGCTCCGGAGTGGCGATTGCCCGAATCTTGAGATCAGGAGCCACGCTGGGGAGAAGCCGGAAGGATCGTTGGCGGCGCGCATCGAGTCGATGGAGTCACTGGCCGAAGATTTGATCGTCCACGGACAGTCCGCGAGTGGGCGGCTCTTCACTCTTTATGACGGCTTCGTTCGAAACTCTAATCTCGGAATGGGAGCAATCTCGACCGCTTTGCTCGATTTCAATCGTGGCATTGAAGGCGCGTGCATCGATGCGCCATCGGCCCTTTCCGTTCAACGCGTTCGTATGCGTTATCCCGGCATCGACGCATGGTTCGGCGCGCGACCGTTCAAGGTGAACCATGATGCGGCCAGCAAGCGGGTCATGATTTCGCATACGATTCCGGAACGAGAGTCTTTTCAGATCGACAACGAGCGCCGATTGACGCTGGCATGGAGCCGCAAGGGGCCAAATGAGTCAGCTGTGCAAACCCGGATCAGCCTGGAAGCGTTGCCGTGGGTCGAAATCGAATACTCGACCGCAGTGACGCAGGACAAAGCGGCGGATGATGCGTCGGTCGTCGGGGCGTTGCTATCGATGCTGCTTGGCGCACCGACAGCGACGCGCGAGATGAGCATGTTCTCGCCGGATTGGACGTTTGAACACGCAGGAAAAGTACGTCAGGACCAACTAAAGGCGCTCGGTGCGCACATCAAGTTGCCACGTTCCTTTCGCAAATGGACGCCACATGACGTGTTGATTCCATTGCGCGCCGTGCGCGCACAATTTGAGTCGCTGTTGCAGCGGTGGTTCAAAGTTTATCACGAATGCCGGAACGTGATTGGTCCATATCTCGCGAGCCAACTGTGCCCGGCTTCATTCGCACAAAGCCGGTTTTTTGACCTTGCGGCAACTGCGGAGTCGCTGCACACGCATTTCCGTGCGGACAAGAGATCATATCCAGACGCCGTGGCCCGCGCGATCCGCCGGAAACTGCTTGGGTGTGTACCGACGCAACACCGCACATCCTTCCGCAACGCGCTCCAGCGCGTCAACGGATTGACGTACCGGCAGCGGCTTGAGCGGCTGTTGCAGCGGTTTCCAACTCTGGCAGAGGACACGATCGGCGATTCCGGGGAGCGAGCTGCATTCTGCAAGTTGGTGAAAGATTTGCGCAACATTGAAGCGCACAGATTGAAACCGACCGGTAGGACGGCAGTTGGTGGCTTGAAACTGGTCCGGATTGCATCCAAGTTGAGGGTGATTCTCGATGCCTGGATTCTTGCTGAGATAGGCATCGCTGAAAGTGCGATCGAAGAGGCGATGCGAAGTAACGGCGAATACTGGTTCTACGCCTGCCGCCGTTCGTGGCCGTGGAACATAGCGGCCGACGCTTGAATCGAAACGCCGACTGCACCGGCGACGTGAACGGCGATGGCAGCATCGACGCCTTCGACATCGAGCCGTTTCTCAAGTGCCTGTTTCCCTAAGCGGTGGCGGACTGAGGGTTCAGTTTTCAGGGCTCAGCATCTGCCACCGGCCAACTGCGGCACCGTCAAAGTGCGGCTTCCGCCGGACCGGGCACAAAAAGCCGCAAAGCCCGTTTGTGACCCCTTCCGCCCCGTTTTCGACGGCCGGTGGCCCGCCCGCGCAAGCCTTCCGCTGGGTCCAGCGGGGCTTCCGCCGCCGCCAGCCCCAAGCGCCCGCTCGTCTCCGTGGTCATCCCAGCGTCTCTCTTGGCCCCGCCGCGCCCTCTGTGGTCCAAATCCCGCTTTCCAGCCTATCAGGGCCGTTTCGGCCTGTCCCGGGACGACTCCCGGATGCCCTGAAACCGCGCCAGGATGTCCTGGAATAATCCATGGATGTCCTGGAATAATCCATGGATGTCCTGAAACAGTATTAGGATGTCCTGGAAGATTCGCAGGAGCTCCGGGAACAATCCTAGGATATCCTGGAAGATCTCCAGGATGTCCTGGAAAATTCTCAGGATGTCCTGGAAGATTCCCAGGATGTGCCGGGACAGGTCCCCGCTCCCCGCCCTCGATCCCGCGATCCCTTGATCCCTTGATCCGTCAATCCCTTACTCCCGGGATGTCCCCGGCGGTGGTTGACAGGTCCACTTACTCGGGCCACACTTATGCACGCGCGGGTACCAACGGACTAACGCGAAAGGGAGGCTGAACATGCCTGGCGACTACGTTCCGGGACCGGATGCCGAATTCGACAGCTGGCAGCAGAACTGGGTCACGTTCGCGGCGGCCAACGCGGTCGCCTTGGGGCTCGACCCGCTGCTCGATATACCCGCCATTCAGGCCGCCCAGACGGCCTGGGATACCGATTTCGACGGGCACCTGACCGCCTCGGCCGCGGCCCAGGCCGCGCGCGCGGCCAAGGACACCGAGCGCGTCACGTACATGACTCTGCTGCGCTCGTTCAGCCAGCAGATTCAGAAACGCACCGGCACGACCGACGCGCAGCGCGGCGGGCTGGGGATCACCATCCCCGACACCGAGCCGACGCCCGTGCCCGCGCCGACCACCGCTCCGCTGCTCAACATCGTGACCTCTGAGCGGCTGCGGCACGTGGTCGAGGCGTCCAAGACGGCGCTGGAGGGCGGCGGGCTGGGCAAACCGACCGGCGTGCGCGGCGTGCAGCTCTGGCGCAAGATCGGCGACCCGGCCCCGGTGGACGAATCGGAGCTGGAGTTCGTGAGTGAGTTCACCCGCACGCGCATGACGCTCGACTATCAGATGAGCCAGGGCAGCCTGACCGTCCACTACCAGGCCCGCTGGGTCGGCACGCGCGGCGACAGCGGCCCCTGGGGCGAACTGGTCAGCGCGACGGTGGTGAAGTAAAGACGACGCCAACAAGGTCGCGCACTACATGCTGCGCTGGGAGAACACGCGCGGCGAAACCGGACCGTGGAGCGAAACGGCCAGTGCGACGATCGGGGCGTGACGCTGCGCGAGTGCGTGAGAGAGATCGTGCTGTGCGGTCTCGTTTTTCATGATGTTCCCCGATCAACCCAATGCACTCAGTCGTATGCAGCCTTAGAATCCAAACGTTCGGAAAGGAACAACCTCGTGCCGGAACTCAACTCGGCCGGAACTGCGACCAATCGGCGGGAGGAACTGCTCCTCGAGTTCCTTCGCGAGTTCGATGCGCCCTGCCCGACGTGCGGTTACAACGTCAAGGGGCTCAACCGGCCGTTCTGCCCCGAGTGCAACCAGGAACTCAAACTCACCGTTGGCGCCGCGCGCCTCCGCCTCGGCTGGCTGTTCATCGCAATTCTCCCGGGCTTCTTTTCCGGCATCGCCGGTCTCTTCCTCGCCATCCCAACCGTGGGCATGTCGGTTGAAGACGGCGTCATCGCGTGGCCGTTTGCAGGGGTCACACTGTTCGGCTGGTGCAGCGGGTTGTTCGCGATTGTCCTCGCGTTCCGAATGCGCAACCGCTTCATCGCCCAGACGCGCTCCCGCCAGCGATGGATCGTCCTCGCCATTTGGCTGATCCACCTCATCGCCCTCGGACTGTTCATGGTCATGTTCGCATCGTTCATCTGAGGGGCCAGCTCGGGGAAGGTCGGCCGCTTGGGGCCGTGGAATGTCGGGTCGATGACCCGACCTGCTTCTCGGAACCGTGAATCACCGGCGAGACGCCGGTGCCACATCCTGAACCCCAAACCCTGAAAACTGAAAACTCATGCGGGCGGGACGCCCACACTCCCGTCCCTGAACCCTCGTTCACCGGCGAGACGCCGATGCTCCCCGGCCGCGCTGATCGGTTCGTATGTTCCGCGTCGCTGCGAGGCCGCGGGGGTTTGGACCACTGCGGGCTGCTCTTGACGGGCGGGCTGTGACGGCTGACACGGTGAAACGCGCAGCTCGCTCACGCCCTGCGAAGTCGCCCGACGCCGCCCGCCGCGAAGGAGTAGACGTACGTGCTGAAGAAGGCTGCTGCTATGAAAGGCACGGTTACGGGAACGCACCAGGCGATCACCAGGGCAACATTGACGCACACAATCGCCGTCGCTGATTTGGTCATGGAGCGAACCATGTGAGGCATGGCAAATGGAACCAGCATCGACACCGAGTTCAGCAGGAATGCGGCGACCAGGTACGGGGTGATGTCGAACCCATAGAGTGCTTGGAGAAGAACCAGCAGCAAAAGGTGGCGCATCAGTTCATTGGTCGGCGTGCCCGTTCCGCCGGCATAGGATGGATCGAGGCGCTGGACCACACGGACAAGAATCGCCACCGCGGCGAGCAGGCTGGCCGCCAGCACGACTCCGCCATAGTGTGAGCCGACAACCATCGCGATCAGGATGTGCGCCACCGCGTCGGCCACGTTGTCCAGTCCGGCCCCAAACGCGCTGCCGAGCCCCAGCTTCTTGGCCAGAATCCCGTCCAGATCATCCATGATGTTGTTGAAGACGATCAGCGGACAGAGATACACGAACGCATCCTCCCGCAGGAGGATACAGAGCGGCAGCACGCCGAGGACCGAAACGATGTTCGGGAGATTGCGGTAGATGTGCCTCAGCGGTGTCTTCAACGCGCGTTCTCGAACACTTCCTCCACGAGCTGCGTGCCGTGCGATGACGTGTCCCGCCGGTCGACGACCGCGTGCAAGCATGGCCGGAGAACAAAGAAATGGTTCGTCAACGACGGGAACTCGCGCCCCAGCCCGGCCAGCAGCCAGGGGATCAACCTGGTGTTCCACGGGTAGCCCAGGCGGAGCCCCCAGTACGCCAGGCGCCCGACGACGGGCAGACATCGGATCCGCTCCGGCGCCAGCCTCTTCCATTTCTTGATCAGTTCGCAGGACATCTGCACGTTGATGTAGGCGCTGTTGGCCTTGACGCTCACGACATCGAAGCCGGCAGCGGCAAAAATGCCATGGTATGTTTCGACCGAACGGTAAACGACCTGGTAGTCTCCCTGCAGCGCCTTGGTCCCATGGCGGATGGTGGATTCCCGGCACAAAACGACGGCATCGGGCTCGAGAAAAGGAACGAGCCTGTCCAAGAGAACCCGAACATCTCGCTCGTTCAAGTACATCAACAAGCCGCCGAGAAAAACCAGCCCGAATTTTCCTTTCGGCTCGAAGGAGAGTACGTCGTCCCCGGAAGTAACCACATTCGGATATCGCGAACACCGCTCCTTCAACGCCGCATAGAGCGTCGGGCTCGCCTCGACCGAGACGACATTCGCGAAGCGTTGCGCAAAGTACTCGGTCCAGACCCCCACGCCGCTGCCGAGATCCAGCACCGAAATGCTCGATCGAAGATCCTTGACCGCCTCTTCGACCGCATCCAATTCGCCACGAAAACGAAACCGGCCCGCGGCGGCTGGGAATCCGAACCCGTCCATCATGTACGGGCCGAGCATCGACGGCTTCGCGTGCTGCCAGTATGCCCGCACCTTCGAGTAGTCGAGCTGAAGCGATCTGTCTACCGCCGTGTCACCCTCGATTTGGACCGATTCGTGGCAGCGCAAAGCCGCCGTCACGACGATCCGCCGGCGGTATACGAGCGTCCGCCCCGAGCGGGCCACGCGATACCTCGCGATTCATGGAAGATCCGTTCGGCCGCACGAAGGTCTTCGAGCGTATCAATCTCGCACCATCGTCCGGCATCAAAACTGACCGCTTGCAGGGCGAGCCGCCCCTCGGCGACCATCTCTGCAAAGACGACCTCGTAGTAATCATGGACCCGCCCGGCAGTGATGCGCCGCTCCAATCGCCGAACGACTTCGCGCCACGCCGCCGCCGACAGGCTGTACAGATTGACGGTCTTTTGCCCCAAGTTGAGCGTGTCCGGGTCGGCGCCCACGTGGAACGATACGACGCGCCCGGATTCGTCGATCGAGACAGTCGTCCCGATCAACTCGGGTTGAAAGCCGGCGACGGCGACACGATTGCGAACACGCATCAAACCCAGCAGGCGCGAGTCGAAGAGTAAGTCGGACTCGATCAGAACGAAGGATTCGCGGATACTCTCGCGGGCCATCCAGAGCGAGTATATGTTGTTCGTTGTGGCATACTCACGGCAGTCGACGAAGTGAATATCCAGCCCCGATACGCATGCTTCCAGATAGTCCCGAATCTGGTCGCCGCAATATCCCACGACGACCACCAGGCGTTTGAAGCCCTGCTCCATCAGGCATGAAACGAGCCTGCCGAGGATCGGCACGCCGTGTACCTCCGTCAGGCACTTTGGACAATCGTCCGTCAGCGGCTGCAAACGCGTCCCCGCACCCGCGGCCAAGAGCAGGGCCGTGCTGATAGGACCGTCGTCCACGGCGTGCAAGCTTCCGAGCGCTCGCGGCTCTGCATCGGACTGAGGACCGCTGAACGCGATCAATTCATCCGCGAAGGCCGCCTCCGCCTGTTCACAAAGAAGCCGATCTACTGGGATTCCGTCTCCGATCGACCGAAAGCCTGTTTCGCCGCTGAGTGCTGGCGAATCGCCAGCGATACTCGGAACGTGTGCGGCGGCTGAGGTACAGGGATTGCGTCTCCATCTCGTCGAGTCGTGGGTTTGCTTCATCTACGTCCTTTCCGCCGGACGCGCGAACGCATCTGGCGCCGGATCTTGAGCCGGCAAAACGGGCTTCCAGCCCGGCTACGCGAGTTTACTTTTGAACGGTTTCTGCGTTACGCAGCCCGGGGATGTCCCCGCCGCGGCCACGGGCTAACCGGGGCACCTTGGGCGGGGTTCCGGTCCATGATACCAGAATATTCGCGGCGGGCAACTCCGCGAGTCCGCTCGGGAGCCCGACTGCCCGACACCACGTCAGCAGCTCCTGACAGGAACGGCCAGTATTTACGTGCGAACCGGCGTCTCAAACAGTCCGGCGCAGCCGTCTCGCAGTCGTCGGGATCGGTCACGGACGAAGCCTCAGAGAGCGTTCTTGGGAGTTCCACGGTCGGGACGAAACCCAGCCGCTACACATCCGTGGCCCCGCCGGCCCTTGCGGCGGACTGTTAGGGGTTCAGTTCATTGGCGATTTGGGCCGATTCTATTGTGCAACGGCTGCCCGCGCGGAGCCTTCGGCGCCGGGATGCAACCCTTTGCAGGAGTCGCTCATGTATCGAACCGTATTGTTCCTCGCAGGCATTGGAACGCTTCTGGCCGGCTGCCAGGCACCGGGTTCTTCGCGGCTCAATTCGCC
>SDBT01017146.1_pt1 | contig 11451 bp, 7 predicted proteins | sample 2277101 | NCBI WGS metagenome assembly SDBT01 (sample SAMN10404973, study PRJNA504765) | marine sediment metagenome | isolation source: marine sediment core GS10_PC15, 103 cmbsf | place: Arctic Ocean: Southern Knipovich Ridge | collected 2010
ATCAGCAGGTTGACCAGCGTAACCATGCCGCCATAGCGGTAAATCTCCGTTTGCTCCAGGTAGCCGCTACCGACGAAGATCACGTTGCCCGAGCTTCCCTGTGGCGTTATGCACGAGAAGAAGTTGGTGGCGAACAGCAGCATGAGGGCCAGCAGTGAGGGCGGTACGCCAGCACTGACGCCCACCGCCATGTAGACCGGGAACACCGCTACAAGATGGGCGGTCTGGCTGACGAAGAGGTAGTGCAGCAACACGTAGCTGACCAGAAGGATGAAATAGGCCACCGGCCACGAAAGGCCGCTGGTGGCGTGCGAGATGTGATCGCCGAGGTAGGCCATGACGCCGAGCTCATCGAGCTGCCGCGAAAGCGTGTAGAGGATCGCGAACCACATCCAGACGACCAGCGTTCCGCCCTCCTCGTGGAGGTCCCGCACCGATAGGACGCCGAAGATCATCAGCACGAAGAGCCCGGCGAAGGCAATGACGGCGTAGTTGAGACCGAGCCAACTGGCCAGTGACCAGGCCACCACCACACCGAGAAACACGCCGGCCATGATGCGCTCGTGCGCGCTCATCGGGCCCATCTCGGCGAGGCAGCGGCGCGCTTCGGCGGGTGCCTCCGGTGTTTCGACAACGTCTGGACCGAACACCCGGTGCAGGAGGTAGGGCATGACTGCAAACGCCAGGAGCGCGGGTACCGACGCGGCGAGCACCCACGACCCGAAGGTGACCTCGACGCCGAAATCGGCGGCGATCCCGGCACCAATCGGGTTGGCGCTCATCCCCGTTAGCCATAGTGTCGAAGAGAGCGACAGCCCCGCCATCGACACCATCATCAGGTAGGCACCGGCGCGTCGTCGGGTGGCCTCGTCGGGACGCGAGCCCGCGCCGATGGCGAGGGCACGAACGATCGGGAAGAGCACCCCGGAACGCGCCGTGTTGCTCGGAATCGCCGGAGCGATGAGCAGGTCCGTGGCAACCATCGCATAGCCCAGCCCCATCGTCGTGCGCCCTAGCCGCGCGATGATCATGTAGGCGACCCGATCGCCCAGGCCCGACTTGGCCACCGCGCGGGCGATCAAGAAGGCGACGACGATCAGCAGGATCAGGCTGTCGGAAAACCCCGCGAACACCTGTGCCGGCGTCAGCGTCGAAGTGAGCGTCGCCAGCACCAGCGCGCCCACGGCAGCGACGAAGATCGGCAAGGCGCCGACGATCACCGAGGCGATCGTCCCCATGAAGATGACCAGCAGCTGCCAGCCCTCCGGCGCCAGCTCCTCAGGTACGGGAACAGCGAGCCACACCGCGGCAGCCGCCATCATGACGATGGCGAACCGTACGGGTCGGATTCCCGCCCGCGTCATGCCGTCAACCAAGGAGCTTCGCTGCATGTCGCCTGCAACTTAAACCCCTTCCGCGGTGCCGCGCAATCACCGGCCGCGGCCTGTCCGGACATCTAACTCGCTTTTTCTTGAGCTGACAGTGCCCTGCATGGGCAGAATGACGATCGGAGGTGAGGACGCCGACCGTTAGCCAGGGCACGTAACCGTGGGCACACTCAGCACTCACGCCCCAGACCTTCCTTCCGCTCAGGTCGGTAATATGCGCAGCGCAGTCGGAATCCGCTGACTGCATGCACCTGAGTGCGAGGGAGGGAACTGCACGATGACGCGAAGAACCTATGTGCCGGCGATGGCGATTGCCGTGATCCTGGCTGTGGCGGCCCCTACGCTAGCGGCCCCCGCGGTTACTGTAACCGGTGAGATCATCGACTCGGCCTGCTACATCAAGATGAGTGCCAAGGGTGAGAGCCATCGCGGCTGCGCCCAGGATTGTGCCGATGCCGGCATCCCGCTGGCCCTGCTCGAGGATGGCACCGACGAGGTCATCTGGCTTGCTGCCAAGTCCGATATGGAATCGCCGAACGCCGCCCTCAAGGAGCACGCGGGCCGCAAGGTCACCATCACAGGTGAGTGGGCTGAGCGTGGTGGCGCCAAGATCTTGGTCATCGACAGCGTCGAAGCGGCGAACTAGTCGACTGGCCTGGCGGGGGAGGGGGGGAAAGGGGAGCCCCCCTCCCCACAACGCCTCGCACCCGTCCCCTCACTGTTGCGGTAGAAGGCCTGGAGAACCGTCCGTGAAGTTTCGCCGCTCACTCGTTGCCGCCCTGGTGGCGATCGTTATTCTGCAAGGCGCGCTGATAGGTTTCCTGCTCGCTCGCAGCTACTGGCGCGGGCGCGTCGAGGGGACCGCGGTGGTGCGGGGCAAAGCCGTGGCCGAGCGCATGGGGTGCTTCGGCTGCCACGGTCCGGGTGGTGAGAGTCCGATCCCCAACCCTGGCTCTGTCACCGGCAAGGTTCCGGGTTGGCTCGGTGGCACCTGGATGATGTTCAACCAGGACGAACAGGACGTCAGGGAGTGGATCCTCCACGGGCATCCGGAGGGACGAGCTCCGGACGAGGGTGCGCTGATACCCATGCCGAGGTATGAGGGCACGATCGGCGAAGCCGAGCTCGATGACCTAATTGCCTACTTCCTGGCCGTGTCACAGTTCGGATGGCCCGAGGAGGCTGGAGTTACGGAGGGCCGAGACGTCGCCGTTCGATTCGGCTGTTTCGGTTGCCACGGCCCGGAAGGGCGCGGACTGGTCGAGAACCCTCTGTCGTTCAAGGGCTACATCCCGCCCTGGGATGGTGATGACTACCTGGAGCTGGTGCAGAGCGACGCAGAGTTCCGCCAGTGGGTGAGCAATGGCATCTCCGATCGCTTTCGCGACAACCCGGCGGCACGCGGCTTCGTCGAACGCCAGATCGTACCGATGCCCGCGTACGGCGAGCTCATCAGCGACGAGGAGATCGATCAGCTTCTGACGTTTGTGAAATGGGTGCGTGGCAACCCACGAGACGATTCGGCAGTGGTGTCGAAAGTTCGGTCCTGACTGCGCTCGGAAGCTGTAGCCTCGACACGGTTGCTCGGGCGATACATGGCATCTCGACGAGCTCTTCTTGAGCATTCAGGCTAGACGACGGCGAGTCCATCATCCTGCAACCGACCGACGCCGCTTCAAGATGTTGGAGGTCAGGGAGAGGTGTAGAGTCACGACATGTTCTATGCGGTGCGTGCGCGTTTGAAGAAGGATGCAGCGGAGGAGTTCCTCCGCAGGTTGCTCGACGGCACAATTGCGGCTCAAAGGCCCGACGGGCCGGAGATCGTCGACTCAATGAAGCGCGCTGTGGTCACCGATTCCGGTGACATCGAGTGGAGCGAAGTCTGCTATTGCCCGACCCCTCTCGCGCACGAGCGCAAGACAGTCTACGACCACCACTTCGAGGATATGACAACCGAAGTAGTCGACGGCTATCAGCAGCACACGGGACGGGCATTGATGGACTACCTCGAGGAAGTGGCGGAGTCTTCTTCCTGAGGCCATCCATAGGTCCGGTAGGGTTCCATCCGACCTCACGCGCAGCGGATCGCTTGAGAATGCAGCGACCTCGACAACCTCGATCGGCTGTATGAAGCGGGAACGCGCTTCCTACAGCTCACCTACAACTCGAGGAATCTGCTGGGAGACGGGTGCACCGAGCGCCTTAGCTCGGGGCTCTCGGATTTCGGGGTCGCCTGCGTCGAGAAGATGAACGAGCTCGGTATCGTCTTCGTGGGGCCCACGCCGGCCGCGTCCCTGCCGGACTATGTTGATCACGTCGACCACGCCGTCGATGTCTGCGGCATCGAGAACGTAGGGTTGTGCACGGATTTCGCGATTCGGGGCATCGAGGTCTCTGCAACCCGGGAGAGCTGGTACGTGCCCCGCCTCACGAGGTTCAAGCCCTCCTACAACGTTCGCTGGCCACCTTGGGTCGAGGGCCTCGACAAGCCCAACCGGTTCCGCAACGTCGCGCAGGCGCTCGCCGACCGCGGCTACGCCAGTTCCGACATCGAGCGCATTCTCGGCGGCAACTGGGTGCGCTACTTCCGCGACATCTTCGGAGGGTAGGCGGGGCTAGCGCCCGCTCCGGGAGCAGGCGGCGCCGGCGGGGAATACTGAGTCGAGCATCGAGCCGAGCGGCGGTAGCTCACCGCTCATGAGCGCCGGATCGAGCCACGAAGGTGCCGGCTGCCCGATGGGCGCGCCGGGTGGCGCCGCATGCTGACGAGCCGGCGCGTAGGCCGCAGCCGGGCGCGTCAGAAACCGCTCGACGTCGCGCTTCAGCAGAGCGAAATGCGCCTGGCTGCGTCCGATCGTCTCGTCGGCTTGTCCGCTCCGGGCCGCAATGCGCGTGCTCATCGCGGCCAGCCCGGAGGTGGCGATCGCCCGCACCTGCGGCATGGGCGCGTTGGCGGCCAGCGACATCATCTGTTCGACGACCGTGCGCTGGACGGCGCGAATGATTTCCTGCTCGTAGGCGTCGTCGCTGTCCATGCTGAACACGGTCTGGAGGGTGTGGTTGAGCACCTCGACGAGGCCAGGCAGCGAGTCACTGAGCGCGTGCTGCTCCACCATCCGCGCGGCGCGAGCCGGGTCGAAGATGTTCGCGGCCACGTGCTGAGCCACGACGACTGCAGGTGTGATGGCGTCGAACGTCACCCCGGTGTAGCGCGGAAAGAGCTCGCGGTGGCGCCCGTAGCCCGGCGGTCTCGGCGGCAGCTGTGCCAGGATCGAGCGCGGCAACGCCAGCTCAGAGGGCTCGAGCGTTGCCAGAAGCGCTTCGAGCGCCGCCATCTGCTCGCTGCCCGGCACGGCCTCGGTGGCGTTGCCGTGGCCGTCACCGCGCAACGCGTAGTGGTAGTTAGAGCCACCGAGGGCGGAGGCGGTTGCTTCTATTTGAAACCGATGATGCAGGTACAGAGGCACCAGTGCTTCTTCGATCGTCGCCAGCGGCGCCCCGAGCAAGATGGCGTTTTCTCCGAAGCGATCGAGCGCGTGCCGGCGAACCTCCATCAAGCGGTTGAGCTCGGCGGCCGGATCAACGCCGTTGGCCCACAGGTGCACGCGCGGCTGCGCCGACGGATCCTCGCACTCGGTCATGCAGATGACGTCGCGCTCCCAGGCATCGTCGAGGATGGTGCGGAGCTCCGCTTCCTCGTCGACCCCATGCGGAAAGTCCTGGTAGGCGTACCGCACCGCAACCTTGTCCCACTCGCCGATCTTGTCGTCGTAGACCGCTGAGTAGTCGAGCTCGCCGTCGTCGGTGAGCTCGATCAGCGGATGCGGGTAGTCCATCACGGAGATGCGTCCGAGGCTGCTGGCGTAGTGGTTGTGGTTGTAGCCGAGGGTGTGGCCGACCTCGTGCGCCGATAGCTGCCGCAACCGCGCAAGCGCCCACTCAGCCAACTCCGGAGGGGTCTCGGTGCCGTTCTCATAGGGCGAGAGCAGCCCCTCCGCGATCAAGTAGTCCTGGCGCACACGCAGCGACCCGAGCGAGACCCGACCCTTGATGATCTCGCCAGTGCGCGGGTCGCTGACCGTGTAGCCGTAGCTCCAGCCGCGCGTCGAGCGATGCACCCACTGAATGATGTTGTAGCGCACGTCCATGGGGTCGGCGCCCTCCGGCAGCATCTCCACTCGGAAGGCGTTGCGATAGCCGGCCGCCTCGAACGCTTGGTTCCACCAGCGTGCTCCATCGAGCAGCGCTGAGCGGATGGGCTCGGGGGTGCCCCGGTCCAGGTAGTAAACGATAGGTTCGACGGCGTCCGAGACCTCGGCGCTGGGGTCGACCTTCTCCAGCCGGTGACGGCTGATGAACCGCTTCGTCAGCGATGTGCCGAGCGGCACCGCGTAGTCCTGGTATGTGAGGCCGAAGGCGCAGGCGCGCGCGTCGAAGACGCGGGCCTCGTAGCCGCCGTCGGGTAATTCCACGAACTGGTGATGCGTGCGGACGGTGACCGCCTCGGTGCTCGGGGTCACCGCCGATAGCGAGCCCCGCCCGAAACCACCGCCCGGCCCGGGTTGCATCCCGGACCCTCCAAAGCCTCCACGTGCACCGCCCTGAAGAGTGAATGTGAGGGTGGCGTTCATGATGATGTTCTTCGGGAAGGCCTTGGTGTGTTCCCTCGAGATGGCGCTGCGCGAGCTGTCGAGCCGATACTGGGCCGGCTGCAGGGTGACCGCGACACCGTGGGTATCGCGCAGCAGAAACCTGGTCATGTCGACCAACGCGCGGCCATCGGTCTCGGCGGCGACCGTGAAGCCCCACAGGACCGACTGGGCGAACGCCTCCTCGACCGCCCGACGCTCATCGACGTTGTCGCTGTCTGCTCGGTACCTCAGGTTAGGCTGCACCATCAGGATCTTGGGGCCGACGCGCTCGAACCTCACCAGAATACCGCCGCCCTGTTCGGGTTCGGCCTGCCCTCGATCGAGCCCGATGTCATTGGAGCCCACGCCGCTCGCCAGCCCGCGGACGTAAAGCACGTCCTCGTCGAACCTGTCGATCTCCATGTAAAGCGTGCCCGCGGCGGCATCCCAATAGAGTGGGAAGAGGCCGTCGAGCTCCTCCATCACGGCGACCGTCTCCTCGATCGAGGGCGGCGAGTCGGAAGCGGCGGCTGGGCCGCCAGGCTCCTGGGCGAAGGCGAGCGCCGGGGCGCTCATGAGCACGGCAAGCAGGGAAACAATGCATCGGGCGTTCAGCCATCGATATTCGATCACGGTGAACCTCCAGCGAAAGGGGTCCCGAGGACACCTGGCTCCGGCCGGCGGGGTCGGGCAGGGGCGCTCAGGAAGGGATGTTGGTGAGCGCAATAAGTCAGTGCACTTTGGTCCAGTACTGGCTGTTTTGCCACAAACGGACGACGGTGTCGTTCTCAAGCTCGAAGAAAACCTCCTCTCCGAGCTCACCGTCGTCACGAACCCGACGAAAGCGATGCTCACCCGTCTTCTCGAGCTTGGTGAGACCCGCCATGGGGTCCTGTGTCGGTAGCCAAAGGGTCGCCAGCTGGTCGCCCCAGATCACGACCGCCGCCTCCCCCCAGGCCACTGTCGTGTAGAGACCGGTGTACCGGCGCAGCCCAGGGTCGGCGGCACTCGCCTCTTCCGGAGACTCGAGCGCTTCAGAGATGGCGCCGCCAACGATCTTGTGAGCCGCTCGAGTGATGACCCCCGGGCTCGCCCTTGCACCTTCAGCGTTGATCATCGCTATGGCGGCGATCTTGGTGTCCGGCTGCAGCCTCAGAGAGGTGCGGAAACCAGGACAGGCACCACCGTGTCCTACATAGGTTCCATCCACAGTTCGCTCGTCATCTCCCTGGTAAATGCCGAATCCGAGCCCCCAGCTTGAACCCTCGCTGGCATACAACTCAGGGTCGACCCGGTGCACCCGCTGCATCTCGCGGAGGGTGCTGGGTCGCAGGATCGAGGCTCCGGGAATCGATTCCGCGGTCGAGCCCCATTCGCTGCCGAGAAGGTTGAACTGCCAGGCGGCAAAACGCGCCAGATCCTCCACCGTCGACGCATAGCCTGCCGCCGGCGCCATGGCGCGTGGCTGAAACAGCGCCAGTGCATGGCGCTGCCCCGAACGATCTAGCGGTGAATACCCGGTGGCGAGTTGCCCCCCCGCCAGCTGCAGGGGGATATCCGTCGTCGTATCGGTCATGCCCAGGGGCTCGAGAATCCGCTGCCGAATATAGCTGTCATAGGGCATGCCGGAAGCCGCGCTGACGATCTCCCCGAGGAGCGCCATTCCGAAATTCGAATACTGGAAGTACCGATCCGTGGGGTAGAGCGTGCGCTGGCTGCTCACACGCTCCATCATTTCTTCTCGGGTCGGAAAGGGGAAGGTCGGGTCCGTCCAGTACGGAAAGGGCGACTCGCGTGGCAGCCCGGAGGTGTGCGTCAGCAAGCCACGCACGGTGGCCGGCGGGACGTCGGTGTAGGTCTGCTGGATGTCGAACCACGGCAGGTGTGTCTCCAGCGGATCGTCGAGATTCAACTTGCCGGCGTCGCGAAGCTGCATCACCGCGATGCTGGTGAACAGCTTCGAGACCGAGCAGATGCTGAAGATAGTCTGCGGCGATACCGCCACCTCACCCTCGAGATCGGCGTAGCCAAAGCCCCGGCTCCAGAGTAGGTCCTGATCATTGACGATGGCGACCGAGATCCCCGGGATGTGCTCGTATGCCAGCTGGGCATCGATCCACACTTCGAGCAACTCGAGGGCCGAGCTCACTCGTGGATCGTTGCGGATGTCGGTCTGTTGCCCAACGGCCACGACCGCGGCGGCTGGCGTAAATGCCAGGGGGAGCGCCAGCGCCAGCAGCATCATGACCGCCGGTAGTCTCAGTGCTTTCGCTTTGTGTTTCATTCAAGCACCTCCGGAACTCATTTGTGTCGCTTATGGGTTCTCACATGGGGTTAGACCACTAGCTGCCGATCGCGAGGCGGCTACTCCTTTGGATCCGGGGCAGCTGCCTCCAGACGCCGCCGCCGCAATTTGCCGTTCGCGTACAAGCCCACCCCCACAACCGTCAGCACCGCCAGCGTCCCGAAGACGGTGATGTAGAAGAACGTCGGGTCGGCGACGCTCTCACTCGGGATGAGGGCGAACACCAGCGATGCAGCGGTTATTACGAAGCCCATACTGCCGGCGAAGTAAGCGCCATAGGGCGCGAACGGCGCTCGCTGGATGCCTTCCGCTACCGGGTGCCGCTGCAGGACGAGCAGCGCCGCGAACATGTACAGGTACGGGATGAAGTAGACGACGATCTCGAGGCTGACGAAAATGCGATAGATCTGCTGCGCGGTGCCTCCCATGCTACCGAGGATGATCAATCCCGCCGTCACGATGCCGAGCGTGATCACCGACACGTGCGGGGTAGCGTACTTCGGGTGCAGGGTTCCGAAGGCGGCCGGTAGGTAGCGGTCGAGCCCGGCGACGAACGGCAACCGCGCGCAGGTCGCCATCCAAGCGCTCACCGTTCCGAACGCCGCGACGCAAAGGCAGAGTGCAACGAGCGAGCCCAATACGCCGCCCATCGTGGCGCCGGCCAGCCTCGTTCCGGCCACTCGAGCAGTGTCGGCCAGCCCGGTCAGCCCCGTGACCTGATCGGCCGGGAGCACCGTCAGAATCGTCCAGGAGAGCAGAATGAACACGCCGAGGATTATCACGCCGGCGATGGCGAGTGCGCGGGGGACATTGCGCCTGGGGTCCTGCACCTCTTCGCTCATCACCGATGCCCCCTCGAGGCCAGTGAACGCGTAGGCGACCGCCGCGAGCAGGATGACGTCGGAGAGTCCGCCGAAGGTGGGGGTCATGGTGCGCAGCGAGAATTCGGTTGCCGAGCCGTAGTTGACCCATGTGAGGAAGCCCAATCCCACGACCATCAGCCCGGGCACCCACATGTTCAGATAGCCGCTGGCATTGTGGAGATGCTTGGCGACGTTGAGACCGAGGACGTTGACCACGACGACGATGGTGACCCCGACCAGCGAGGCCGCCAGCAGGTACCCTGGGCGCTCGGCGAGATACGACCACCGCGGGATGACGAACGCCGCGTTAGTGGCCGAGAACGTCAGCGCGGCGGGGAAGTAGACGAGGATGGTGGCCCAGTAGAACCACGCCGTGATGAAGCCATGGAAGTCGCCGAAGGCACGTTGTACCCAGATGTAGATGCCGCCCTCGTCCGGGTACCGGGCGGTGAGCTCGACCGTCGTGAACGCCATCGGAACATAGAAGAGGACGAAGCCCAGCACCCAAAGCACCAGCACACTCGGACCGTTTTCGGTCGATATGGCCACGACGCGCATGGCGACGATGCAGGCGATATAGAAGAGCACCAGGTCGCGGGGCCCCATGGCCTTCTTGAGCTTGCGCTTCTCGGCGCGCGCCTGCGCGGCGATCGTTTGCTCGGTCACCCCACTGTCCATGCGACCCACCCCTCTCTTGTCCCTATACCGAGCTATCTGCTCCGAATCTTCGGGAGCATCCTATTGCAGTACGTCGTTGATTTCCGAGGCCCCGGTTACACCGGAGCCCGCTGCGCGCGCGGGCGTAGTGTCAGCCCGTGCGAACCAAAACCTCGGCCGCCGCTAGGAACAGCGTTCCCGGAAACGTGTGACATCGGTCATCGGGACGGGTAATAATTGCTTGGGCCCCGAAGCGCCTGTCCCCTGACTTTGCCACCATCCACAGCCTGGAGGCGGCCGGCGAAAAGGTATCCACTCACGGTGATCCGAGGAGAAGACGTGAAACTGCGATCGTTGATGTTACTGATTTGTCTATTGTGTGCCCTCACCGCGGCGTGCGCGCCTGAACCTACCGACACCGGCGCGAAAAACGTCATTCTGTTCATTGGTGACGGTTTGGGCGCGGAGCAAATGGCGCTCGGTATCCGATACGCGCGTATGGTCGAAGATCGTGAGTCGAACCTGGAACAGCTGATGAACGACGGCAACACCGGCTACGCGCTCGCGAACGCGTACGGAAGCCAAGTCACGGATTCGGCCGCGGCTGGCTCGCAGCTTGCCACGGGAATCGAGGCGAGGAACGAGACTTTGAGCATGGATCCGTCCGGCTATCCAACGGAAACGATCCTGGAGTGGGCAGAGGGTAGGGGATTGGCGACCGGGCTCGTAACGAACATGCGTCTCACCCACGCAACGCCGGCCGCCTTCGCTGCGCACGAGATCTCCCGCTACGAGCCGGAAACCGTCATTTTGGATCAGATGTTGTTCGATCACGACGTCGACGTGCTCCTCGGTGGGGGAGCGCGAGCGCTCGTTCCGGCCGGCGGCCGGGTGTCCGAGTTTCTGCCGGGCGTTCCCGCGGAGCTCGACGGTGACTCTCGCCGTCGCGACGATCTCGATCGCATCTCCGAGGCGAAAGAAAAGGGATACACGATCGTCTCCGACCGTCATGCGCTGGCAGAGGCGTCTCGCACCGCGGAGAAGCTTCTCGGTCTGTTTGCCGCGTCCCATGTGCCGTACGTGGTCGACACTCGCGCCATGGGCCTCGACAGCGTGCCGAGCTTGAAGGACTCGACCGTAGCGGCGCTAGAAGTACTTGCACGCTCGGACGCCGGCTTCTTCCTGATGGTCGAGGCGGGTCGCATCGACTACGGCGGTCACGACAACGACGCAGGGGCCATGCTGAACGAGATCCTCGATTTCGACGCCGCACTCGGCGCGGGTATCGCCTTTCAACGTGCGCATCCGGAGACGCTCATCATCGTGACCGCGGACCACGGGACCGGTGGGTTCAGTTTTACCTACACAGAGCTGGACGAATCGCCCGAAGCGCAAGTGCTGCCGAGCGGTCTGTCGTATCAGCTGGATACGCGTTATCCGGGAAGACGTCACCTCGAGCTCTTGGGTAACCAATCCGCCTCGTTCGGGTACATGCTGGAGAAGGCAGCGGGCTCACCCGAGCACCTCATCGAGACGGTTCGTGAGCACACCGGTCTGTCGATGACGATGGAAGAGGCTCGTGAGGCGTTGGTCAGAGATTCCGAGGG
>SDBT01017147.1_pt1 | contig 11451 bp, 8 predicted proteins | sample 2277101 | NCBI WGS metagenome assembly SDBT01 (sample SAMN10404973, study PRJNA504765) | marine sediment metagenome | isolation source: marine sediment core GS10_PC15, 103 cmbsf | place: Arctic Ocean: Southern Knipovich Ridge | collected 2010
AAAAAGATTTGGGCGTACCAGGAGAAGCTCCGTACTGGTATTTTTGAGAGGCAAGTTGTTGAAATGTGTAAATTAGATTGGTATGATAAAGATTTCTATAAAAACATAAATGAAAATCGTTCTCTTATAGGCTGTGAAAACGGAGTAATAGATTTAGAGTTAGGTGTCTTTCGCGCTGGTCGTCCGGACGATTATATTACTTTTACTACTGGACTCAACTTTAACAAAGAGTATACTTATGACCATCCAGATCTCAAGGACCTAGATATTTATCTAGAGGAGGTATTTCCTAATAAAAATCGCAGAGAGTATTTCTTAGACTTTTTATGTGGAACATTACAGGGTAATGACCATAAACGATTCTTGGTTGCTACTGGTGATGGAGATAACTCCAAGAGTATGATGATGGCTCTTCTAGAAGAAACATTTGGATTGGGAGAGACGGGGTATTTTGGGAAGTTTCCCCCAGAGTTAGTCATTATGTCTAAGGGACATTCCTCTGGACAATGCCGTCCAGAGTTATCTCGAGTGAGAGGAAAAAAGATAATGGGTATTGACGAAATTACACAAAGAGAAGAATTAAATATTAGAGAAATCAAAAGGTTGACCGGAAATGATTCTTACTACGCTCGATCGCTTTTTGAGAAGGGTACAGAGATACACCCACAATTCACGCTCATTTTGCAATGCGTGTGTGAAGGTACGTTCGTCTCTCTGTCCTCTGGTATATCTATACCTATTGAGAACATGACGTCGTCCAATAGAGTCTTCGCATGGGGCGAGGATGATAAAGGCGTTGTACCAGCTGAACAGACAACTTTTATTAACCAAGGAATTAAGGAATGCGTGACTTTAACATTGCTTGATGGAACTGAGATAACCTGCACTCCAGATCATAGATTTTTGAATGGAGACGGGCAATGGGTGGAAGCCAAGGATATTATTCTGGGAGAGACCAGTTTGACCAGAGCCGTCCATTGTCCCAGATACGATGATTTAGTCCCGTCGAAGTATACGTTTGGAACAAAATACACTCATAAATTAAAATCCCAAGAGGATATTGCAAAGGGAATGGCATTGTGGCGGTTGATAGGATATGGCCTAGCCGATGGTTCTCGGAACGAGGTTCTGTATTTGGGGCATAAAATAGATGCTGAAAGAACGATAGATGATATCGAACTTTTGACGACCAAAAGACCTAAGATAGTAGTAAACAACCATGTTCTGCAAGTTCATATTCCTCGCGAATTGACTCGAGTTATATCAGATGTTTGCCCTCCTCAGATAGGAGGACGATTAAGGAACCCTATGTATTTACCAGAGTTTATATTTGATGAAGATTGTCCTCTGTACTTAGTGAGAGAATTTATAGCTGGTATGTTTGGTGGTGACGGAGTAGTCCCGGGGGTGTCCGCGAATATCGATAGTACCACGCCCGTGCATTTAGTAGCTTCCAAAGTAAAGAGGTACATTCCCAGTCTGGTAGAAGTATTTGAGAAACTGTCTATGTTAATGTTCTCTCGGTTAGGAATTAAATCTTATGTCCAAGAACCATTGGAATACGAGCCGGGTAAGTATAAAGTATTGTTAACCGTCAGCGGTCACAAAAGTCATAAGATGTTCATCGAACAGGTAGGTGTTCGCTATTGCTGTCATAAATCATATCGCTTGACCGCCATATTGGGTTATTTCAACCACAAAAGGTCTATTGAGAAACAGAATCAGGAAATTATATTGAGAACAAAAGATCTCCTCCAGAAATATGAAAGGCGGTGCCCGGTCTATAAAATTAGACAATCCAAAGACGGCGAAACGATAGAAATTCATAAAAGTACAAAAACAGCTCAAAACGAGACCGGTGTCAACAGAGGAACTATTCTTTTGGCATGTAAATCCGGAAAGGAAGCGAGAGGCTACGATTGGGAGTTTTATTACGAGTCAAAACCCACCAAGGAAGACGAACAGGGGTGCAAGACTATTCAGAATGCTCTCGATAAAGCCGTGAAAGAGCAGCGCGTCATTTTTAACGAGAGCGTTTTGGTGTCGTATTCTCAAGTTGGAAGATATATTCGCAAGAATAGAGAGTATGAAGGAGCTCAAATAAATCATATTATGAGGGAATTTATGGAACTAACGGGTTTAGACAAGTTTTGTAACAACGGCAAACAGCCTACATATTCAGTAAGCAGAGAGAGAGATACTCTCCCAGTTTATAAAATGCCTGTTATCGGAAGAGTTGCGGTTGGAAGTAAACAAGTGTATGACATTTCAGTTAAAACCCATCATAATTTCTTGGCTAATGATACCGTCTCTCATAACTGTAATGATCCTCCCAAAGTCCCAGGTAATGATGTTCAAACTTGGAACCGTATTCGCGTCTTAGATTTCGAGTCCAAATTCGTCATCCCTTCGATGTTAAAGAAGTTTCCGGTTCCAAAATCTCGCAAAGAACAGTTGAAAATGAAAAGATTTCACGCTGATACTCAATTTAAGAAGAGATTACCAGAGTTAGCGCCAGCGCTACTATGGAAGTTATTCGACAGATATAAAGACTTCAAAGATAAGGGTCTGATAGAACCGAAAGAAGTTCTATTGGCTACCGATATGTACAGATCGAACAACGACGTGTTTTTCCAGTTCGTAAACGAACGAATAGAAAAGATAGACGACAAGGACGAAGCGAAGAAGAGTTTCATTAGAGTACAAGAGATTTACAGCGAATTTCAAGACTGGTACCGCCAAAATTATCCATCATATAATAATGGGAAGGACCGTGTGGGTTGCGCTACTCTGAAGACCGAACTGAACAAGAGACTGGGTGTCATACAAGATGAGAAAGAGGACATATATGGGTTCGGCAAGAACAGCAGATGGCGAGGATTCAGAATCGTGGATAGAGACGACGACGGATTTGGCCGAATGGCTCCTAAAAAGAACTGAGATCTATTACAAATATTCCTTTTTTCATAAAAAGGAATTATTACTTTTGAAATCTCTACCATTTTTTTCTTTGTTAATAACAAGAAATTATTGTAAATTAATTATTAGGATGACATATACAAAAAAAACTTTGAGTGGACGTACTTATTGGTACAAAGATGGCAAGAGAATAGCAGTTGCTAAAGTTCCTGCTAGTGTTAAAAGTGGGAAGAAGCCTGCTGGGAAGAAACCTGCTGGTAAGAAGCCTCTGTCTAGTAGGAAAAACGGCAATGGGAAGAAAAACGGTCCTACTTTATCTGAGGTTGCAGCCAAATGCAAAAATTTTACAAAAGATGATATTCTAAAGGCTTTAAGCTCTGCTAGTAGGGTTGAGTTGTGTTATGCAGCTATATACATTGTTACCGAACGAAATACAAAGAGCCGGGCGGCTCAGCGCCGATGGGATGAACCTGTTGGTTAGAGATAGTTTAACTAATGGGCTTGGTAAACTCAATAAGACTGAACTATGCCAAATGGTAGATCAATTGGGTCATCGAAACCTAAACCGGTATTGGCTAGTATGGAGAAGCAATATGAAAGTGAATCAGAAGATGATTCTTACTATGACTTTATCAAGAAGATAAAGTCATACACACCTATTAGGTTCTGACGATGGGAAAGACAAAAACTGAAACATCAGAAGAAATAAGCGAAAAAGAGTTTAAGGACCTGGTATCTTCTTCAGCTAGTAAAGTTAAGCAGTTTCTAGTTGATAATCCCCAGGTAGTATTTAAGGGTGTTCCAGTGTTGATGGTGATTTATCTATTTTATCCTGCTATAGCAGTAGGTTGGTACTGGTTTCCGTGGGCGTGGGCTCTGTATCAAGCTTACAATTCTATCCCTACAGGAACTATCCCTGTAACTATGCAAATAGTTAGAACTTATTTAAATAATAAACCACAACTAATTTGAATAATAAAGGAGTCGTGGAAACATATTTGCAAAAATATTTAACTAAAGGTTAGTTATGAGTTTCTTTTACATCACTCTGTAAAAGAAACTAAAGAAATCTTGATGGTACAATAATAGATTATGGCTAGTTTTATTGACTTAGATAGCATTTGGAGAGATAGGGAAATGTTTCCCAATCCCTCTGATTACCAATTAACACCAGCTCAAGTGGAGTCTTGGTTTCGTTCGGCGAGAACGATAAGAGCCTTTCCCGCCAACCCCAGTACTCAACCCCTCGATTTTTCCGTGTCAGTTAATATCAAACATTTAACATTACCCTATGACGATACAATAGTATCGTTGCCACGAATATATGTAGATTTTCATTCAAGAAGGTACAACGACATCCACCTGATTCAAACTATTGATGGGAGACACCCAGATGCTCGTTTTATCTGTATTCCTCATAGAATCCAAAATGATGCTGCTGGTATTCCCATATGGATACACTATACTTGTAACATGGAACAAGTGATGCGATTTAAGAGAGATGACATTATGATATTTCAGATAACTACCAGAGATGGAAGCACTTTGCCCAATTTTGATACTTCGGTTCCTATCCCTCCAAATCCTGATAGGCAGACCCTAGTGGTTTTTGAAGTAACTCCATATTTGAGAGACGGGTCGTATGGCGCGGGAGATAACTCTATGATCGATCCAGCAGGCGTATCATAGACGGTTATTCTCTTATTCTCACGAATAAGAGAATAAGTAATTACTCAACAAATTTAAGTTTATATCCTTTACAAGTCTTACTTCTTCCACCGCAAGCATCCCATACCGTTGAATAATTACAATTAAATTCTTTCATGGCATCTTTGATACTGGAAAACGTCCGTATATATTCTCCGGAAAGAGAATATTGTTCTACTTTCTTAACTTTTTTCAATCCTGTTTCTAGAGCATGTTCATTGTTTCCTTTGACTGTAATCCATTCTAGATTTTCCACATAATTATTGTGCGGCTTACCATCCAGATGATTGACGACTAATCTCTTTTTAGACTTAGGTTTCTCGAGAAAGGCGGTAGCTACTAAAGAGTGTACTAATAGAGAATCTTGATCGATAGTGATGGTCTGTCTCCCTTTGCGATTGAGAATCTTCCTAATCTGTTTAGTTTTTTGACTGTAAACTCTACCTAGATCAGATATCTCGTATTTAGGATATCCCTCTATTTCTTTCCAGATTTCATCGGGATTATCCTTGACTTTCTTTTCATCCTGAAACTTAAAGACGTAACCTTGACAGGTCTTATATTTGCCGTTGCAAACAGCAGAGAAGTGTTCTTTACCAACACCCAACTCGGCAGCGGCTTCTTTGACACTTGGATAGGTTTTGACATGTTCTCCGTCTTTTGTGTACTGAAGAACGGGTTTGGTGTATTTCTTGATGAGACCTGTTCGGTGGGCGTGTTGAGTGTTACCTCCAGAAGTTTCCCATTCAAGATTATCTACGTGATTGTTGGTTTTAATACCATCTTTATGATTGACCTTCCCTTTTCCTTTAATTATTGGGATGAAATTTTGAGCAACTAGCACATGTATAAATTTTTCTCCTTTTTCTTGACCTTGGTATAGTTTGACAGTCAAATAATCATCTCTATGTGTTGACGGTTTAAGATATTTGTGGGATAGTTTGCTATACACTTGTCCATCCTCAAAAATAATATAATTAGGGTATCCTTCCATAACCTTGCCACCTTCAAAGTATAAATCTTGGAAAAATTCTTCGATATCGTAATCGGGGTCATATTTCCACACGTATCCCTTTCCTTGTTTATATTGTCCTTTACAGCATGCTGTAATAAACGACCGAGTCGTTTCTACAGATTTAGACGCTTTGGATGCGCTGCAAAACCTTTCGATAAATTCACCATCGAGAGAATACTGGGCAACTGTTTTAGATTGATATGTCATATCTTTTACTAACTTAGTGTATACCCTATCTTTAAACTATTTACGGAGACAATAGACCATAAATTTTATCGTATTCAATTAAAATTTGTCATTGACCGCAAGAGACTATGGTGCGGGAGATAACTCTGATACAGCCCGCGGGGGTATCCTAAGTGTCTATTCTCTTATTCTATGCAGAATAAGAGAAGATTTAATATTTACTCGAGAAAACATTTTGGACGACTTTATTATCTTAAATCGCAGGTTTCCAAACCCATTTTTTTGTCATTTGAGGAGGATTTTTAGTTCCCACATCACAAAGTTCCATCAAGGCTTCGTTGGTAAATATCCTTATTTCTTCCGCCTCAATCATAAACTCATCAAACTTCTTAAGCAATATCTTTCTTTGTTTGTTACTATCGGAATTAGAACGTATAGGAATTCGGTAATTCTGATACGTAGAAAGATTTCTGAACCTCTCGATCATTAAAGTTCTAAGTGTGGTCAGAATATCCAATTTTATCTGATTGCGTTCGTTAGTTCGATCTCTTATAAATAAGAGATGTTCCCATTTACTCTCATCGATCTCGTTAACGATATAACTGCGACATATATCTTTTGAATCTTTTGCGACTAAATCGGTTGGATGTATCTCGGCTGTACGTCGATAAATATTCTCAATTTGAGTTCGGCAAATATCCCCCAGGGGCCAAGTAGGTACGTCATGTAATCCGACTAGACCACCGCATGGGATATCGTTAATATCTCTTTCCAAGGTTCCATGCTCTCTCTCCCATCTTATTGCATGGGGGTTGTGGATATTACCCGTTTCTTTTCTACCCGTATTCCAATTATAAACGAATTTGCACTGGCTACACCACATTTGAGGGCATCCATCGATCTTAGATATCGGAACTGCACATTCTGGGCACGGCTTAGTATCCTGGCGAATAAGTTTGAGGTTTTCAATTGTATCAGGGTTACATCTGTGTTTGCGTTTCTTACTCTTGGAGTGTTTGGGTTCTCGGCATCTTCGGCATATTTTTTTCTCACAAACAGCGCACCTGAAAGACTCTTTTTCTATCAACCCCTTACAGTCCGATCTAGGGCACGGGCATATGAAATGGTAGTTTTTGTCAGATTTAGGTTTAACGTTTCCGCCTCGCAAGATATTGGAGATTTCTTGTAATATACGCCCCTCTCTTATATTACACTGTTTATTCGTATAGAGTAGTTTGTTCAGTTCTACTCGGTCACTTTTCTTTTCTTTCCATGTGTAAATCTTTTTTCCATAAAGGCAAGACGTCGCATCGTTGATGTCTTGCCGAATTTCAACTATTTCTTGCTGAATGGAAGCTAGATTTTCATATAATACATATAGGTCTTTTTCATGTTCTTTAAATTCATCCTTTTCTCTTTGGATATCGGAGAGAATTTCTGGAGTGTAGGCTTTTGCCAGTTCAACAATCATTTTCTTTCTATGATAACGATAATTACCTTCTTTATTACCATCTACCCAGGAACTGGTAAACTTTTGTATTAGAAATGCTCTATTCCATCGCGTTTTACAGTCCATACAATGGGGTAACTGGGATGTACCGGTCAGAAATTTCTGACAGCATTCTCTGCAGGTTATGAAATCACATGAAGAGCATTGCACAATATCTTTTTCTAGGACTATATAATCATAACAGACTTTACACTCATCAGCGGCCATTGATCTCAGAAATTCGAGATATTTCTATTACAAAAAATCAGTTTTTTTGTATATCGATTCCTAACATGAGAAAGATGGGTGTTGGCCTAATTGATTTTCCATCTGTGACGTTATAGAGGCTGACATTACCCCCCACAACCGGAACTTTATATTTCTGACACGATTCTGTTAATTCTTCTGTTACTCTTACCAAATCTGTCATACAATCCTTTGGATGACCAAAATTCAAGCAATTTACTATGCATAACGCTTTCCCACCTAAATCTTTCATTTTGGTGATACATTCATCAAAAGTTTCACCCCATGTCAGATATAACCTCTTATTGACTTCTGGAATGTCCAATATAGAATAACTTCCGGGTAAATCTGGACCTTTCAGAGTTCTATTTCCTATAGTAGAATCGTATACTTCCCATAACTTTTGATCCCTAATTTTTTCCATTTTGCATTCATTCTTTAATGAATGCCATTTATCCTTTGGTCTAATCGGCCAGTCTTCTGTGATATCCTTCTGATTACAGATATTTTTTTCATATAACAAGTTACCCCCGTTATGAATATAATATCTTCCATCTGTTGTTGTTTTTCCTATTATAGCATATTCCAGATCCCATTTCTTGGATATTTCGAATATTTTATGTAATTTGGTTGCATCAGTCACTATCAACATTCGTTCCTGGGACTCAGAGATTAACTTATTAAGAGGTTCCATGTCATATTTCGTAGGAATTTTTTCTAAATCAATCTGACAGCCGAGATTCAGTCCAAATTTCTCATTCCCGCGTTTTACCACTTCATATGAAGCGCATAATAGACCTCCAGCTCCCATATCTTGCATACCTATCGCTAATTTATTTTCAGCTATTTCACAACATGCTTCCAACAATAACTTTTCCAAGAATGGATCGCTTTTCTGAACATTCTTTTTCATACTTTTTAGGCATTGGGTCCTATCAAATGAGTTTGATGCCATTACAGCCCCTCCAATCCCTTCGTTACCCGTTTTGCTTCCCACATAAACTAGTAGCTGATTATTGTCTGTAGCATTTCCATAAATAATATTATCTTTTTTCACTATCCCTAAACAACCAACATTTACTAGGGGATTGTTATTATATGATTCATGCTTATATAGATCTCCACCTACATTGGCTACTCCAACGCAATTACCGTAGTAAGAGATACCTTGAATAGCATCTTCCATTAACGAATGACTGTGATCGTCAGTACCAAACCGCAAAAAATCCAAGATGGCAATAGGACGAGCTCCCATAGTAAAAATATCACGTAATATACCTCCTACACCCGTAGCGGCGCCTTCAAACGGATCAATAAATGTAGGATGATTATGACTTTCAATCCGCAGGGCAATACAATATCCATCTCCAATATCGACTATACCAGCATTCTCTCCCGGTCCCTGTACTACCCAATCACCTGACGTGTATAGCTTCTTCAGATATTTCCGGGTGCTTTTATAAGATATATGTTCACTGTGCATCAGTTCTGAGATTTTAGTATGAAAAAGTGTTTGCGTATTCATTTTCCATGGATGTGAGAATAAAATGTTATATAATATTTCTTTGAAATCCGAATTATTACGCTCTGGATGAGGCATCATACCAAAAATATTCCTATCTCTATTACAGATTCCGGCAATATTGTGTAATGACCCTACCTTAGGTATATCATCGACATATTCGAGAAAGATCTGATTATTATCCCTTAACTGTCTATACGTACATGTATCACAATGGTATTTTCCATATGAATTAGCAATATACAGGTCCGTTAAAAAACTTATTGTTTCATCTCTCGTTTTAAACTGACCTGTACATTGAACTCGCCGACAAACAAACTGTTTGTCATCATTAAGATACAATTTTCCCGGTAATAGTCCTAGTTGAGTCAATATCTGAAATCCGTTGCAAATTCCCAAGATAGGTATCTTTCTCTTGGCTGCTTCCATAATTACTTTTGTTACCAGGGATTTAGTAGCCATCGTTCCTGGAGAAATAGTGTAACTGTCAGTCGCTTTATCGTACAATCTATCACCAAACGCAAAACCCCCAGGAATAACCAGCAAACTCATATGATCTGGGAAATCAATTTCATCATGCCATATAAAAAAACAACCAAAAGGAGCTGAAAATTTGTTAAAATAGCGCAGTGTATCAAAATCACAGTTTGAACCTGGATACCGAATTATCCCTATACTCATTTTGATATAAATGTCAGTGTACTGATATATAACTATCTCAATATTTATACTAAGATGGCATTTGTTAAAAACGCTTTGGTCAGTGTTTTCGATAAAGATGGGCTCGAAAACTTGGTGCCTTACTTGGAAGAAAACGATTTTCATATCTACAGCACGGGTGGTACCATGCGTGCCATTGAAAAGCTTGTGAAGGATAAGTCTATAGTACACTCTATATCCGATTACACAGAATACCCCGAAATCTGTGACGGAAGAGTCAAAACATTACATCCGAAGATTTATGGAGGAATTCTTAGCCTTAGGGATAATCCTGAACACATTGACGATTTGTACAAGATCAAAGCCCGATTATTTGATCTTGTAGTGGTTAATCTCTACCCTTTTGAAAATGTTTTAGAAAGTGGAGAATCCTCGGATGTTCTCCTTGAGAATATTGATATTGGAGGGCACACGCTTTTACGAGCGGCCAGCAAAAATCATAAATATATATCTGTCTTGTCTAGTCCTTCTCAATACAATGACTACATAAATGATAAAACAGACAATCTTACATTGGCCAAACAGGCATTTGCAACGGTTATGAAATACGATATCGCCATCAGTAATTGGATGAACAGAGAAGAGACGATCGGAGTTACGTATAATAAAGTACGATCACTTAAGTATGGACTTAACCCTTATATGAAACCGTCTCATGTATACACAAAGAACGGTGAGAGTCCTCCTTTTCAAGTTCTAAATGGAGAACCAGGATATATTAACCTACTGGATGCTTATTACGCAATTCATCTTGTGTTAGAAGTTGAACACCAGCTTGGTGTAAATTGCTGCGCGAGTTATAAGCATAATTCTCCAGCTGGAGTTGCCACTGGATCCAAGACTTTAATAGATTCCCGTAATATCGATCCTAAATCATCCTTTGGTGATGTTATAGGGTACTCCGGGACAATAGATGTGGAAAAGGCCAATTATCTAAAATCACTCATCAGTGACGGTATCATTGCATCTGATTTTACCGATGATGCATTGAAAATACTGAAGAATAAGAAAAAAGGAGCTTATGTTATTCTGAAACAGGATCATCTGATTGATAAACCTCAATTTCGTGATGTCAATGGTGTCACCCTCGTACAGCCTACAAATACATCCTTTCTTGACAAAGGTAAGATTTTTCATACTGTGGGCAATCAGATTGCTACCGATATGATTCTCGGCTATATTACTCTAAAATATACACAATCTAATTGTGTATGTTTTGTTTATCAGGGTAAAGTCATTGGGATTGGAGCTGGTCAACAAAATAGAGTCGATTGTATTAAAATTGCTGGTGAAAAGGCTATGGATTGGGCAAAACGTATACTCAAGGTAGATATGTCTAAATTAAATAATATTGTTTTAGTATCTGATGCATTTTTACCATTTACTGATAACGTGGACACGGCTGCAGCATATAACGTTCAGTACATTCTCCAACCGGGTGGCTCCATCCGAGATAAAGAAGTACAGGAGGCCTGCGAGAAATACGATATCACCATGGTAATGTCTGGTTTACGTGCTTTTACTCATTAGGTACTTTAGGTATCAGTTTTCCTATGTACGTCAGCATCGGAGATTTAATCTCCTTCTCCGCGACAATAACCATCCCATAACCACAATTAAATGTAGCTAACATCTCTTCTCTGCTTA
>SDBT01017148.1_pt1 | contig 11450 bp, 15 predicted proteins | sample 2277101 | NCBI WGS metagenome assembly SDBT01 (sample SAMN10404973, study PRJNA504765) | marine sediment metagenome | isolation source: marine sediment core GS10_PC15, 103 cmbsf | place: Arctic Ocean: Southern Knipovich Ridge | collected 2010
TGCCCTGGTAGCTCTAACCCTACTTATTGCTGAAAGCAGAGCAGAAGAAAAAGATATTATGGTCAAAGTAGTTGTAAACTTAATTAATCAAAATAATTAAAAAGTAATAGAATGATTGTAACCCAAAAAGTACACAAAATAATAATGTAGAGGCACGATGCATCGTGCCCGCAGGAGAAATTATGCAATCACAAGTCTATCCTTGGAGAAGATACTGGGCAAGAATATTTGACATTACCTTTATAATGCCCATCTACATATTCATAATTTCCCTATTCTACCCCGGGTTCAGTTACACAATAATCCGAATAGATAGTCTTGTCGGGGGTATACTACTATTACTATTTTACCTGATATTCTTCGAGCCCATGATGCTCTCCTCGTTCGGCACTACTCCCGGAAAATCTCTACTGGGAATAAAGATACGAGATCTATCTGGAAAAAAGATTTCTTATGCTACAGGAATGAGAAGAGGATTACTTGTCTGGTTAAATGGTATGGGGATAGGAATTCCCTTTATTGCATTTTTCACTATGATAATTGCTTACAACAAATTAAAGAGAAACGGAATAACCAGTTGGGACGAGAAATGCGGAATTAGTGTAATACACGACCAATTAAGTATTTTCAGGGTCATTTTATTTATAGCCATATATATTTTCTGTTTATTTATATGGGTTGGATTTATGAGTAATTTTTAGAGCAATAAATACTTTGTAGAATAATATAGAATAATAAAAGAAGTAGTATTACTGGGGATTGTCCTCTGGCGTATTTTTTATCAAATTTTAGATACTACAACATTTGACATAACTTTTTTCTAGGGTTGGAATAAATATGGCAGGGGCTTCAGATAATTTTTTCATGATTTACCTCCAATATTTTTATTTTCTGAGGAAATTAGAATGGTTTAAGGAAAGATACTAATGCATGATTTTTAATGAGCACAAAATTGCGGGAATAGTGAATTATAAAGGATTTGAGAAATTTTGCAAGATGTGGTTAGTGTAAACTTTAGTGGGGTAGTTAAAAGAAAAAGTATTAAAAAATTTGACAGAAGCAGAAGGGCATGCTGATATTTATAACAAGATGTGGGAGGTATGTTAGATAAAAGTTAAAACTGGACTAAATTTAAATCAGAATTTTTAACTTTTTGCATATCTAAAAGCTCACCTTCATGCCAGAATCTTACTTCAGATACACCAGATTCTCTATCTGGTACTATCCGAAGTTGGATGCTCTCGTGTAGTGGAGCCTTGGGTACTTTCAATTCTAAATTATTTATAGAAATTTTGCGATAAGAATCTACCATCCTGTTTACCCTTAAACAGAAGATATCTTTGGTTGACTTAAAAGGCGGCCTTATGGTAAATTCTCTAAAGAGAGTCCTTTTCTCTCTTATTGCTCTTTGAAATCTGATATAGGGGATCTCCCCGGTGGTAGAATGAACTATCCGGTAATTGTATTTTTGGACAAGATTATTTAAGATTAATTGGGCTTCTTTAATAACCCTAATATTATCTCTATAACAGGTCCTTACCAATCTGTCCTTAAATCCACCTATAGGGTCTTTCAATCTTCCCCTTGGCCTGCGGAGACAGGGCATAGGTTACCTTTACCCTACAGTCATCTAAAACCTGTTTCCACTGAGGATTAACCTCATCAGTAAGCTTGTAGTGATTTCGCCAGAAACTGTCTCTTCCCTGTACAAAGCGAAAGATAGAATGACTATCCACATAATAGGCTAGAGGAAATCCATATTTTAATAAAACAGCCTCTAAGGCCAGGATATGCTCCCAGCTAGTCTCTCTTTCTACTAAAACAGCATACAGGATCAACCTGCTGTAGTCATCAAGTGATGTAATCAGATACCATTTACTACCAGCATAAGAGGCAAACTGGTGATGAGAAGAGTCATGTTGAATAAGTTCTCCCGGGTAGTTGGTTATTACTTCTTTATCATGAGCTTTTCTCTTTGGCCTTAAAAAGTAAAAATTATTTCTTTTTGCTCGGTCGATTATGGTAGGCAGAGATACCTTCTGCCCATGTTTTTGTTCTAAGAGATCTTTTATGTAACTGTAGTTATAATACTTAATCGGTACTTCTTTTGCTTTGATTAAATCTTTTTCGATTTTTAGTTCTTGGATAATATTTCTCTCAATATCCGGATCTATCTTTCGATTAATTGTTTTTCTTTCATATTGAATAGAAAAGCTATCTGGGTCTTTACGATATTTTGCTAGTAATTCAAAGAATCTCCTTCTTTTTATTTTGAGCATTTGCAAGATGTAGTTAATCTTAATTTTTTTATCCAGATAACTTTTTAAAAGTGATTTAACCTGACCATCGGTAAAGTTTTTGTGTAATTGTTTAGACATAATTTAGAACCTCTTTTCCCTTTAGAATTTAGTTCTAGATTACATCTTTTTTATCATTTTGGGTTAGTGCACTTTTAATTCTTAAATGACAATTTTACAAGAGGTATTGACATTGACAATAAAATATAATATAGTAATAAGGGATATTATATTTTTTTTTAGATATTGTCTACTTATCTTTTATGCATATATTTTCCAACCCTTATAACTCTTAAAATAACCACAAAAATTTGAATTAACTTAAACAAACATCTTTAAATTATTATAAGTTGCTCTTTAAAAATCTTCATTAGAAAGGGGGGAACAAAAAATAAATCGAAATGTAATAATTAACTGTTATTTACTGAAATCAAACTTACAAAAGTCATATCAGGACAAAATTACTGGCGCTAAATTTTTAGAATTTCTGAGAAAGCACCTAATTTTTTGCGAGAAATTTTAGCAAATAATGGGAGTATTTGCGTACATTTGGATTGGAGAATAGTTTATATTGATACGCCTTCTGCAACAAAACAGGAGTTTAGAGGTGACCATAACCAAAAAGAAGGAGGGGGGCAACTGCTTCCTTTTCAGGAAACTGGTCAAGATATTTTACATTAAGCTTATAAAAATTAAGGTATCTCGACCAGAATCTGAAAAGGAGGTAAGATCAAAAAGGAAAGCAACTCTTTCAATTCGAGAGATTAGAGTTAATCCTTTCTTTTTTTCTAAACCAAATATAAAAAGGAGGATGATAATGAAACCGCGACAAATTTCAGTGTTAATAGCTGCGTGGGCAATAGCAGCTGGTTCTATAATTATACCTAGATTTTTAACTGTTTTACCCGTTAATACCACTCTTGGTGATGTAGTCAATGCTATTAATGGTCTCCACTCTGCTATTTATACTGCCATGGGGATAGAAATAGGAGTAATAATCACAGCGATGGTAGTACTTATGGCCGGCAGAGAACGTAGTTAAAAACACGCACAAGAAAAAAAGAAGGGTGCTAAGAAAATAAAGCAGGGAGATTAACTAAAATTCAACTCCCTGCTTTTTTATTTGTTTTTCGCTTTTGCATTGATTTTCCTTTGTCGCTTTCTTTAATTAAAAAACGACAAAAGAGGATTTTTAAGCTATTTTAACGCTTAACTATAAAAATAACCCTTCAAATTTTGAGTATAACGAACGATTTTTAAGTTTCATGGGGAATCATAAGGGAGAATTATAAATTTTATCAATAACCGGATACTTGCGATACTTACCCATTAAAACAATATAATTATTATAAAGGGGGGCATAAATATGAAAAAGGGGCCAAAATTTCAAAGGAAGCAGGAAACGATACAAAAATGGTTAGAAGCACATGGACTTAAAAAGATACTCAAGGGGTATGAGTTAGACCATAAAATACCACTTTCTCAAGGCGGGACAGACACACCTCGGAATCTCCATCTAATAAAAACAAAAAGACATAAAATTAAAACTGCTAAAGAGGCAAGAAAAAGTGGAAAAAAATAATTATTTTAGAGATTGAAACAAACCATATTTTGTCGTCTTCTGTGTAAAAGCACGCCATTGGTCAATTTCATCTAAACTAAAATCCTTATTTTATAAGCATTCCAAATTATAAGTTGACGCCATCTTGGCGTCTTTTTTACTTAATGTTGACAAACCTTTAAAATCATTAAATAGACTTGACGTCTCATTTTAAATAACCTATACTTGTCTTAGATTCGTATTTCGTATACAAATACGAAGGAATTAAGCAAAAAGCCTGAAAATATAGCCTAAAAATAGATTGAAACGATGATTAAAAAACAAAAGCGAAACCCGTATCAAAAAGCTTTCCGGGACTCTATCAAATATTTAAAAAAAGAGGAGTGGCGGGCTTTAAAAGAAAGCATTGATAACTTTAGAGATAAAGTTATCGTTAATCTTTTATACTCTTCCGGGTCAAGAGTAGCCGAACTTTGCTTAATGAAAACAGAAGATGTTGATTTTGATAATGGATTTATTAGAACTCCTAAAGAAAATACCAAGACAAAACAATCTAGGACAGTTAGAATAGGAAAAGAAACTTTATCAGAATTAAAAGCCTTGTTGCGGCTAGAAAAAAGGGGGAGAGGATATCTTTTTAAATCAAGGCAAGGGAAAAATATTACTACCAGAAGGATTGAACAAATAATTCATAAGTATGCCGAAAAATCCGGTATTCAAAAAATCTATGCTTATAATAAAGTGAATCGTCCTCTATACAAAGTTAGTCCTCATACTCTAAGACACACGCATATTGTCCACGCTTTGCTCGGTAAGGTCCCTATTGCCGCTATTCAAAAACAGGTCGGACATAAAAGATTAACTACTACTCAGATTTATTCTGATCTTGCTCCAGAGCAGGTAAAAGAGGCTTATGATAAAGTCGGGTTTGAATAAAATCTAAATAAAAGCTATAACGCCTTAGAATAATATAAAGGGGGAATAAGAGATGATTAAAAATTTTAGTATAAGAAACTTTAAATGTTTCAAAACATTAGTAATCAAACAGTGGGAAAGGACAAATTTAATAGCGGGCGAAAATAACATTGGAAAAACTGCCTTGCTAGAAGCAATATTTTTACACGAAGGAGCCCACAATGCTGGTCTTGCCTTTTCTATAGAAGAATTCCGAGGAATCACAGATATTAATAATAAAGATTTCCTCAGTGACTTATTTACAGAGTTCAAAAGTGATAAAGAAATATTGTTAAAGGCTGAACATCAAAATGGTAAATCCCTTACTCTTAGATTATTTCAAGAAGAGAGTAAACAGACGATACCCGTAGATACAAGAGGCTTAGAGATAGAAGGTACCGCAAGCATAATAACTCCAAAGCTGATATTCGAAGGAAGAGATAATGGGAATATAGTGTGTAAATCTGCATCCTTTTTAGGCCTTGACGTTCAAGGCAGGTCTCTTGCCCTTTCTTCGGGCATTACTAAGCCCTTGAGTCCTACAGTAATATTTGCTACAGTGGGGTTTAGTAAAAAAAGACGGAATAAAATAAATGCTGATAGATTTAGCACACAGGTAGAGATAAAAAGAAAAAAAGAGATTATTAATTCCCTTAAGCTAATTGATGATAGGCTACAAAATTTAGAATTAGTTAAAAGGGGAGATACAAATCTTGTATGCGGGGATATTGGATATAATAAGATATTGCCCTTATCTCTGATGGGAGAAGGAATGGAGCGATATCTTTATATTGTCCTATCACTCTTATCTGCTGAAAATGGTATTATATTGATTGATGAGATAGAAAACGGCTTTCACCATTCTATCTACGCCAAAATCTGGAGCAATTTAGGCAAGTTAGCAAGAAAGTATAATGTTCAAATTATAGCTACTACCCACAGCTACGAATGTGTAAGAGCAGCCCATGAAAGTTTTAAACAAGATGAAGAATATGATTTTATTTTACACCGTTTGGATAGAGTCGGAGAAAAAATAGAGGATGTAACCTATGATAAAGAAACATTGGATTCTGCGCTCAAATCAGACATGGAGATTCGATAATGGACACAATTAAAATCAGTGCGCCGAAACTGCTTTTAGTAGAGGGAAATGACGACCAAGGATTTTTCCAAAAGCTTATAGAAGAAGAAGTTAGTATCGATAATATACAGGTCCACTCCATGAAGGGCAAAGATAATTTTAGAACCCCGGATTTGAAAAGTATTGTAATCGCCCCAAACTTTAAAAAAACCGTAAAATCTTTAGGTATTATAAGAGATGCAAACAATGATGCCTCTGCTACTTTCTCTGGCATCTGTACTGTATTAAAAAATCTCAGCCTGACTGTTCCTAGCCAACCTATGGAAATTATAAATGGGAATTTAAAAATAGGGGTTCTAGTTATACCGCCAAATACACCAAAAGGAGAACTTGAAGACCTTTGTTTATCTTTAATAAAAGGATATGCTGAAATGGAGTGCATTGACAACTATTTCGGATGCCTTAAACAGAAACTTCCTTCACATAAATTCCCTAAAAATTTGTCAAAAGCAAAAATCAAGGCATTCTTAGCTTCTCGCAGAGAATCGGTTCCACATTTAGGGACTGCAGCCCAAAGTGGTTATTTCCCACTCGACCATAATATACTTGAGGGAATTAAGGTCTTTCTCAAATCATTATATACATGAGTGGTTTGGCTAAGTAGCACTCAACCTTAACCAATTAATAATTCATATAACTTTCTTTATAAAATTTACAGTTGACATCTTATTTTTTTAACTTAAACTATAGAAAAATAAATCTATATTTATATTTTTATAGGTGAAACAAGAAATGCAAACTTCAGATGTCCTAAAAAAAATCAATATCCCTAGGCACAAGCTATATTATTTGGAGCAAAAAGGCTATATTAGACCTAAGAAAATAACCAGAGGCGATCTGGAGATGAGAGAATATACCGATAAAGACTTTAACAAAATCCAGATAATATGGAGCTTTTTAAAGCGGGGTTTTAAACATAAGGTTGCCTATCAAAAAGCAATTGAAAAGCTAAATAAAGGTTAAGCCGGTTCTTTATTTAAAATCTAAAAAAGGTTAAGATAAAATATAATCATGAATAAGGAAAATACCCAGAAATTTAAAAAGCCTAAAGTAATCGCTGTTGCCAATCAAAAGGGAGGAGTGGGAAAGACAAACATCACTTTTAATCTCTCCGGAGCCTTAGCTGAAAAAAATAAAAGAATTCTGCTTATAGATTTGGACCAGCAGGGAAATCTCTCCTCTTCTTTTTTAGAAAATATTTATACCCTTTAGTGAAAATAGGCACATCCTATTTTCTCTCTGTATATCTTAAAAGAAGATTTTAGTAAAAAGAAACATGGAACGGTTCTCTGTTTCATTTAAAAGAGATTTCAACTTAACAAAAAAGCCAGACTTAGTTTTGATTGTTAAGGAATTTTTTCCAACACAATTACATTCTAAGTCTGGCTTTATTTTTTGCAATAACTTTAATTCGGGAATATATTATTATTCAATATCAGGATATGAAAGATTCTCTTCAGCAATCCTATCGTAATATCGCCCTTGGCAGTGAGGTATTTATCGAATTAAGCATTTCACTTCACTTTCTTTAGTTGAGATTGGCCAGCTTTTTAAGATGGATCACTCGGCTGTCTTTCAAGCAGTTAACAGATTCTAGTAAGAAAGTAAATTTAATCATAAAATAAGGGAAATCAAGCAAAAGATGATAACAGCATCGAAAGAGAATTGAATGTAAAATGTTAAGATCTTATCCCAAAATTATTTTGTAAAAATGGTTATTAAAATTAAAATTAGTAGCCCAGACAAAACAGTTATGATATAATTCATAATAAGTGATCAAAGACAGCGTTTATTTGATATAACTAATTTGATGGGTCTGATTTGTTTCTGGCCTTAAGGTATTGGAAGTCCAAATCCTCTTTAATTTTATAAGGTGAAAGGCAATATGAATAATCAAAAAATAAATTTAAAAACTGAAAAAAAACTTCAAGAAATAATATTACGAGAAAAAGAAAAAGGAACACCTGACATAGAAATTGGCCAGAAATATGGAGTTACGTTTAGATATATTGAACGACTTATTACTCAATCGCAGGGATTAAATATTAGTTCTTTAAATGTTTCCAAAAAGATTAAAACTCTTTATCCTAGAGATTTCAAAGAAGAACGATCTACCGTTTGGAGTTTTAAACAAAGAGGAAATTGGGCAACTCATAGTGGAGAATATAGAGGAAATTGGTCGCCTTATATCCCTCGAAATGTAATACTCAAATATTCCAATCCTGGTGAATTAGTTTTAGATTATTTCTGTGGAGCAGGAACAACGGCTGTAGAATGTAAATTATTAAATAGAAAATGCATAGCATTTGATATTAATGATAAGGCTATTAAGCTGGCAAAAGAGAATGTAAATTTCAATATTGAATCACGGCAACTAACATTTGAGAAAAATCATACTCAAACATACGAACCCGAATTATTAGTTGGTGACGCAAGAGATTTGTCATCTTTGAAGGATAACTCAGTAGATTTAATCTGTGCTCATCCTCCCTATGCAAATATCATTCATTATACAGATTCTAAAGAAGGCGATTTATCGTTTTTCGATATTGATGAGTTTTTAAAAGAAATGAAAAAAGTTGCTAAAGAAAGTTTTAGAGTGTTAAAGCCAGGAAGACAATGTGCTATCTTAATAGGAGATACCCGAAGAAAAAAACATATAATACCATTAGGTTTTAAACTTATAAATATTTATTTAGATGCAGGTTTTAAATTAAGGGACCTTGTTATAAAAAGACAGCATAATTGTAAAACGACGGGATTTTGGTATAACAATAGTATTAAGTATAATTTTCTTCTTTTAGCTCATGAATATCTTCCAATTTTTGAAAAACCTAAATCTTCTGCTTTGAGTGTGGAAGAAAAAGGGCTAGACTACGGATTGATTTTCCCTACCCTAGGTAAGCCACCACAAAAACGAAAATTAGATGGGCTTGAAACAACAACGGTGTGGGTTTTATCGGAGAAAGATTTTGAAAAGCATTTAAATAAAAATGTAATAGATAGATATTCAGATGGGAATGGATATTCAACAATATTTTTAAATTCTCAGTCTAAGCATGAAACCAAGGAAATTTTAAAAAAAGAACAAAAAAACAAGAGATTACTTTTTATCAAATCACCATTTTTGAATAATAATCCGAGGCCAAATATTAAACTATATTTACAAAAAATAAATGAAATTGTAAATCAAGAATTAAAAACAATAACCAATAATGGATTTATAGCAATCCAGACGCAAGATATTAGAGTGGATGGATATATAGAACCATCGGCGAAAAAAATAATTGATATGTTTACGCAAGATGATTTATGGCTTAAAGAAATTGTAATGGTTACTAAAGAAGGAGAAAATGGGTTAAACTTAAATAATCAGAATTCAAAAGATCATTTAAAAATAGCCCATCAATATATACTTATTTATAAAGTTATAAAAGGGGAGAAATAAATGCAAAATCCAGGAGAAGTTTATATTGATCTTGCATCTAAAGTTTCTTTCTTAGAGTTTATTCAGGATGAATTTAAACAGATAGATGTCCTAGAAATTTTGTCAAGGGACAGGCTTCTTTGACACATTAATATTTGAGCCAAGAAAAGAGGTAAATAATATGGGAAATTTTGTAAAATTTATTGAGGAGATAAATCAAAAAATGGGCATATCTTTACCATCTTCTTGGACTAATCTTACCGAAGTATGTCTTGCGCAACGTTTCTTGAAAAAAATAAATGAGTATTTTTTTCAAACTTATAAAGGGATAGGTACTACATCTTTTAATGGAGAAGAACTTCAATACTTTTCTGAGTTTCATAAATTCTGGGAAGCCAATCATAAGGAGATATTAAATGTAAGAATTGACAGAAAGAAAACGCAGTTAGCTGCCCAAGCTTTATCAAAAGCCATACATCAGTATGGAAGAAAAATACTTGGTGTAACGAACCAAACGCAAGGTTTATTACCCGAAGCTATAGCTCAGGTTAGATTTTTCACAGCTAATCAGGATTTTCGGGAACCACCTGAAAATCAATTCAGTAAATATTTTGATGATCCTAGCAGATTCGATGCCCAAGAGATTGCAGATGATCCTGAAAGTTTTTTAAGATTTTTAAAAATGACTCGTTTATCCCAGACTGACAAACGCCTTGATTTTGCACGCAATGCTGCTCGTTTTTTATTAGATAAGAACATTTCAGCATTTGAGATGGCTAGCTATTATAATGATGACGCTGTTCAAATAAGGGAAGCATTGGTAAATACTCCAAATATTGGTTATGGACTGAAAAAAGCAAATATGTTTATACGAGATATGTTTGAATGGAATATTTGGCCTAGGTTAAAAAATTTTGACAAGATGGATGTTGCCAGTGATATTAACACTATAAAATTAGCTTTACGAACCGGTATCTTGCAAACTGATGTACAATTACTATCGAGCTTTTTAGATATATTTTGTTATCAATATAGCTATATTGATGAAATGAGCGCTAAAGCATGGAGAGTAGTTTGGGATGAATGGGTAGAATTAGATAACTTTACTGCACCTTCTTCACCTTGTCAGATGGATTTTTTAATTTATCGGATTGGACGTGAATATTGTAAACCTATTGTTGTAAGGTACGAATGTGAAAGTGGCCATATATTTTACCACTTCGGAGCAAGATTAAAAAGTTGTTCTGTATGCCGCAAAAGAAAGGTAAATAAACCAGCAACCCCTAAAGATAGATTCTTGCCTTGTCAATTAAATTCTTCACAATTACCCCGTCATAATGGAAAAATTTTCTTGAAAGACGATAATTTATTAAAAACTTTTAATGGTGTGTGTATACTTGAAAAGGTTTGTCAATCAAAGAAAGATAAGTTTTTTGCTTTGAATCCACCTAAATCTATTTCCATTAAAGGACAAACAAGTTGGACAAATTCTTATTCTTATCGAGGTAAGGGTGGCGGCGGCATGATGGGATAAGGAACTTATAACATCTTAATTATTAATAGTATTGTTTATTATGATGATTAATAGATACACACATGTACTGGCTCAATAATTTGGTAATTTTTAGCGGAAAACCTATAGGACTTGAGGAGTTTCTTAACCAGATAGTTGCTAGTGATATATGGAGAGGATTTTATGAAGTATCGAAAATTTGGCTCCACCGGTTTTAAAGTATCAGCTCTTGGATTGGGCTGTATGAGGCTTCCAACAAAAAAGTTAATGCCTTTACAGGCCGATATGCCAAAATCAACTAAGCTGATTAAAAGTGCAGTCGATAAAGGAATTAACTACATAGATACTGCATGGGTATATCATTTTGGTGCAAGTGAAAAAATTGTTGGAAGTGCGTTGCAGGACGGCTATAGAAAAAACGTGCATTTGGTTACCAAGAGCCCGTTATTTTTGGTGAACAAAGCAGAAGATTTTGATAAATTTTTAAATAAACAATTAAAAAAAATGCAAACTGATTATATAGATACCTATCTTTTTCATGCAATGAATAAATCAGG
>SDBT01017149.1_pt1 | contig 11450 bp, 6 predicted proteins | sample 2277101 | NCBI WGS metagenome assembly SDBT01 (sample SAMN10404973, study PRJNA504765) | marine sediment metagenome | isolation source: marine sediment core GS10_PC15, 103 cmbsf | place: Arctic Ocean: Southern Knipovich Ridge | collected 2010
TGGCTCCAATTTCTATATCCTCCTCGGCCACATAGTAACCTTGGGCAAGGGCTACTTGAATCTCTTTCTCTAGCTGCTCCAGCAAATCCCCAACTTTGTCATCCAAAACCGAAATAAGATCATAATAATGAGCCAAAATCCTCCTCATCTCAGGCGTGTCCGGAAAATAAGGTGGTAAAGCAGCATCCTCTGGTTTATGTTTTATTTCTAAATCCTGTGTATCCTTTTCCCGAATCTTATTTCCGTGACCTTCATGGGAGATACCATAGTTAAAGACAGAGAAAAAGGGACTATTCTTCGGACGGGTGCGCCAATGAGCTTCTCTACTGTTTTCATCCCATACGCCATCCGGATTAAAGTTATAATCGGTTTTATGATTATTGGTACAATAATATCCCTGTTCTCTGAGATATTCGGGAATAGTTTTGATAAATTCCGGTTTGAGGACATCTGAACGTAAATGCTGGGTACCAAGAGAGGTAGCATAAACACCCGTAATAAGACAGGAGCGGGCCGGTGCGCAAATGGGTGCTGTGGCAAAGGCATTTTTATACAGGACACCTTCCTTAGCCAATTGATCCAGATTTGGTGTTCTAGCATATTCATCTCCATAACATCCCAAAGCCGGGCTGATATCTTCACAGGTGATCCAGAGAATGTTTGGTTTTTGATCCTGTCGACAACCCAAAATATTTAATATGGTCAAAATGAGAAATAAGAGCATAGATAAAAAAAGCATTCTTTTCATTTTAATTACCTCCTTTTATAATTCCAGGGTAATGATATCTGATTTTTGCACTTTTTGATCAGAATTTTCAACTTCAAAAATGAATTCAAAATCACCCTTCTCTTCATCGATCGGTATTGAGAATTCATAGGGATAAATTGCATCGGTCATTACATACCAGTCTTCACCGGTCTGACGATATTTGGATCGGGGTGCTTCACGGCTCACCGATATCTGTAATTTCAATTTCCCATTTAATTCCTGCTTCTGAAGGAGTAAAACGTTTAAGAAGGATCAGTTTTCGGTTGTTTCCTTGAAGCGATTTAATAAATTCCAGCCCATTTTTTCCGGTTTTACTTACTCTTACATCTGACAGATTAAATCCACCAATATCGATACCACTGGAAAATGCCAGATCAACATCAGATATAGAAATTTGTTTGATATCGCCCTTTTCTGAGAAAGTGGTTGTAAAGGCAGATGTTTTTATCTGCCTCTCATTACTTATCGTAGAATAACAGGCATTGGCAAAGATTAAACCTGATATGAAAAGACAGGTTAAAGGCCAATTTGCGAGATTTCTCAAGCGTAAGAAAAATGTATTACTCATTAGTATCTCTTTTTACGATTATGCCGCATATATATTTAAGGTCAGCTTCACTAATTCTGATATTCAGAAGGCCCTTATCAAGAGTCCAGTTATCATACAAATATTCCTTTCATCAGTAACCGCCGGTATTTCATGGATTTCCCCTGTTCAGACAGGTATACTGACAAATCCTTTGCGGAAAGGGATGCAAGCCAGCCTACCTGTTTTATAAATCGACTCTGAATCCTGGGATATCAGGACCCAATTGCCTTATTATCAACACCATGTAAATATAGCTTCGGAAAATCAGCAAACCCTATGTTATTTTGTAGTAGTCTGTTATGAATGAAGTTGCATAACTTTGTTTTCTAAATGATTTGATAACAGTTTATTGAATCACCAGTAACCAACCCTTTCCTGGCTCAACTGATATACCTTCCCCTCTATTAAAGGATGTCGCTTCCTGAAAATCCCTGACACCCGGAGCATTAATTGTTGCTGAATTCGCATCAATTCCCAGTGCATCCCAGTCAATCTCCAGCTTAACGTTTACTGTACTTTCAGCCCAGCTGGCAATGGATACCAATACTTTGTTTTCCTTCTGGTAAACGGTAGCTTTCACATCAGCCCTGCCTGTTTTAACTGGGCAATAGGGTACCCAGTAACCCAGCATTCGGCTTTCAGTAATGCCAAAATCATCCCATATTTTCCATAAGGCCCGTGGATCACGACGCCTTGGTGCACGGCTCGTAATGCCGTAAATCATTCCGCGGTAAGGATTACCTCCATCCTGAAGCATTTCGCCCATTACACCGTAAGGCAGACCAGATACCTCTACCATCCAGTAATCGGGATCCTTTTCGTATTTGAAATACTCGCCGAACCATATCCTGTCGAGGTAAGGGAAGTGTTCAAGGTATAAGAATGCTGAATTGATAAAACCATCATTAAAGTTGAATTGATTTGCAGAGTGCAGATCAATAAACGGATCTGGACGTTTGTCAAGCACCCGGCGTACCCTCTTCATTGTAGTCCGGTCAAAAGCCAGGTCGTCAATGTAAATTCCATCAATGCCGACATTGTCAACCAGCCAGTTCAGGCCTTCGACATAATAGTTATGCCAGCGCGATACACCCGTATTGACAATAGCAGGGCATTCCGGGCCGCTTGAGAACCATGCCGCCATGTATGTTGAGTCGAGGTGTTCCTGCAACCAGGGGTATCCTCCGTTTGTACCATAATTTCTCTTGTTCTTGCTTGGTTTCCTTACTGAAAAGATCTCTCCATCCAGGCTCAGTATGGCATGTACTTCAGGCGCACGTGCCGTCAGCTCTCGGACTGTATAATATATTTTCAAGCGCATATTTTCATCATGCGCTTCATCGACCCGGGCCTTCATTTTCTCAACGGCCAGGAAGGGATAGTTGATGTAGGGATTCATTTCATTCGCATGATGGAGATTAATCGTGTTGGCACCATAGGCCTTGACAGAGTCTACCGGCTTGGATGAATGATAAAAACGGGTTGAAAAATGTTTTTTTGTATCGATGATCTTAAACGGCGTAATCAACATACCAAAATTGTAATGCAATGGCTCATTCTTCTTCAGGGTACGCTTGCCGCTGTAGGCTTTTGCATGAAGGGTATTTCCTATTTTATGCATTGAATACCCACCCCTGCCATTGTTATCCCAAGAGGGGGGCATCTTCAATGGTTTGGACTGATAGAAATTGGTGTTCAGGGGCCGGTCATAGTTTTCTGCCCAGAAACGGATCTGCATGCCGGCATTGACCTCACCAATCCATATGCCATCCTGGTTATTCAGTACATTCCATTTCCAGGAAAGGTCTGATGGCCATCTGCCCCTCACCTGGCCCATACCCATGGTATATCTTGCGATATCCGCATTGAACGGGATCTCCAGGCGGATATCATTGACATCAATATCATTTGTTGAAACTACATCAAAATTGTATTCTACATATCCGTCAAATTCCATTTTTGCATGGCAGGTCAGTTCAATGTCTCCCGAAGTGCCTGTCATCTTCCAGCGGACAACACCGGCTTTTTCTTCAACCATTTCAACTTCACCGGTCATAAAAGTGATATTTCTACCTTCAGCATTTTCAATAACAAAACTCATGGCGGCATTCAATATCTGGCGGGGATTTGTATCAAGACCTGTCAGTTCATAACTGAAGTAACTTTCGATGTTGGCCGGCAACCCCGTTTCGTCAAGGATTACCCTTCTTCCGATGCATTCTATGCTATTTCCGTTGCGTACCAATGGAGTAAATGGTTTTACCAACTCATCGTTCATGGCATGCATTGAATTCAGCCAGCGCAGGCGGGAATGTTTCCAGGGTTCACTGTCCCCCCTGTCTTCGAGAACATCTCCGGATATATCAATGCTTAATTCGATTTCCTGGCTTTCCATTCCCTCGGGGGTCACCGTAATCGTACCGGTATATTTCCCTGATTTTACATCTCCGGGTATATCGATACCGAACCACAGTGTGTGCATTCTTCCCTTTTCAACCGTCACCGTTTTGGTCATATACTTTCCATTCCAGTTAGTCCCCTCCTTATTGAAGCAGGTTAAGGCCGTGGCAGGGATAATATGCTTTCCGGACATTAAATCACTGTATGTGATCTCAATATCATCGATCCTGGAATCAACCGCCATGAGCCCGGCCTGAAAAGCATAGTACTCGTTCCGGTCCGCCTTTCCTGAGAACTTGTTCAGGTTGTCTTTTCCTATCCAGTGCTGTGGAATATCAGATGACATCCGGATCGGATACTTCCTGTCCTCGGTAAAAAGTAAAAATGACTTTTCGCGGTTGTTTTCCAGGATGGAACCGGTTTCAGCCCCGGTAGCAATAATGTCCATCGGGTAGCGGGAGTGGAACTCGCTGATCGCCTCGAACCCGACTAGTTCAGCTTTTGCCAGTGAGGACAGGCCCATCTCTTCGTTGATGCCGTATTTCTCCAACCAGGCGGCATCTGCCAGGGATTCGGGCCGGTCGTAGGTTACTTTGGGGTATGGCCCTCCAGTCGAAGTAAATGGCATATAGTACAGGTAATAATCACCTGGAACAGTTTTGGGCTGAAAGACCAGGTCGCCGTATTCTCTATTGACATTTACCCTGAAGACATTTGTTATCTGCTCACCACTTGTGGCATCATAGACCAGAATCCGAATATTTTCCGGTTCAAAATCTCTTCGTCTCCAGGGAAGATGTGCCAGGACCACCTCTTTCTGGCCAGCCACCTTCACTACTGAACGCTGGGTACCCAAGGAATTATAACCCACCCTTCCGCGCGGAATGGGAAATTCCCATTCTCCCGTTCCATATTCTATTTTATCCTGTTGTGTACAGGCTGTAAAATTCATTAAGAGTCCCGACAGCAGAACCAGCAAACCTGAAAATGTGATTAATTGCGCATTGTATCTGATTATAGATCGTTGATTATTCATTTCATTCTTATCTTCCCAGGAGTGTGAATATTTCGCTTACCAACTCAAAAGTAGCATCATACCTTACCGGATTCCACGGTATACCTTTATCCCTACTATCCATATTCCCGGTCAGCTTCTGGGCCTGGGCAGTATCACCTGAATATACGGCCATTGCCCATTTTGCAATTTTATTCCCTTCATTGGCCCTGAGCCATCCATCCATGATCTGATCTGCCCTCTCCAGCTGTCCTGTTTCCCTCAGAGCCAGTGCTCCTAGAAGGGTGGATGAATTGTAGCGACTTTGTGGATTATCAGCGGCATACAGGGTATAGTCAACAACTTTCTGTTTAAGTGTATTCACTTTATCTTCATTACCCATTTGTTTGTAACACAAAGACTGCAGGAAGTCTTCAATGCGTTCATCCGGTTCATACGGCCTGCCAACTCCCAGGTTTTCAGGCCACCTGCGCGCCTCATCCAACTGGGCAATAGCTTTTGAATATTTACCTTTCTGGAAATGTTGAAGGGCAAGCATTGTATGGGCATTTCGGTAAGTAATGTGACCGAAGAGGGCCCCTTCGCTGGGAAGGATTATAATGTTATTCAGTTCCTTAAGGCACTTGGCGTACTGATCATTGAAATACAGGGACCTGGCATAATCATGACCTGCTTTATAGTTGACCGGAAATCTCTTATGGGACAGGGTGGCAATTTCCAGAGACTTTGTGTATTCTGCCGTCGTATTGTATAATTCCATCAGTTTATGATACGTTCTCCACTGTTCCTTGTCCAGGCTTAGCGCCCTTAAATAATCCACCTCAACTTTCTCTGGGGCATATGATTGATTAAAATCACCCCTGGAGAGATAAAAGGCAGAATAACCTGGTTCATTTCCGCAGGCTGAGAAAAGCTCTTCAGCCTTATTCAGATTTTCTTTGTGCCATTGTATGAGAGCCAAGTAATATTTTGTCTTCCAACTGTTGTTTTGTTTCATGGCCCATTTCAGCACTTCGGCAGTCTCATTCCTGAAGGGGAATACAAATGCAGGGGAAAGGGCCACCGCTTCTTTGAGGATAACCGGGCTCCCGGCAAGCCAGGCCAACCAGTATTTTACTATGGGATGATCCCCAAACATACTCAGGATCCGGACAGCCTCATTTGTATCACCCAAATGGTAATATTTAATAGCCAATTCTAGTCCCACTTCATGCGGCATCTCAAAATGCAATATATCTGACATGGACCCGCTTTCATATCCGGCAAAAGCATCCAGCGGATCAATGTCCAGTATTTCGGATATGATTTTATTTTTCCCTTCCTCATTCCCTCTTGATTTCTCGATCAATGCAAGGACCATGTGTGCCTGGGTGTTATACCGGTTATAATCCAGCGATTGCCTGGCATATTTTTCAGCCCTGCCCATTTCACCTTCCAGGTAATAGATCCGGGCCATCTGCAGATTGGCAGCCGAACGGTATTTCATTGAACGTAGCGCTAAGCCAAAGCCTTCCAGTGCATCATACTTTTTCCCAATCCGGTTGCAGATTATGCCATATATAAAATTTGCATCCGCGTCGTAGGTGTTAATTGATAAGGCCTTCAGAGCTGCTTCTTCTGCGCCCGTGTAATCCATTTTTTTAAACAGAATATTGGCCTTCCCAACCAACGCTTTAATATGATACGCCTGCTGATTCAAAACTTCCTCATACTTTTTCAGAGCTTCTGTATAATATCTTTGTTTCTCCAGTTCAGTGGCTTCAGTATACAGACCTTCCACCGAGTTCCAGTCAAAAGTCTCATCAAGCATCCTGGGGCGTGACATTATTTTATCCTCCCGTTCAGAACTGCTGTAATGAAATACTCCTGCAACATCTATGCTGTAAGCATTGCTACCCCTCGGGCTGAACTTCTCCTCAAATAATTCCATGGGCTTTAGACTGACCTCCTTATTAAGCAATTCCTTTCCCCCGGCTTCGATTACAATCTTGCCTTCAATGCTTTGCAGGGCACAGAACTTCATGATAGCAGCATTCTCCTCTTGTATTATATTCAAAGTACCATACGGATCTGCCTTCACAATTCCACTGGTTCCTTTAACAGGGAACCAAATTTCTGTGAACCGGTTTTCCGAGTTGCCTTCAAAAAACAGATGTTTATATGGTGAATAGGTACTTCTTGCCCCTGCCTGATTGAACAGGAAACCCGTCTGCAGCTCGGTATACTGAGGATTGGTACTAGTATCTGTCAGAAGATCATGCCAGATAACACCATTGCGGGCAAGTGACCAAAGAAATACTTTCATTCCTGGCCTTTCCTCCCTGGGAGCCCAATGCCCCATACCAAAATTCCTGTTATGGTAAAAGGTGCAAAAATACTCTTCAAAAGAACCCAGCACGTGATATGATTTTGCACCGTCAAAATTGTTATTCCTGTATAAAGAGACATTTCTTCCCTTACCGTCAACAGGCCAGCTGTCAGCTATTCCACCATGACCTATTTTAGTATCCCCCGGGAACACATATTCCAGGTCGTGAGCAGCATCTGTTGCAGCCGTCATCCAGTTGTAAAGCGAGGTCCTTTCCCCCGTCGGATTATACCAGTAACCATTGGTTTCAAAATAGGCCTTATCGGCCCCAAGGCGCACCTCAACCCTCCATTCTGTTCTTGACGAGAGGTCCGGAGCACCGACAAAACAGCTTACGCTGCCATCTCTATTTTCCACCATTTTATAGTTTACCGGTGATGCAGTGGAAGGGGCATGTCCTATGGAACCGAAATTCAATTCAATACCCCCCGATGTCCAGGCTCCCCGCATGGAAATATCCCTGAATTTCACCTCCTCATTGAAATAAATAAAATCTTCGCCGGTGGACTTTTCGATGGCCCCCCAGATCCTTCCACCAATTTCAGGTGCCACATATATTTTAATATAGTCGTTTTCCAGCACAACAAAGTCCCAATCTTTCTGAAGGGGTTCATTTGTCAAACTATCAAACCGGAAATATGGATAGAATTTCGTCATTCTGGCCACGGGATCAGGATCACCGTAAGGGTAGGTCTTGAAACTGATCTTTTCTTCTCTGATACTCGCTTTTTGAGCATTGGCCATTACCGTGCAAAAAATAAAAAGTAGAATAAATAATAGTCTCATTGTGCTCATCTTTCTATAGTTTTAATGTCATTATCCCTGATTTCTCAATTTCCTTATCATAGTTTTCACTTGAATACTCGAAATCAAATGTTTAGGAGGAATCATCTACCTCAATTGTAAATTCGAAAGGGTATATGTTGTCCTGTTCTATGATCCATTTTTCATCTTTCTTGTATCTTATTGTTGCTCCAATGACATCCTTTTCCAGGGCATCGGAATATATATAGGCTGTAGTTAAACCTTTGCCCATTGTGATTAACATTCCATGCAAATTTCCGAAACTACATTTTTTTTCCAGGTAGATTTCCTCTCCGAGAACCGGAGCATCTGTTGCATATACCTTCTTCTGAAAAGTGGTTTTTGCAGTAGCCCCTTTCAGCACATAGGAGGTGACCGAATATAGTTCGGTCATAGTTTTGTTCGACATGCTCATCGTTGTTTGACTTTCATGTTCTTGGTCTGGCTCTTCTGGATTTTCCTCCCACGCCGATCTCTATATCCGTTCGCTACCAAGCAGGCACAAACCGGATGGCGTCGACCACAACGAGACCGTCTTCGGTACCCTGAGTCTGCACGGTGACGGTGGATTGTCCGTCGACCTCGAAACGGAACGTGCCAACAGGATCAAAATTACCGCCGCGTTCAGGATCAAATCCATCGCCGCGTTTTCTTCGCGTTTGATCAACGAGCACCGTGTCCACGCCGTCGGCATGACGGCTGAGTACCGGGACACGCTTGGAGTTTTCCGGGTGTTGCGGGTAGGCGATCATGACTTTATAATCACCGCTGCGCCGAATAATCGGCTTGAAGATAACGGATTTCTTGCCCTTGCCTGTTCCCTTGTCATGAAGGTATCCCTGATAAACGAAAAACCAGTGCTTGCTGAGTTCCTCCCAGTTGCCGATACGTTCGGCGTGGGTATCGTCCATGAGAATCGGTATGTCACGACGGGGTTTGGGCATGTTTATGGGATATTCCTCAGGATGATTTTGCCAACGATAGATGATATGTCCCACCATGGATAACTTTTGAGTCGAAGTGGTACGATACCATCCATAGCCTTTACCGTCCCAATGGAGCACCTGACCGTGCTCAAGAAGACGCTTTTGAAGGCGCTTGACGTCGATATCCTGAACGGCCTTGCCTTCATCGATCGCCTGAGCGGCAGCGACACCGGCGCTTTCGCCAATAATCATGTACTGTGACTCCAGCCGGGTCGCAGCATGAGCCAAGTGGCTGGCCGAAAAACAGACGGGAACGAGTAAATTGGTGCATTCCTTACGCTTGGGAGTTATGAAACTATATGGTAATTCCCACGGTCCCGGAGAGACGAGCATGGTCATCGCGCCCTCTGCGGCGAGGGTCCCGTCATCCATAACCAGCATACGGGCAGGATGCAAGTCGATGGCGTAGAAGCCGAGGCCGATGGAACCAGGAATCTTGGTTTGCAGTTGGATATCTTTCTGAGTAAGAACGTATTCACCGATGAGGCGACGGGCGACCCGGACGTAGAGTTGCGACGGCCAGCCGTTGGTGTCCGGGGCTTTCTCGACATCCATATTCACTTTCTTACCGGTGAGCTCAGTGAGCCGGCGACAATGTTCGATGTGCTCACGCCAGATAGCGGATCGCTCTGCCCAGTCGCCATCGGGATAGCCTGCCTGGATTCCAGGAATCGTCCCCGTGAAGGGTTCGCGACGCGCATCGTTTCCATGCGGCCAAGTGACGGGATACCCCGCAGCCTTGATGCGCTGGTAAAGTTCTTTTACCGGACCATAAAAGGGGGCCGTGGTATCAGGAGGCGACATGGGGCGACCTCCGGATTTAGCCCAGAAAAACTTGAAGTTGTAACCCTGCACCGCATCGCTGCCATCGCCGATCTTGCCGAGTGGTTTTGGGTCTATAAACGGGAGCAGCCCACTACTCGGGTCATTCTCAATGTTGTAAGGGGACACGCCCGGGAAGCGGTGAACACCGAGGACGCCAGCCAGCGACTCACCGTACTGAGCAGAGGATTCGCGTCCAACAGCATACGAGACTTTAGCCATCGCCATCACGTCGCCTTCGTAACTGGCATCAATAAAGACGCGTCCCTTGGCAACGACGGTTTTGTCAGACGACGCTCTTGCAGCGGGTATGCCGTACTCATCAACCTTGGCATGTTCCAACATAATCAAGGCGATACGATCGCCGTCCTTGGCGACAGAACGGACGCGGTGCTCGGTGAGGATACGAATCTTGTCCATATAGGGGCTCAGCATTGCATCAATAAGGGCCCGGCTTTCTTGGACAGGGTGGTGCTGCGTATTGCCTTTTTGTTTGAATTTGAATATGAATTCGCGATCATACCAACTTCCAGTCATGCCACCCAGGGTTTCACGAAACGGCGTATCATGGGATACGGTGAACCCTGAGCCCGCTAAACCACCTAGATTCGACAGCGGTTCAACAAGCAACACGCTCCGCCCTTCTCGGGCAGCAGCCGCTGCCGCGAAGATCCCGCTAGGGGTGGCGCCGTAAACCACAACATCGGCTTCGAGTTCCATCGGAAGCATCCTGGTCTCTTCCGCATTTGCAGAAATGACTGTTGCAATGAGCAGGCATGTTACGCATGCCAAGAGTGCAAGACCTCCTTTTATATTCATCATCAGTTCTTCTCTCACAAAATCGAACATGTATTTAACTGCATTTTTATATGAAAACTTTATCATCTTAGTAATCTCCTATTAAATTTTTACTTAAATATCCAAATTGATTTTTTTTTATCTGATTTTTATCCGGCTTATGAACAAAGTCTATTCAATTGTGGCCAATTTGGTTTAACTCCACCTTTAAATATTCTGTATCCTTTGTCCTTCGGGCATAAAATGCCTTTTGATTTTTCTTTTTTGAGCTAAAAGAACATACCTCGCCCATACACACTTGGTGTGATCCTCATATTTTCCTCCTTTAATTGTTTTTTATGCCGCTTCGATGAACCTGATAACATATCCATGCATTCAAGGATTTTATTAAACAGGTATGAAAACATTAATTTATGGTCTTTCATTTTAGTCAGTTATTTCGCAATTGATCTAAACCAAATTACAGATCCACCATTAGCGGCAATATCTAATGTAAGCTTGGTATTTTTGGTGCAAATCATCTCTTCTTTTTTGAAAGGAACGGCAGTATTGAATTTTGATAAATTTGCTCTAGGATTTAGTCCTTCCAAATTTATCGGTTCAGCCAGTACATCATCTAAAAATATTTCAGATTCATATTCACCACTTCCCAAGAAATCACAATTTATTTTCACTTGTTTGGCATCGCCGCTGCTCAGTACACCAAGGTACCAATCATCACCCTTTTTTCGCGCAATTACTGCCAATTCTCCTATCTCGCTATCGGGTAGAACAATGGTTTCATCCCAAACCGAAGGAACTTGTTTTAAAAAATTAATTGCAGGTTGTATTTTTTCTGAACTCAACAAAAACTCCGGGTCTTCGGCAATACATTGAAATGGAGAATAAAAGCAAATGAG
>SDBT01017150.1_pt1 | contig 11450 bp, 19 predicted proteins | sample 2277101 | NCBI WGS metagenome assembly SDBT01 (sample SAMN10404973, study PRJNA504765) | marine sediment metagenome | isolation source: marine sediment core GS10_PC15, 103 cmbsf | place: Arctic Ocean: Southern Knipovich Ridge | collected 2010
TATCAAAATGAAATATTTGATTGGTCTACAAGAGAAACGTTAGAAATATTTTGGTACTATTGTCAAGATGGTAGCAAAGCTGTTTTTAAACTATTGAAAGAAAACCGAAAGTTGAGAGACAAAAAAATCGAACGGTTGAAGAAAGAAAACAACGATTTGATACTAGCTAATAAAGGCCGGAAAGCATTAACAGGAGCACAATTTAGTTGTATGGAGAAATTGGAGAAGGAAAAGGAATGGTTAATAACTCAGCTTTGTAAAGATTGGGATCAAGACGCTGGAACAGAAAAAGAAGATTTGAGAGGATTTGTTATTAAAGAAATGCAACAAGCACTAAAAAGGGGGGGGATGAATGGCTGCTTGGAGAGAAGAATTTGATAAAAAAAGCATAGAGTTCAAGAGAGAAATGGTACGAAAAGTATTATTAAAATGCACCCCGGAACAGCAAACACTGTTTAACCGTATGTATAAAAGCATTGATGATATTGAAGAAGAAAAAATGCGGTGGGCTTACCATCAATGTAAAGCTACAGTAGAAAAAAACAACAAGCACTAAAGGAGAAATGATATGAATAGATTTAAAGAAATAAAAAAGAAAATAAAACTTTTTGGTACATCACCAGTTGCAAAACGGAGTATTAAATATTTTGATTATAAAGATTCGGATTGGCTCATATCAGAAGTAGAGCGGAAGAATAAAGCGTTAGAGTTTTATGCACAGGGATTAACTGAAGAGGATGAAGGGATAGAATGTGGAAAATACGGTTCGATAGCCAGAGAAGCACTAAAGGAGGGAGGGTAAATGTATAGAAATGGATGGAAAAATAATAATCTATATTTAGTCTTGCTTTGGGTAATTGATAAAATAATAATATTAATTTTGTTTCTAGTATTTAAGAAATAAGCAAGAGCGAATGGAAACACGCACTAAAGGAGACGGGATGAGAGCAAAAGTATATAATGGATGGTTCAAATGTGCGCGTTGTCCCATGGAGGCTGATTCGGGGTATGAAATAGGACCCGGGGTGATAGTATGTGAGAGGTGTTACAGGAAGCTGAGGAAAAAATAAATGTATGAACAATACTATTACGCAGTGCTTTATCAAATAAGTCTTATACTGGGATATCTACCCCGAGCATGGTACTGGTGGATCTACAAAGTAAACGCGATGCCTGAGCTGTTCATACTGATAATATTTATAGGGCTGTTTATGTTAGTAGTATTACGTACTATACGCAACATAACAGTCAAGACGCATGAAGGGGACGAGATACATAATTTAATCAGGGCGATGAGGGGGGAGAAATGATAATACGATATGTGAAGGAGAAAGGCAAACCCATTGGTTGTGTTATAGGATTAGCAGCGAATCAGGTGGGTTGGAGTCTGTGCTGCAAGAAAGATATTTTCAATAAGCAAATGGCGCGGACAATAGCCAAGGGGCGTGCTGAAAATGGGTTTGCCAGGAATGTACCACAGAAGATAATAAAAACTTATGATGAAGTGTATGATATCCTCAATTCTCCACTCTTGAGTTGAATATGAGGTGGTAAAGAGATGACAAAAATATGCAGGGAGTGTGAGAAAGAAAAAGATATTGATGAATTTGGTCTGAATAAAGCTACGAAAGACAAACATTCAATCTATTGCAAAAAATGTTTATATATAATTTCTAAAAGATATCAATATTCGAGCTTGAGACATCCCGGAAAGGTATTTAGTACAAAGATAGCAGTATCGGATATAGTATTCGCGAGAAATATGGAGTTATTGGTGCAAGCGTATAAACAAACGAAACATAATAGTAAAGTTTTACATAACTTCCGGGTTGCACTCAGGGCGTATTAAGCATAAAAATAAATGTGTCAAAAAGGTACAAAAAGATTGATGATCATTGAAAAAAGTAGTATAATTTAAAGTACACAATACGACTCCCCGTTCTGCTTTGAAGGTAACGGATGGGTAGACCAAAGCGTCTACCTTGTAATATAAAAGAGGGGGTTCCGGTAATTTGCCGGGGCTTTATGTATTAAGACAGACATAAGTAAAACCGCTTAACCTTAAGGAGGTGCGGATTCGCTTTAACAAGTGAATTCGTGTCTCCTTTTTTTATGGTGTGATAATGGAATTGTTAAAGGAAAGAGAGATTGAAACTTTGTACAGACCGACAGAGAAAGAAATTGAAACCTGGTATCAAGGGTTAAAAGGATATAAATATGGCTTGGAGGATCCCGAAACATTGGAAATATTCAAAGTACAGATAAAAGGCGGTGCAGTCTTAAAGAGAGATTATGGAATATACTATCTGACTAACATACACGATCCTATAGGTAACGCTTACGGACATTGTTATTTTTGGGATAAGAGAGTAAAAGGCAGAGACCAGGACATAAAAGAGGTAATTGAAAAAGGGATGGAGATGTTATCACTTCATAGGATCACTGCATTAATACCCGTAGCCAATGGGATAACTTCCAAGTGGCTTGAAAGAGTAGGATTTGAGATAGAAGGATACATGAAAGCCTACATGATATACAGAAAACAATTGTTTGACATGTACATATTTGCTTACTATTCGGAACAGTTTAAAAACCACCTAAAAAAGACCGATGTAACTATTCCTATAGAGGGTTAAAGAGTCTAAGAATGTATAGAGGGATAAGAGAGCCTTTAAATGAAACCTGTAATTATTGTAAGTGTTTAATGAGTTTAAAGGATAAATCATTGGAGAAAGAAAGAAAAGGACGTTTCCACAATATGTATTTAAGTAAACTTAAACTGCACTATCTGAAACATAAGGAAGTGAGATGTTTAATTATTTGCTCTTAACGATTGCTTTTCTTATAGGACTTGCGACAGGATTCGTTACCGGAATACGTGTTGTAATAAAGATCAAGGTAAAAGAAGAGCCGGCAGCCCGGGCGGATAAGAGGGTAAAACCATTAGATTACGATGTAATCCCGATGGAAGGTTACAAGGATGAGTGAAGAACTACAGGCACAGGAGCAGATGACTATCAGGATGGTTAGATACTTGAAGCGCTTGTCGATGGAGATAGAATCAATACAGGTTCAACTCAAGACAGGAGAGTTGAAAATAGCCAAGGTGGGAAAGGGTAAAAGGGAAACCGAGATGGGACACGGGGGGGCCGGCGATAATACAAGTCATGCTTCCTTAATGTACGATAAAAATTCAGAACGGCATTTAGTCCCGACGAACAAACAGCTGACAGGCAGGCCTCTAAAAAATCCTCCTGGTTTCGAGGTTATTGATCTTGAAAATCTGAAGATGCGAATTTTCGGTGCGGAGTTTCCGGGTGATGCGGTGGTGTTGGCTTATGGGAAGAAACCGACGCTTGAGAACAGGTTTACGTTATTGATACACGTGGCGGCATTGGAGAAGAACGTCACGCCGAGCGATTTGATGGATTTGCATGGGATGTCGGGTGCGTTTTTGATGGATAGTCTGAAGAAGATGATCGGTGTGGATGACAAGAAAGTTTCAGCGTCTTTTCTGGCACTGGCATTCAGGCTGAAATTCCCGGATCCGGTGAAGGTCAAAGCGATACAGCATAACGTTTACAATTTCGGGTCGAAACGAGAGGCTGTCAAAGCCGTCAAAAAACAGATGGGAGAAATGATTGAACCTGGACGAAAAGAGCAAAGAGGAGCTAGAGCAGTTATGGTGGGAGAACGAGAGGGCCCGGGTTCAGACTGATCTTTTCTATCTTTGCACAGAATATCTTGGGTATAAAGATTTAAACAAAAATCTGCACGGCCCTATTTGCGATCAGCTTATGAAGTGGGAGGATGTATTAATTGAACTCCCGCGGGGTCATTTAAAAAGTTCTTTGATAACTATAGGTAAAACGATCCAGTTTATTCTGAACGATCAGAACGTCGAACTCAAGATTGTCAATGCGAATTACAACAAGGCCACTGAATTTAATGCCGAGATCAAACTGCATTTACAGGATGAACGTTTGATAGGGTTGTTCCCGGAGATTCTGTATGAGAACCCTGCCGGTGAGTCCGATTCGTGGCGTGAAAACAAATTCAACGTTAAGCGTACACGGATCGTATCCAGTGCGACTGTGGAAGTCCTTGGTATAATGACGGGCAACATCGGGAAACACTGCGGCATAATTATTTTTGACGACATCCATGATGATAAGAATACAAAGACCGCCGAACTTCTCAAGGTGATTAAGCAGCGGTACAGGCTTTACCTGTCGGTACTCGAACCCGGCGGGTTGCGTATTAATGTTGGGACGCGCTGGAAGAAAGAGGATCAATATGGTGATCTATTAAAAAGCGGGATCAAGAATATAGTCCGTGAAGATATCGAGGACGGCAAGGTTGTCTTCCCGGAGAAGTTTACTGAAGAAATCCTGAAGAATATCAAGAATGAGATTGGGAGCCATTTTTACTATTTGCAGTACAAGAACAAAGTCCTGTCTGACGAGGATATCCAGTTCAAGGAAGAATGGTTCCGCTGGTTTAACGGTACAGGGAAATGGGTCAAGATATATATACTCTGTGACCCTGCCATAGCGTTGGACGACAGGGCGTGTGAGACGGTGATCCAGGTCGTCGGGCAGCGGGAGGATGGAAGTCTTGGCGTTATCAAGAGTCACGGGTTTAAAGGACGGGTACAGGAGATTGTCGATAACCTGTTTCTGGAATATTTAAAATATAGCAATAATTACGAAGTCTATCTCGGTGTAGAGAAGGTCAGTTATCAGCACGCGTTACATCAGTGGATAGAAAAAGACCAGGTTACTTACGGAGTATATTTTGAAGTCATAGAACTGGAACCGCGGGGTCGGAACAAAGATTACCGGATCAAACGGTTGAGCCCTCTTTTCGAACGGGGCCAGATTTCTTTGAACGAAGAAGGTTGTGAAGATCTATATGAGCAACTATCAGAATACGGAGGTACAACGAAAGTAGACCATGCCGACTGCCTGGGATACTTGCTCGATATGCTAATAGAAGATTCAGCGTATGACGTTGTGAGGATCGGGTCTGTATCCGATGATCCGTATTCGATGGAAAATATTATAGAAGAAGAGATGGCGCCGAGCTATCTCGACTACTAGGAGGGAAAGATGAGCTGGACATGCACAAAAGGACAGAACGGCGCGATAATCACTTATGACGCGGCGTATCTGAACACAAAACGATGGCTGGATGCCGTCGGCGAAACTGTTGTGAAGTTTAAACTGGAACCGGGGCAGGCGGGGGGTGTAGACAACGCTACGTTCGTACCCAATGCTCTTACATCAACTGTTACGGGTACCAGCCCGGTGACGGTCTCCGAATTGATTGGGGAGTCTTTATTGCTTACGACCGGCGGTACTGAGTACAACGGTATCAACTTGCAGTCGAGGAACGTCGCTTTCAAATGTGAGACAGGCAAACCGATGTATTTCGGTATCAAATGTATTGCCGAAAATGCGACTTTGTCTGACCTGCTTTTCGGGATGTGCGTTTTGAAAACCGACTTGCTCAAGGTCTCAGCAGCGCACGGTATCCTGGCTGCCAACGTGGAAGGGATTTTCTTCTTCAAGGCTACCGCAGCCACCGTCTTGACGTTCAAAACCTATAAAGACGGGTCTGAAACGAACACTGCCGATTACGGTACTGCGCACGGTGTCATAGCGGCTGTATACGAGTTCTACTGGGACGGATCGAAGCTGTACGGCTATATCGACAACAGCCTGGTAGGGGTGTTTTCAGCGAACCTGCCTGATACCGAGCTGACACCCAGTATAAACATCCGGGCCGGCAGCGCTGCCGCACGTACACTGATAGTGCACTGGATGAGAGCGTTTGAAATCAGATAAACCGGGAGGGTAAAATGAGTTTTACTATGGAAAAGAGTTTTGAGGGCGCGCAGGTGCTCTATGACGTGTCGAAAAAGGTACGGTGGATAGACGCTTTCGGTGAGACTGTTGTGAAACATATCCTGAATCCAGGCCAGGCAGTACCCGTAGACGATACTACGGGCGACCCTACCGGGTATGTTATGACACCCATAGAAACAGGGACTAGCGATTCTGTAGTCGTTAATTCGGAAACGCTTGCAGAGGCTTTGCTGTTTACGACAGACAATCTGGAATATGACGGTATCAACCTACAGGCTAAGAACGTTGCTTTTAAATGCGAAGCCGATAAACCGATGTATTTCGGTATCAAGTGTATCGCGAGCGAAGCGACCAATCTCGATCTGCTTGTGGGGATGTTCATCAAAAAGACCGATCCGCTCAACGAATCGGGATCGCATGCTGTAAACTCCAGCGCGGAAGGGATTTTCTTCTACAAGGTAGACGGCGGGACTGTATTGGCGTTCCAGGTTTACAAAGACGGGGTTTTAACAAACACCGCCAATTATGCTACGGCTATGGGTACTATTGCGGCTGTATATGAATTCTATTGGGACGGTACAGACCTTAAAGCCTATATCGACAACATCCACGTCGCAACGTTTACAACGGGTATGCCTGATACTGAGCTAGTGCCGACCGTCAATGTCCGGGCCGGTGATGGTAACGCACGGACACTGAGCGTATACTGGATGAGAACGATCGAGATCAGGGTTTAAGAGGGTGAAATGGATATTAAGGATCTAGAAGATTCCTTGACAGAAGTCCTGCATTTAAACGGTGAATACCTGGGGGCTGAGGTAGGCAGGTCTGTCAACCCCCAGAGGGATATCAAGACGTTGTGTCACATTATGCTGGATTTGTGCGGGTATATCAAGCAACAGGATCGAAAGATCAAAGTCTTGAAACGTAAGGTCAAAAAATGTTATACGAATACTGCTGTCCAGGATGCGGAAGACGAGTTGAACGAAACGTCGCAATAGCAGACCGGCACAACCAGACGTGTGAATGCGGAACACCTTTAAAGAAAATGATACACCGGGTATCTGTACATATTTTTGAAACGTATTGGGACGATATGATGGACGGCAACCCTGTATATATAGAATCCGAGAAACAGAAAAAGCAGGAACTCGAAAAGAGAGGGTTGCAGCCTCGTTATTAAACGGGAGTAAAAATGTTTAATATGTTTAATAAGGATACAATTGTTATACCGGGCATACAGCCTGGAACAGAAGAGATTAAGAAACAGTGCCAGGAATATTTTATTGAATCCCGTGCTGCGCTCAAAGACCGCCATGAGAAATGGAAGAATCATTACAGTTATTGGTGTAACGCAAAGTTAAGTGAAAAACGACCTTATTTTAAGTCTACGGCACGGGTAAACTATTGCTGGATTGTTACCCAGGTTAAAATCCCTATCGTGATGGCAGCAAACCCGACAATAAACTTTGTACCGTTCATCAAAGAACCTGAATCTGAAGAGAAGGCAAGGAAATTATCGAAAATCGTTGGGCAATATTTATATAATAAGTTAAACCTGAGACGGAAAATGATTGATTCTCTTCTCGATTCAGAAATATATGATGCCGGGTTCTGGAAAATCGGGTTTGATCCGACCCAGAAAGCGGGGAATGCAAAAGGTGAAATATTCGTTACTGCAATCGATCCGTTCAAACTATTCCCTGACCCCCTGGCAACTAGTCTTGATAATGCCCGGTACGTAGGGCATGTAGAGATTTATACCGTAAGTACGTTACGGAGACAGTATCCTGCATTTAAAGATTATATCAATGCAGACCCGTCTATATCTGAAATTATCTATGAAGGCCGGAAATGGGAGGATAGAAAACCGCGGGTGGTAGTTTTGTCTGAAGATACGAAGATCGCTATAGAGCGGGCTTACAAAACAGAATGGTGGATTGCCCCGAAAGAGTGTCAGGACAAGAATGAAGATGGGACACCGAAATATCCCTATGGCCGTCTTGTCACCATGATTAACGATAATATTGTTGTAGACGATAAACCGTATCCTTATAAACATGGCGGGCCGCCTTATGTGCAGTTTGTAAGCAACGCTGTACCAAACCAGTTCTGGGGAATGGGCGATATCGAGCAGATTCTACCGTTGCAGGATACTCTTAACCATAGGGTACAGCAGTTGGAAGATATCGCAAACAAAACCGCTAATCTCGGTTGGACGATACACCCTAAAGCGGGCAAGAAGGCTATAGATAATATGAAAAAACTCGGTATGAAACCGGGGCTTATAAAGGTAATGCCCCCTGATATGATCCATCCCGATGAAGCGGTACAAGTCCCTCAATACCTGGCCGAAGAAGTCAAATGGCTCACCACTATGATCGAAAGAGTGTCCCCCGCATCCGATGTGTTACAGGGGCGCGGTGATGTCCGGCAGCGTACGGCACGGGGGATCGAACGGTTATCCGAAGCTGGGTCTGCCCGTATCGGATTGACAATAAAACTTTTTGAGGACTCTTTTAAAGAAGCAGCGTACCAGATAGGGTCGCTTGTCAGGCAATATTATGCTGATGACCGGGAGATCAATATTGCCGGCGGCGCAGAAGGTCTGCCGGAAAGTTTTACGATCAAACCGGACGACTTGAAAGAAGATATGGAGGTCAGTATCGACTCTGCGGTGGCGCTGCCTAAAGATAAACAGAGCAGGGCAGAGCTTGTGTTCACAATGTTAAAAAACCATATTTTTGAAATCGCAATGTCGGACGATCCCAAGATGAAGATGGTGGGGAAGATCGTACTCGATGCGGTAGAATTCCCCAACAGGGAAGCGATATTGAATTTTACGCCGGAACAGCTGACAAAGACGTTCCCGAAAATGGGTTTGAACCCTGAATCACAGGCACAGATGCCGGAATTCGCGGGTATGCCTCAGTCAAATTCAGTTTTAGAAGAACTGGCGGCAGCAGCGGGGTTGTCACCCGAAGAAATGACACAGATGATTCAATCAGGAATCGGGCAAATAGGAGCGGCCAAAATAGAAAGACCAACGTCGTAAGACGTGTCAATATATGGACCAACCAACGGTGTCCAAGAGGAGTTGAAAAATGAGTGACTTAGGAGATGCGGGAGATCCAGGAAGTGTCCAACCAACTGGTGACATTTTTGAAATCGACGGCAAGCAAGTACCCTATTCCGAGCTGACACCACAGCAGGTAAGGGCTTTTTACGACACCCATAGGAATATGGGCAATTTTCAACAGGCTAACACCCAGAGGACTCAAGAACTGGCGGCCGAACGCAAGGAGATGGAAGATTTGAAAAAAAGCTATGAGAACGAAATGCAGGATTATCATACTATCCAGCAGTATCTCAACACGCATCCTGAACTTGCGGCTACAGTGAACACCTATGTTCAGTCGCACCCGGAGGGCGCATCTCAAGTATCTCAGATGGCCCAGGACCCGCGGCTTACAGAGAGACTGGACAAAATAGAAAAGATGATTACAGACAGTACAGGCCGGCTGGATGAAGGCGAACGAGTACAATCACGGTCTGATGCGATGGTGCATCTTAAAGACACCTATAAAGACAAGTTCAAAGAGGAAGATTTTAACGATTTCTTTATGAACAAAACGGGTGATCTCGACCAGTTGAAAGATTTGTATAACCTCGTCTACCTCGCACACATTGGGTCTCAAAACCTTGCGGAACAGCAAAAACAGGGGGCTGGCATCGAGCAGGGTGATACGGGCGGGAAAGTTGAACCGGTAACGGTTGTCGAATCAGGTCCCGACGCATTGGATGATGTAGTTGAACAGTTTGCAAAGGAACAGGGGGTGAAAGACTACTAAAAATATAGGAGAAAACAATGCCTTTACCTTTTACAACAATAGAAGCTTTATGTCGTGACAAAATTCTACCTGTTCTTGTGGACAATATTTTCAAAAGCAACATAATCCACTACAGGTTTTACAGAAAAGCGCAGAAATGGCGGGGTGGAGAATACCTGGAAATACCGATTGAGTACGCAGCAAACTCTAACGCCGAAGCATACTCCGGGGCAACCAATCTTACGGTCGATGAGGTCGAGATCGCAACCAAAGCGAGGCTCCCGGTAAGACAGTACAACGTTGCAATCGCTATTACCGGAAAAGACCTCGAAGTGAACAAGGGCGACGCTCAGATTATCGACCTTGTGAAAACGCGGATGAAGAATGCTAAAAAGTCTATCGAAGACCTCCATGGGACTGACTTTTTCGCTACCCAGACGGGAACGAAACTCGATGGTGTCGGTGGGATTTATTCGGCTGTCGTGGGGACGGCTTATGCCGGCATCAATCCGACTGATTTTGCCGGTTGGATATGTAACGGCGGGAACCAGCCTAAAGCTGCCGGAGGCGAGCTTACTCTTGCTGAACTCAACACGGAATGGAACCTTTGCAAGGTAGATACCGATAAACCGACCCTTCTGGTGATGGCTGACGCTGTCTGGTCGAGTTTTGAAGAACACCTTGTCGCGAAGAACATTCGATACGAGGACAAGAAACTTGCCAACGTCGGGTTCGAGAACATTACCTTTCATGGCTCACCGGCTGTAACCGATTCGCATGTCGGTGCCCAGACGATGTATCTCTTCAACGAGAAATATCTGAGGATGTATGTCATGCCCGGTATGAACTTTAAGTTCATCCCATTCCAGTACCCGACCAACCAGGACTTGAGGATAGCGCACATCCGCTGGTACGGAAATCTGATCTGCACCAACGTCGCAAGACAGGGGAAGATAACCGGTATTACCAGCGTAGCGTCAACATAAAATAACAGGGCGGTCAGTAGGAACTAGTAGACCGCCCTGATTTTTCTGGGCAAGTGAGAATTTCTCTATTTGGATATTGTGATGACATTTCTACAAATTCAGGATGCAGTATATCAGTTGATGCGGGACCCTGATAAAATAAAGTATAACTTGGTGTTTATCAAACAGTGGATCAATGAGGGTGAAAAACTGTTTTGTACGGCGACGGAAAACTATTACGAGATAGACATCTCGACCAGTACGACTGTAGATGTAACTGAATACGATCTACCGGCCGACTACGGAAGCGATATTGCGATCTATTATGATGACAATAGACTGACTGAAATCGACCCGGACGAGGCGCAGGAAGCATCTGAGACCATGTCGCCCCGGTATTATTATATCAAGAACGACAAGGTTATACTGGTAGGGAGCGTGGCAGAAGGGAAAGAATTAAAATTCATCTACTACGGGGTTGGCGGTGTTATGACTGAAAACGCTGATACTCCGAAAATTGCGCAGCAGTATCACATGGCGTTAGTTTATTTTGCATGCGGTCAATGCTGCATCGAAGGCGACGATGTACGGCAGGCCAAGTTCGATAACCTTTTCGCACGGCTTGTTGATATTGCAATCGGAAAGGTCGCAGACGAACGGTACGGGAACAGGTGGCCCGTGATAGGGGAATCGGCTACGGATTCACCGTTTCGTACTGATACAGATTTATACGAGGATAGATAATGCTCCGTAACGCTCAACTTGTAACGAGTTATGATTTTTCA
>SDBT01017151.1_pt1 | contig 11449 bp, 11 predicted proteins | sample 2277101 | NCBI WGS metagenome assembly SDBT01 (sample SAMN10404973, study PRJNA504765) | marine sediment metagenome | isolation source: marine sediment core GS10_PC15, 103 cmbsf | place: Arctic Ocean: Southern Knipovich Ridge | collected 2010
ATTTTTTCATCAAGATTTTTTCTCCCTCATTTCTATTTTTCGTTATTGGGAGCCATAAAAAATGCTAATTTTTCAAAGTAAATTAATAATTTTTTATTTATATGTCTATGAAATATTTTCACATCCAATAATTCTGAATATCTGATAATATTAAACTATGCCAACAATATTAATGATCTTGGGCTGAAGATTATTCTTCTATGATAATGAAAAGGATCAGTATGAAAAAAATACGAGATATTATAAGATTAAAAGAGACTACAGATATGGGTGAGAGGAAGATTGCCGGAGCACTTAATGTTGCTCGAACTGTAGTGGCACGGTATTTAAATGATTTCTACAAAAGCGGCTTTTGCTATTCTTGGGAGCAGCCGATTGACATATGTGGAAGCATGCATGAGTCAGCAGTCAGAGGACTGGATACGTTCGAATGAACGGGCTCTATGGTACTTTAAGGGGGTTGTGCAGGTGATCATTCCTGACAATTTGAGTAGTATCCTATATCATCCCTTTGCAGGCAAGAACGCTGAATGAAAGATCTCGGAATCCTCGAACTTTTCAAGAGAGCATTTGACGATGCCGGTGTCCCCTTGTACTCGTGCATAGAGGGCCCCCTGCTACATTTTTTCGGATCGTTGCTAAGATGGGTTGTTTTAGAATAAAGCGTAAATTTAATGATTCATATTTCATATTTCATGAAATTATTTATTGACAATAGTATCCCATTGCCTTATAATGTGTGCCTGAAGGAATTAGTAAGTGGCTAAAATCAAACAGGAAAATTTAAACACTAAAGCGTACTCAGCCTTGAAACAGATGATCACAAACTGCCGTTTTAAACCCGGTGCACGGATCAATGTAGAGCAGATTGCCAAAGAACTTGGGGTCAGCAGGACGCCGATATGGGAGGCGATTCGCAGGCTCGAGCATGAAGGCCTGGTCTTCAATTCCCCGAACAAAGGGGTGTTCATGTATGCGCTTAGCCCGGAAGAGGCCATTGATCTCATAGCTGTTCGCGAAGCTCTGGAAAGTATGGCTGCCAGGCTTGCTGCTGAACGGATCGATGACAAGACGCTGGCGAAGCTGGACAAAGCTCTAGAGAAACAAAAGAGGATTGTGGAGAACGAAGACATGTTAGCTTATTCTCAGGCAGACACTAATTTCCACGTATTGATCTATGAGGCGACAGGTAACGTGTTCCTCTGTGAGATGCTTGAAAATATTCATTCCAAGCTAAGACCTATTGCTATGCATGTGGGGGGTTTTATCCAGAGTTTCTACGATGATCATATCGCGATTGTAAAGGCCCTGAAAGCACACAATCCTAGAAAATCGGAAGAGCACTTCCGGCAGCATACCCAGAACATCATGGACATCATCCGGAGCGGTGAACTGACGTTTATAAGGCCCGGAGGTCGTGAACGCGCCGATCACAACTCAGGGTCCAATGTTACGTGAGGTGCAGACAACAGAACAACAAACATAGGAGGGATGTTCCTGGACGCTTTAATAATACGAGGAGGCATATAGACGGCACTTGAAATCTTAGTAAGTTTGGGAAGAGCCGTCATATAAAACGACAATGATTTTTGAGATGCTTTCTATACTCACCATCAAGAGTGAGGAAAATATAAACACATTTAATAAATGAGGAGGAATTAAAATGAAACATCGAATGATCGTAACACTGGTACTTGTTTTTGTGTTAGTCTTTTCTTTTGCACAGATGACATTAGGATCGAGAAAAGAAAAGGCGGATTCTCCTGAAGAGGTAACCGTCCCTACGGGAGATGAAATTGTAACCGAAGGTTTACCTTATTCTGTTCCCCAATATCCAATTGATCAGGAGAGGGAAGCTATCTTAGCTGCCAGAAAAATTGCGCAGGATATGCCGGCCAAAGTTACTCTTAAGATTCTCATATCTCCTGACAACGTTGCGGATTTTGAACCATTCTACCCGGAATGGGAAAGGGAAACTGGAATAAAACTGGAGACTTATAGTGTACCATGGCCGGATTGGTTTAAAGAGCTCATAAATATTTCTATTGCGAAAAGTGACAAATACGATGTTCTTATGGTATGCCCCAAATGGGTACCAGACCTTGCTGAGGCGAATGTGTTTGAAGATTTTACTCCCTATATCGACAAATATAAGCCCCAAATCATTGATCCGAATTCACCTCATAGGATTTTAGAGGGATTAGAATCCTATATGAAATATCAAGGTAAATACTATTTCTTTTTATCAGATACTGACGTTGCGACTGTTTTTTTACGAAAGGATTGGCTGGAAGATGCGGATAATAAAAGGAAATTTGAAAGTAAATACGGTTATCCTTTAGAGAAACCGGAGACTTATGATGAGCTGAAGGATCAGATGGAGTTTTTCCATAATCCCAAGGAAGACCGTTACGGAATGGTTCAGAGCTGGGACTTAATGGAAACCGTATGGGATTTCTATCCCAGATTCCTATCACAAAAGATAGCATTCTTTGACGACCAACTGTATCCCAATATCAATTCACCCCAGGCGGTCAAGGCTCTAGAAGAGATGCAAGAGAACTTAAAATATGCTTTTCCTGGAACACTTGAATTAGATTTTGGGAGATGTGTAGAAACGTTTGCGAGTGGAAAAGTCTATACTACCTTGACAATGACAGCGGCTCAGGGAGCATTTGAAAATCCAGATATATCTAAAGTGGTGGGCAACGTAACATATGCTCCACAACCTGGGCGGATTATTGATGGGGAGTTAGTACGTCCTCAACCACAGGACTGGGGCTGGGGCTATGCGGTTTCACGTTACTCTAAACAGAAAGAATTGGCCTATCTTTACTCCCAATGGATGAGTGGTGCGGCAATGAACGCGAGGGTTGCACTTACTGTAGGTGGGTGGTACGATGTGGCTAAAGAGAGTAACTATGATGAAAAACAATTCCCTGAGATTCGAAAGAAAAACGGCGGTATATATATGGATGAATGGATGGAAGTTCAAAAATGGCAAGTCGGGCATGCTTTTCCGGCAATAGCCATGAGAGGGGGAGAAGAATATAGTGGAGTTTTATCCGAAGCTCTTTCAGCAGTGTTGAATGGAGCGAAAGAACCCCAGGAAGCTTTAGACGAAGTTGCGAGGAAGTGGGAAGAAATAACGGATAGATACGGCAGAGATGGTCAAATAGAATCTTGGAATAGCCTAAAGGCTATGTATGCCGCTCCTGTGCAAGAATGGCTTGGGTTCTAGTAATTTCGAAATGAGCAGCTGATTGGTTAATAGTTTTATATCGGTCAACATCGTGGACTCCCCGATGAAGGGGGTCTACGGTGCAAATAAATACAGTATCCACGATGTAGTATGCAGTGTGAATCTCAATGGTATTTGCAAATTAAAACTAGATCTCTTTTTTGGTGTATCACATTAATAATTCCTAAAATCTGATTACTTATTAAGAGGGCGCCTTTTCCATGCCTACATTGCTACTTACAAATATCTATAAAAGATACGGAGATGTTCAAGCTTTAGATGGTATTAATCTTGAGATTCAAGACGGTGAGTTCTGTGTTATTATTGGACCGTCCGGAAGTGGAAAAACAACCTTGCTCAATATAATCGCTGGTTTCATCAAGCCTGATGAAGGAGACGTTATAGTAGAAGGACAGAACTTTGACCAATTATCGCCGAGAGATAGAAATATTGGGATGGTTTTTCAAGATATTGGACTTTTTTCCCATATGACTGTGAGGAAAAATATTTCCTTTGGATTAGAAATCAAGAAAAAGAATAAACAAGAGATAGACGAACGCGTTAATGAAGTAGCTGAAAGATTAAAGATTGGGAAGCTTCTTGATAAGAAGCCGGGCCTGATTAGCGGGGGAGAAGCCCAGAGGGTAGCGATTGGCAGAACGCTTATTTCAGATCCTTCGCTTTTCCTGTTTGATGAGCCCTTGGGTAATTTAGATGCTGATTTAAGGATGGAAATGTTAACTGAGATTAAGCAATTACATCTGAATTTAAAGAGAACATTTATTTATGTAACTCATGATCAGGAGCAAGCTCTCTCGGTAGCCAGTCGAGTCATAATAATGAAAGACGGTAAAGTGATACAGGAGGGGTATCCCGGAGAGATTTATAACAAACCGGTAAATAAATTTGTAGCGGAGTTCTTTGGTATTCAACCTATGAATTTGATAGATGGGAAACTTGTCTCGCTGGCGGATGGCTCCTTGTTTCGAGGAGCAGGTCTCAAAGTGAAATTCAAAGGATATTTACGTTCAAAAGAAACTGAAGTAACACTTGGAGTTAGACCGGCAGACATAATGGTAGGCGCTCAAACTGAAGAAGATGGATCTGGTACAGTGAGTTTAATAGAACCATTAGGCGATATAAACCAGATATACTTGATTTTAAAGCATGAAAAACAGATAATGACCATTAGCTCACCAAAAGTAAGGCCTGAAATGGGAGAAAAGGTAAGAATAAAATTCAGAGAGAACAGGATCTTTCTCTTCGATAGAGATAAAGGAAGGAGGCTGTATCCTTGAGCGAAGGCACCATGAACACAAAGAAGAGAAGGATTCCAGTAAACGTCTTAATGTTATTACCCACCAACATAATTTTAATCTTTTTAATCATAATACCCACTATTCTCGTTATTTGGTTAAGTGTAGTCAACTTTCAGCCTACTTTTGGAGTAACTTTTTGGGAATCTGAGTTTATATTCCTCGGTAATTATTTGAAAATACTAAAGGATCAGGATTTCGTTAAAGCTGTAATTCGAACAATTTATATTTCTTTAGTCTGTTTGGGGGTGGAGTTCGCATTAGGTTTGTTAATTGCGTCTATTTTAACTGGCAAGATATATGGTAAAAAGTTTCTTTTCCCCTTATTGGTCGTTCCTCTCATGATTCCACCGATAGTGGTGGGAAATAATTTCTGGCTCATCTTCAGTGCTAATGGTCCTATCAATCAAATAATCAGCCTTATCTTAAATACAGAATTTAAAGTCTCCTGGCTCTCACATCCTCAATACGCAAAAATACCCATCATTTTATCGGAAATTTGGCATTGGTACCCACTGACGTTCTTGATTCTCTTTTCAGGTTTGGCAAATATATCTACTTCCGAGATACGGGCAGCTAGAATATTAGGGGCAAAAGAATGGCAAATCTTTTGGCGCATCAAATTTCCTAAATTGAGAGGGATTATAACAATTGCTTTAGTGATTAGGATGATGGAGGCGCTCAAGGTCTTCGACGTAGTTCATCTTCTCACGCAAGGTGGGCCCGGGACTATCACTGAAACTATATCGTTCTATCTATATAAAAATGGATTTAAATATAGTCGGATCTCGTATATTTCTGCTGGGTCTTGGTTAATTTTATTTATTTCCCTGTTGGGCTTCAGTATGGCTTTGAGAAAGGTTTTGGTAAAGGAGAAATAAAAGTGCCTGATACTATAATGAAATATAAGACTAACAAGGTCTTAGCACATATCTTTCTATATTTAGTAACCGCATCTCTTTTATTTCCCCTGTTCTGGATGATTATGACCTCTTTCAAACCATCCACTGAATGGGTGACGTATCCCCCAACTTGGATTCCCAACAAGCCAACCATTAATAATTATCTCTTTATAATTATCGGCCATGTAGGATATAGCGGAACGTATCCTAGTGCTGTCATTTCATATCTCAATACTGTTTTTGTTGCCACAGCAAGCACATTAATCGCAATGGTAATCGGAGTATTGGGTTCTTACAGCTTGTCCCGGTTCAATACGGGGGGTCCGGCAGCGTTAATATCAATAATTATGCCACGGATGTTTCCTCCCATGGCGATGATTATTCCTTTGATGATATTTTTTCAGATGATACACGCTATTGATACATACTGGGGATTGATCGTTGTGTATACAGGTTTTACTCTTCCATACTCTGTATTAATGTTGAAGGGGTTTATGGATAATGTGCCCAAAGAATTTACAGAGGCTGCCATGTTGGATGGTCTTTCAGAGTGGCAGATTCTTTATAAAATATGGTTACCTATAATAAAGAATGGATTAATGACAACTGCTTTATTTGTGCTCATACTGAATTGGACAGAATATACATTTGCCGTGACATTATCGTCCCGCGGCGTTGAAACAATCACACTGACACTTGGTAAATTATTTTCCAACGAAGCGGGAACATTTTATGGGCCTCAGTCAGCACTTGGAATTCTAGCTGCAATTCCTACAATAATTTTCGGGATATTCATTCACAAACATTTAGCATATGGTTTTTCATTTGGAGCGCTCAAAAGGTAAAAGATTAAAATACATGGTGAATTATGGCAAATCTTACTGTTGAAAATCTTACAAAATACTTTGGTTCAGAAAAAATTCTTGACAATATAAATTTACGAATTGATGATGGACAGCTTGTAGTAATTGTTGGCCCATCTGGTTGTGGTAAAACTACTCTTATGAGGTGTGTAACAGGATTAGAAACCTTTTCTGAGGGTTCCATATTCATTGATAATGAATTAATCAACGATATGGCGCCAAAAGATAGGGATGTAGCAATGGTTTTTCAATACTATGCTCTGTATCCGCATATGACTGTATACCGGAATCTGTCTTTAGGATTAGAGCATACAACTGACCTTTCAAAGGACGAAATTCAAAAAAGGGTCGAAGAGATAGCAGACATTCTAAAGATCTCAGGACTACTAGAAAGAAAACCTGGAAAATTATCAGGTGGAGAATCTCAACGTGTTGCGATAGGTAGGGCATTAGTAAGAAAGCCAAAAATATTTTTATTAGACGAACCTTTAAGCGCTATTGATGCAAAACTTAAAAGAGAATTAAGAGCTGAAATTAGAAAAATGCAAAGAAGGTTTGGAGTGACCTCCATTTATGTAACACATGACCAGGAAGAGGCCATGGCTGTAGGAGATAAATTGGTAGTTTTACGTGAAGGGAAAATCCATCAGGTGGGCACTCCAGAAGAAGTGTTCAACAGCCCAAAAGATCAATTTGTAGCGAGTTTTATCGGAAAACCTCCGATGAATTTCTTCGAATTACATATAAAAGAGAGGGATAAAAAATATTTTCTTGATAATGGAGGATTTTCTTATGAAATCTCAAAAAAGTTTTATGAGAGTTATTTGTCCGAGTTTCTTGGGAAATCCATAATCGTTGGGATAAGACCGACCTCGATCAAAATAGCAATGCAAAATATGCCAGTAAAAGCTAAGAAGACGAATACTGCGACTGTTTTACTGATTGAAAATATGGGAGATAATGACTATGTATATTTAACAAAAAATTCAAAGAAGATAATTGTAAAAACGAACTCTGGAGTTGTCTTAAATGTCGGAGAGGAAATAATATTTTCGTTTGAAGAAGAGGACATGCATTTATTTGATAGCGAGAGCAAGGTATTGGTGAAAATATAACAAAAAAACAACAGGAGGGAGTTATGGCAGAATTCAAATCTGACAAAAAGAATTTTTGGCACTATAAGGAGGTTCCAGAAGATCCCAAGGTAAAGGAGTTAATGCCTGAATTCGAAATACAGTACTTCATTACAGAAGACACAGTTCCAAATAATGATAACATGGTGTTTATTCATAGTATTTTCCCAACAGGAGGAGCACAACATCATAGGCACAAACACATGAACGCAAATGAAATTGCTTACGTAGTGAAGGGACGATGTATAGCAGGGGTAAATATTGACGGGAAAGATGTCGAGCAAGTTTGTGGACCAGGAACTGCAATCTGGGCGAGCAGGGGACAGGTTCATTGGCACAGAAATCCTTTTGACGAACCGTGTGAATTCATCGGCGTTTATAGTGGGGTAGCCAGCATAGAGAAAAGCGGGTATGTTGATTTGAGAACCGATGAAGAAAAAGGAAAGTAAAATACATCTTGTTTAAACTGTTAGTCATTGAACTATAATACCCTGAGCAATATAGTGACTTCAGTAAAAAGTGTATAAGCTTACGAAGTTTGTGCTGATTCTCTAATATGTTGCAGATAGTTGCATTACTAATAAACATTAGTATCCTTAAGTGGTTGGAAAAAACGTGTGGAGGAAATCGATGAGTAAATACAGGGAAGCACAATTCATCAAAGATCATGCCTTTCAAGTATTACAATTCTATGAACCTATATGCAAAGACAAGGAAAATGGTGGTTTCTTTTGTACTTATAATGATGACGGTCAGATTTATGACAAGAAGTTAAAGGATTTGGTAAGTGCTTGTCGATTTAACCTCAATTTTTCTTATGGAATATTATTAAACGGTAAAGAGGAATATAAAGATTTGATCAGGCATGGATTTGAATTTATTGAGATGGTTCATCGTGATAATGAGAATGGAGGATATTATCAAAGAGCACGTGGATATAAGGCTGAAAGAAATAACAAAATGACCTATGTACATGCCTTCTATCTATTTGCCCTTAGTACTGCTTTTCTTGCAGGTATACATGAAGTCGAGTCTCGTATTGAGGAAGTGTTTAATTTTTTAGAAGATAAAATGTGGGATTCAAAATACAAATTGTATATTGATGAAACCACCAACGACTTTACTGAAATACATCCATACAGAGGTCAAAATTGCAACATGCATATGGTCGAAGCCGTACTCGGCGCTTATGAGGCGACTAATAATGATAAATACCTGAACAGAGCATATGATATAGCACATAAAATCGCAGGTGAATTTACAAAGAAATCAAACGGACTAGTATGGGAACATTACACCCCTGATTGGGAAATAGATTTTAGTTACAACAAGAATGCCAATAAATATGACCTTGATAATTTATTAAGACCGTATGGTTTTTCTCCCGGTCATCAAATGTGCTGGGCGCGATTTCTGCTGTTAATAGAAAAATACAGGGCAGATGACTGGTTGCTCCCTACTGCCGAAGTTTTATTCGAAAAAACGATTGAATACGCATGGGACAAAGGAAAAGGGGGAATAAACCAGGCGTTTGATATGGACGGATCTATTGTCGATTCTGATAGACGTTTCTGGACACATGCAGAAACAATATCTACTGCGGCTCTACTGGCACTACGAACTGGGAAAAAATCATATTGGGAAATGTACGACAAGGTGTGGGATTATGCAGATAAACATTTTGTTGATAAGAAGTACGGTGGATGGTACAGAATACTATCTGGCGATGGAAAACGTCTTGAAGAAAATATAAAATCCCCACCGCCTAAAACTGATTACCATGTAATGAGCGCATGCTACGAAATCCTACGTGCTAAAAAACATTACGTGTAGGAATATTTATAACCGATACAGTCGCAAAAACCGGGGTGCGTGTAAGAAATACCGGTCATGAACCATTGGTACTTCTGAGTTACTTCGGCCCGGCATAGATGAAATACTTTAACCCGCTCAATGGGAATGAGACGCCATTGGAAGGGCGATACGTACAAACAAAAACAATTTACTTTCATTATTATGGGGGTGAACCATGGATGATCTGGTATCAAAAGCGAAAAAAGTGCACGAGTTATTTGACCTTACCGGGCGGGTTGCCGTAGTTACGGGGGGTGGGAAAGGGCTTGGTGAGGCTATGGCTCTTGCCCTTGCAGGGGCGGGAGCGAACATCGTCATCACCGGGAATACACAGGCCAATAACGAGAGGGTGGCGGATGAGATAAAAAAGATGGGAAAAAAGTCCCTGGCAATAGAAGTTGATGCCAGAGAAGAGAAAAGAGTCATTGATATGGTGAAGAAGGTGGTCAAGGAGTGGGATCGACTCGATATACTGATTAATTCTGCAGGTTATGCCGATGTGCACCCTATTGCGGAATTTCCCCTCGATCAATGGGAGTATATTATGGATGTTAACGTAAAAGGTACGTTCCTCTGTTCACGGGAGGTATCTAAGGTGATGATTAAGCATAAAAAGGGGAAAATCATTAATATCTCCTCTGTGCAGTCGCTAGTAGGTCGTGTTGGAGACCCAGCTTATTCCGCTAGTAAAGTTGCCGTGAATCTGATGACGATGTCAATGGCCAGTGAATGGGGAAAAGACAGTATCAATGTAAATGCAATTCTCCCTACGTGGTGTTGGACCGATCTTACTGAACCAATTTTACGTATTGACTCTTTCTACGAGCAGTTGCAGAAAAGAATCCCAATGGGCCGTGCTGGAAAAAAGGAGGACTTATTCGGTATCGTGGTCTTTCTTGCATCCGATGCCTCCAATTTCATTAATGGTGCTCTCATGCTTGTGGACGGGGGAGCTGTAGCGTGTGACGGATTCCCAGAAGTTCCTGCAGAGTGATGCAACTCTCTCAGCAACGACACGGAGGATTCTGTTTTATAGATTGCAGTCTTGATTGTTGTATGGGATATATTGAAACTAATAAATAGACAGCGTGAAGAATCATTGAAAATTTAAAAAAACAACAGGAGGGAGTTATGGCAGAATTCAAACCTGAAAAAAAGAATTTTTGGCATTACAAAGAGATTCCACAAGATCCGAAGGTGACAGAGTTAATGCCTGAGTTCAAGTTGGAGTATGTCATTACAGAAGACACCGTTCCAAAAAACACGACTACATTATGGAATCACAGTATTTTTATGGCAGGAGCGCAACACCATAAACATAAACACATGAATGCAGATGAAGTCGCTTATGTGGTGAAGGGGCGATGTATAGCCGGTGTCACTATTGATGGAAAAGATGTTGAACAGGTCTGTGGTCCGGGAACAACAATTTGGGCTCACAGGGGGCAGGCCCATTGGCACAAAAATCCATTTGATGAACCGTGTGAATTCGTTGGTGTTTATTGTGGGTGTGCAAGCTTAGAGAAAAGCGGGTATGTCGATTTGAGAACCGATGAAGAAAAGAAAAAATAATTGATATACTATCTCTCCGCACCGTGAAAAAAGTAGTAGACTTCATGTCTACATCCTTTCTTGGAAAGGCATTTGCGTTGTAAACATTTTATTGGAACTGAGCTATAAAAATACATATTTCTTAGAATGAAAATTTAAAAACCGACTAAAACTCTCCAAATGCCTCCTTTAAACCTTCTTATGCCTGTTTACAATAGATTTTTCAGCCAATAATATTCAGAATATAATGCTGCTCAAACCCAAACGATACATCCAGCCAAAATATTTTTTAATGTTTCTCTAATTCATTACTGGAGTTTATTTTATAAACATCGCAGATGGCTTGCAAGTGGCCGCGGCTTGGGTTTTTAGGACCCGCCGCCACCCTCATGTGGATAACCCACATGAGGGCGATGTTTATTATCGCTTGAGCGGAAAAATCGGTAGTAATAAGTCTTTATATATGGAACGGCAATCAAATAAAAAGAATGAATATAAGCAGGCAAACGGGTATAATGGTGGAAATGATTGATTTAATAAAGCTCATCAAAAGCAGAAAACTATCACTCATAACCTTCTTTGTAACCGG
>SDBT01017152.1_pt1 | contig 11449 bp, 12 predicted proteins | sample 2277101 | NCBI WGS metagenome assembly SDBT01 (sample SAMN10404973, study PRJNA504765) | marine sediment metagenome | isolation source: marine sediment core GS10_PC15, 103 cmbsf | place: Arctic Ocean: Southern Knipovich Ridge | collected 2010
CCCACATTGATTTGCTGCCAAATAATGCTGCAAGGCCGCGGCAGATTCTTACTGTTTCCCCGTCAGTATTTGATAAACAGATGGAATATCTTTTCAATGAGGGCTTTCAAACTATTACTTTTGATGCATTGATTGAATATTTTGATTCTGGGCAAGAAATTTCTGAAAAATCTTTAATTATTACCTTTGATGATGGCTGGAAAAGTCAGTTCCAATATGCTTTCCCAGTTTTGAAAAAATATAATTTTAGAGCAACATTTTTCCCAGTAGCCAATTATATTGGAGCCGAACCTCTTTATATGGATTGGGCCCAATTAAAAGAATTAAAGGCAGCTGGAATGGAGATCGGCTCTCATACAATGAATCATCCTAATCTTCTTGGTCTTTTTGGCAATAATCTTCAATACGAGTTGCAAAATAGTAAAGTTATCTTAGAAAACCAACTTCAATGCCCCATTGATGTTTTCGCTTATCCTTATGGTGTATTTAGTCCAAGGGTGGCTAAGGCAGTTCAAGAATCTGGTTATCAGGTAGCCCGTTCAACAATTGACGGTATTGACCAAAACCCTGAAAACCGTTATACTCTTAAATCTATTGAGGTCTACGATAACTTGTTTCATCTTAAGCAAATCTTAAATCAATGAAAAGCCTAAAACAAAATTTAATCCCTTTACTAGTTATTATAAGTTTGCTGGTCATTGTAACCACAATTTATCTGAATCAAGCGAGCATCAGAGAATTCTTAACAGCGAGTATAATGCAACTCAATATAGATTCCCCTTTGGAAGATTTTGCTCAATGTCTAAGAGAAAAAGGTGTTAAATTCTATGGGGCTTCTTGGGATGGCCATACCCAGAATCAAAAAGCAATGTTTGGCAAAACAGTAGAATCCCTGCCTTTTATTGAGTGTATGAAAGAGGAGAAAGAGGAAATGAGCCCTGAATGTCAAGAGGCAGAAATTAAGGCCTTCCCTACTTGGGAGTTTCCAGACGGAAAAAAAATAATAGGAGAAACTTTCTTAAAAAATCTATCTGAGTTATCAGGATGTCGATTAGAAAGATAGTGATAATAATCGGACGTTCATTTTTTTTTATTTGACTTAGACCTTTTAATCAGGTAAAGTAATCTAATGGATTACTTTTTTTTGCTCTTGTTTTTGGCGATTTTAGGGGGAGTGGGAGTGATTATTTTTTTGTTGTTAAGGAAAAAGCCGGAAAAAAACAATCAGTCGCTTTTAATGCTCCAACAGCAGGTGAATAATCTTGGCCAGATTTTAGACAATAAGTTGTCTGAATCTCAGGGCCAGACAAACAAGATTGTTAAGGATATTATTGAAAGATTGGCAAGGTTGGACGAGGCAAATAAGCAGGTTATCAGTGTGACCGAACAACTGCAAGGCCTTGAAAATATTCTGAAAAACCCAAAACAGCGCGGTATTTTAGGGGAATATTATTTGGAAGAACTATTGAAAAATGTTTTCAGCCCGAACCAGTATCAAATGCAGTATCGCTTTAAAGACGGCCAGATAGTTGATGCGGCCATATTTGTCAGGGAGAACAAAATTATTCCGATTGACTCAAAATTCTCTTTGGAAAATTATAATAGAATTATTGAAGAAAAAGACCCGGAGAGACGTCAACGACTAGAAAAAACATTTCGCCAGGATTTGAAGAACCGCATTGAAGAAACAGCCAAGTATATTAGGCCCAACGAAGGAACACTGCCTTTTGCTTTTATGTTTATCCCGGCTGAAGCCGTGTATTATGATTTGCTGGTGAACAAAGTAGGGGCAATTAAGAGCAACACCCGTGATTTAATTGATTATGCAGTGCGGGAAAAGCATGTGCATATTGTTTCCCCGACTTCTTTTTACGCTTATTTGCAGACGATTTTGCAGGGCTTGCGCGCTTTCCAGATTGAAAAGTCAGCTGTTGAGATTCGCCAGAATGTAGAAAAATTAGGCAAACACCTGTTGAGTTATGAGGAATATATGCAGAAATTAGGCAACAATATTAGTACAACAGTCAATACTTATAATAAGTCATACAAAGAATTAAATAAAATAGATAAAGATGTGATAAAAATAACCGGGGGTGAGAAACAAATTGAGCCATTGGAGATAGAGACCCCTAGTCAACTAGAGTAATATGCAAGCAGTAATTAAAACCGGGGGCAAACAATATCTTGTTTCTCCGGGCGATAAAATCAAAATCGAGAAAATAGAGGAAGAAGTTGGCAAAGAGATTATCTTTGACCAGGTTTTGTTGCTGGAGAAGAATGAAAAAGTAGAAATTGGCGTGCCTTTGGTTAAAGACGCTCAAGTAAAGGCCAAGATTTTAGACCAGGGTAAAGGCGAAAAAGTAATTGTTTTTAAGTACAAATCCAAAAAGCGCTATAAAAAGAAAACTGGCCATCGCCAGTCGTATACAGAAGTGGAAATAACTAAAATAGGATAGATTCTAACGTCTACTCTCCAGAGCAGACGAGAGTGTTTCTTCGTCAGCGTACTCAAGTTCGCCGCCCACAGGCAGTCCTCGTCCTAATTGGACGATTTTTTTATTGATGGGCGCTAATTTTCTTTTTAAATAGAGTGCAGCGGTTTGGCCTTCAACAGTAGAATTGGTTGCGATGATAATTTCTTTTATCTCTGGAGTTTTTGCGCGCTGACCAAGTTCAACAAGCCGCAGTTTTTGCAATGTTTCCGGTTTAAGATTAGACACTGCGCCACCTAAAACAAAATACAGGCCCTTGTACTTGTTTATTTTCTCAAGCGCCTCCAGGTCAGTTTCTTTTTCTATAATACAGAGTTTAGATTTATCCCTTGTTGGATCAGCGCAGATTTTGCAGAGTTTGTTGTCGCCTTCAAACGGGATAAAACACATTTTGCAGCGGCTCGTTTTGTTCTTTAGGTCGGCGAGGACATGGATTAATTCTTTAACTTTGTCTTTGGGTTGATTGATTAAATAAAAAACAAAACGAGCCGCTGTTCGCGGACCCACTGTTGGAAACTCGGAAAACAGGTCAATAAGTTTTTGAATAGTAGGGGAGTGCATATAAAGATTTACCCGGCCTGGCTTATTCGTTCTCTGTTTGTTTTTTTTCTAAACTTCTGAAGGTAGCCATTTTTTCGTCAAAAAAGAGTTCCACCTTGCCAATAGGTCCATTTCTGTGCTTGGCAATCAAAATATCAGCAATACCTTTCCGCGGCGTATCCGGATTGTAGCGGTCTTCACGATGTATAAATAAAACTACGTCCGCATCCTGCTCAAGCGCGCCGCTTTGTCTCAAGTCAGCCAACCTTGGAATTTGAGGCATTCTTTGCTCAACTGCTCGCGATAATTGGGATAACGCTAAAATAGGCACATTAAGTTCTTTGGCAAGTCCTTTGAGGGCGCGGGAAATTTCAGTTATCTGTTGAACCTCGCTGGCGCGTGGATTTATTGGTTCCATCAGCTGTAAATAATCAATGATAAGTAATCCCAAACCTTGGTCTGCCTGCAAACGTCTGGCCATGGCTCTCATTTGCAGGATATTAGTGGTGGCTGCGTCGTCAATAAAAATGGGCGCGTCCGAGAGCGTGTCAAGGGCTTGCCGAATTCTGCTAAAATCATTGTTTTCTCCTTCGGAGGAAAGCCGACCAGTGCGTAGTTTCCAGAGGTCAACACTGGCCTGCGTGGCAATTAAACGGTCAACGATTTGGTCATTTGACATTTCTAAACTGAACATGCCAACCGGCATTTTTTCATTGGTTGCCACATGCCTGGCTATATTGAGGGCAATAGACGACTTGCCTAAACTGGGTCTTGAAGCCAAGATTATCAGGTCTGATTTTTGAAAACCAGAGAGTATATGATCAATGTCAGGAAAACCAGTGCTAATGCCTCGCAACTGACCTCCTTGTTTGGAAAGTTTGTCCAAACGTTCAAAAGCGTCTTCCAAAGCGTCTTTAACCGGCACAAAATTCTGACTTAAACTTTTTTGAGCAATACTAAAGATTCTTTTTTCCGCTTCATCCAGCAATTTATCCACATCATCGGCTTCTTGATAGCCCATACTGCCTATTTCTTGCGAAACAGAAATAAGGTCGCGCAGGATTCTCTTACGCTGGACAATCTTGGCATAATTTAAGATATTGCTGGCTGTGGGCACAGAGTTAACTAATTCTGTTAAATAAACATTGCCGCCAATTTTTTTTAATTCCTTTTTTTCTTTAAGCCGTGTGGAGAGCGAAAGCAGGTCAATTGGTTCTTTTTTGTTAAACAGATCAAGCGCTGCCTGGCAAATCTGTTGGTGCGCTCTTTTGTAAAAATCCCGCGCCTGCAAAAAGTCAGCTATTTTGGTTACAGCATCTTGATCCAGCATTAAACAGCCCAAAAGACATTGTTCTGCCTCCACACTCTGCGGCGGCAGTTTGCCTGGAAGTTCATTTGAAGGATTGCCGTTCATTATTTGTATCTTAATCTATCTGAAAACTTTTGACAAGGCGAGCAAACAAAAAACTCCCGAAGAAAGGGAGTCCGAACTCGGCAGGGCCCTACTTTTTCAAAAGTTTGTAATACAATTTCTCGTATTCGTCCACCATTTTTTCTTTGGAAAACAGATTTTTTACGTGCTCGCGGCAGGCCGCACGCTCTATCTGGTCAATTTTTTTCAGAGCGGCAATGGCGCCAGCAACATTTTTAACAATAAACCCGGTCTCCCCATCTTTAATAACTTCAGGCACTGAGCCCCGATGGAAAGCAATTACTGGGGTTCCTGATGCCATGCTTTCTGTCATCACCAAACCGAATGGTTCCTCCCATTGAAGAGGGAACAGGAATGCTTTTGCTTGTCCATAGTATTTCCCTAGTTCTTCTCTTTTTTTCTCGCCAAGAAATTTAATATTGTTCTTGTTTAATTCTTTTTCAATGTATTTTTTAAAAAAGACATAATCACTTTTTTGGGCTTTAGGCGGAATTTTACCTATCAATACTAATTTTATTTTCGCTGATTTCGCAATTTTTATGACTTCTAAAATTCCTTTTCTTGGAGAAAGTTCTCCCACCCATATAAAATGGTTTTTTGGCTTGGGGTTAAAGGGGAAAGAGTCAAGGTCAATGCCGTTATAAATATTGGCAACATAGTTCAGATTCGGCGCAGGCTTCCTTTGAGCATAGGAGATGGAGACTAATTTTGCCTTCAATTTTTTATAAACCCAGATTCTATCTTTACTGCTCATGGGAACATGCAGGGTATGAACAATCGGTGTCTTTACCTGGCCATATAAGGCAAGCGACCAGGGTCCTAAGTGGTCGTGAAGGATATCTAATTTCAATTCTTTGCTTTTTTTAGCCACTATTGCCATTTCATAAGCGTAATAAGGCGCGCTTTCCGTTACGTTCATTTTCCACAGGCTTTTTTTGAGGATGGGGCAGAGTTTGGATTTAACTTTTGAATCTTCTGCAGCGAAAAGAACAACCTGATGACCTCTGTTTGTTAGTTCCTGGCAAAGCCAATAAATTATTTTTTCCGTGCCTCCATATTTTTCTGGAGGTACAGGCAGATTAATAGGAGAGATTTGTCCGATTTTTAGTTTTTTCATAAGTTTTCTTTTATTAAATTTTTTAAAACATTAAAAGCTTTTTCTTCTCCTGCTTGAGAGATTGACCTTTGGGCTTTTCTCATTTTTCTTATAGATTCTTTATTAAAAAGAAGCCTTTCAATTGCTAATGAGATTTCTTTTACAGGAGTTGACATTGAATACATTTTACATACCCCGATTTTCTCAAAGGGCTTTACTTCCCAAAAATGTAATCTCGGAATAGAATATTTTTTTAAAAGATGAACATTGCAGATTACAGGAACATTAGCCGAGATTGCCTGGGAAAGGGTAACCATTCCTTGATGTTGAAAGACGAGGTTTGAGCTGGCTAAGGTCAAAAAATACTCATTCGAAGAAAGGCTTTTCTTTGTAGTAAGCCATTTTTTATTTAACCTTTCTTCGTCTAAATTATCAGTCGGGCCGACACACACAACTTTTATTTTTTTTCCTTTCTTGATTAATTTTTCAACGCTGTCAATTAAATTATTAAAAGCGAAAATCCTGTGGCTGGCGCCAAAACCGCTGAAGTAAGAAAAAATTAATTTTTCACCTTTCTCTATTTTATACCGTTTTCTTCTTTTTGATATTACGCTTGATTTTGGCTTTTTGTAAAATGGAATAAATCCTATTGGTATAATTTTTTTTAATAACAAATCAGATATTTTAAATCCGCCGCCATTTTTTTTCAGGCCCAAGTTGAAGACCTTTTTTGGAAAAACTACCAAGTGTTTATCAACCCAGGTAGTAAAGGGGAATTTAGGATATTGTTCTTTGTTGAACAGCCAATTAGAGTCAACAGATATAGAAACCATTGATTTTTCTTGGAAAGGAGGATGCTTTGAGAATGTTTTGTGTCGGTTCCATATTTTTGAGTTGAATAGTAGAAGCGCTTCTGGCTTTTCTTTTTTAATAATTTTTTTTAATTCTTCGGGAGTGCCCAGTAAAAACAATTTAAAACTTTTATCTTGCTTAAAAAAAGGCAAATTTATTTTTTTGTTCACACTGAATAAAACTCTCCCCCCTTTTTTGGAGATGTATTTTGCCAAAGATATGGCTTGGCCGGTTTCTCCTGGTCCCATTGAAACGAACAAATATTTACTTCTTTTTTGTGGAACTGTCATTTTATACATAAGACCATCAGAGCATCAAAACTTTTAATGGCGGCTTGTATTGTGATTATGTTTGTTTTCCTTGCTTTAAGTTTGTGTTTTGGCGAGATATTTAGTCCCATAATTATTTCACTTAATGCCTCGGTTATGATGACTACCCTAAAAAGTTCTTGAAAGATTTTGATTTTATCTTTTGGCATTTTGGAGATAAAATTAAGAATTAATTTTTTACGCCAAATATGATAACGAAATGTCTGAATCCATAAATGAGCAATATCATAGGCAAAATTGGTTAAATGGAAATGTTCCCAGTCAGTGATATAGGTTTTCTTTTTATGAACAAAGAAATTTGCTAAGGTGTAATCTCCATGAGCCGTCACAAGCTTTGTTTTTTTAAAGTATTCTCTTTTTTTCTCAAAGAAATTGTAGGCCTTCTTGAAATCAATAGGGTAGCGGTCTTTAAGTATTTTTTCTCCCTTTTTCAGTCTCCCTAAATAGAAATCAAACCCTCTTTTTTCCAGTTCAACTCCCGATAAGATCTTTTGAAGAGAGGTGAGATTGTCAACAATATTTACTATGACTTCTTTGTTTTTGCCGCTTTTGTGTATTTCATAAAAACTGCCTAACAAGTGGCCTGGTAAGTATTGATGAATAAACCAATAGGGCTGATTTTTGATATTAGCGCTGATGTACAAAGGAATATTGAAGTTTTTGTTTTTTTTGGCAAACTGGCTTAAAAATTTGGTAGCTTCAACTTCTTTTTTCAAACGAAAAGCGTCCTCTTTTCTTTTACTAATAAGTATTTTTATAAAAACTAGTTTGCCATCTTCTGTTTTGCAGGGAGTAGAATAAAACCTTTTCTCTTTTTTTATAAAATCTGAAAGAGGTAATTCGGGTTTTAGTTTTAAGTTTTTTACAATTTCAAGTATTTTTGACATACAATTTCTCGTATTCATTTACCATTTTCTCAACGGAAAAATTTTCTTCAACATGAGTTCGACAGTCCTTTCGTTTGATTTGGTCAATTTTTTTCATTGCCTGTACCATTTCAGAGGTATTTTTAACAATAAAACCGGTTTTGCCATGTTCAATAAGTTCTGGCACAGCGCCACGATTAAAAGCAATAACCGGAGTTCCGCAAGCCATTGCTTCTATCATTACCAAGCCAAAGGGTTCCTCCCATTTTATGGGACAGAGTAGGGCTTTGGCTCTACTGTAAAATTTCAGAAGCGTTAAGAATGGGACTTCACCCAAATGAACAATGTTTTTGTTCAAATGCGGCTTTATTTTGGATTGAAAATATTCCGGATCGCTCACCTTGCCAGCCAGCATTAATTTTGCCTTGGCTTTTTTAACAGCGATAATAGCGCCTAATGGGTTTTTGGATTGCCTTAACTTCCCAGCGAAAATAAAATTGTCCTTTGGTTTTTTAGCAAAAGGGAATTTTTCCAAATCAATGCCATTGTAAATTGTTTTGACATATCGTAGGTCGGGAAATATTTTTCTTTGGTTGTTTGAAATAGAGATTAAACGAGCATTGAATTTTTTATAGACATCTGCCAGTTCCTGGTAAAGCGGCAAATGAAGGATATGGAATACAGGAATGTTTAATGTTTTTTCCAGATGCGCGAATATGCCTCCATTGACAGTGTGATTTAATATCAAGCCAATTTGTTTTTTTCTTTTCAGAACTTCCGCCTGCATATTGCTGAGCATAGTTAGTTCAACTCTTAACTTGCGCGAGACCTCTGCTTGGGCTGGAACTTTGTATTCAGCCATAGGCACAGAAGAAACAGGCACTAATTTTGCCGGAGTTTTGGCATTTTTCGGCGCAAAAAGCAAAACTTTATGACCTCTTTTAATTAGTCCTTTGGTTAGGTGTGAAACAATCCATTCAATACCTCCTTGTTTTTTCGGCGGAATACTAATTCCGACCGGACCTAAGATTGCGATATGTTTTTTCATAGTTTTCAACCATTTTTTCTAAAGAAAAGTTTTTTTCAATATGTTTGCGGCAGTCCATAGGGTTTATTTTATCAATGTTTTTGAGCGCTTTTTTCAGACCAGCCAGGCCTTGGCTTGGTTTAACTACAAACCCGGTTTTGCCATTGATAACAAGTTCTGAAACTGAGCCGCGGTCAAAACCAATAACTGGAGTGCCGCACGACATGCTTTCAGCCATAACCAAGCCAAACGGTTCCTGCCAATTGATTGTCATTAGAAATACTTTAGCTTTTGCCATTAGACGGGCTACGTGTTTTTTAGTAAGAGGCAGTTCAGGAGAAACAGGCCCAACCCATTTTATTTTCTTTGATAAGTATGGCCTAACATCTTTGTTAAAGAATTCAATATCTTCTACATTACCAGACAGCAAAAGTTTTGAATTAGTTGCTCTGGCTAATTTGATTGCCCATTTTATTCCTTTTGGGTCCATAAAATTACCTTTATTGTCTTTTGCTCGGCTCAACCGTCCCAACCACAAAAGATGGTCATCTTTTTGCGCCTGGAATCTATAAAGTTCAGTATCAATACCATTATAAATTACTTTGCGCACTTTTGTTTTCTTGGCTAATTGGTTGGCTGATTTGGAAATACAGATAAGATTGAGTTTTTTGAAAAGCGAAAAAACTTCATCGCTTTCTTCGGTCATCACTCCGTGCAGAGTAGTTAAAACTGGTGTTTTTATTTTCTCCGCCGCAAACAAGTTAAAAAATTCAGGTCTGGCGTGGTTATGAATAATGTCAAATCTATTTCCAATTCTTTCCAGTATTTTTGCTTGTTTGGTTAGGAAGGCGACTCTGGCCACAAAAGGATTTTCAAAAGATCCCATTTCAATAATTGATTTAGGAATTACTGGAATAATTTTTGCCCTTGTTACTTGACTGTTGCCAGTGCCCAAAATTGAGACTTGATGTCCTTTTTTAATTAAACCAGAAACCAACTCAAAAACCATCCTGGGCCGAGCAGCTGAAATCTTTGAATTGATTTTCCTTTTCAACGGCGCTAAAATGAGTATTTTCATATATTTCCCAAAAGTCAAGTAAACTCAACTATTATTATCTGCGGTGGTTGCGGTTGTTGGGCCGGGCGTGTTTTTTGTACAGACGGTGGAATTTGAGTGCGATTTTTTTCCAATTGAATTTTTCTTCAACTGTTTTGCGGGCTGCGTCCCCCATTTTCTCCCGCAATTTATCATCTTTGAGCAGTTTATTGCAGGCCTCAGCAATTTTTTGCGAATTGCGTGGCCTGACAAAAAGCCCATTAACATTATGTTTAACCAAAAGAGGAATGCCGCCTTTTCTAGTGGCAATAACTGGAGTTTTAGCAGCCATTGCCTCAACTATGGTCAGTCCTAATGGTTCGTCCCAGACAGATGGAGCCACAAAAACATCAGCCCGATAGTAAAAGTTAATCAATTTTTGGCCGCTTAAGTAGCCCAGCAAGTGCACATTTTCCAATTGCTTTTTGTCAATAAGATTCAAAAGATGTTGTTTTTCCGGCCCTTCTCCAGCCACAAATACTTCGCCTTGAATATCCTTGGCTGCTTTAACTAAATAACTTACCCCTTTGTCAGAGATAAGCCGGCCAGTAAAGAGAACCACTTTTTTACCTTCAATTTTGTATTTTTTGTCTAATCGTGAAGTGTCTAATTGTTTGGGAAAAGATTTCATGTCAACCCCTCCAGGGATAATGGATAAGTTTTTACTATAGTTCCTGCCAAATGTTTTTAAAAACTTGCTTCTTGAATCGCCGCTGACCACGGTAATGGCGCGCGCGTGCCTGACTGCATCTTCAGACAAAGAGAAATACCTTTTATCATCAAGGATGCTGTAAAGGCAGCTGCCGTGTGAAGTGATAATATATCTAATGTTTTTTATGGCCTTGATATATCTGGCTACCCAGCTGATTAAAGAAAGATGCTGGACATGGATAAGGTCTGGCTCAAAATTGGCTACTGCTTCCAGGGTTGTATCTAAATATGATTTATAAACAGCAGTAATCTCTCTTGATGAGAGTTCTGAGTATTTTTTAGCTCCTTTGAGTTCGGGATGTCCCACAAACACTGGAATTTTGGGTGGCTCCACGCGATATTGCTTTATTTTATCTTCCAAAAAGCGACGGCTCTCAGGAGCAACAATACCTATTTTGTGGTTTAGTTTAACCAGTTCTTCAACTAAGTTTCGCAAATAAATAGCGCTGCCAGTGCCCCACAAAGGAAAATCGTATAAAAAAAGGATTTTCATATTATTACATACATTGTATCGCGAACCGCACCTGGGTGTCAATCTTGATTATTTTGTTTTTTAGTGTTAGAGTATTTTTGGAGGTGATTTCCGTGGTTATTATTTTAGCTTCTGATAGAAATTTGCGGATGTTGGTGTATGAGGCAGTCAATATGGGGTGTGAAGCTTCCCTTTTTGAATCTTTTTCCTCACTTCTCGATGATTTCCACGCATATATCGAGGTCTGCGATTTAGTGATTGCGTATCCAAAATTCGGTTTTGCTCCGCCGGATAGGACTACTTTTTTGGAGGGTCTTGAAAGATTCAGGAAAGAATCAGGAGCGCCAGTTGTGTTTATTATAGACCTCTACACAAACACGCATTTTTGGAAGCATGTGGATGCAATCAAGGATACAACCTTGATTGCATCTGTGGACGAATTGCCAGAAACTGTGAAGAATATTCTGAAAAGGAAGGAGGAAGCCATAGTTCATTAACGAGGGACACGGAAACCGAGTTTCCAAATTGTTCCAAGG
>SDBT01017153.1_pt1 | contig 11449 bp, 23 predicted proteins | sample 2277101 | NCBI WGS metagenome assembly SDBT01 (sample SAMN10404973, study PRJNA504765) | marine sediment metagenome | isolation source: marine sediment core GS10_PC15, 103 cmbsf | place: Arctic Ocean: Southern Knipovich Ridge | collected 2010
CGCGCGGGAGGTAGGTCCGACTGCCCCGGGTCCCCGGCAATAACTAGCTTACAATTCTCCCCAAGGCGAGTAAGTATCATCTTTAACTGTTCAATCGTAGCGTTCTGAGCCTCGTCAAGAATCACAAAACAATTATTAAAAGTTCTTCCTCGCATATAAGCCAAAGGGGCTATCTCAATCCTCTTAGTTTCAACCTTTTTGTTGGTCGCTTCTACTCCAATTAAATCATGCAAGGAGTCGTAGATAGGTCTCATATAAGGATCTAACTTATCAGATAAATCTCCTGGTAAAAATCCCAGTTTCTCCCCAGCTTCAATAGCAGGGCGAGTAACAATAATTCTCTTTTTCTTCTTACTAAAATGCTGTAGTAATGCTGAGTACACAGCTAGGTAAGTTTTTCCACTGCCTGCTGGGCCTAAACCTACAGTGACTGTACTTTTTTGTATCGAATCCAAATAATCTTTTTGATGTAAATTTCTAGGAACTACTGTTAATAAACTCTTAAAGGTCTTCTCTTGTATATTATTATTTTCAACACGTGTTTTATTGCTACGTTTCTTAGGTTGTCTTGACATCTAAGATTTCTGCCTCCTCAGATTAGGCCTCGACAAGCACCTATGCGTTATACTTCTGTCTCCTCTTTAATAAACTCATCAAATATAAGTTGAAAAATGTATTTAAACATAGGACCCTCGTATCTCTCCCGGTGTCCGCAATGGCACACAACTTCTGTATAAGCAGCGACAGCCGTCTTCCCCGATTTATCGTATTGAACCTTCCATAAACTATACAAAGAAGCAAAAGAAACCGTCTCGGATTCTCCACATTTACTGCACGCTAGATTTACATACATTTCGAACCTCCTTGGGCTGCCCAAGCCACGACTTGGGCAGCGGGGGGCGGCTAGTGCCGCACATCCACCAGGACAGTTTGGATCGTGTCCAGGATCCAGGCCGTAGGCCCTGACCAGAGCAGTTTGGATCATGCTCAGGATCCGGGGTACTCAAGGCAACCCCCGACCAAGTTGCATTTAACGTCTGCCTAAGACGGCCCCGGCCGTTTCCGGCTAGAGGTCCCAGGGTAAGTTTAAGGTCATTCCAGGACCAATCTCCGTACCAGGATAAGTTTAAGGTCATTCCAAGACCGGTCTCTCCCACCTAATCATCTATATCTTGCATTAATTGACGCATATATTCCTTTAACTCTTCAGAATCTCCGCTCTCAATCAATTCCGCCACTCTTTCCTCTTGTTCATCGGTTAATTCTAACTGAACAATTTCGTACTCTTCTAATTCTGGGCCTATAATACCTTCTTCCACCTTAGCCAACATAAAGTAAGTAAACATTTCTCCTGAAAAATGAAACGATTCACCACAACCACAAAAGCCATCTATTTGTAAGTCTTCAGGATAATATCCGGCCGGATGATCTTCCTTTATAGCAGATGCCATCAAATCCATTCGAAGCGATAAATCAAAATCACAACTCTCACATTTGAATCCAGACACGTTTACTTCCTCCTTACCAGGGTAGGGGGTATTGAATACTTTTATTGATAAGATGATCTGGAACCTCATCTATATACGTATTGGAAACATCTTTTTCTTTACCGCATTTACCACAACGTGCAGGAATTTTGGCATAAATACATAAATCCCAAAACTCACCTACTTCACCGCAAACTTCCCAACTGTGCCAACAAAAAAACCTACCGTTCTTAACCCGCAGCTCACCCCACATTTCACGCGTTCTATTTTTCATTTTATTTCCTCTTATGTAAAGTGAATCGTAATGGACGTAATCTTAAATGAGGTTCAACCATTTTATTCCTTTAAATGCAATTCATAAGTTTTATTACCCGTATTCTCAACACCCATAGCGCTGATAAGAGAAGCAGAATTAGCCTCTACTACAAAGCCATTTACAAGTGCAGCATTTCGGCAAGCTTCGTTATGATGAGCAAAACTACCGTGACAAACTACCGCCCCCTCCACTGTCACAGTGAGGGCTAAAAAAGCAGGTTTTATTCTTACACCTGGTTCAACAACCATAACTATTTCTCCTCTGGTATTTGTATTTCTTGAATATTAGAACCGTAAATCTTTTTCCTAGTTGTCTCCCGGGAATGGAATAATTTTTCTACCGATTCATATTTTTCAGCACTCAAAACACCATCTCCAAATCCCATTGCCTCCGGGTCATCTCTATAATCCCACACACCCCCAAACTTAGCATTTGTATAGTTACCGTCTTCGTCAATATCAAAGATCATTTCTAATGCTAAACCGCAAGGATGCAACAATCTACGATTTATCTCTTGAATAAATCCTAATTCCCAAAACTCTTTAAGATCTATACGTTTAATTTCATCAGACATATTTATTCCTTTAAATGGGGGTTTTCTTCATGATCCCCATACCATAAATCTACATTTGGATGACCCTTCTCTGCACGAATACGCTTAATAGCCTCACGCAACTCATCGGGTTTAATCTGTTCCCAATAGTGCCCTATACCCCCCGCAGGCACTCTAAAAAACACAGCATTTACTATCCTTTGAATTCTATGTTCTCTAAAAGTATTACACGTGCACCAAGAAGGTATTGTCAACGGAGGCTGCAAGTAACAACTGTCCTCGTGATCGTCGCGATGACGGCCAAATTCCTTTTCAGACATAAAGTCAATAGGTTTATCCATGGTAACTCTTCATTTTAACTCTCCTTGTATACGGCCATCCACCGTATAGTTTTAAATAACCGCCCCTGTTATCGGATCTCTATTCAAAAATACTGTGGGATTTCCAGCAGCACCTATAAACATAATCCAAGAAAGATCTTCAGGTTCTATCCACCCTTGCCAAAACTTTCTAGTTTCCGAATTAGAGTAGCGGCCAACTTTTATATTAACCATATTAGCCTCCGAAATGCCCCAGTTTTTGATAGGAACTGGGGCTAAAACCCAATTCAATTTATAAATCCACTACCGCATCATAATGTTCTTGTAAAGATTGCCTTAAAGGTACAATTCTTTCTAACGAACACTCTGAAAGACTTTTATTATACCGAACGCTTTCCAAAATTAACATTAAAAGATCACGAATATGGTGAACCGCGGCCAACCTTACTTCTCTTGGGGCATGAGTAAGGCGAATAGCCTCCCCCATCAATTCATGTTGGGGTTTTATACACCCAACAGAATTAAGTTTATATTTAAATGCCAATAAACACCAAGAACCTCCGGTTTTACCATAACCAATCCTCCAAAAAAATTGATCATACTTATAATCACCCGGAGCTTCTAGATTAGAAACATCTTCATGACAAATAGTATGATCTCCATTATAACTATCACTAGTTTCGTTTTCCTTTAAAATAACAGCACTACCTAAATCATATACAAAAATTAAATCTTGTAGTTGATATTAGAAACTAGTAATTTCTTCTAAATTATTATTTGCTTCCGCTGTTTCCCGCGAAAGTTCTTTAAAAAATCTTTGGATATCTTCATTATCTAAAGAAATTCTTTTCTGTCTATCACCATCTATAAACTTAATTCTTTCCTCTTCAGTATTAAATTCCATTTTGGATTCCTCCTAGTTAGCTTCGATTCCTCGAAACATTAAATACCGGGATCCCGTTCCCCAGCTCCCGGCGGGCTGGGCTTACGTTATGATAGTATTAGTATCTTACGCAGCGATTGCAACAGCCCCATCACCGAAGACATCATCAACGCGCGGTCCTCTGCAGCGAAGTTCATCGTTATGTAGCTTAGTTGCGTATTCCATTAAGGAATTATCAATTCAATTTATGACGTTGTTTTATATCGCCTCGTCAACGATAAGTTGCGTCTACTACATCCGTCCGTCAATCGATCCCAGTTCATCCCCATGTGAATGGGTTTGGCTACTGGTGGAGATGGCGGAATTCGAATCCGCGTCTTGTCCGTCTTCAATAGCATCCGGGTTACAACCATATTTCGTAAGTATTTCCAAAGCCCATCGAACAGCATCACTTGCACGAATACCGATGGGCTGAGGGCGTACCCACAATTCTAAATTCTCTGGACGATTATCGTCCTTAATACCATTCTTATGGTGAACATTTTCACCCTTACACAATCGTCTATTTAAAACTTGTTCCATCACTAAAATGTGGTCAAACACCTCACCTCGATCAGGAGTCCAGCACGCAATATAGCCATTCTTATAACGTCTTCCACCCTTCCAACGGGGGTGGTTCGAGCCACGACGACGTGCTCCCAAATCCTTGTTATGGCAGTTAAGACACCGCTTATAATCACCATGGCTCAACTTACCACAACCTAAACAAGGAGTCTTTTGTTTCCGGCCTCGACAAGCAGGGCAATCTTTGTGCCTACTTGAAGGCTCGTATTCTCTACTACAAGTGCCGCAGATTCTCATCTAAACATCATCTCTTCCGTCATATCGTATCTTAATTGTAACCCCTATGTCACACCCAGGGCAGAATAATTCTTCTGGGTAATCTCCTAATCTGCACAAAGGTTGTTCTTGTTTGTACTCAATCAGACAGCGGGGACAATTTATGGTCCCGTCTATCTGCTCAGACATACTTAGTTGCCATTTAGGTCTATGCTTAAATGCTTTATGTACCATAATTAAAACAACCTATTAGTTATACATCTAGTAGCCTTCCTATTTTCCTTCGGGGGAAAAGGCTCCCAAGCGTGGCATTCTGGTCCTAGGAGTTCATAGTTATTATGAAATTCTTCTAGGTCAATGTAAGCTGACGACATTCGAAGACCTGCCTTCCTTACAATATATAGGCGATCTCCCTCTATCTTAAGTCTCCACCTTAGACGATCAACATCAAGATTACGACCGGTCTCCGGCCAGTAATTCTCAGGGGTAAAAATCTCGTCAAGAATATAAGCGGGAATAATATAGGCGTCGTCCACTTCCTTATCCGTATAGAATATCACACACAGCTTATCCCCGACTCGTTCACGGTACTCATAAAACTGCTTAGGAGCCGCATCCAATCTTTTAAAATCAGTATTATCATACCGGACGTAGTGTCTTGTTTTTAAATATTCCTTGTTACGTTCAATATAATTCATTATTAATCCTCTATGTAGTCCTTTTTCTTGGACGCATCCGGCCGGTGTAATACGGGGTTTTTATGTCCTGAATACCTGGCAGTTTTCTAGGCTGGTAGGGGCTTTGCGTTGATCGGCGCTTGATCCTTAGAGCCTTCTTTAATTTAGCGAGCAGTTCAGCACAAAAGATACACGTATGCCCTTCCTTGACATCACAGCTACATGCACAATTCTTTACTTTTTCTAACAGTTGCTCATTATTCATCTTACACAACCTCAGATATATGCATACCAGCAGTATCATTACCTGCAGCTAAATTCTTCTCATCAAGGGCGCGTTCCCACAAAGAACTCACAGGGCGTATACCTTGAATGGCATCTAAGAAACCTCTCCGCATCTGAACAGCGGCGACGTTAAAAGGTACATTCCCCACACCCGTTCCCATACCTGGAAAAGCTACAGAACCGTACGGGTTCATCGCCTCACTACCAATAGCGTTTTCAAGTGCCGCTTTACTTGCTAAATAAGTATTTATTGTGCCGCTAAGATCCTTAGGAGTTCGCATAGTAGGTGCAGAAATTAGAGCAGGAATCTGCTCATTCAACGTCCGTATTCCCACGGCCATGCCTACAAGTAGCTCACCAGCAAAATCTCTACGAATGACATCCTGAAGTCTTTGCTGCAACTGTCGACCAAAGAACTCGGTGTACAGAAGGTCTATACCGCCGTCCATGAAACCAAAACTATTGGCAGGGCTAACGATCGCATCATGAGAATCGGCAAGAATATCACCCTCTATAACCACTACCTCATAACCCTCAGGAAGAGGCTTAGCTTCAAACTCTGTCCACCAGGCGACTGCCAACGGCTTATCTATAGCATACAATTTAATAATCATTTTCCCTCTCCTTCTCTACTACAATAATACGTAATCCTCCCCCAAAAATCAAGCGCGAGACGCGTTTTTCCGAACTTTATAAAGTAATAAAACTCCTCGCCTAGATATTTTGTAAAAAGGCCAGCCAGCACCCCTCCCACGCGTCGGAAACGTCTTATTAAGGAGCCCTTTATGCACCATTCGTTCCAAATTATCGTACTTATAATCCCGAACGGTAAGGCCTCTTTTCTTTTTAGCCAATTTAAGTATCTCAAGTTGATTCATTCTAACTCCTCAGGGTCAATCATGATAACATCAGGCTCACAGAAACAATCTCCACCCCCCTCATGGGGGCCGTCTAGGTCTCTGCAGATAAAAAGGTGGGCGGGGATACCAGTTTCTTTAACAAGGTCTATAGCCGCCTCAATAGCCTTATACCTATACCCAGAAACAAAGTTAACTTCCTGAGTCTTCCTGTACCCGGTCATTTGGTATAGTTTTCTCCTCCGGCCAGTTAATATCTCTAAGTGCCCTCAGCCGTGCTGCTTCTATTCTTTGTTCTTGGGATATTTCTTTACCATGATTTTTATCATCGTAAAACATAAGATAAGAATCATCCGCCGTCCACTTAAGGTCTATTTCACACTTCCATTTATGCGTATTGATAAGGTAATCTGGACGATCTCCCTTTAATAAATTAGAAGGATTCGTAATCATAGAGGGCTCGTACCAAATAATTCTATTGTTAGGTTGGGCGGCAATACATCCACAATCCAGATGAATAACGTGAGCATTCTTATGACCATCTTCGCCCGGCTCCTCAGAATCATTGTTACCGTACCAATCTACAGTAAACATGTAGCTTCCGCTGAAAATTTGCTTGTCACGTAGAATTGTTTGCACCCGTGCCTCATGTAACCAACTAAAATCAGTTACCGAAACTTCGTAAGAAAAACAATCCCATAATTGGAGGTAATGGAGGGGTAAATGGGGGTCATGCTCTTCGAAAGTTAGAGCACTGACAGGAATACGCGCTATCTGAGCCCCTCTCTGAGTAAGCAGGTGAAAACCTAAAGCACGTCCATGCACACTAGCCAACCCAAAAACAGTTACGTCCTCGTATTCCCCATGATGTTCTTTTAAATCATAGAGATACTCTTTACGGATCAAACAATCAAAAACCGGAACGTCTGTATTTAATTCAGCCATTTAAAATAATCTATTCTGCCTATAGCGTTTCTCTGGAACGAACTGTCTCTCTAAACAGTTCTCTACAGCTGCCACACTCTTCTTAATCAACTCGTAATACTCAGGGTTTCTCTCGATACCCGCGTAATTACGTCCATTTTTATGCGCTACCGCAGCTGTGGTACCACTCCCCATAAAAGGATCAAAAACCACATCCCCAGGCACCGAGTATAGACGCACTAAACGACGTACAAGCTCCTCAGGGAACATAGCCTCGTGGAAATCATTAGCATGCACACTCTTTATGTACCACACAGCGGATACCCACTTCTTCCACTCTTCTTTGCTAATAGAGTCGACAATTAGTGGCACATCTTCCCTTTTAGGAGAGTCTCCCTTGTAGTATACCCAAATATATTCCCAATTTGGAAGTGCTCGGACGTAAGTTGCGGGTATTTTATCATGATAACACACATGCTGAGAGTTAACCCAAGGATCATCCTTGTGCCAAATATACCTAGCCAGTAAATGGCAGTCATAGTCTCTAAGATAACTAGTAAGCTCCGGAAGAACCTGATCATACTCCTCAACGCGTCCGGATACCTTAGAAAAAGCAGCTATATCCGCAATATTAATAGCAATTTTTCCTCCCGGAACTGTGCTATCAGCAACGTTACGAAAAACTTCCCTCAACATCAATCTATAGTCACCGAACGAGTAATCTTCCTCATAATTCTTCCCTACAAAGTAGGGAGGAGAGGTAACTGTTAGGTGTATTTGATCAGGGTAGTTTTTAAAATCCTGGGAATCACCCAAAACTATGTTATCCACTAATGCGATCCTCTAAATCAACTAGTCTAGTAGTTAAACCATCAAGTTCACGCTTAAGTGTTGAGGTCTGCAAAGATAAGAGCGTAACAGCCTCTTGGTATCGAGAAGCTAAAAATAAAACAGCTACTTCGTGTTGTCCTAAGCCAGCCGTCCACTCATTATGTTCAATAACATCCTGAGCAAATTCAAAATCCGTAAGTATATGGCTAACCACAGAAAGAGTCTGCTCTATAACCTCACCACTGGGCTGTACATCTACTTCTTCGTCACTCATAACAATCCTCTCTTCCTTGAGGGGTATACCCCCAAACTAGTGACTACCTCACCTAAGCGAGATAGCCGATATATTAAACCCCTAATCTTCCAGCCACTTTTTGGTTCTGAGTGAACCTAGTGTACCTATTCCCTCTTTCTGAAGACCAACTACCCAAAAGTCTACCAGAGGCGTACCGCCTTTGGAATCTAATGGCTTCCTCTGTTCTTCCAAGGAAATGAGCAAGAAAGCGAGTGGTAAACCCACACTTAGGGGCAACCAACACCATAGCAATGTCCACATCAGACCACGCATCCCCACTATTACCGGGGTGCAGAGACATCAAGTGGGCATTACCCCTCGAAGCCTTCTTTCCTTCCCTCAATAAGCGTTCGGTGTGGTAAGTATAACCACTAGCAACACTTTTAACTAACCTTGTGGTCTTAGGGTGCCTAGAGCTTGCCACACTGCGAAACTTTCGCAAAGCTAGTTCATATTTACCCATCTCCACCTGACCAATCCCTTTTCTAATAGTATAAATACCTCGGGCAGGCCCTCTCTTCTTATTATCTCTCTTATTAATAAACCTAGGCATATCTTTTACTCCTTCTTCTTTTTAGCGCCAAATTTTGGCCTCATATCAGTATATCTGATATTAATTCTTTTCATCTGAGCCATATGTGTAAAATGTTCATCAACTACAGTAGCTAACTTCTCAATCTTACAAAAACATAATGCTGGATGATGTGGATCAAATATAACATAAAACTCATTACATTTAAAACTTCTATCTGACTCGTTCTTGTATCCCTCTACATCAGAAGCACATACGTACGACATGGGGATAACTACAGCTCGCGTAAGTTCCCTATTGACCTTTATAAATAAAGACATAGGGTGGCTTTCGTAAAACTTCTTCTTCCTAACCGGTACGCTAAACTTTCTCCATGTTACTGGGTACGGAGCACCGGTTGGCCACTTGCTGCCCTGCGTACTCTCTATCTCAATAGCAAAGTCCTCATACCCCGTGGAGGTAGCCTGTACATCTACACCGTACTTGCTGTCAGTATGCAATTCTAGTTTATATTTAGACAATTTCTTACTTTTTTTAAGTATTTCAAAGATTTTAGCTTCCGTAGAAAATGCCTGCTTATAATCTACCAATTTATTTCCTCCGCTGGCAATAAGGGCAAAAGTGGGTTGCGCGTCCTACAATTTTCATTTTCTCAATGATATTGTCACACTCAACACACTTCTCACCCGTCTTTCCGTACACCTGATGATGGTTTTGGAAAGACCCCTCGCTGCCGTCTGCAGTAAGATAGTCAGAGATTGAGGAACCCCTGTACTTAATACCTTGCTTCAATACATACTTAACTGATAGCCAAAATCTGGTTAATTGCTCCTCAGTAAGGGAAGATCCCGCCATAGCTGGGTGAACATTAGCAATAAAACAAGCCTCATCCGCATAGATATTACCCACTCCTGCTATTTTAGACTGGTCTAATAGAATTGCCTTAATACTGCGCTTGCGGCCCATTATATCTTCGAATTCCTGTAAAGATATACCTAATGCGTCAGGGCCCAGAGATTTAAGTCCAGGGATGTCTAAATCTTCTATATTCTTAACGTTTTCCAACAACCACATGTTTCCAAACAAGCGAACATCGTTAAAATGAAGGTCTATGTCCAACTCTTTATCATCCATAGAAGTAAACTCCATTAACATATGGGTATGCCTATCTACATAGTCATCATCCGTAAGCAATTCATCAAAACTCACCTCAGGGCTGTCATACACCAACAATTTACCCGTCATTCCTAAGTGAAACACTAGAACATTTCCATTGGCCAAAGGGATTATGATATACTTGCCCTTCCGTACGATGGAAGTGACCATTTGATTCATAATACCTTGATAAAATCTTTCAGAGTTCGTGCGTAACAGGTGCGCCAAGGCTTTTTCTCTAAGGATTAGGCCTGTGATAACACGCCCGACTAACTTAGGCCTGAGATCACGTATAATTGTCTCTACTTCGGGTAATTCAGGCATTATTCTTCCTGTTCTTTACGAGATAGGTAAAACGCCGGGATGTCTTGTTTATCCAAGTCAGCCCGTGTACCGCGGAAAACATAAGCGGCGATGCCAACTGCGTCCATTCCTGCCAAAGCAGTCTGTACAGAGTTCGCAGCCTTGAACGAAGTAATGACATCGTCGACAATAAGGTATCTCCCGGTATCAAATTGCGGCCCACGTAGGTTACCTCCCTTGTCTATAGTAACAAACGGCTTGTTTTTAGCGAAAGCAATTAAAAACCCAGGAACAATCCCGCCCAGTGCCGGTGCTGCTATAAAATCTACTTCCTCAAATATTTCCTCCGGTATCTGAGTAATAAGCTGTTCCACATACTCAGCTACCTCTTTAGGAGAAAGTAAATCAAAATCATAGAAGAAATTGGAAACTCTTCCAGACGATAAAGTAAATTTACCCTCTAATCTACACTCGCTAAAAAGACTATCAACCATTACGCATTCCTCCAGGTAAGTATCCACCCTAGTAGTCCGTAGTCATGGTTAAATGGTGCTTAATGTGGTTTTGGATAAACAATTCTTGATCCCCTGCGCTTATACCGGAGTTTCTCGAAGATATCCAAAGCAAATAATCTATATTTAGGGAACTTAGTTGGCCATCGTCGGGTCGGAAAGAATTTAACGCTTTCATGAGCATATCTGCACCTAAAATAGTGGCAGCTCTGATTTCCAGCTCTTTTCGACTCCCACTACCTATAAATTCCTGACGATGGAGCCTAGTCATCAAAGCGGCAGACGGAACTATGATACCCATACGTATTAGTGTTTCAGGAACCTTATAATCTGCAAAAACAGTAAGGTCTTCGAGACTTTCTTTAGTAATCGGAGGATTATCGTCTTGAAATCTCCCATAAACCATTCCAACAAACAACTGCGCCCTCTTCGCGAACGGGTCAGACCAAGAGGGCAGGTGGGTGGCTAATGCCTGGGAGGCTACGTACGCATTAGACCTATATTTACGAAAATACTTCCAAAAAAGATTAGGAACGTGTGCATTTTGACTCAAAAATGTACCAACCTCTCGTAAAGCTGCGGCCCTCTCCTTCACTAAGGAGATAGGACCTTCGGCTCTAAATAATTCGGAAAGAAGGTAATTTTCATCAACATGCGAAAGAAATACAGGGTCTTTAAT
>SDBT01017155.1_pt1 | contig 11448 bp, 9 predicted proteins | sample 2277101 | NCBI WGS metagenome assembly SDBT01 (sample SAMN10404973, study PRJNA504765) | marine sediment metagenome | isolation source: marine sediment core GS10_PC15, 103 cmbsf | place: Arctic Ocean: Southern Knipovich Ridge | collected 2010
AAAAAGCATTAGGTGACCGTGGACCCTTATCAGAACACCCAACCGAAAGCCTGCATCAATACGACGAAACCGATACGTGTATTCCCACATATTACCAAGTCTTAGATACCAATCGATATCACCAAATCCAAGCTGTGCAGTATTACCCTCCCGAATACACACTTGTGAAAACATATTTTGTCGATTTTCATCAAGCAAAAGTGCGTCCCCGGACGTTAGATTTATATTCGGTTCGATGCCCTTTGTATTTAACTTGAAATCGTGTCGAGATTCTACGCGCATAAACAGCCAAGAAAATCCAGTTGAAAGCCAATCAATAATAGATTGGTGCCACGCAAATGCAAGTCCTTGAGATTGCCGTTTGCCAGAAACTTCCCATGGCACACGGCTCAAAACTCCCTGAAATTCAGATGGCAATGGATTGGGATTACCCAGTGCGGCAATACCTTTTGCAAGTTGCACTTGATCAAATTGTCCAAAAAGCTCACCTAGCGGAATTGATTCCTGTTGACTATTGAAAGCTTCTTTTGCAGTGGTCATAAAAAATTTCATGGCAAATTCAGAACGCGTCCCATCAATTGTTAGGTGAGGGCGCTGAAGTAAAGGAAGATGCCGGTTATCAAACACCATAGCATGCGCACACTGCGAAATAAATGCACTTACGAGTATTGCTCTGTACCAATTTATGTGTGGCATCGTACTCTTCCTGCCTCTCTTGATCGTATCCTTCTTATGCACATTCTTTTACATTGCCATGCTTCGTTTTGAAGCAGACTGGCCTACCAGTCATTTCTTCTGAAAATGATTGGAGGAGAGAGAGGGATTCGAACCCCCGATCCCACTTTCATGAGATAACTGCTTTCGAGGCAGCCGCATTCGACCACTCTGCCATCTCTCCGCAGAATAACTACTCACAAAAGAAGAGTCATTCGGTATATAATACCGCATTATGCAATTTTGAAAAGCTTTTGCCTGATAGTCTTGCGCTTTGCAACAGGCTTATATTATAGACTTAAACATCGAGTATGATACACTCAATCCACTATATTGCGATTTATCAGGAAAGGGAGATAAATGTTATCAAATACCCAAGCAATTGTGCTTGCTGCAGGAAAATCGGCGCGATTTAATACCGGCAATACAAAACTTATTGAAAAAGTATGTGGGCAAGAAATAATCCTGTATCCCCTTTCAGTATTGCAAGAACTTAATATACCTACCACATTGGTTATTGGCTTTCAAAAAAATAAAATTCAACGAGTTGTTGAAAAAGTTCATCCCGAAAAAATTACGTATCTCGAGCAACAAGAATTAAATGGAACAGCAGGCGCGTTGCAATCATTGCAATCACACTACCAAAGTCAACATATTCTCGTGATGAAGGCAGATGTGCCGCTCATTACTACAGAAATAATCGAATCGTTGTATGATCAACATATAGCAACTACCGCCGCCATTTCTTTTGTAACCGCCCATAATGGAGATCCCACGGGATTTTCTTATAGTCGAGTCATAAAAAATGGCGAAAAAATTTTTGTACGAAAAGCACAAGAGCTTACGATTAACAAAATACAAGAATATTGCTGTGTTAATGCGGGCATTTATCTTATTTCGCAATCATTTTTAGAAACAGAACTAACTAATCTTAAAAAAAATACCGCTACGAACGAATATCACGTATCAGACTTAATCAATTTAGCAACAGAAAAAGGATACATCGTTGCAACAACAACCGTACCTTTTGATCAAATTCGAGGCGTGAATACGCATCAAGAATTATGGGCCATCGAACAAATCAAACGTTCTGAACTCATTAAATATTGGATGGATCGGGGCGTTCGATTTTCATCTGCACAAACAGTTCATATGGATCTAGATGTGGAGATTGGTTCAGGAAGCTTCATTGGCTGCAGTGTACATTTACTTTCCGGTACAAAAATTGGCATCCAAAGTACCATTAACGCATTCTCCATTATCGAAAACTCAACGTTGGGTGATCAAGTTACTGTGCACCCCCACTCAATAATTAAAGATTCAATCATAGGCACACACGCCAAGATTGGCCCCTTCGCGCACATTCAACAAAAAAGCTCCATCGGTGATGATTGTGCAATCGGCAACTTTGTGGAAACCAAACGGGTTACTATAGGTAGTCACACGAAAGCAAAACATCTTGCGTATCTGGGTGATGCAGAAATTGGTTCAAACGTTAATATCGGAGCTGGGACGATCACCTGTAATTACGATGGAAAAAATAAACACACAACACATATTAAAGATAATGCGTTCATTGGTACAAACAATAGTTTGGTTGCACCCGTCACTATTGAAAAACGCGCATTCACAGCTGCAGGATCTGTTATTACTGAAAAAGTTCCTGAAGGAGCCTTAGCAATAGCTCGCGCACGCCAAATCAATAAAGAAAACTATGTAGAACAAAATAAAAACACACAAGAGCAAAAACAAACACCTGAATCAAAAGAAACAGTTTCATTTATTGGAGCATATAAAACACACAACGATGCACCAACAACCGATCAATGAATATCCTATGATACGATTTATTCACACCGCTGACATACATTTTGGGATGGAAAATTATGGACGAATTGATCCTCAGACCGGGATACACACGCGTCTTTTGGATTTCAATCGCGCACTAAATAGCTGTATCGATACGGCGATTAAAGAACAGGTAGATTTTTTTCTTTTTTGTGGAGACGCGTATAAAACAGCTCATCCTTCGCAAACGCAACAGCGTCTTCTTATACAATGCTTTTTCAGGCTGTATGATTCCAAAATTCCTATTATCATTATCGTAGGGAATCATGACCATCCCTTGAGTTTTGGTAAAGCAAACGCGCTTGATCTTTTTAGTGAGTTTCCTCTTGATGGATTTCATGTTATTGCACAACCAAAAATTATACCGCTCACTACAAAACATGGGCCTATCAATATTGTTGGTATGCCATGGCCCACGCGCAATTTGGTTGCATTAAAACAACATGAATCTGCATCAACACGTATCACTGAATATATTTCAAAAGCGGCCACACGCATTATTGCTGATCTAGCACAAAAACTTGATCCTGATATTCCAGCGGTTCTTGCAGGCCATTTAACGGTAAGTTCTGGTGTCTTTTCTGGAAGCGAAAAACGCGCAGTATATGGCACCGATCCACTATTTATGCCCTCACAACTTGCCATCCCTCCCTTTGATTATGTCGCGCTTGGCCATTTGCATCGGCATCAAAATCTCAATCCTAAAAGTAATGTGCCCATTATTTATTCAGGTTCGATTGAACGCATAGATTTTGGTGAACGAAAAGAACCAAAAGGATTCTGTCTTGTTTCAATAGAAAAAAAAGGAAACGCGTCATATAAATTTATCGAAACACCGACACGCCCTTTCGTACAAATCGAAATCAAGCTCACCAATACCAAACCGCAGACGCAACAATTGATAGATGCAATTAATCAAAAAAATATCAACAATGCGGTGGTAAAAATTCTCTATCATATTCCGGAAGATCAAAAAGATTTAGTTGATCTGAAAGTAGTGCAACATGCCTGCCGTTCGGCCATGTATATCGTTGGCATTATTCCGATTCGCCCAATCACACAACGCACGCGACGCATCGGAAATAATCACGCATCGTTAAGCATGGAAGCGCTACTTCACAATTTTTTCACGGATAAAAAAGAAGTTTCTGAAAAAACAGAGCTGCTTGTCTCAAAAGCAATGGAGCTTTTGGAAGAGAAAGAAAAGTAATTTATACCGTAGGCGCAGCAGCTCCCGTAATTGGTTGTAAATACAGAACTGAAGACGTTTCCATCAAGCTCTTTTTATATTTATCAAGAAGTTCTTCAAATATAGGTTTGCGTAGCATATCTGCAATCTCTTTATAGCGTTCTTCTAAAGAGGCCTGTATTCGTGGAGACGTATCAACCGCACGAAACACTTCAAAACCAATTCCCACATCTTTTGCGGTTGAAATTTCTCCCTTTTTGAGTGCAAAAAGAAATTCTTTATCATCTGCAACTTCAGCTTCAGAAAGTTCAACCGGCTTGCCCCATTGCATCCCTCGCATTTCTCTTCCGGTTTGCGCCATATAGACAAGCGCTTTCTTTTGCTGCGCAAGTTTATCTTCAGCATAAGGAATAAAGCCACGTTGCGCAGTAACTTTCGCTTCTGTAACCACCAGATGCTCTTCATAATATTGCTCAACTTGTTTGCGAGGGACCACCACTTGCGTACGAATTTTAAAATCGATCATGGTATTAACCATCTGCATTCGCTTGAGCTCTTCTCGCCCTTCTTCATAGCTCATACCAGCGGAGGAAAAAACATTTTTTATATCATCAAGCGTCATATTATTTTGTTTTTGAACCATCAAGAGATATTTATCAACGGCATCTTCATCTTCCATAATTTTTAGTTCTTTTGCTTGCGCTGCAACTTGTCTTTCAAAAATAAGATCTTCTAGTGAACGCGGTTCACCAGAAAGACTTGGGCGCACTACTTCCGAGTAGGTAATAATCTGCGGTTCTTCCCCACCAAAGACAACTGCCTGAATCGCATCAACTAAAAATGCTGATTGCGACACAACTACTTCACCAGCGTAAAGTACACCGCAAAACCAAAAGCCCAGAAAAAGATACTTTTTCATTGCTGCTCCTAAAACTAAGGAATAAAAAACATGTCCTTGAGTGTACCATAAGATCAAAAAAATGGGGAACCGTGAAGGTTCCCCAACTATAATTCCTATGCGTTCTTTTTTATGCGGTAGCAGTCGCTGGCTTTGCCTCAGCTTTTTCAGCTTTTTGTGCAACCGCAGCTCTAACTGCCTGCACAGCATCTTGCTTTCTATCACCTTCTGCGGCTGCTTGCACCGCACGTGGGTTATCAGCTGGAACAGCGAACTGTTCTTCATTCAATTCAACGCGGTATTCATTTTTCAAGCGTGAAACCTCTTCCTCAACCACTTTCATGGTTTTATCTTTTTCAAGGAGTTGTTTGATTTCGCTTTTTACTGAATCAAGATCACGATATTTTGCATCTTCTTTACGCGCTGCTGCAACTACCCAAAACTCGTTGTCTATTTTAAACTTATGAAGAGATGGGGTCGTTTTAATTGCTACAATCTTGTCACGAAGTCCCGGCTCAATGCCAATGCTTTCCGCGTTCACCAGATTAAAGTCTTTCACTTTTTCTGCAAGATTTGCATCTTTAGCTGCACGCTCAATATTATTTTTGAGCTCTTTTACTTTAACCATGAAATTACGCGCATCTTCGTCAGTGTTAAATGGCACCCCAACAGACGCTATTCCGCCGCGAGAAAGTAAAAGATTTGGAATTGAATCTTTATTTTCATCATAGAATTTTGTGATTTCACTATCCGTTACTTTAGCCTTGAAATCGTCCATAAAGTACCTTGTATTGAGAAGATCACGCACTTGATTCATAGCCATCTCAATATCTTTTTGATACTTTTCAGTCTCATTGACCTTCTTATCGCGAACATATTTGCGAATAATCTCTCTGCTTGCCATGCCATCTACAAGGTTGCGATTGAGCTGATTTTCATCCATTAAGGCAATCATCGCTTCCATTTGTGGATTCGCTTCAATAAGCTTTTTCTTTTCAGCTTCAAGCATGTTTTGGGAAATAAGCGGTTTGCCATCCATCGTTGCCAAAATAGGAGAACCATCCTCCACGCGAGCAGCCATGTTCGTAGGCGCAGCTGGAGTTGTTGGAGCTCCCCCAAACTTCTCTTTGAGCCAATCCATCAGCCCACAGCTTGGCAACAACACTATGGATCCAACCATCAATAGGGTAATCCCATAAGATACGCGTTTTTGTGCATTCATCGGCATCCTCTTAGAATGTATATATATTGGTTACGATATAACTTTCAACTATTAATAGGATTAGCCTAGCAAAAAATCAAAAATTTACAAATACCATATCTCATTTCGATGTGATCCCCAGCTTGCCTTTTTTGATGTCTCTTCATATGCTAGAGCAACACCTGACATTTGAAATAATGGTAAGAGGAAAATTAATGAATCGATCAGCACTCCTCTGTATTTCTTTACTCTCTCTTTCTTTTTATGCGCATGGCATGGAGGAAGAACCATCCGATTCTCCTTCCACAAGTTTATTTCCTATTTCACCAAAACCAGAAAACCGATCTATATGGGCCAGTCTATTGCGATGGGGAGCTAAACAAACCGGCACGATGACACCTGATCTAGCTGGCCTAGGATCTCCAGAAGAAAAAGACCGAACGATAACTATTCTTAAAAAATGTGATGATACACTTTCAAACGGTGATGCTACGCTATCTTTCGATCTTAAAAAACAATATATAGAGCGAATCGCAGCTGTTAGTGGAAAGGCTCTTGAAATCATTGCAATCTTTCAGGAATATAATGCAAAAAAACAAAAATGCGATACGGTAACCGTAGTAATCCGGGAGGCTCAAGAGTTGCTCGAGATACATAAAGATAAGACGCTTACGCCAACGATCACCACCGCACTTGAAGCTCAGCTTAAAAAAGCACGGAAGATTGTTGGTACAGATTGTCAAATCCCTCGCAAAAAAAGTAAAGGTTCTAAAAAGTAAAGGCTCTACCAATAAAAAAAGGTAAATCTGTAAGGAAGAAAGGAGATGTTGCATAAAATTCTTTTCATACGTAATTAATTGTATTATAGATAAGAGAGTATCTTTCAAATAATCCAATCTTTAAGGAGAAGATTAATGAAGAGAAGAATAGTGCTCTTAACGCTCGCACTCTCCGTGCAAGGGTTAACGACCTTTACTGCCCTCGGTATGCCAGACAGGGAAACTAAATCAAACCGCGACCAAAAAAAAGAGCAACGAAAAAAGGTAAAGAAGGCGAAAAAAGAAGAAGAAAAACAGCGAGAACATAAGCAACGGCAATTGGAAGATAAAGAGATTGAGATTGCGCAAGTGGAAAAGGCTATAAAAGTAGAGGAAGATAAGCAGGAGCAAACATCGCAAACTCAAACGAACGATGATCAGCAACAATCCGATGAGCAAAAAAAATCTGAAAAAAAAGAGGATGGCACGAAGAAAGAAGCCATAGATCAAAAAGCAGCACCTGTAGTAAAAACTAGTATCGGATTCTTGCGTTACTTAGGATTTGGTTCTAAACCGGATCAAAAGAAAGCAAGACAAAAATTATTCGAGAGTATCAAGCAACTACCAAGGGATGAAGAAAGGGTTAAAACGGAAGCCTCTATCATAGAGTCTGAACGCCTACCAGAAGATGAAGAAAGAATTAAAGCGGCAATCTCTAACCTAGAGTCTGAATGCAAGGAAAAATTAACATTCCGACAAGACTACATCCAAGAACAAGAAGATCTAGTCGCTGGAGAACAAAAACGGGGTATTAATTTCCAAAAGGTGCTTCAAGAATTAACGAAAACAAAAATAAAGACACCATCTAGCGATGAAGAATACTCTGATTTTGAAACCCAAAATAACCAACGCTCGTCAGCTTCTACGCAAATAACCCACTCCAGCGCGTGGAAAAGCTTGAGTAATCCAAGTAATCCGGACAATATCATTGCGCTTCTTACAGAAAATACTGTTCCTGATAATGAACTAGAGCAATATGGAACCTATCTGAGTAAAGCAATAAGCACCATAGCAAGTGCATTTTCAGCTAACCATGCCCAACGGAAAATCGCAAAGGATGTTATCGCCAAACGAAATATTTGCCAGCAAAATAAAAGGCTAGCTTGGAAGCTTATGAGCATACTTGAACTAGCAAAACAAAGAAATATTCCTGTAAGCAACGCTTCTCAAGGAATGGTTACCTACTGGTTAGCAGAAAACAGAACTGGTATAAACGAGTTACAAGAAGCTCAACAAAAAGAAGCAACCCAATTCTTCGGCGCACAAACAGAAAGTGATGTTAATGAGAGGCTTGGAATCCAGACACTCAGAGAACTTATAAATCGTTGCAGCCACATAGATAAAAAGTTTTTCCGTGCTGCTGGTACTAGAAAAGCAGATAACCTACAAAAGGTGCTCGAAATCAATGGGCGTCTCGTAGAAGAACTTAAAAACGGAACACTTAGCTGGAATGACGTTCTGCACTTTATAACGACTCTTAAAGAAAAAGAAATTCCACTTGATCTCGATTCTATTACCGCATTACGTAACGCAATAATAGATGCTCAAGATGGAAACGATGCAGAACTTAGGGAACAAGCAGAATTTGGCCTTATTTTTGATACCGTCACACAAGATCTCTCCAATACCCTCAAAACTCTGATGAATAATTTTACACAGACTGAACCTCCCAGAAAGAGAGAAAGACCGTTTATTGATCACGCAGCCGAATTTAAAGGTTTTAACGCAGAATACGAAGAGGATGGGGAGGGGTACATATTCACCCCGTAAAGAAAACACGCTCAAACAAGGGCTCGGCAAATGCCGGGCCTTTTTTTATGCCACTCGCGCAACCACAATCGCCATAATTGAAGCTGGCTGTAATGCAAAAAGCATTCGAGCTGCTTGTTTGAGCGTTGCCCCGCTTGTCATCACATCATCAACAAGTAGTATGGTTTTATTTTTATACAAAGATCGATTGATCTCATTAATTTGAAATACTCCCTGCACATTCTGCTCTCGCTGCTCCCCTTTAAAATATGATTGGAATGGCGTTCGTTTGATTCGTTTTAAAAGATATGCAATTGGTTTTCCCGATTTGCGTGCAAACACGCGCGCTATCTCATCCGCTTGGTTATACCCGCGCCATGCATACCGCGTCCAATGCAATGGGATGGGCACGATATAATCAAACTTCAAATGTGAAATCGAACTGCATTGCCATACAAGCTGACCAAGCTGATGCGCAGATGTGCGTTTTCCACTACTTTTTGCAAGAATCAACGAGACAAGAGGCTGATCGTAAGCCCCCATCGCATGCACCGTGATTGTTTTTGTTTTGGTGATGGCAAGCTGATGCGAGACTACCGGCCGAATACGCGTAAGACAATCGGTACACAATACATTGGTATCTTGCATAGAAAATGTTTTGCAGGAAGCACAGAAGGTGGGGGTGATGAGTTGTTTAACCTGATGGAATAACTTGGTGTACATAAACCCCAATGTAATTAAAATAACAATCGCAAAATAACATTCGCAATGAGCGCCGCCACCATATCATCACCAATAACCCCCCACGCATCAGCAAACGATTCAGCCTTTTTCACCCATCCAAATTTAATGATATCAAGTGCACGAAAAAGCAAAAAACCAACGAGTACTGATTGAGGCGTTAACGCAATCCCCCAGAATGTGAGCAAGCAACCGAGCACTTCATCCAGCACAATTTCGGAAGGATCGTCATGCCGCTTAAAATTCTTTAATGCCTGTTTCACAATCCACATGCTTATCGCAAATGCACACAGAATAAAAACCAAATAGAAGCCTTGGTTCGGTATTATACTATGCGTCCAATACACAAGCGGAAGCGTTACAACTGTGGCCACGGTGCCAGGTGCGCCAAAATAACCAATCGGCCCAAGCGTAGAAATCACCGTACAGATTCGTATAATAGTCATGATCGATAATACCCCAGTATCATTACCGCTACTCCCAGTACAATCGCCATATCAGCCAGGTTAAATACCGGCCAACTCCACTCACCATATGAAAAAAGAATAAAGTCTACTACGCCACCATATAATGCGCGATCTATCAGATTAGAAACTGAACCGGCTACTACCAACAGTTCACCAATAATGGAATGCCCTTTCATAAATTGAATCCAGGCAGAGTGAGCAACAAGAAGCGTAACGGCTCCAATTGCAATCGATACACAGGCAAAAACGATATTACTGCTACTATGAAACATTCCCCATGAAATACCACGATTATACGCAAGCTCAAATGTAAGAAATTGATTGATCTGCAGCGGCACCTGCCACTGCTGCATCGCATACCATTTTGAAATACGATCGAGCAGTACAACCCCAAAAAACAAAAAAGCGTAGATCCCAATCGAACGTTTTACTGCACTCATCTAATCTGTGCTCCCGCTTTTTCAAGTACTTCATGCACTTGCAAGCTAATAGCATCAGCCTCAGCTTTGGTAAACGTCTTATGCGCATCTTGTATACGATATCTAAAAGTGAGCGCTCGTTCTTGCTTCCACTCTTTTTTCTGGAACATATCAACGAGCTTCACTGATGTAATGCGTGTATCAACGGCGCCTATGAGTGTACTCATTTGTTCTACCGTTAATGAAAGTGGTGCAAGCGCGCTGACATCTCGTTCAATCGACGGATATTTTGAAAGTGGTTTGAAACGTATAACTGGTTTTTCATACCGTTCTAAAAAGGCTGCATCCAGTTCAAAAATAAATGCTGAACCATCCGCTATCTTTTTGAAAAATGAAGCATCTATGATTCCAGCAGTCCCAATTGATGAACCATCCACCATAATATTGGCAGTATGTGAGGCATCATTCCATGGATAAAGTTGTTCGCCTACCTGCTGCCATTCTGTTTTTATGGCAAGCAACTCAAAAAGGTGATGAAGCTGTGCTTTACAGTCATAAAAATCGAGATTCTTTTTTTTATGGTAAAAAATACCAGAAAGTTTTTTGCTTTCAGTGCCATTTGCCTCAACACTCCAACTTCGTGCCCACTCATAAAACTGCAGTTCATCATAATCTGCAGCGTTTTGCTCAACTGCGCGAAGCATATTTGGAATCAAGGTAGTGATCAAACGATGCCAATTTTCTGAAACCGGATCCTTCACCGTTATTGTTTCACCCGGATCCCAATCGATAGTTTTTAAAAAAGATTCATCAAAAAAAGAGTAGGTATAGAGCTCGCGCATACACAATCCGTACGAAAGCAAATGTTTGATACGTCCCGTCTGCAAAACTGCATGCACCGGCTTTGGCTTTGTTTGCAGAAGCGGCAGCTTTGGAATAATGGCACTCCAGCCATAAAAGCGTCCCACTTCCTCCACAATATCTTCTTTAATATCAATATCTTTCGTTGCGCGAAATGAAGGCACGATGATGTGATAGATAATCTCGTCATCTTTTTTTTCTCGCCGCACCTCAAAGCCAAGTTTATGCAAGGTACTCTCCACAAATGCGGGTGCAATACTCGTGCCTAATCGCGCTTCAATAAACGATTGCGATACCGCGCGTTCAGGCGGTTGCATAAGTGGACCAAGTGAAAGCACCTCATCACCGGCCTGAAAAGGAATCTCTGCATCTGCAAGCAACTTTAAAAACCGTAAAATACCATCCGTATTTTGATTTGGGTCTAAACTTTTTTCAAACCGAGCAGACGATTCACTGCGCAATTTATGCCGAAGCGATGATCGACGAATCGTTGTTGCATCAAAGTTTGCCGATTCTAAAAAAACTGAAGAAGTCTGCGACGTA
>SDBT01017156.1_pt1 | contig 11447 bp, 13 predicted proteins | sample 2277101 | NCBI WGS metagenome assembly SDBT01 (sample SAMN10404973, study PRJNA504765) | marine sediment metagenome | isolation source: marine sediment core GS10_PC15, 103 cmbsf | place: Arctic Ocean: Southern Knipovich Ridge | collected 2010
GTGAGCATCTAACCGTGGCCCCACTACCTGGCCTATCACTAGCCAAACTGATTGTAAGGAACTTCCGAAACGACGACTTTAGCCTGGTCATTATTGACGGGAACCTGAGAGTCGGCAAATCCACATACGCCGTGAAAGCCATGAGCCAGGCCCATGATTACCTATTCGGAAAACCCCTCACTCGTATGCGAGATCTCAAATGGGTCATGGGCTGGGAACCCGAGGAGGTAGTTGAGGTATGGCAAAGCCAAGATGAAAGACAGCCTTGTTTTACTTGGGACGACGCCGGTTACTGGCTCCACTCCATGAACTGGAACGACCCGCTGATGATCGCCATTCAAAGATACTTCAACGTTGTAGCCACCGACTATAACACGATGATCCTAACCACGCCCTCACCAAAATGGGTGCTATCCAAGATATCCAACATGCCCGACATGATCCGGGTACGATGCACCAAGCGGAGCGGAGGCAGACAGGATGAACGATTCAGAAAATTCGCCAGGGTAGCCAAGGCATACAAACGATGGGAGAGCCCCGACCTAAAACGAGGCGGCGTTAACACAGTATGGAAAGATGAATATTCGTGTGAGATGGACGCCGAGCTATACGCCGAGTATCACCCGATCCGAATAGATTACGCCAGAAAAGCCAAACTACAGATCATCCAAAACCTGAACAAACAGAAACGAAGGCAGGAGCTTGAGGATCTGAGAGAGGCCAAGACGTTGAAGAAACTAAGGAAAGAGATATTTGGGGACGACTACAAGGAGAGATTGGCGACACCATGATGATTGCACTAGGTTCCGCGATAGCGTTTTATGTCGTGTTCAGAATCGTTAAGGCGGTGGCTGAATGACTGATCGAACATCCCGCGTAATCGGATACGGAATGTTAACATTCCTCTCAGTAATCATAACCACCCCGCTCTTTGCCGCTGTAGCCGACGCCCCCGCTGGGGTCCTGGGAGATTCCATTCAAATCCTCATATTCTCCGCCTACCCGATCCTAATTCTCTGGCTGATATACAAAACAATCGCAGCATTGCTGTAATCATCCCAATTATTTAGGTATGTTTTATATTTGTCATCATCAATACATTCTTGATTCATATGTCTACTATGAATAATGGCGGTAAAAGAGCAGTAACCGGCGGGACCATCATCGCGGCGTTCGTTGTGATGGTTATCGGCCTCGCACTGACTCCGACAATCGCCACACTTACGACCGCAAGCTCAGCCTCGCTTGAGAACTTCTCTAGCGCGGAGAGCATCATGGACCTGATCCCGCTATTCTGGTCCATATTGATGCTTGCGATCCCGGTTGCATCAATCGGACTCTACTTTGCAGGTGTCTAGTACACCCGCAAGTAACCCAACCTTTTTTTTATCACAACCCACAAGGGGTAACCATGACCAAGTACAGATCCAGAATCCTAATCATGGCTCTCCTATTGATGGCCTTCACCGTTTCCACAGTCCAGGCCCAAAACACGACATGGGAGATTGAATCAATAGAAACCGGGGCCGATGATGGGTTTATCGCAGAGACAGGCACCAAGTTTTTTGATACCCCGTGGGTTCAAATCAAATCCAAGACCACCAGCTTAACGTCCTATTTTGCTTTCAGAGATGTAGACATTCCATCCAACGCGACAATCCTAAACGCCTATTTGCAGTTCACCGCACCAGCACCAGTAACGTTCGCACCTAACGCCAGCCTGGATGTAACAATTTACGGCATCAAAGCCGGGGAATTGACATCATGGGACCCTACACCAGATCTAGATAGCGCGCCTTTTACTACTGCGTTCACAAATTGGGATGCTACGCCCCTAAGTAGTAGCGCCCAAATAAACGTGACAATCACAGATCAGGTCACGGAGATCTATGAAATGTTTTCTTGGACAGAGGGGAACGATATGGGTTTTAGAATAGTCTCAGTTTTAGAGCCGTCAATCCTGGCGGCCAGGTATCAAGTGGCCTATGATTCCGATCCCAACGATGTAATGAAACTATACATCGAGTACCTAGAATCAAACTCTACCTCGGGTTATTACAAAGGGCATCTAATTGTTGAATCACCCGGAAATCAAATGACCTTTTCTTTTAATGATTTTGATGTTGGAACTTTTAACATGAGTAATGTTATCCGAGATGGTGATGGTACAGATATCCGAAACAAAACAATACCGGGAGGGTTAAGTTTCTTAGCGCCCGATAATGTGGTTTCAATAGGGAATGATATTTACGTCATAAGTCGAAAGGATGGATCCCCGTTTAATGTGACCCTTTTCAAGTCTGTAGACCGAGGATTAAACTGGACAAATTTAGGGGACATTGACTCTAATGGAGGATCAGCCGGAGGAGCCCAAAAACATGCTATGGTTTATGATCAAAGTGGTAGTATCCACATCGTTTATGCCGAGGGATTTGACACCTATTGGAAACAGTTCAACATCCTGAATCAAAGTTTTACTGCAACTCAAATGATCCACGATGGTGGTTTCTCGATAGGTCAACACCGGGCATATTGGGATGATGATTTAGACACGGTTTGGTTCACGAGATCGGGAGGCGCACCCGGAAACTCAGCACCAAGGCCAACAGTGTTGAGGCGGGCGGATTCAGATGGGATCTGGGAGTCGTTTGATTATTCGACAGGATATATTGACAGTGATATTACTTGGGTTGAAAATAAAATGTGGTGGGTCATAAGCGAGGATAACAATTGGCTCCGAGCTTTCAGGCTTGAGGATTACGGTGATCTATCAAGTTGGGTCAATATCGGCGGTAGGGTCGGAGAATTGGAAATTGATGATTTTAATCCCCCGGCTTTTGATATCGCTACAGATCCCAAAACTGAGGGAAGTGTACTGCCGGATAAACTAATTGTTTCAATGAGCAGAGAGAACCCCGCAAAACTTTGGAGTTATAAGCTATCTGGATCTTCTTGGGACGAACAAGTATACAATGCCTCAAACCAATTTGGGGAAATAAATTATGAGATCGACAGCCTAAAAATGTATTATATAGAAAATGGTCAAGTTCGCATGGGGGCTATCCTTGAATTTGACTCACGCGATGTATTGGTGGATAGACCGTGGTTTAAGTGGGGCGGCACAACGGTTTATGGTGCTGCGGGTGTTACGGGTATTGTAGCGGAAGGCCCAGACTTGCAAAGAATGGGAGGAGACATGTTCCCATTCAGCGAGGGGTTAAGCGGCAACTTTACAGTATATGATGCAAATGGATCCATCATCGGCACTTTTACGAGCCTTGAGGACGCCCAGGCCGCCATTGACGACATCCCCGGCGTAGGAGTTACACCGGATGATCCTAACCCACCGGGTACCGATTGGGCCGAGGAGGGAGCAGAGTTTGGATCCATAACCAGGTTCAATATGCGTTTTGTCATATGGGGTGTGGGATGGTTCTTGATAATTGGCCCGGTAATCATTATGTGTGTCAAGCCCTGGCCCCTGAAAGTCTACCTAATCTTTTTCCTCTGTGTCGTGCTTGGATTTGGTTTACAGTGGTCGATAGGTAGCATTTAATAGCAAATCCAATCCTTTCTTTTTTGAATAACAATGGTTGTTTGGAGTCAATACCTATTAGACATCGCAGATTTCATGAACACCACCGCAACAGAGGCCGGGGTAATAATGTCGTTGATGTTAATCACATCACTGTTAATCGCCGTCTTGATCGTTACCAAAGGAGAGGCCGCATTAGTAACCATACCGATTTCATCCCTTTTTTCTATCCTTTTGTTTACATTCATTGGGTGGTTTCCTGTATGGACAGGCTCAGTGATCGCCCTGGTCCTGGTAATATTCATAGGGTACGTATTTGGGAAGCTGTACGGAGGTTGACCTGATGGATGGAGCCACCCAACGCTTAGTGATTTTCTCGTTTGTCCTGTCCATTCTATTCCCGATGTTCGCGTACACGTTCACCACGTTTGGGACAAACCCACAGCCGTTTGATCTCACCCTTGGACCCGACCAACTAAAAAACTCGGGAATCGTCTTGAGTGAAGCCGTTGTTCATAATGTGACCTTTGGAGGAGCGGCCCAGGAGTACACCGTAAAAAACAGCACCATGCGCGTCAAGTGGATTGACCCGCTGATAGGAGATCCTTATTTTGCGAATCAACAGCAATCATTCATTGAGAAGGTTCTGGGTACATGGTTCTGGCCTATTGAAATGGACTTAACGCCAGAGGGAGCCGGTTTTTTCATCGGTGGAAACGATCTCACTAATGATAGCGTGGTAAACTTTTTCGACTCGGAGTTTAATTGGACACAGTACAGCCCCGTCCAGAATAGTCTACAGGTATTTATTACCACCCTGGACTCGGATAACAACAACATGTCCAAGGCCATCTATGAGACCGGAACCGTGACTGTAACCGTGGCCTCACAGGTCTTTGGTCTGGCAGATAAAAACTTTCTTGAGTTTGGCAACTGGTACCTCCAAATCGTGACCGGCAACGGTGCGGATTGGGGCTTTCCTGAGTTTATGGTGTGGATCATCCAGATCTTTAGTTTCATGACGCTACTCGCCGGGATCCTGCTAGTAAAAGAGTTCATACCGTTCGTGAACTAACACACCCTTTTTTAATTAACTTCAATCACCTATCATTCATGAACAAGTTAAACCACAAATCAAGGATCTTAATAGGAATCATAGTATTAGCAAGCCTTACCGGGGCTTTTCTCTACGCGCAAGGCGCGGATCTCACACTGGATTCAGTTTTGGGTGTCTATAACGCCCGATGGTTCAACGGCACCGACGCCGCAATAACCAACATCATCTATGTTGATAACTTAGAAGAATACACCCTTGACGCCGGTGTAACAATCGACGGGGTTCTAATCAAAGACGCGGATACCCTCGCAACATCGTTCACCATCGGAGCAAACACACTAACCACAAGTGAATGGGCGTTCCTCGATGGAATCAACCAAGCCCTGAAAACAGGCGATTCGGTTATTTTTACAGGAATAACTCTAGATCTAGTGCAAGATTATTTATTATCAAATGATGGCGGAGACTTCGCAATACAGGGACAAACAGTTAGTTCAGCCTCGATAACATCCATTTTCAGCAAGGACGGAGATGGAACCGATGATGTAGGTATTTTTATTTATGGGTTAGGAATTCCCGGATCTATTGCGAACAGGGAACGCCTGAAAATATTGTATGATGTATCTGAAAGTGCATTTGTTTTAGAATCAGAGGCGCAAGGCAACGGATCTATACGAGAACTTGAAATAAAAACGGAAGGCAATGACAATCAACTAAAGTTGTTTATTAATGGAAAAGTTGAGATAAACGCGCCGGGAACTAATCATATAATTTCAAGCGGGGCGGGTGATATTGTTGTTCAGTTGATGTCAACGGATGGGTTTGCAACGTTAAAGTTGAGTGATTCCGTCGATGATATTTATATGATTACATCGACTGGAAAAATGTATTTAGGATTGGATTTTGAGGCAGGTGGAAATAATTTAGAGATAGACTCCACCGGACAGCTTACAACAAAGGATAATATTATTCCGGACACAAACAACACTGGTTCAGTTGGCGAGGACTTGATTAGGTATGCTGATGGTTATTTCGTTACAGTCACCGCCAAGAACACCGTAACGGGAAAGATCATTGAGAATGAAATTATAGCAAATCCTCTTGAGTCATTTGAGGAGGGCGACTTAGTTCAGATTCTTGATACCAGTTATTTCACCAAGACCAAGAACAAACTTGCAAACGTTATCGGCGTGGTGACTCTTAACCCTGGAAATATCCAGATCGGGACAGAGACAGTCACAGCATGGGTTGATGAGGTTCACGAAATAACTAGATCTGTCTCATGGGTTGAGAATGTCACGGATGCTTATAGTCAAGTCTACGAGGTTGAGAGAACCCGAGAGGAACCCGTTTATGAATGGTACCTTGAGAGGGTCGAGGAGACACTTTCAGACGGCAACACCGTACTTTACTATGAGAACAGGACCAGGATCAAAACCGAGACCGTACAGGTTCAGGTGACGACTGAGATCCCGGTCATGGGCCCCAAGAATGAGCCAGTTCTTTGTGTATTCGGTGGCCCCACGTTGGTCAAGATCAGCGAGCCAGTGGTAAAGCATGATGTTCTGGTGGCAAGCGCGGTTGATGGAATGGCTAGGCCACTACGAACTGTGTTGCCAGAGTTGGTTGAACAGTTTGGGGGCATGGAGATGAACTTTGAGAACGTGTTAATGGCTATCGAGAAGCTAAATTATAAAACACTCGGTAGAGTTATGGAAGATAGTACGGGTGTTACCGCTTGGGTCATGATCGGCTATTAAAAATCTCAATCCTTTTCCTTTTCATGTTAAGCATCCCCACCGTCCAGGGGGCCATAATCTTTGATGGTGATATCAACACGTTCACCAGGCCCGGCGGGGGTCTCTTGCAGTTTGACCAGACGTTTCTAGCGGATCGGATCATATTCGAGGACAACCTGGTTAACATCTACAATTTAACGTATGATAGTTTCTGGGAGCTTGCAGGATTCGATGTACCGGCTAACATGACGATGCTAGTAACGGTAATCAACAATAACACGATCACGTTTAATGCGAACCCCACGGGCACCGTTCAGGTTCGGGTGAAAGTAGGAACCAAGGGCATCCCATTGGGCGTTACGGGTGCGGATTCATGGGCCTATATCCCGGCGAATCAAACCGTTAACCTGAACATTTCAAATATCTTGCCGGTATCCCTGTTTTGGAACGAGGTCCCCACCGGATTCTGTGATTACTTAGTCACCAGTTTTCAGAATATAACCGGGTCCGTTATCGATGGATCATTCCAAGATACATGGATCGAGGACGGGCATCATATGGCTTTGGGGGAGGTCATTGGTACACCTGGATTCAAATATATTTTCAATGTCTCAGACATCCAAAGACCTTGTTTGCTTGAGGAGTTGTTGATTGTTGAAAGGTACACGGGGAGTATGGGGCACACAGTAACGATCAGGATCTTGAACTATACTAGCGGGCTCTATGAGATCTTTGATACAATCACCGATGGCGCTACCTTTGTCACACATGAGATAAACATTACCGGGTTCAACGGTGATATCGTTCAAAATGGTACCATGTCGATCCAGTTTTATCATGACTCGCCTGGGAATATGTTCCATACGTTAGAGATAGACTATATATTTCTCACCAACGTGTTTATTCCTGATGTGGTTGTTTTGGAGCCGTGGGATATTAACTGGTTAATGAGCCTTCTTTGGATTGCTCTTGTTGCGCTTGGTACTTTCCAGAAAAACAAAATAATAATCGTGTTCGCTGGATTCTTTGGGTTGATTCTTACCGTTTTGTTAATGAGTATAAACATGATGGTTGCCGTGGCGCTTATATGTGTAAATCTGTACCTCCTCTATGAAGGGACCGCATGACCAAACAAAAAAGGCGGCGACGCCTAGCCCCTAAAAGTGGATCCTCAAAAAACGCCTACGCCCGACGTAAAAAAGGGTCTAGGATCTGGGGAAGGTTTCAGTTTAGATTGGATGAGATGAACATTGAGAGCAATAATATTAACAAGAGACAAGAAAGCTAGGATCAGGGCCGTGGACTCGAAACGTAGCGATTACGAGTTTATGAAATCGGTTTACATTTTGGATCCGAGCAGAGTTCAAAACTACCAGGACCCCACCGGAAGAATCGCGGGCCAGGAACTAATTTTCTTTGAGGAAAACCCAAATCCATTGAGACATGAAATCAAGGAAAAGGAGAGCGACAAAGATAATACAAAATCAGATCTAAGCGCAAAGTACCTTAATGATATTGTCATAATCAACTTCATTCAACAAACAACGGACACATTCGGGAAATGGAATATGCCAAATTTCGGATTCTTAGCGTGGTTCTTTGAAACTCCCTCAAGGATCCCGTTCGTGTTAATGGCGGCGCTGATAGCCTGGACTCTGATTCAAAGTTATATCACCGGGGGTAGCTTCAAGTGACCCGTAACAAATATTTAGTTGAGGTCCTCCGAATCACCGAAAACAAGCACACGTACACCGTAAAACAAACCGATGAATTGTTTATCGAGATCAAAGACAAGCTGGACGATGATACCGAGATCAGTATAAAGGTCGAGCCAAAAGATCTATACGAGATCCCATACAGTTTCATTCCCCGTGTGATCGCGTGGATAAAAACAGGCCAGAGAAAACATTATCTGATGGTCGTTAACAACCAAGGAAAGCCGATCACAGAGACCGCACCCGCCATTTCGGGAAAGGTTTTGAGAGTCGCAAGGGATTGGAAGGGACTAGACACAGCGATCAGCGATAACTTTGGTAACGATCTGCCAATAAAGCGCATCGCAATGATTGGAGCCATAATAATCAGCGTGGGCATCATAGCGTTTTTGATCTACAGTGGATACATTCCTACACCGGAGAGTTGGGGCATATGAGCGACAAAACAGGACGCACCTTGAGCCAAGAGACCAGCGGCCTAGCGGGTAATTTCCTTTTCAAGTTACCCTCCGATGATTCCGAGGCGCTGGATATGAGGACCAGGATCAACAGCCCCGCGACCATGAAAGCCATCATGTATTATGCAGTTCTCGGGTACAACCTGAAATGCAAACCGGCGCTGGACATCAAAAACCTCATGGAGCGGTTACTGATTTCAGGAAGGCAGGGAATGGGCAGAGCAGAGGCCGTTGAAACCTTGAAACAGAATCTACCCAAGAGGGTTGAAATTGAAAAGGGAACGGATGGGACGATATTCGCTCGCTGAGTTGGAAGGGTTCGGGGCAAGCCTGATCCTTTCATCCCTGTCCCAACAAGTTTCTATGGTACTGGTCAACCATGACCCCGGTTCTATCCCAGCTAATTTTATCAGCAAAGTATTCTCCATCGGGTTCATGATGCTTGAAATTAATTGCATGTATTTCATGACCCGAGAATATCATGAGCCTGATTGGGTGATATTGAACAGCGTTTTCCTCGGCTTGATGCTCTTAAACACTTTGGGATCTTTGGCTCTATAGAATGTACCCGGATCGGCCCAGGGGTTTTAGGGCCTCATTTCCCTGTCTGTTCTTTTTTTTAAGTTGTCCCCGCTCGACTCAATAAAACCGCTTGACCAAGAATTGTTGAGAGGATTGGGGACAGGACATCTATATCACACAACGATTAAATAGTTTTTTACACAATTGGGGTTGACCAAGATGGCGAGCCTATTATCAATCCTCAGTATTTGGATTCAAAAAGAATTAAGCATGTTCTTAATCGCGCTTCCGGGTTACCTCGGCTATTACCGGCTGAGGGACTGCCTTCCGTTTTTCACTTTGCTGTTTTATCTGGCCTCGTTTGTGACTAAGAAGAAAATCGTTTGGAGGGCACTATCAATGTACTTTGTTTCAGTGGCGGGGATCCTTGGATTGATTGCAATTTATTTTAACATCATGGGGATAGGAAATACTGTTTTGACAGGTTTTATCTGGCGATACGCGGCCCCGATCCAATATTCTATGCAGATAGTGATTATAACGTACCTGGCTTATCGAGGCACGAGGGATATCAGTTTTAGTGCCGCGTTGGGGTTTCATGCTGCGAGCGCAACGGGATATTTGTATGAAACTCCTTTTTGGGTATTCAGCATCAAAGATCAGGCCCATTTTCTACACAGCAATGCAAGCAACTTGTTTTTTATCAGTTATCAGATCATTGCGATCCCGGTGTTTGTTTGGCTCCTCTCAAGAGCAGGGGTTAAGATTAATCGAGAGAGTTTCAGTTATTTTGTTTATGCCTATTTCGTTACCTATGTTATCGCTTCAAAATTGTACATCTTGGAGTCGGTTTGGTTCGCACGGATCCCGTTGATAGCGTATACGATCTATCTGACGTTGAGGATCAGAGAAAACAATAAATCAACAGATTCCTAGTACTATTTGACCAAGAATGAAGCACAAAACAAAACAGTTAATCTTTATTTTGATCGGCGTCGGATTGTGCGCGATCCTCTTTTCAAACGCCCTGCTCAATACGAGAATGAAGGCCCCAGAAAAAGGCGTGTGGGTGATACAGCCGTTTTTCGCGTACAACCTAACCCGAGGAGATGGGGGTCCCAATCACACCGTTGAGGGCCAACAGGTCTTGAGGATCTTCCCGGTCGGGGATGGTCACCGGTTCAACCTGTATGGGGCCGTCAATTATTCCCTGGCCTCTGATGAGCCATATTCACTTGACAGGACGCCCCGATATGTCATTGAAGGGACAAGAACATTCAGATATAGCGATGGGAATCGTTTTGTTTGGATAAAGGTGGACAGGATGTACATACAGAGACCCCCGCCCCGAGGAGATCAGCCGAAATGAGTTATTTGAAAGAAAAACCCGATCAATGCCTTGATGCGGGTCCTTGGATACGGTTATTTTCGGCTCGCAAGGGAAAGCAATAAATCTGTATAGTGCCATCCTCAAGTGACCAAGAATGAAGGCACAATCAACAACTTGACTGGACCCTCTTGTTCTAGGTCCAGGTGACAACAAGTGAATGAAAAAACAGAAACAAATCAAGCATACAACGAGACCGCCTTTAAGGTATGGTTTTACCTGTTCTTTGCGGCGGCAGTTGGCATAATCATTTATGACCAAAACCTATCCATCGCGTCGGCCCATGCCTTCATCGGGATGGTGTTTGTTCGACAAATGAGCCAGATCCATTACGAGGATATCAAGGGAAAGGTCCTCAGATCAGAAATGGATGATCTTTCGGCCCGCATGAAGGCTATAGAGCCATACCCAGAGGAGTAATCCTCACACCACCTTTTTTTTACAAAATATTTTCGTCGACGCGGATTTTCTTTACAATTTGAAACGATATCCAGCTGAAAAAGATTACAAATTGTTAACCTCGGCTGCCATAAAAAACATCAAAGTGTAAACAAGAGTCCAGGTTGTCGATTGACCAATATTTTTTGTTGGCCATACACTTTTTCTAGTCAAACGAGCAGTGGGGGCGCCAACTTTTGAGAACACAGGTTAACGCATGGTTTACGGTCATTGTTCAAGTGGATAATGGGCCCCGAGATAAAATCTGGTGAAAGATAGCCACCCGCACACGGGAATGTGTTGGGTACTCGGAGCCACATCAAAATATGGATCTGTGATATATAACAGTGACTCGCAAAACGTTATATAATATTGTCCGTATGTAAAGCCGGGAATGTGTGAGACAATATGGTACACCAAGAGTTAACAAAATCAATCGAGTTTTCTAATCATATCAAGATGATCGCGGAGATCATGGATGATGCGAGAAAGTCTAATCTGTATCTGAAAGAGAGCGGAGATATAACCTCGGCAAGAGCGCGGCGGTGTCTCAACATCGTTGAAAACGTTACTTGGTTACTTACTAACGAGATCGA
>SDBT01017157.1_pt1 | contig 11447 bp, 28 predicted proteins | sample 2277101 | NCBI WGS metagenome assembly SDBT01 (sample SAMN10404973, study PRJNA504765) | marine sediment metagenome | isolation source: marine sediment core GS10_PC15, 103 cmbsf | place: Arctic Ocean: Southern Knipovich Ridge | collected 2010
CATTTATGACCTCCTTAAAACTTTAGTAAAATCTAACAAGTCTAAGATAATAAAAAGTATAAGTGTTATTACAAAGACAGAAGTTTTTATCCATTCTCCTTCTATTGCATGATGCGCATCTAAAATCGAAAAAGCTATCAACCATAGTGCTAGTCTCATAATGTCAAATCCTCCTTTCTCCAACCGAGTTCAAGCAAACAGACAAGTGGGCTAGTCTCATCCTCATAATAGTTACCAGTACACGCTATCTGATAGCGCATTACAACATAGCCTTCGGCTTTGAATTTATTCAGTGCATCCGCAAGCTGAGAATGTGTATCTACTTCTACTGATTCAAACTTCGTGAGTAGTTGTGTCATTTAAGTTCTCCTTTATAGGTATTGCTATGATAAATTCATCCAGCACTGAACCATATTTGTATGATATTCTCCATAATTTGATAGGTATTCTTGTTTACTATCTGGTCCAGGTTCATAAAGATCACAAAGCGGAGTAAAGCGACCAGCAATACGAGCTTCTTTCGTCGCAAAAATCCCAAGACAATAACGAAACTCCTCTACAACTAAGTCTCTTGTGTCGTTTTGACGTTTGCTCATTATGTAAGTAAACAATCTTATTTTATCACCCGTTTTCATCTCAAGTTCCTTTCCTCCATTTTAGCATCTCCTCATGGTCCTCTGAATAGTCTTTCCAATGGCTTTTCCATTCAGTGGTTCCAGGAGATAACTCACGGAAATCTGGTTTAACACCTGTAGGTTCCTTGGGCTTATCATAATCTCCAACAATCTTCTCATAACCTTTATGACAGTTAAATAAGCTGAGGTCTCGAAAGTTCTCCTTACGTTCTATCATCCACCAGTCAAGTGCGTGGGTAGCCCTAAGACTTTCACAAGCCACACCGAGCATACCGCTTCCGCACATAGGATCGAGGATTCTGTCACCGGGAGCAGCTACACGCTCTAATAGCTCCTTATATATTGCTGGATGCTTTGCGCTTGGATGGTCGGCTTTGATTCTTGGTGTAGGCATAGGTGTTGGGATAATATCTGGAGCACCTTTTAAGCTCAGAACCTTCTTACCTTTACGAGCATAAACTATTGGCTCATAGCATCGTCCTGGCCAGATGTCTGGATTGCGTGTACGATGTGCTCCCTTTTTGTGCCAGATATAGGGTATACCATTAGTCTCAAAACCAACTTTTTCTATAGTTGTATACACAAAGTTATAGTTTACCTGACCAAAGAATACCAGGAGGATACTATCTTTACTCATTATATCCCATAAGAGTTTAATTCGTCCAGGGAATTTCTCATTATAATCCTCGGGATCATCTTCGTAGCTCTCTGTTCCTGTATGACCGGTGTTCGAACTGACTTTATCAAAACCCACTCCCCAAGGTGGATCAAACATAATGATGTCGAATAAACCTGTGAGTTTAGGTAATTGATCTTCCATAGAACCAAGCAGGATACGTCTGTCATACTCCATGAGACGATCCTCAAGTTTTTCTTTCTCGGATTTTTGAGCTATGACCGGAGGTAGAGTATCGGGTTCACGCTCGGTATCTGAATCTATACCATACAATGCTGCTGTTTGATCTATGGCTATATCCTGAAGTGGTTCTTGCTTGGCTATAGCCTTGTCTAATGCTACTGTTCGCTTCAAACTTTCCTTAATACGTTTTACTATTTTCTTTGCTTCGGTTTTGTTCCGAGTTTCTGCTACCTCTGGTATTTCCTTTATCCAAAAGGCAAGTTCAAGATCCTCGGATATATTTCCTACACTCTTACCGAGACGTTCAGCTGTGTCGGCTATAGTATGACCTCCGGAATCAGTACCCGCTACAGCTGCACCTATTTTACCTTGGTAGAGTTCATGAAGTTCCAGAACAGCCAAAGCTTTCTCGGAAAAGGTCAAGTCTACTCGTTGAACATTTTCCTCAAGTTCAATGACTTTCAGGAGTGCATCTCCTTCAAGTGTGTTAGCTCTGATTACATATTCGAAATCCACTCCCGCTAAGGCACAGGCCTTGAGCCTACGCTCTCCGGCTATGAGTTCGATCTTAGAGTCCTCACGCTTGATACATATTCCAGGTTGAATCTGTCCAAGTTGAAGAATGCTCTGGGACAAGTTCCTGATGTCCGCAGGTTTGAACTCCTTACGGTGACGAGCAGACAGAACTACTATCTGGTCTACAGGTATGGAATGAATTTGAGTCATCGAGCAGTACCTCCTGAATCTAATCTTTCCTTCATAGAATGCTCATCAGCAAGTATTACCTCTTGTCGTACAATTAACTCCTCGCATGTCGTTCCCATCTAATCTCCCTTCAAGAGCTTTTTCAGCTCCTCTAATGAACCTACTCCGAGTTCCTCCGTAACCCGAACAAGTTCTTGTTGTTTAATTTCCTCACGCATAAGCGCAGCTTTAGTCAAGCGGATTGACTTAGCCTTTCGGATACCTTTCGTTTTCGTACCACTTTTCCTCAACGGAGTCTTCCTCATCTCCTCTATGATTTTCGCTACCCGTTCCTTTTCCTTCTTCAATTTGTTTATGAAGTCCGAGAAGGTCAATTCGCTTGGGGCCAAGCCTATCACTCTAATCAAGTTGTTCATCTATAATCTCCTTGAGTGCCTCTAACTCGGTTAATTTTAATTGTTCTCTATCAGGAGCAAGTCGTATAGCTATTCCTACTGCTTGTCGTAGAAACTCTGTTCGTCGTCCATGTCCAGGCATAACCTGAACCCACTTACCCCAGACAGATCTTGGCAAGCGGAAGTGTATATCCTTGTGTCGTGGCATTAGGTAGGTATATCCTTATCCAGAGTTCTTATGGCATCTTCAGCGGCGTTCGAGCCATTGTCCCGGTTATAGAGTGCTGTATTCAATTCATTGGTAAGTAGATTCACTTTCATTACTCGTCCCTCAACATAATCGAAATATAAATTCCGAGAACTAGCCATGACGTCTTCTGCTTCTTTCCTTGTCATTGCTTTAGGATCATTGTGTAACAAGCCAAGTCCTTGGAATTGAGCACGATCAAAAAGTACTCTGAATACCTCGATTTTATCATACTTTTGAATATCCATTTTCTTTCTCCTCCTTCTTTCTATGAATTATACGTCCTTTACCAGTTTGATGCGCATAACACTGACTCTTGAGATAGCTCAGTGCTCTACCAGGAGACCTGTACATCAGATGCTTAAACCTGGGTAACTTGGCTGAATCTATATAATGAACATAGTATTTGGTGTTGATGGTTGAGTGAACTTCTCCATTGTTGACGATAGCCAGTATCTCGAACTTTAGTTTGGGCATTCAAATCTCCTTTTTTATTGGATACTTAAACCTTCTCATTGCTTCATAATGTATTCGGCATTCAAGTGTATGACCTGTGTTTACCTCAGGTTCTCATTTATCGAAATCACAATTACATTTCATCTTATTATGTTCGAGTTCTTTTACAATTTTTTTGATTTTTGCTGTTTTGCTATATATTTTAGGTCTCCTTTTAAATTTAGAAACCTCATCGCTGCACGAGAAAAAGAACAAGTCATCTTTCTCCAACAAGGTTTCTTAGTTTAGGAACTGCATATTAAAACATCTATATGTTCGATTCAGTCAGTTAATAAACGCAGTGTGTTAGTCAATGAAACAAGAGAGGGCGAAATGATAAGCCTACCTTGGGGATTAGATGCGGGAATAGTTCTGTCCTCATCGCCGTCACCCCTGGGACTCCACTCACCTACCTCAGCTCACTAATTCCGTCCCCTCTTGTGTTTAAGCTTAAAAAAGGTGTATCTCGTCAGACAATGTCCCATTCTTCGGGGTATCATCTACTGACTTTCCCACAGGTCTCGGCTTTGACCAAGGTTGTACAACGTTAAACCTTTGACTGGTTTTTTTGCTTTGAGTAGTAGTAACCTCAACCTCAGCCATTGTATTAGACCGAAACTCGAGTTCATTTCCTGTCACCTCGAAGACATTATTGAACGCCTTACAGAAATCACTTAGAAAACCAAGATACTGGTCTTCCCAGGTTTGTCCCAATTTGTTTTTGCCTTGAGCATCATGCGCATTGGGGATAGCAAGTTTTATGTCCAAGGGTCTTCCATTCCAGTTCTCAACCTCTGATACTAGCTCGGTTTTTAGAACAAGCTCATCCCGACACATCTCAGTATTTGCCGGATCATTGAGCTTTGTCCAGTTGGGTCCAACCTTGGGTTCTTCTATGAGCAGTACTGTATACCAACCGTTGGGCAATAACTCAGCTTGCAGTATGTCCTCGAGATCTTTGTGTATTTGTAATTTCATTGTTGATTTCTCCTTTTTTGTTTTTTTTGTGCGCTTTGATTAATGATTTTTTGTAGTTAAATATTCAAATTTTGAATAATTTACTCGGTCCAATGGCTTTAAGCCTAGGCATCACCTCCTCTCAGCTTGTGGTGTTCTAGCAATAATCTTGCTATGATATCATTACTACTTCCTTGGTTAATTGATAGCCTTTCTATTCTTCGTTTGTTTTCATGAGCAAGATCCTCAATTACCATTACTCGTTTCCCGAGTTTTACTAGCTCTTTCCACATCCTTAACCTCCTTTTTAAATCTCTTGTTTAACAGCATCTCAAAACCCCAAGGTTTGGTATCCGAAACCTGAACTTGCACAGGGTCTTTCCAATATTTGCCTGTTTGATTAAGGCTTGAGCCAAGCCAATCTATATGGTCTGTGTCTCCGGAAGTTTTCCAAAAATAATCTGTGGTTCCGTCTCTACCAGGTTGACGTGTACAAAGATAAGCTTCGTCGAACCAAGAGGAGATCTCAGTACGCAGCTTGCCGGTGATTTTGGGAAGATAGACGACAGACTTACTCTCAGGCGGTGCGTTTTTACCGGCTTTGATGGGCATCTCAATGATATCAAGATGACAGGTAAATATCACATGACAGGGAAGTCCGAGGCTTGGTCGAATCAAATCGCTAAGCATTTTCATTTGTGGCATCCAATGCTGTTGGGCCGGAGTGCCCCCAAGACCGTGTTTGGGGTCAAGTAGCAATGCGTCATTCATAGCATAGTGAGCCATAGAAGTTATACCATCGTAGATAATAGCGTCATAGGGAAAAGGTATTTTTCCTTTATTTTTGAGGGTAACGCTGGCCGCTATCCATAACTCCTGATAAAGATACATTAAGTTTTGCCAGGCCCGAGGACTGGATGGTGTAGGCTCTTTAAATGTTAAAACCTTTACATCAGAGCGACCGGCGATAGAACTTGCTCTGAGATCTGTATCTATAAGAAGTTTTTTGCCTGGCAGACTCATTGCCGAAGTAGTTTTGCCGGATTTGCTTGGGCCAGCAAGTAAACCTCTGATCCAATAGTTTTCTGCCTGGGGTGTTAGGTCTGTTGCAGGTACTGCTTTGTCTAAGATGCCCATTAGGAGTGCTCCTTTATGTATTTATTATCTGTTATCAAGTTGTTTACAGTATTCTTTAAGCTTCACTTCTGCTTCATTTCTGGTCTCATATGGACCACATCTATTTGCCTCTGTCTTATCCCAAAAAATACCACATATCGTCTTTAGGTTCTCGATGAATTGGACTTGTAGCAAAACTTGGTTTTTTTTACTCTTGACCTCCTGTTCTCTCCCACGGAGTCCACTCAGTAGTACGTAGAGTTATATGAGAGAAATTTAAGGGTTCAATCTCAGTAAATGGCACGGGTAGATTACAGATATTTTCAAATAAACAAACTGTTCGGCCTGGACCACCGACACACTCAATAGGATTCACGGTCTTGTGCCAGGTCCACTTATCTGGACCTTTGTCGTATTCCATTTCGATAAGCTTGAAGGTATGCAGAACATCTTGCTCGAATTCCTCAAGCTGTGCAGGACTCCTACGTTCGAGTCTTCGCATGAACTGAGATGTTGTGCGTTTGCTTTTAGGACCTGAGATTGTTTTATTAGCCATATTCATCATACAGCCGAAGATATCCTCTCCAATTACTTTGCTCAGACCCCAGATAATACCAGTAATCTGTGGCGCATGTGCCCACTGGTTGAGGTAATTTGCACTAAGCCACGAGCCCGTTGACTTGTTTTCTATGGCAAGTAATCCGAGTTGAGGCCACTCGATATACCCGTCAAGACTTCCTCCGTACCAGTGGGTATGATCCAAGGGCCATATCCAACCTGTTTCTCCACTGATCATAGTCCAGGACTCTTGGGGATAGAAGTTCGCGTAGATTATCATAAGGTTTCTGAGGTTATCCCACGAATCATTTTTATTGGGTTCGCCTGAACCTATTTTGGTTTCATAGATTATTTCAGCAGCAGCTATAGCGTTGATCATTCGATCTTTGTGGGTGAGCTTACCTGTGTTTAAGTAGTATTTCTCCTGGAACTCATGCCAGGTAGTTCCTGCGGTAAAATAAGTCGGGCTGTATTTGTAGGTATAACCTCTGCCGCTCCAATATCTCCTGCGATTACAGTTATGAAATTCGGTTCGCATGGTGTTATCGAGTTTTGTCGCTGGACCTTTGTCGAAAAATTCTTGGTTAGTCATGGGGTAAGCCTTCAAGCTCACTTATTACATACTTACAGGTGAGAGTACTACAGGGGCAATAAGTTATGATTCTGATTATACCTCCAAACATAAGGATTTCATCTTGACACTCAGGAAATACTATGCCACAAGTTTTAGTACATAGAGCATCAAGATCATCCCAAGTTTTGGGATTTTGAACAGGACCATTACTACAACCAAACGGACAACCACAAGCACCTTGGTTCAGCCAGTTTCCTACTGCTTTTTGTTCTTCTTTGGTTAGACAAGATAAGTCTCTCATGAGTTATTCCTCCTCAGCAGAGAAAAATCTTTCTCCACCACAAATTGGTTTAACTGTCATGTGTTGAAAACCCATTTCTCTTCCCAAGCTCTTCCACACATCATTAGCATTTTGCTGCGGAGATCTAGGCATACCACAATTAAGAGCTATTAATAGAACAGGTTTGCCAGCATCCAGAAGTACATCAAGTTGTTCTTGTGTCATTTCAAAGTCTTTTCTCATCTCTCGACCTCCTTTATTCCATTAAGTGATTTATTCAAAATTTGAATATTTAACTCGTTTTAGCTTCTTTTTTCTTTATTATTGTTCGCTCACAGACCTTTATTGCCGGAATAAGATCATCATCTGAGACTCTATCACCATAAATGCGATGGAAAAAGATTTTTTGTTTTTCTGTGAGTTGTTTAACTATAATATTTAATTGTTCTCTCTTGTAATTTTGTACTCTTTTTTCTATACTCATGTTCGGTTTCCTTTCCTACATTCCTTACAGCTAAACCCTAACCATTTACGTCTTGCTGCAAAGAGCAAACACATGGAGTACCAAGGACAATTCATCCTTCGATACATTGGGATCTCTTCATCGCTGAGGTTGATCCATTCGATAGGATTAGGCTCAGAGTTATCGGTGTTAATGTTACACATTTTGTCGGAAGCTCCTGAATAAGATTTCATTACTGTGTTCTTTTTTTGCTGTGTAAAATAGCAGCTCAGCGAAGTTATGAAAATCTAGGCTATGTTTACTGTTGAGAGATTCCCAAACTCTTATCGTAAGCCTTTCTGTTCCAGTTGAGTGTATCCAATCCTCGATTTCCAGGCATATCGAATCATGAGGATAAGCCTTTTTGAGTGTTCTTGTGATTTCTCGAATTTGTTGTTCGAGTGTTTGCATGATAGTCTCCTTTAATCATTTTGCCATTTATCCTCGTTTTCTTGAACAAGTTCCTCGAGTTCGGACTCAATGTTTGAAGTCAGAGCATAAGTATTAATATTATATTCAAGAATTCTCACATCGTTTATAGTTATCGAGAGTGGAACCTCTGGACTATCACAAGTTTCTCGCTCACCTATGTCTACGTCGAAGTGGATAGTTACAGGAACTGTTATTGTTGTGTGTAATTTTGCCATCTCACTACCTCCCTTTGGTTATGACACTTAGAATTAATACAAGAACTATTAAGATAAGACCTATGCTACTTACTACTAACCAGCCCATTATTTCTCTATCTCCTATTTTTTCTTTGACTTATTTGGGCAATCCGGTTTTGTATATCTCGGTTGTCTCGGCTGAATTTCTTTTTGGTATATTTTCCACCAGCACCACCACTTCCAATAACACCATGATGAGTCATAATAACACTTATTAGCTTGGCAAAGATGTTTTTATTAGATTCTTTTTTTGGTGGATTTATTGCATCAAGTACATATGTATTCTTGGATTTAATATTCTGGTTTTGTTTCATAGCTAAATTTTCCTTTTTTATATCTTTAGAGCTTACCCTTTTTTGTTGTTAGTAACAATGGCATTAGTAGTTTATTAAATGTAAGTATCTTTAAAAAGATATGTCCCCTGAATAATACTATCAAACGCTCATGAAAATTAAAAGACCAACATGATGTCGCTATGCCATCTTTTGTTTTGTGACAGTGAAGTGGTATGTATTGAGTCTGATCCTGAGCGTAAATAAAATTACATTCTTTGAATTTAACAACCTTCATTATTTGAATCTCCTTTTCTCTTTCCATATGGTTATGACTTCGAGTACTTGTGCCGGGCTTAGCCTTTTCTCCGCTCTGGCTTTGTTGGCCAAGGTAATAACATCGTCCTCAAAGGTTATGTCTTTAAGTTTCTCATCTACAAACTCTTTAGGAATAGAAGTCTTGGTCTTGGCTTCAATCTTGGTCTCTGATCTCTGTATCTCTCCTATAGTTATTTCCTGAAATTCAATAGATTTCAACTGATCCAAACAAATCTTTGTGTCTGTGCGATTGACTCGAATGGTTTCTAAACTTTCTCTTACAATTGTAAAAGCTTTCTTGTCATAACCCTGGGTACAGAACCAGACATAGAGTCTTGAACGTAGCAAGGTTATGGATGCTGGATCCCTTGAGGTAAAAGTTGTAGACTCACCTGGACGAAGTTGTTCAAGCCTGAGAGTATAGGGCTTGATTTGGTCTCGGTGAATAGATGTCATTCGTTTTGGGTAGGACATTAAGAAGGATTCTCCTCGTGATATTTCTCGATGGCAAGTGCTGCTGTTTTTATTGCTTCTTTGTGTCCGAGTTCGATGCACGGGCAATGTATAATATTTCTGGGAAGTTCCACAAAGGTTCTACAAATCTCGCAGCTATGAGGTACAACATAGACTTGAGAAACTCCCTTTGCACAACGACTACAGATATTACCACCCGCAAGCAAACTCTCCATATTCTCAACCCATTGAGCTAATTCTTCTTTGCTGTGATGATACATTTTAGGCCTCCTTTTGGTCTTGTTTTACTTTCTTACAATCAGAATAATGTCTTTTATAGCAAGCCTCGTGTAATATTCTCGGATGTCCTTCGATGATTGCTTCTGTATGATGTCTACCCCAAAGCTTATTTCCACATTCCCAGCAAAATCTTATTCTGGGTTTAATGTGGGTTTCTGCTTTCATGAATACACCAAATTCCCTTTTTGTTCCTCCTCTTTTTTGCCTAATTCCACAAGTACTTCACCGATATCAGTCTCAGAGAAATCTTGTGATCTGAGATAGTCTATTTGATAACTCTTGGTTTGATCCTTGCTAAGTTTCTTAGTTCTAGTTTCGATTATTCTGGGCCTCTGTTTCAAGGCTTGGACTTTCTCGGATTCTTCTAGCGCAATAAGGTTATCAGAAATACATTGTTGTATACGCTGCCGTTCTTGTTGGAGTTTCTGGATTTGAGCTGTATAAGCCTCTTCGTTTTTGCTGTCCATAATAATCTGGTTAGTCAGCCGAAGCTGACGAGATGTTCTGCCTGTACGAGTGTATACTTTTGCTGGTAGAGTAGTCATGGTTGGGTCTCCTTTATATATAAACATTTGAGTTAATTATTCAAATTTTGAATAATTAACTCGGGTTATTATATCAGACCTTGGAGTATTATCATTTGAAGAAACTTTTCCAACAAATCCTGAGAGTTTGTGTTGAGAATAATAGATACTTCTTCTATAGCTATTGACATTTTGAACCTCCTTTACCAGGTTCGAATCCGGTTGACTATTGCCTTGATCTCCTTAAGTTCCTGTTGGATTTTTCTAAGGTGCTGAACGAGCTCGGTTGCTGAATCATCGAAGTGAGTTCCGAATGTGTGAAGTATTGCGAGGTAAAGACCTGTGTCTATAATACAGTGATCTTCTGATATACCGTAGCGTCTTTCCATATCTGAGTGATTGTGTATTCTGTGCTTCATCTTGAACCTCCTTTATGCTATTGGTTACGGGTAAGATAGCTTGTTAGGTAGCCCAGGACAACCCCTTGCACCTGGACTACCCAGCAAAACATCTTGTATGTGATAGTCTATCTATTCTAAATGGGCCTTTCGGCCTCGGACTCTTGCTCCATCTTTAATACACCTCCCGAGCATCTACAGGCTGCATCAAGGTTTGTCGGCCTCTAAGGTTTTGAGGATAGTCCAGCTATTTCCTCAGTTGGTGGGACATCTGATTCCTTTTTCCGATGCTGCTTGCATGAGTCTCTCCATGAGGGCTTGTCTCCCCTTTTTTCTATTGGACAAGATGATTGCTTCATCCAATACTGACAACTTCCACAACGTTCTTTGAAATAATCAGTGTCCTTACTCATTTTAAACCTCTTTGGATTAGTTTACGGCAATACGAAGTGTATACATCTTGTCACAGGATTCACATTTTATCCCCATTTTTATGATATACTCATACTGACCTTTCTGTGTGCGCTCATTTGTTGCAGGTATTAGTATATGGTTACACACAGCGTAATTAAACCAGCTTTCTATTGTGTTATGCATGTGAAAGGTTACAGGGCGGATTAAGTTTGATTTCTTCATGATTGAGTTTCCTTTGCAGTTAGATTATGATTGCAATGGTTTTTGATATGTCCCTAATGTACCATATGTAAACCCATATGTCAAGGATTATTTTCAACCTCGGTGAAATAAATAAACTGTCTTGGGCCTTTGGTCCTAGGCCTTTGGGCTTTAGCCCAGTTAAATATTCAAATTTTGAATAATTTACTCGGTAAGGTTCCAACTCCAATTATAGGTCTATGTCCAATTATGACCGTGGTTCCAATTATGGGGCATGTTCCAACTCCAACTCATAACTCCTGCGCAGGAGTTGGAACCCCCGTTCCAAAATTTCAAAATTTTATGTGTTTTGGGAGTTTGAAAGATACTGGAGTATTGGAACTTGTAGCCTATAACTTGTTCTTTAGCTCTTAGCTCTTGAGCTTTAGTTCTATATCCAATTATATATCTATTTTCTACTGATAACTGATGTACTACAAGGTAGTATAAAAAAAAAAAAAAAAAAAAAACCCCCCGGCAACCTTTTTTTTTGATTTACATTTGTTTTTGTTAGTGTTTTTTTTTTTGGATTTTTTT
>SDBT01017158.1_pt1 | contig 11447 bp, 6 predicted proteins | sample 2277101 | NCBI WGS metagenome assembly SDBT01 (sample SAMN10404973, study PRJNA504765) | marine sediment metagenome | isolation source: marine sediment core GS10_PC15, 103 cmbsf | place: Arctic Ocean: Southern Knipovich Ridge | collected 2010
GTCCATACCTCTTATTTAGAGTATATGAACCGTCTATTATGTTTGTCAACCTGTCATAATTAGAGCACGAATGATGGCGACCTGACGGATACCCCACTCTTTCCCGCCATCTATAGACTCGATAACCTCTCTCCAGTAAGCAGGAACCCAGCTATACACCTCTTCATTGGTGAAACTCGGGAACATCTCACGATATTGCTCGCCGAGCTTTCTATAGTGGACTTTCATCTGCGCTGGAAGTAAGTCGACGAGCACCAGGTTATTCTGAACAAAATAGATGATTCTATTCCTGCCGAGCCCATCGAATGTTGACTGCAGCCATCTGGTAGCCTTTCTGCCAACAAAGGTATGACCGAAAGCACTGGCGTTAAACTTGATTTTAGGGAACTTTAGAGTCATTATTCCTTCACCTTAATCGTGAAACAAGCATTGCAACTCGGATTGGGGCACTTCGCAACTGTCTGTCCTTCTTCAACTGGAACCTCGCCACCGCAGACGCCGCACTTAAATGAGCTTACATAAGCACCAGCCTCTGCCTCTTCTGCCTCTGGTTGCGCGGCAGTTGCACCCGCCGGTCCACCTTGACCACTTACCCCCGCACCTAGCGCGGCAACTAAATCACTGACCCCGTGTAGCCCTTCCTCACGAAAATGCTTCTTGTCCTCATACTCTAAGCGCCTTACGGCCTTATTGTCCTGAAACTCGGCCATTTGCAGCGTAAACTGCTCTCGCGCCCTGGTATTATCGGCTGTTATCTGGGCGAGCACCTGTTGCTGCTGGAGCGCAAGCTCTTCCAACCTAATCCGAGTCGCATCACTCATGCCTTGCCCCTGCACTGCCTCTGCTGCGGGTTTATCTTTAGTCAGCTCTGTAACCAATGAAGACAGCTCTCCTTTAACCTGTTTATATCCTTCGAATGCACTCATTGGAGCCCCAGTCGCCTGGGCGGCCTTTGCCGAGTCATTTAGCTTTGTCTGTGCAGACTCTATCCTACCGAGCATGTCCTGCAGCATAGCAGTTTGCATTGTATCTTTGGCCGTGTTAGCTTCCTTAATATTTTCCTGCAGTGCTTTCTCATTTTCCTTCATCTCTTTGACAGCTTCCGCTTGCTGTTTCATCGAATTGGTCACGATTTGGACTGCCAATGATTCGGGCTGCTCTCCTCCACCACCCTGCCCGGTAAGGCCGAACGCCTCGGTTGTAGCCTTACTTACGATTGCCTTCTCTTGAACTTCAACTATGCGGTCGGCAAGGTCTGGTTTCTTTGCTTCTGGTGTTGTCACTTCTGCTACCCCCTTTGGTTTTGGAACATTAACGTCGACTAATTCTTTCATGGTTTAGTTTCCTCCTTAACCCCTTTATTGGCTCCCTGCTCAACTAATTTTACCAGCTTATCAACAGTTTCCTGTAGAACTTCAATCTTACCATTATCAGGTTTATTCACTTCATCATCGACTATATATCCTTGCAGTGTAATTCCCCTATCCTTAAAGAAGTGATAGTAAACAATATCGGTTAATTCCTCAAAGGTCAGAGTGTCAGGCCAACCTAGCTTGTCAACTGATGCTAGTCTCCCCATATACATGATAGGTGTGTATTGACTTCTGATTTGTATTGCGCCAAGTGAGATATAGCCGGAAGCAGGTTGGGTTGTCTTCTTTGGCTCCGGGGTTGCCTCGCTGCCATCACCATTTCCCTTAGGGTCTCCCCCAGAGGTCACCGGTTTTTTGACAGTAGGAACACTCGTTCCCTTCTTCCCAAAACCCTTGGAATGCGGAGCTGCAGTAATAGCAGCATCTGATAAGTCAGGCTCCCAACCCTCGGCTAATGCGGTTACGATTCTGTAGACTGTTGTTTTCGGTAAACCTTGTGCAATCAAAGCCGGTGGCTTAACACCTTTCGACAGTTCAAGTGCTATAAGGAGTTGCTCTTTATTCCCGGACAAACCCTTCTTAGGCATAGGAGTATTAAAGCAGATAGTTCCTAGTTTGTCAAGCTACTGGGAATTCCCTGGATACGTCCGGGAACTTTGTTGGAACTTAACACGGGGACTAGGGACTAGGAACTAGACTCGATATGGAACTATATGGGAACTAAGGAACTTTATGGGGAATAATAATGGTTTATCAATGGTCCTAACCAGGAAAACAGATGATGGAACAAGGTCCGCAACTAGCGATGCTTGACCGTTGTAGTATCAGGTAACTTGACAAAGCAGGTAACTACACTTAATAATAAAAGGCAAGGGGGTGAATTATGGCATTAGATATAACAGCTATAATCCTGAAGGCCGTAGAAATCATACCTAACTTCATCCCGAGGCCAAAGCCACCAACTTCTGATTACTCAGCGCTAATTGAGGCCGTCCCCAGGGTAACATATCCAGCTGCTGATTTCAGTAGCTTATACGAGGTTAAAACAGATACAATACCTATCCCCACTATCGATAAACCCATCACGGCTGAAGCTCCGAGAGAAATAGAAACAGCTTTACCTATAGAAAAATCTGATAGCCGCGGAGAAATAGTATCTACAGCCTGCCTTTCCTGCTCGAGGAGCCACCTCGCAACTATAGCTGGTGGACTCGGTGAAGCGGTGAGGTTTGCCCGGGGTGATGAGAGAGGGATAATGCACCCCGAGGCCATAATGAGAATCCAGAAGGCAGAGGAAGAGGCAAACATTCTGGAGAGGATTGACCTCTCACCGGAAGCATTACTGGCGAGCCCTCCTGATGAAAGGGCAGTTGCCGAGGAATACCTGCCAAGGATAAGGAAACTACGCCAGGGCATAGGGGATGTGGGCTCATTCGACGAATTAGAAAGGATTGCGGCAGATGCCAGCATACTAGGCCAGGAATTCAGACTACGCCATTTACAAATAAAGGGGGTAGACCTTAACCCGGTCGTTGAACTCGCCCAGAGGGTTCAGAAAGGCGAACTATCTTTAGCGGAAGCAAAAGCCCAATTAAGAGAGTTACTCCCTGAGGAGGGGTAATGGAAAGAAGAAAGTGCGAGTGTTATGCTATCCGACTCTTAGACCATATGATAGAAGCCTACATGTACTGGGATAGAAACCCCGAGCGTGGAAAGAAAGTGCTCGCAGAAGCTGCGAGACCTATAATTTTTCACCTTAATGACGAATTCAAAAAAGGCGAATACAAAGAGAACCAGGAACCTTACGTTACCCTCCTTGAAGAAATGAGTTCCGCGTTAAGACGTTATGACTCCGGTAAGGGTTCCGGGGTAGAGGCTATGGAATGGGTGAGAAATCGCATCCATGCCAATGACGAGTTGAAGCAGCTGATGGTATGTGGAGACGCCTTTAAGGACAAGGAAAGTCTTACTGAGACAGCCAATGTTCTTTCAAGAATGTTTAACGCCATGGAAGACACTACTCCTGAGGAAGCCAGGTCTATCCTTGATAAACAATACGAGAAGCTATCATGCAAAACAGGGTAATTAAGGAATGATATATGGCAAAACGTTCGAAAGCACAAGTAGACGCCCTTAAAGCGCTTGGTAATCCGAAGATAACTACCGAATACGATGACGGCAGTATTGACTTTGTATTTGAAGGTCAGAAACTGGCAATGGGACCTAATGCCTCCGTAATGACCCCCGCTGAGTATATGACCAAGGTCTACCGGCCGTGGCAGGAAAAGAAGAAGAAAAAGCCAAAAGAGCAGGAGAAGAAACCAACCACTCCTTACTTGGCTTATAGTTCTAAGACTCCATGTGAGAGAACCCCGGAATTATGTGAGCCTCGTGTTATCAAGCACATTGCCTGGGATGCCGATGACACCATATGGGATATTAAGCCCTACGGAATAGCCTCTAATATAACCGGACCGCTAACATTGATAGACCCGGATACCGTTGTTGAGGAACACCCAGCTTATAAAGCGCCAGCCCCAACAACAACTTTCCAGGAGCCCTTCCCAGAGGAAGGTGAAATCCAAAGCTACAAATATGGTCATAGATACGGCCATCAGTTTGGCTACCCCGCCGAAGAGGAACCGGAAGACTTCTTCCTCAGGCAGATAGATAAGGACATCGCAAAGGGAACCTCAAAATCTAGTAAGCCCGTAGCCAGTGTTAAAGAATTAAAGGAGATTATCCATAATGAAGTAATTGGTAATCCTAGATTTGGTTTTGACATAGACACTTTAGTAGAAGCCATTGTTAATAGAGGATTTAGCAAACCACTTACTAAGGATTTTGCCCAAGCTACCAATGAGTTAGTTAGAGAGCGTTTAATTGGGTTAGATGCTGAGGGGCACGAACCGAGATGGTTTCATAAGACAGACTGGTTTGATGAAGATGACGAAGAAGAGCAGCCCTCAGAAACAGCGCTCGAGGTAAACCAGATTATAACTGAGCTTACGGAGGAGCTGACAACTGCCGAAAAGGATAAACTTCGCCTCTTTAGCCAGAAGGCCAAGCTACCCACAAAATCAGAGATACCTCCTAAAGAACCAGGAAAGAAGAAGAAAAGCACGTTTGGTGAACCCACCAAGATATATATTAAGCTGATGCCTGGTTACCGCGATTTGCTCGATACTCTAAAGGAGCAGGGTGTAACCAACTCAATTATTTCCCTTAATACCAAGGGCACGGTGAGCAGGATAATTGAAAAGTTCGGGTTGACTGACCACTATCTCGACATTCGCGATTCATGGGAAAACAAGGGTAAAGTATTCAACGAGCAGATGAAGGAGTTTGGTTATAAACCTCAGGAAGCCATGTTCGTAGATAATACGCAATCGCACGTGGAGGACGTAGCTAAGTCTGGAGCCATCCCTCTCGTATACGGGAAGGACATTAAAGAGGTTGCCCAGATTGTAAACTACATGACTAATGCCTAAAATAACAAAAAAAGATAAAGCAGATGCCTCGATTAAGCTCCTTGGTGTAAATAGCGAGCTTCACCTGATAATAGGTGAGATAGCCACTACCAAGAAGGATGAAGGTAAAATCAGCACTATTCCTGCTTCTATTCTCCCTAAAGCCTTGGAAATAAGCCTCGAAGGACAAACCCTCACTAAGCAGTTTTTACCAAATGCTATTGAGCTTGATTACCATATCGACCCAGTAAGTGGGGAACAACTGCCAGGTATAAACCCGTTGGTAAAGGCTCTCGGAGTAATGAATGAGGCTTATAAACCTGAGAACGATACCGTGCAGCTCTGGGTTGAAGACACAGTATTCCTTAGCGATACGCTTATTAACTGGCTATCAAATTTATTCCACGATGTAGCTGGGAAGTTAATCGTAACCACCGGACAAATTCAGGCTTGCAGTGCAGTCAATATAGACCCAGAGGAAATGGCATCTATAGCTAAATACTGTAGCGGTGTCCTAACCCAGGCAGTGGTAACTAAAGGTCCTCTAACGTACCTACCGACTACTATTGCAGGCAAACAAGAAATCGTTCAACATTACAAAACCAACGTAATCCATAGCCTAGGCATAAAACAGCATAAAGTGGAAACCTCAACTCTCACAACAGGCGAAAAGCCTAATGTGGCTATTGAATATCACGATTCATATGGCCCAGAACATGCTGGGTCAGTAGCCAGACTGAAGGGTATAAAAAGCAGGCTAGAGAAGGAGAACCTGCTTTGTTTTGCTCAACATCCAAATCTCTACTGCTCTGGTCAAATTGATGCAGACAAACTAACTAATCTTGCTGCATTCTTTTCCCTAGTGATTAATGCCGATATACATTTGCCGGAAGACCCTATCCCCGTTGTATCTGACGGACTGTGGGATTTTGTAGGCGAACTGGTCTTAAAACATGGAGAAGATACCTGGAAGTCAGGGCAGGGGCTTATTAACTGGGGTTCCTTGCATGCTAAATGGCTCCAGGAAAAAGAGATACTAAAGTCAAAGATTTATAGTGACCTTAAACAGCTCGCGATTCACCGCGACCGACACCATGAGATTGAAAACGCAGCTGGTCTCCAAGCAGGTAAAACAGCTACCGGAAAGCCTAAAGCCGACATTACAGCTAACGCCGAGAAAGCCATTGCCTTATCTAACAAGAATAAATGGGGAGGCCATTATCTGGGCGAGGCGCAGACCTTATTAAAACAGTATATAAATACAGGTAGTAGTGGCACAAGCGACCTTCTAGGTAACACTATACATAATATTCTTATCCACGAACTCGCGAAGCTGGGAGAATATGGGAATTGTAATACAAAGGGCCTAAGTTTGCATGATATAAATGCCGGTGCCCTCTCTTATTGTGAAGGCACTTTGAAGGGAACGACAACACTTCTCGGGGCTGGAGGCTCACAGCCCCTGCACAAAGTAGCCCCAAAATCATATACTTTAGTAGTCGAGGATGATGACCCAGACGGCGGTTATAATGTCTTCATACCAATCGAAAAGGGATTCTGGAGTAAAGAATTAGCCGATTACCTGGAGAGTAAGTTTGGTTTCGACTGCAAGACCGTGAGCAAAGGAAGCTGGAAACCAGGGCAAGTCTGCGGCGTCCACATCGATAGCCATGACAAGATAAGGCTGCTGGCTATCTTCCTATCCAATCTCAAAGGTGGCAGCGAAGCAATAGGCGAAGATTGTGCGCCAATAGTCATGAAGGAAGCCTGGAATTACGCACAGCAACAGGCCAAGAAAGGCACGATGGCATTCACTCAGGAGCCCATACTAGAGAGCCAGAAACAGTGGATAGACAAGTGCTATAAGACATACGGGATAATGCCCCCTGGCTTAACCGAGGAACAGAAGACTTTAATGCAGCTAATCGGACCGGATAAGATTTACGCCGGTTGTAACTTATCTGCAGAAGAAACAGTCCCCAACATGGGCATTATAACCTACTGCGAAGGGGTGAGAACCAATCCCCAGGCTGTGGTCAGTGCCTACCTTAATTCTCAGGGATACCTGCAGCATTATTTCCATGAGACTACAGATAAGCTGGCTGATGTAATTATCAACCCACTCGAGGCCGGTAAATTTGAAGTCTCAATTAAGAACATCGACATGAGGGGGCAGGAGCTCACCAGTGAAGTTATAGCACGCCTAAAGGCAATGAATTTTGACTGCCATGGAAATACGTGCGCGAAAGAAATCCAAGAACCTGAAATACGCCAACTAGCCATGTTGCTTTCCAGCCTGCACCAAGCATACAAGCTACCTCCTACACAAACGAAAAAAGCAGTCGACCTGGTTATGTCAAAGATTGCGTCTGTCCCGAATGACAAATACGCATATAAAGATAAGGTTTACCCCTACACAGTCGAGGACTGGAAGAAAGAATTAGGGGAGGCACCTGCCACTGTCAAGGAAGGAAAACCAATCAAGGGAGTAATCCAGCCCCCGGTGCCGGCAGGTAAGGTTTACCCGGTGCTAGACTGGAAATACATACACAGTCTTCCAACAAAGGGTAAAGCACCATGGGAGGTAGGCGGCTGCGTATCTTATGTCTCTGCAGGACCAACAAAGGTTAAACTCGGATATTGTGCCGGCGTTATCAAGGAAGCTATAGACAGTCAGGGAAATCCGATTGAGCTACACCAAGTCGCAATGCTAAAAAGTAATGAGAATACTCATAACATAGCTGGTAATGGCGAGATTATCTTTGACTCCAAGCAGAGCAGACTATATATCACGCTCCCAGATGAGCTGGCTAAGATAAAACCACTGGTATCAGTCCTGGAGCAGGATTTGGGTTTCGACCATACCGGTGAGACCACCTGGCATAAAGGTGCCACATCGCTGCAGGCAGCAAGAGTCGCCTACTTCTTCTCGCAGCTCCACAATATCACGACGCTACCAGAGAGCTGCTGGGGAGATGCCGTGCTCCATGCCCTCCAGCAAGTTAAAAACGAAACTTACCCTGCTCTAAAGCCAATTTATCCGTTCAAGAAAGAGGACTGGATGAAGGACGTCTGCAAGATAAAGGAGCCTACTGAGAAACCACCAGAGGTCGATACTTTAGTCTTCAAGTGGCATGAACCGACTGAGGACTTTAACTCTGATGAAGGCAAGTGGACAGTGCCCATGGAACACATAAAAGAGTTAGTGTCCAAAGGTTATCCATATGAAAATATAATTAACCTGCTAACCCATGATGTCCATTGGGAAAACTTAGACCTTACGTCGATAGAACTAAATGTCGCTGAAGAGCTATTGAAGGTCATAGCCGCAGAGAAGCCCGGGGTAAAGCCGCTAGACGAGCTCATCGAGAAGTCTCAATCAGCCATGCAACATGCTTATACCTTGATAACCCCCGACCTGAAGAAGAAGGCCAACGAGACCAAGGCATACAAGAAACTCCCGCAGAAGGTCAAGGACTGGATGCACCTTGCTATGAATAACCACCTACTCCAAGACCATAAAACCAATACACCGATGGAGAATACACTTAAAGGTCTTACCAACTTATTCATAGATAAAAATGATATTCCCATTTCTCCACTAATGGTCAAACTACAGCTAGAAATTGAGAAGAAGCGTAAAATCAGGAAGGGCGAGCTGCCAGCTGAAGACGGCGAGAAAGTAGAAAAGACACTCGAAAATGACAGCAGTGCCGAGCTCAAGAATGAAGTAATGAATGAGCTCAAGTCATGGTATGACAGCGGCACTATTGAATTCGAGCATCTTGAAGCAGCAATCATGGATAAATTAGGGTTAAAGCCCTCGAGTTACTTATCCACTTTTGTTGCTTCATGGCTCGTCGGCTACAAGGAGGATATAGATAAGTCTAATGAGCCAGTCTTATACAAAGAATTACCGGCTGATATGAAGTTACTCCTCACCCAGGCTATCAGTGAGAAGGCCGCGGAAGGAAAAGACGTTGAAACTATCGACCAGGAAATCATGGAGCAGTTCAACGTCCAGAAATTCTACAAGTGGCAGCAAGAGGTTAGGGAAGAAGTAAAAGCATTCGAGAGCCTGATGTCCAAGTCAAAGGTGCCGGTAGAAGAAGACAAGTTCATCTGGGACGACATACCTGCGACTGAAAAGAAGAACTATATACTCGAGGCTTACGGGTGGGCACAAGACAATCCTGCCTATGAGAAAGACCAGATAATGGCAATCTTCGAGTCAAAATATAACTTTAACTATACCCAAGCTCTTGAGACTATTTCCACCCAGGTTGTAGACTCAGCTAAAGCTAAAAGTATGGACTTGATAATCAAAGATAAATACCAAAAGCCATGGGAGACTACTACCGGCTGGGAACAAGTCCCGCTTGAGATTGCCGCCTGTATGGGTGAGGTAATGAACACCAAACAACCGGGCTCTAGTAACTCTGGCCTCTATATTCCACTCATATCACCCTCGGCACAAGGATTCACGGAAGAGGAGATTAAGATATGGTGGGAGAACTGTGTCGAGCAATACGAGTATAACCAGGTAGCTACAGAGACGTTAGCTGAAGCAAAAGCGGAGTTAGAACAAGAAAGCAAGGTTCCACAGCCCCAAGAACTAAAAGACTGGCTATATAACTTCTTAAAAGAGCATCCTACCTGGAAAATAAGCCCGAAGGGCGCCAGCATGTGGATACACGATATAAGCCACTTTAAGGAACCGGGCGAAGTCGCCGTTGAGGCTATGCTTAAAGAGCTAGTTGAAGAAGGCAAGATAGTCTGGGAGCTTGGCACCAACCTTTATATATTCGAGGCACCAGCAGGTAAAGTCCCCAGTATTTATCTCGAGCTACCTGATACCTCCAAGGATATTATCAAGCACCACATGGCAGCTCTATATTTTGAGGGGTTTAATAAGATAAAATCCATAAAGGAAATCAGAACTGTCTACTACCTGGCAATAGACGGCCTACCAGAGCTGTGGAATGAGGTTGAAGAAGAATCGAACTCGGCCGTTAAAGAACAACAAACACCAACAATAGCGCTTGAGGAAGAAATACCTTCCATTAACCAGCTTATGGATGCCGAGCCAGGTACTGCAGAAGAGGCGGAACAACTGACTGTTCACCTGCTTAACCAGAATAAGTTTTCTGCAAACGAAATCTCCAAGGCCATAGCCGGGAAGTATGCCATCAAAGATGACCTTAGTCTAACAGAGTGGATAGTGAAGGTTAAAGACCACCACGGACTGAAGATTATGCTCGGACCAAAGTTTGGAGAGTTAGTCGAAGAGACAAAAACTGACATTATCAATTACATCATTGACCATTCTGACTATCCTGAAACCGATATAATAGAGTTGGTCTACGACACTCATGGAGTAATGGCCGATGATGAGTTGCTTAAAGCAATCAGCAAGGTCAAGAAGGGAGAAGAGGAAGCTCCGGTTGAAGCAAAAGGGAAATACAAGCCTTCAGGTAAAGAGCTAGCAGAATTTATATTCAGTAAACTCCATGATGCAGAGGGAGAGAAATACGACTGGGGAGGGATGGTAACAGAAGTTCAGGCAGCATGGGATGTTGGGGAGAATGCCGTTCTCGACGCCCTGGATATGCTATACAACACAGACAAGATTAAGAAAGATGAGGATGGATACTATTACCTATCAGGAGTAGAAGAACCCAAGGCGCCATCACCCGAGCAGATGGCAAAATATGACGAGATGATAAAAGCCTATATCCAGGTGGGATGGACCCCGGCGGCACTAATAGAATTCTTCGCGGGAAAGATGCCGGCTGACCAGCTCAAGAAGACGGCTACCAAACTCTATAAGATATACAAGCCTGAAGTAGTCAGAATAACTAAGGAATATGAAAGTATCCCTGATACTCTGAAACAGCATCTTAAAGGCGTTGCCTCAAAACTCTTAAACGAAGGGAAGGGCGTTGCCGACGTAGCCTGGTATATCAGCGTAAACTACGGCATCGAGAAAGCGAGCGTCAAGGTCATGGTCAGAGAGGTTGCCCAGAAACCCCTCGAGCAGGTGGAAGCGGCAGTGAAAGCCCTGCAGTTCCTCGGCGTCGGTAAATTTATCGGCGGCTGCCGGATAACAGAGCAAATGTCCAGTCTCAAAGCCCAGAATGTGGCCTACTGCCAGGGTATTCTCGAGGAGAAGGGTGAACTGGAGAATGACGGCGCCTCTATACTGCACGCTATGGGGCACCAGGAGATTAAAGTCTTTAATGACCTGATGGATAGCAAATGGGAAACTAAAATAGTTCTTGAGACCGATGGCGGTGAAAATAATAAAGAGAAGCTACAGGGTGTGTGGGATATTCTTAATAACGTAATGAATTGTCAATATCCGGGTGGCACCGTCGTCACTTGCCAGCTCAGTGGAAAGAATGGCATGACACTTCCAATCTCTGACCAGGATAAATTGAGAAAGACCGCCCTCTTCTTGAGCTCTATCGATAATGTCGCCCTGCTGGACAAGCAATGTATCCCCTACGCCTTAAAACACGCTATGGAATCGGCAAAGAAGAAGAACGAGACTACCAAGCCGTGGACCATAATGCCTTATCCCAACGAAGTGGCAGACTGGAAC
>SDBT01017159.1_pt1 | contig 11446 bp, 8 predicted proteins | sample 2277101 | NCBI WGS metagenome assembly SDBT01 (sample SAMN10404973, study PRJNA504765) | marine sediment metagenome | isolation source: marine sediment core GS10_PC15, 103 cmbsf | place: Arctic Ocean: Southern Knipovich Ridge | collected 2010
AGGTTTTGTAGAGAAAGGACCGCATTGGGTATCCCGAAGTTACGTGCCAGAAGCTGTACATGGGAGACGGCGTTGCCCTCGGAAACTGTGGCAATCCCGGCGACGGGCTTCAAATCGGAAGGAGCGCGCAGAACGATGTAGATTTTGTCGGGAGAGAAGTCTACCTCCTCGGCAGGAGAAGCAACGACCCGGAGCTCTCCCACCGCAATGCCGGGATTGAGCCCGCGGATTTGACCCTGGCTTTCGAGATCCATGACGTCGTTGGAGATTCCGGTGTAACGCGCGTAAAGGTCGGAAAGCCGAGCGGCTGTACCACCGAAAGCAAGCAGGATGGAGGAACGTATCCGGTCATCGACGAAGCCCAGAGCGAGGGGCTCGAACCGGGAAAAATGCCCCACTTCGAGATCGTAGACAGCACGGACCATTTCCGTTGCCCACTCCACGGCGCGAAGGGAGAACTGCGCGACTTCAAGGAATCTCTCCAGGGGAAGAGACGATTCCGTCGGCGCCGTTAACAAGCGTGGCTCGAGAATCTCCCACTCCCAGATCTCGAGAAAACCACAGCCCGCCGCTGCCTTGGCCAACGTGTGATTCTTTTCCATCAGACCGCGGACGGTGTTGGGTTGCCACTCGCCGATACTCCGAGTGAGCAGCCTTTCCGCTTGGTTGGAAAGATCGAGCAAGAGAAGGCGAGCGTCCGAGCTCATCGGTTTGGTGATGTTCTTGCGGATCACCCAGATAAGATGAGCCAGGTGCCGGCTCGTATCCTTCGCATCACCCTCGCTCGGGGACTCGAGTTGAACCTCGCCGAGTGTCTTCCGGATTTGAAATCCGACTTCGGTGACCGGCGGGAAGGAATCCTTGTAGGGTGCGAGCATCTTGATGTCTGTTTGCCGATAAGCCTCTTCCAGCTCTTGCTCCAGTTTGAGAAGAGCCTCTTCGACCTCCGGCGTCAGTTTGCCCGACTGTTCCCGCCGGAAAGCTCGGATTCGCTCCAGGTCGCCCCGCTCCGGCACGTTGTGAATCTTGATCCGGATGGACATGAAAGGCTCGAATTCTTCGGCGATGCTTTTGGCCAGGGCACGAATGGACGTCGTTTTTTCCTCGATTTGAGAGTGGGGGATGTCACGGGCCGCTTGCCGAATCAGGAATAGCTGCGAGCGTAAGAGGCTCGTATCGCGGAGGAGCCAGTTGAAAAAGCTCCTACCCCAGGCTTCTTCGTCCTCGGCTTGAAACGCGCCTCGGTAAAAACGCGCCCGCCGCATGATCCAGCCGTCGTCGATTGCCTGAAGGAACTTCTCAATCTGATACTGTTTGAGCCGAGTACCCAGGCGAGCCGCGTCCCAGAAGTCTTCGTTGGCTGTCCCAGCCAGGATTTGTCCCAAGTAGATGCGGTACTTTTTTTGAAACTCCAGGATGATGTCTTTGGGAAGAGCATGTTGTATGCCGCCCGGCTCTGAGCAGCGCTCCCGCGGTGGGAGGATCGCACCATCGGGGCAAAACCAGCGTAGACCTCGATAGGGACCCCGAGGATCTTTTTTGAAGTCTTCGATAGACGCGCCGATTTCGGTAAGGTCCTCTTGCGGAGAAGCTCCGAGCAACCCCAACCCGAGGAAAATCAGCGAGCTCCGTATGAGCGCCTTGTGTAACACCTTCCATTATAGCTTGAGCGTTACGGGCCAATTGGCAAGATCAACCGAAGTTTCTCGAGTGAATGTGAACGAGCCCACACTCTCGCGCTCGATAGCGACGTCGAGGCTCAGAATCGCCGGATCTCGACGACTCACGCTGACCCTTTTCGAGCTCCGCCAAAGCCCGTACCCTCTACGGTCGGGAGTGTTAGAACCAGATATCGTCACCCCGGGCTTGGGTTAGAGGTCTCGGCCAATTGCGCCTTCCATCGACCTCTGGCGGCGACTGCACGAGCCCCAGTCGTGAATTTCGACGCCCACCCACCGATCCGTAACGCGAACAGGAACTCCGGTATCTAAGTGTATAGGTGGGGCCGATCGATGTGATGCAAATTGATCCAGCCGTATCGATCCATATTCACGGCCAGGAGGCTTTGATGCGACACGAGTACAAAACCTCGCTTGTGAGTGATTCTATGGGATTAAACAACCACCTTTGGTCCATTATTCTTGCCGGGGGCGAAGGGGAGAGAATGAGACCGTTCATTCGGCGCTGGCTTGGCCATCATAAGCCGAAACAATATTGCACCTTCGTGGGAAGCCGCTCGCTGTTTCAGCATACAGTCGACAGATTCTCGTCCGACGTTTTGCAGCGCGCTTCGGAGCGGCTGGCCGTCATGGAGATGGAGGGGGTGCACTGGAGTGATTGGGGCAGACCTGATCGCATTGCTGGTACCCTTCACCGCCTTGGAAAACGACCGGCCTTTTCCGGGGAACACATCGAATTGGCACGGCGAATGCTGCCCCGCCCCGGCAAAAAGGCAAAGGCAGAGTTCAAACGGTTTGCGACGATTCGTGGGAGCCGCCCCAGGACGTTCCAGAGAACCTGGCGACTGCAATCCTCGCGGCGAGTGAAAGAAGCGCAAGTCAGGAATTGCCAATATTTCGTTACTCTTACCAAATGTTGTAGACCTCCTACTGACCAAACGGCCTCGTTTGAGCCCGCGCAGCCTGTTTTCTTAGAAGCCTAAGGGGACTTCTGGAGGGTCCTGTGTTGTGGCACAGAAGTTGCTCTGCCCAATGCGGGCTAGAGAGAAGAAGCAGGGGAACAAGCGCCGTGCTCCGGGTTACCAGGCTTGTAGAAACCGCGTCCGTCGTAGCGCTGAAATGGGAAGGTCAAATCGTCGGTGACTGCTAGGCGTCGGTTCTAAAAGATGCAGGAGAATGAGATGAGCTTAGGTTGCGAAGCGGCTGACTCAAACGAGGCGTTGCAAACCGCCAAGAGGGAACTTGACGAGGAGCGCCTGTTGGCGGCCCTTCGCTTGGGTGAAGCGGAGAGCTACGAGCTGTTAGTCCGTGCTTGCGGCAAAAAGGTGCTGAACGTCGCACAGCGATTGGTGGGAAACACAGAAGACGCCAGCGCCTGCGCCCGGGAAGCGTTCCTACAAGCCTTCAAAAATATCGAGCGCTTCGAGGGGCGTTCCTCACTGTGGACCTGGCTCCACCGCAAAGTCGTGAACGCGGCACTACTCAAGCTCCGGGCCCGCCACCGCAGGAAAGAAGACTCACTCAATGAGTGGCTGCCGGAATTCGATGCCCTTGGGTGCCGAGTCGATTCTTCGATCCGGCAACTGGAACCCGTGGAGAAGCTATTGCAGCGGCTCGAGGTTCGTACAGTCGTGCGTCGTTCGATCGAGAAACTCCCCGAGCGCTATCGCACCGTACTCGTCTTGCGCGACATGGAAGGCTTCGATATCGAAGAGACAGCTAAGCTACTAGGTATAACGCCCGGGGCCGTCAAGACGCTTCTTCACCGAGCCCGCTGCGGCCTGAAGAAGCTGCTTGAGCCGGTCATGCAAGGGGGCATCAGATCTTGCGGGCGATCCCAAGCTTCTTCATCCTTGCCTGCAACGTAGTGGGCTTCAAGCCCAGCAGTCTGGCTGCTCCCTTATCTCCACTCACCCGCCATCCCGTCAGCGTCAGTACCGACTCGATGTGCTCCCGCTCCAGCTCCGCGAGTGTTGGCACAGGACCGGCCCCCGGACCGTCGCCGGTCTTGGGAGGCCAGTTCCCCAACTCGAGCCGATCCCCTCCACTGAGGATCATCCCTCGTTCGATTACGTTTTCGAGCTCCCTGACATTGCCAGGCCAGAGGTGGGCGACCAGGGCGTTCAGGGTCGCCTGGGAGGTGGTTTTTACCCTCTTGCCCAGCTTGAGCCCGTACTTCATTTGGAAATGTCTCACCAGGACGGGAATGTCCTCCCGTCGCTCTCGGAGGGGAGGGATCTGAATCGGGAAGACGTTCAATCGATAGTAAAGATCGGATCGGAAACTGCCCTCGTCGACGGCCTTGCTCAGATCCCCGTTGGTAGCGGCAATGACCCTGGCATCGACTTTGAGAGTCTGGGAGCCTCCAACTCGCTCAAATTCCCCTTCCTGAAGAACCCGGAGCAGCCTGGCCTGGAGCTCAAGAGGCAGATCTCCTACCTCATCCAGGAAGATCGTCCCGCCATCGGCCAACTGGAAACGGCCTATCTTACGCGCAATAGCCCCGGTGAACGCCCCTCTTTCATGACCGAATAGCTCGCTCTCGATCAAGCCCGCCGGTAGAGCGGCGCAATTCACTTTCACCAGCGTCCTGCTTTGGCGGGGACTGAGGTTGTGAATGGCCCGGGCGACCAACTCCTTGCCGGTCCCCGTCTCACCGGTAAGCAGTACAGTGGCGTCGGTAGGGGCGACGGTCTCGGCCGACTTCAGGACCTTTTTAATAGCCGGGCTTCTTCCGATGATCTCTTCGAAACCATGCTCGGTTTTGATCTCTTCCTGAAGATAGACGTTTTCTTGCTCGAGTCGGACCTTGAGTTGGGAGATCTCTTCGTAGGCCAGCATATTCTCGACGGCCAAAGCGACCTGTGTCCCCACTTCCAAGAGGAACTCGGCATTATCGTTGGAGTACTGATCGGGCGCTCGGCTACCCACGTTCAAGGTCCCGATGGTTTTTCCCTTGATCGTCAATGGAACGGTGAGGTAGGAGCGTATTCCTCCTTTCAGTAACTCATCCGCTACCGAGCCGCGGGGCTCGCGCATTAAATCCCGCCCTATGAGCGGCCGATTATGTTCGAAAACGGATTCGAGATGACTCCCCTTGCGCGGAAACTCCGTCCCCACCGGCAGGAGCTCCTTGCCAGGCGAAACGTCGGTTAAAGCATAGACCTGCAAGAGATCGCTTTCGGCATCGAGAAGGGTAAGGCTCGAACGATCGAAGTTGACGATCTTCCTGAGGGCTCGAGTGACCGCCTTGAAGAGGGATTCCCTATCAAGGTTGACGACAATGGCGTTATTGATCTCCAGTAGAGCCCGGTGCTTCTCCTCGGAGAGGTCAAGCTGATCGTTTCTCTCTCCAACGAGCGCCTCCAGGTCCATGGCGTACTGCTGTTGCCTTTGATGGAGGCGCTGTTTCTCTATGGTGATGGCCAAGTGCTCAGCCAGCGTTTGCAGGAGAAACACCTCTTTTCGGGCGAAGCCCTCTGCGCTCCCTCTACCGACCAGCAACATTCCCACCTGAGTATCAAGGGTGAGGAGAGGCACAATGACCATGAATTGAATCCCCCATCTCTCGAGGAGGCCGGCGAGCGGGAAGTCGCTTGGCAATTGTTCCAAGCGGGCATTCAGAGCGCCGCCGTGGCGGATCGCTTCTTCAAAGAGCGCGTCCAAACCGGGAAGGAACGACTCCGTGACGGATGAACTCTCCTCTCCGTCTACTTGGAGAGCCAACGTCCAGGTTTTAGCTGTCTCCGGCAGGAGGCCGATGCCGCACAGCTTGGCTGGAACCAAGGAAGGGATGTCGGCAACGGTCAGCCGGGCGATCTCAGCCTCTTCTTTCACTGCCGCTCTGGCGGCAAGAAGCATCCAAAATGCATGAGTGGTCTCGAATTCCTCACGTTCCCTGCTGGATCGCATCTTTCATTTTCCGCTTGAGGTTTTGTTTCAAGGCCGCCCACCAGTTAGCGATTAACAGCCCGTCCGCGCAACTCTTCCAGGAATTCCTCCGGTTTCATGTAAAAGGAATTCTGGTGAATGACCTTGCCGATGATACAGAGAGGATGGGTCTTCAATGCATCCATGACCACATTCCCGAGGAACTGCGAGAGGTCATATTGACACAGGAACAGCCCCGGAGGTCCTTCCATTAAATTGCACATCGTCTCCCATTCCATGAGAGCCTCGCTGCTGGCTAGCTTATCGACAGACCAGCTCATATCCCCGCCCCACCGCAACAAGCGGTGGCGTTCCCGAACCTCGGTGCTGAGCTGGTTGAGCCAATCTCGTAGCTCTTCGGGCTTTGCCTTGCCCTCATCCAGGACAAGCTGGCCCGAGGCCGATGCCCCCTCCACATCAACTCCGCGATCCGCCAACGCCTCGAGGATTTCTCGCTGATCAGGGCTGCGGCACAGGTACACGCACTTGTCACCCGCTGCCAACCCTGTCTCGAGAAAAGGAATGGCAACTTCCTTCCACTCCTCCCTGGTCGAGTAGAAGTGTCCCAGATGGTCTCCCGGGGAAGCATAAAGGCCGCCAATGCCGAGGAAGATTCGGTCGTCAGTACGGCTAATGGTCACACCCACAGGCCGTTTTTCCCGCATCTTCTACCTCATATTCGGTGGGCGGCAATGGTGCGATTTGGTATAACAAAGGAAAGCACAAGCTACCACGCCTATAAACTGAACATACGTATATATGAATCGTTACATAATATGCAAATTCCGACTGGACTCTTCGGCTACGGGTGTCGGCGCGGCCCAGGATTCCTTCTGGCGGCTCTGATATTTCCAAGATTTCGTGAATCCACCAAATATCGTAACTCCCTGAGCGCTTTCACGAAAGCACCAGGCAACCCACTCGGGCTTGCACGCCCTTATTTTCTACGCTTTAAAGCACATTCCTCACGTGTTCTCTGGCGTGGCACTGAAGTTGCTATAACCGTCCGCGGCAAGAGACAAAAAGCAGGGGAAAAAACATCATGCTCCGAGTTACCAGATTGGATGAAACCGAGTCCGACGTAACACTGAAGTTGGAAGGCCAGATCGTAGGCGACTGGGTGTCCGTTCTGGAAGAGGAGTGCAGGTCGTTACTTCACCGCGGTCAAACCGTAGCCCTCGACTTCTCCGATGTCAGGTACGTCGGCCCTCGTGGCGTTGAGATGTTGAAGGGTATTGCCGCAGATGGCGTTCATGTCACGAACTGCCCCTCGGTCGTCGAGGAGCTCCTCAATGGAGGACCATAATGATGAATTCAAGCAAGGTGATTCAAAGTTTGAAAAGCTCGGAACTGTTTGTGGGACTGAGCGACGAGGAGCTCCGGGTCATCGCGCAGCCGGCTCGCCTCATGACGGTTCCCAAGGGAAGACTCCTGCAACTCCACAGTAACTCGCAAGATTCCGTGTATTTGCTGAAGTTCGGCGGAATCAAGGTCATCCGAATCTCCCCGGACGGAAAAGAGCTCATCCTGGACATCATCGCCTCGGGCCAGATGTTCGGAGAATCGAGCCTCTTGGACGATGAGCCTCTGGACTCGATGGGAGTGGCCCTCGAGGATTCTTCGGTTTGTGTCATTCCCAGGGCCGCGTTCGCACAGTACCTGCGGAGAAAACCAGAGCTGCTTCTGAGGCTCGCCAAGCTGGTCGGTCTTCGCAAAAGGAAAATCGAGCGCCGTCTGGAGGCCTTGCTTTCCAAGAACGTCTCGGGCCGGTTGGCCAACATGCTCCTTCAACTCAGCTCGGAATACGGGGTTCCCGACAGTCGGGGCACGTTGCTTCGGATTCGACTCAGCCAGCAGGAAATCGGCAGCTTCATCGGCGCAAGCAGGGAGGCCGTCAATCAGACGCTATCGGATTTCCGTCGCCAGGGTCTGATCGACCTTGAAGAAAGGCGGCTCATTATCCGCCAACGGCAGTCCCTTCAGCAGCTTTAAGGCGTGCCTCTTCAGCGGAAGCATAGTGGAGGAAGGGAAGGATAGAAATGCTATGGTTGTAATGGAAAAGCCATCTCGATCGATGGCCGGCCGTCACGCGGGAAAGTCGGTCTGCATTCTCACCGTCCCGCGGTTTTTCGCTCTCCCGGTGTGGTTGACGGGCCTCCTCCTCTGGACGGCCGTGCCAGTGTTGGCACAGGCTCCTAGCCGGGCCGCGCTGCTGCGGGCCCAGCGAGAGGCGAAAGTGGAAACCACTTCCGAGCCCGAAAGGACGGGTACGGAGAAAAGACTCCGGGACATCGCGAAGTTCTCCCGATTTACGGCGATCAGTTGGAAAGGTTTCCAATTCGCGGGGGGGGACTTCCCGTCCGGTGCGGGCTTCAACTTTGGAGTTGGCTTCCGAGACCTGGCGGTGGGCTCTGTCTATGAGGAGGACGATCTTCCTAATCGGGTGGACGTCAACCTCGTCGCGGCTACCAGCACTTCTCAATACTATCAGGTCAGTGGTGATTTCGCGTTCAGGAACCTAGGCGGCTCGCCCTTCAGCGCGGGCGTAAGAGCCATGTACTACGAATGGCCCCAGCAAGATTTTTACGGCCTCGGTCCCGATAGTCAGGAAGATAACCGGACGAACTACTTGATACGGTCGGTGGATGTGGGCGCGGGGCTTTGGCTCGAGCCGAAGAAGGGGCTACGCGTGGGTGTAGGCGCCTTCTTCACGAATCCTCGCATCGGCGCGGGCAGGGACACTCTATTCCCCTCCACCGACGAAGTAGCCCCTCCCGGCACTCTTCCCGGCCTCGAGACACAGCCGGATTTCTTGCGCATCAACGGTTTAGTGGATTTCGACTGGACGGACAAGCCGCTCTATCCGCGCTCCGGCGGGTATTACGGGGTTCAGATCGCAAACTTCAAGGATCAGGATCTCGATCACTTCAACTTTCGCCGCTACGAGGTGGACCTGCAGCAGTATATCCCCTTTCGTAACAAGTACAGCGTGGTGGCGTTGCGGGCCCTCACCGTCATCACGGACGCGGAGTCGGGAAATGAAGTGCCCTTCTATTACATGCCGACCCTGGGCGGTGGCGACAGGCTGCGCGGTTTCCGGGAAGGCCGGTTCACGGACAACAACTCTCTGCTGTTGACCGCCGAGTACCGATGGGAGGCTTGGTGGCCCCTCGACATGGCTCTTTTCGTGGATGCCGGCCAGGTCGCCGCCGATCGGAAGGACTTGTTCGAAGACCTGGACGTCAGTTATGGAATCGGATTCCGCTTCCACAACTCCGAAGCGGTGGTCCTCCGGATGGACTTTAGCTTTAGCCGAGAAGGATTCATCTTTTTTCTGAGGTATAGCAATGTCTTCAATGCCTTCAAAATTTTCTGAGAGGTTTCCTTGCATTCTTCAGCATCCGCGCCGGAGCATCTCAACCCTGGGGCTGCTATTCCTGTTGGTCTCCGTATTTGTCGAGCTTCCGGTCGTGGTGGCCCAGCAAGTGAAGGACGACCATGGGCCGCGGCGGTTCTATCCCGACGACCCTCTTTGGCAGGATCCGGACAGCACGGACATCGCTCCGGTGGAGGTGTTCGAACTCTACAAGGACTATGACTTCATAGAGAACACGTTCGGGGAGCCGGCGAAATTTAACGGGCTGGCCGCCAACGTGAACACGCTCGGCGAGGTTCCCGATTCGAGCTGGTTCACCAATCGCCTCGGACGCCGGGACATGTCGGTCGCCGAGGTGACTCGCGGCCCCGACACCGGGGACGGGCCGGCAGCGGGGGTCTGGAAGGTCACCGGCAGGCCGTGGGCCGGAATTACACCGAAGTTCACCATCCGCGACAGCCGTGGCGACACCTACCTGATCAAGCTCGATCCAACCCACATGCCGGAGCTTCTCTCCTCCACCGAGGTCATTTCCACCGCCGTCTTTTACGCCATCGGCTACCACGTGGCCGAGTACTACTTGGTCGGCATCGATGTGTCCAAGCTCGAAGTCGAGCCGGGAGCGCAATTCCGCTTCGGTTCCGGTAAATGGCTCCCCATCAAGAAATCCGACCTGGAGCACTGGCTCCGAGCCCAGCCCAGGCAACCGGACGGCACCATAAGGGCGGTGGCCAGTAAGTACATCCCCGGCACCCCGGTGGGGGAGTTCAAACATCATGGAACCCGTTCCGACGATCCTAACGATATCTTTCCCCACGAGCTGAGACGGGAGATCAGGGGCTACAAGGTCTTTGCTGCTTGGCTCAATCACGATGATTCCCGGGCCCTCAACACCTTCGACTCCTTCGTCGAGGAAGATGGGCGCCGCTTCATCCGTCATTACCTCCTCGACTTCGGGTCGAACCTTGGGAGTGGAAGCACCAATCCTCAGGAGCCGCGGGCCGGTTATGAGTACTACATGGAGAAGGACAAGGCCCTCAAAGGAATCTTCACCTTCGGCTTGTGGTCACGCGACTGGATGCACGTCAAATATCCCGATTATCCTTCGGTCGGCAACGTGGAGGCGGATTTTTTCGAGCCCTGGAAGTGGAAACCGCAATACCCCAATCCCGCCTTCAACCGTATGGACGCCGCCGATGCGTTTTGGGCCGCCGGCATCGTCTCGCGCTTCAACGACGAGATGATCCGGGCCATTGTCGCGAAGGCTAAAATGAGCGATCCCGAGGCGGAGGCTTACCTCACCGGCGTGATTCTCAAGCGACGTGACAAGGTCGTGAAGTACTGGATCGCCCGCACCAATCCTCTCGATCGCTTCGAGGCGCAAAGCGCCGGTGGCCGCCTGGAGCTCAGCTTCGACAATGCCGCCATCCGTGTGGGAGCGGCGGGACCGGGCGCCACTTACCGGGTCCGTTGGTCCGCCCTGGACAACCTCAAAAACCAGGAGCAGCCCGTCGGCGAACAGATCGAACTGGAGGGGGCGCGGGCCACGGTTCCGGATGATGCCTGGGGCCCCCGGGATGATGTGGGAGACCGCTATGCGGTTGCCTCCATTCGTACTTTCCATCCAAATTTTCCCCACTGGAAGGCGCCGGTCAAGGTGACGCTCAGAGACCGGGGCGGTGAAGTTGATGTGGCGGGTATCGAGAGGCCGCGCAAAGATCCGGACTCCGCCGCAGACACGGGTTCATGACCCAACCTTTTCCGGTCAAATACATCGCCGGGACAACGGGCACTCGTCGAAGGTTTTCGGCGCGGCGGCTCCTGTGTGGCGCTCTCGCGATCGCTTTGTTTGGAGCCGACGCTTTGGCGCGAGATTCCGCCGGGTTGGAGTCGGGCGGCGGTTTGGCTGCAATGATTCACGGCGAGACCCAACTGCCCGCCACATTCTTCCAGCCCAGAAGTTTCAGATCGGTCCTGGCGATCGAACCCAGTCAAAGCGCTTCCTTCGGCAAAACTCTGTTCGACTCGACGCCGAGCTTTCAACCGACGCCTTCCGAGACCGGAGGCCCGCTGTCTTTTCAGCTTGGCGAAGACAAGGAGATGCACCAGGCGCCCGAGCCTAACGAGGACGATCCGAACCGCCTGGGTAACTTTCCTCGTAATCTCGGAAGGAGTTTTCGGAGCCTGTTTTCCCGCGAGAGCATTCTGCCAGCCGCCATCACGGTAGGAACAACCGGCATCGCTCTCGCTCTCGACGACGAAGTACAGGATTACTTCGGTGACGGTAGTCGGTTTGAATCGGTCGAGGAAATCGGAGAAACCGCCGGCAACGAGCTCGTCCTGGCGGCAACCTACGGTGGACTCTTCGTCGCGGGGCAGCTTTCCAAAAACGAGCGTTTCCGTTCCATGACCAACGCGCTCGCCCAAGGCGGTGTATGGACCAACCTCTTCACCGCCGGGT
>SDBT01017161.1_pt1 | contig 11446 bp, 11 predicted proteins | sample 2277101 | NCBI WGS metagenome assembly SDBT01 (sample SAMN10404973, study PRJNA504765) | marine sediment metagenome | isolation source: marine sediment core GS10_PC15, 103 cmbsf | place: Arctic Ocean: Southern Knipovich Ridge | collected 2010
CGAGCATGTCTGGAAACGCCGATGGGAGAAGGACCTACGCAATTTCCCCATGTTTGTTGTTCGTCCATTACGAAACACCAACCTCACCAAGACGTAGCGAACGGGGAGAAAATCGGGCGTGGAAATAAAAGCGGGCGGGGGCCACCCTCTGGAGGGGGGGGGGGAGGGGGGGGGGGGGGGGGGGGGGGGGGGAAAAATTGCGAGGGGACAAAAAATAAAAAAAAAAGCCGCCCCTTGCTCGGTTTTACTTATTTTTCCCATGACTTCCCGTCGTCGTCGTCGTCGTCCTCGCGATTTGAGCACGCAGGTCGTAAACCCCCGGTTCGAACGTCGTTCCCATCATCAAGATGTCCGCTGCGATTTCGAATACGTCCGAGGTTACGGGTCCGCACGTTCCCTTCGAAGCGGAAGAGGAAGCCCCCCCCCGTTCGTCTTCCGCGCGTCTCTCGTGACGCAGCAACTCGTAGCACGTGTCGAACAGGGCGAATCCCATCCTTTTCGTCGTCCTGTAGAGTTCCTCCTTGGCGTTCGAGGAGGACCTGCGCCAACCGCACCTCAGAAGCAATTTCCTGAGTCTTTCCTTCGGGATCAGGGAGGATTTCTTCCTCTCGTAGAGGCGTCGACGAGGCGGTTTGATGGACTTTCCCCCGAACTCGGGTCTGGGTCTCTTTCCTAGGAGCGGGTGCGGCGTTGGCGGCATCCTCTTCCCCCGGTTGGCCTTCCGCCGCCGGGCGTCTCCCGTGTCCCGCGCCAGATCGGCATCCACGTCGTCGTTCCGAGGAAAGCTCGGGTCTTTCAGGGCGTCCGAGACGGATTCGGGCCCTCGTTGGGGCATTTCTTCGTCGGAATTTTCCGATCCGGAGGAGGAGCTAGAGGTGGAGCTAGAGGTAGAGGTAGAGGACGACGCGTAACCCGAAAGACGTGCAAGACCTTCTCCCTCCGCCAACGACATCTGTCCCGGAAAATATTCCGAAGACAACCCCAGAAGCGGTAGAGTTCTCCGAAGATCCGATCGTCCCCGTTCTCCGCCTCCGTCTCCGAAAGGAGGACGAAACATCTGCGCAGACGGACGAGATAACAAAAAAGAAGAAGAAGAACGATGCCCTGGTATATAAACGCTTGAAATCCCAATAATAGTCGAGCCTATATATAGACGGAAGTTTCTTCCCCCCCCCGTCTTTCGTTATTCGACCTTCGAATCCGCATCCGGGCGGAAATTCCGGGTATTTTTTCATCGCAAAATGCCTGGATCCGACGGGGAGAAACGAGTTTCCAAGTCATCGCGGTACACACCGGACTCGAGCGCAGTTTGGAAGAGTCAGAGATACGACCCGAAATGGGCCAGGATCGCCAACGTGGTTTCCACCGTGAAGACCGACCTTCACGTGGGTCTTCGGGAGCTGGGACGGGCCGCGGTGCATTTCGGCGGCTACATCAACATGGGAAGGTTTTCTCCGGCCATACTGGTGCGATTCCTGTGGCCCAAGGTGGCCGTTCTCATATTTCAGAACGGGGTCATGGTGTGTTCCGGGGCCCAGAGCGTCGAGGAGTCCAGGTACGCGACGGCCATCGTGTACGCGCGTTTCAGGAAGCTGAACGTGGGCATACGCTTCTCGGAGGGACCGCCCGTGTTTCGGGTGAGAAATTGCGTCATGACCACGAATTTTCACGCGGAAGTGCGGGTGGGGGAGATGACGGACGATCGACGAGACGTGGTCAGCTACAACGAAAAATCCTTCAAGGGCGCCGTGATCAGGCTTCCGGAAAACAAAAAGACGGTCACCACCGTCTTTTCCACGGGCAAGAACATCGTCGTGGGGGCAAAGACGGCCAGCGCCCTGCACGTGGCCAACGCCAGGACGTTCTACCGCATCGTGATGCACTACAGAGATCCCCCCAAAAAGCACGCCAAGGCAAACTCGTCCCGAAAGAAGGCCAGAAGGAGGTGAAAGAACGATGCTGTTATTAAAAACCATGCACGCCTCGATATTCTCCCCTTCTTTATTTTTACACCCCAACACTACCACCCGTGAGAAGAATATCCGACCCTTGAGCGCAGTATATCGGGAACACAGATATGCCGATTTCCGGGGATTACGCATATGGTCCTCTCCCCGAGGTGGGCGAATTCTCGCGAAAGAGTCGTCAGACGGTTGTGCGAGAGATCTAGTTTCCGCAAAGTCGTAAGCTTCCCCAGTTCTCGCGGAAGAGTCGTCAGACGGTTGTGCGAGAGATCTAGTTTCCGCAAAGTCGTAAGCTTCCCCAGTTCGCGCGGAACGGTGGCGAGTCGGTTGTGCGAGAGGTCCAGAAGTTCCAGGTCGAGCAGATCCCCCAGTTCTGGGGGGACGCTTTCCAAGAGGTTGCGACCGAGGTGCAGGGATTTGAGTCTCTTCATCCTGCACAACGGCGGGGGAACGCCCTCGAGTCTGTTGTTGGACAGATTCAGTGCGAGCAGATTTACGAGTTTGCAGAGGTCCCGAGGAACGCAGGTCAATCGATTAGAGCACAGGCTCAAGCACACCGGCATGATACGGATTGGCAAACACACCCGAAAGAATGCGTCCAAAGATCGGGGTTGATTCCACGGAAGAGGGAAATCTTGTAGACGCACCACTGTACTGCCGTCCGGCCCTTCTACCGTCGGGTTGTGCTTCCAGTACCACGAAGATTCCCTCGTGTCAAACTCGATAGCTTGGTGAATGCGCCATGTCACCGGTCCCCACCACAGTTCCTCTTCCGTCCGCCTCTGCGCCTCCTCGAAGAACGCGCGCCAATTCCAGTCCACGCGTGCACACCGCGCCAGATCCCCAGGATCCCGCACGAAACCGAAGATTTGCGCCCATATCTCGGGCGGAAGATGGGGAAGGAAAGAAAAAGAAGTCATTTTCCCGAAAACTCGATTCCCCCGAAAGTTTAACCCCCCCCCCGTATTTGCAATGGAATCTATTAAAGCCTGCCGTAATACCTATTAATATACCCATCCTTCTTTTAACCCGTGCACCGATGGGGTCCGGCGTCGTTCCGGAAGCTTCCATCCCGACCGCAAGCGGGTTCCACGACGAGGTCTTCGGCATCGAAGTAGGACCGGCCCTGATCCTCGTGCTCAGCAATCTCTTCGCGGTGTTTCCCCTGGCGTACGCCCTCTCCCTGAGACTGTGGCCGGAGTTTTCCCTGGTGGCCGCACAGGCCGTGATATCCATGGTTCACCACGCGTGCAGTTCTTCGCTGCGGTTCTGCCTGGATCTGGTGGCCTCCCAGATCCAGAACCTGGATCACCTCTTCGCCCTGATCTTGATCGCCTGGTTTGCCCTCTACTTTGCCCGAGTCGATCTGCGGTTCAGGGTTGCCGTGTCCTGGGCGGTGTTCGTCCTGATCATCCCGGGAGTCTTCAACGCGCGGTACCACTTCTGGGCTTCCTTGGCCGTAGGCCTGGCCGCCGCCGGAATCTTTGTCTGGACGTTCCTTTGGCGCTCCTCGAAGGGATACCGTTTCGTGCCTCAACACGTGACGGCCATGGCCGTCCTGGCGCTGATCGCCATCTCCCTGTTCCTGGCGGCCGACGGAGAGGACATCGATAATTTCGGATGGCTCCATTCCTCCTGGCACGCCGCCGTCTTCATGCTCGTCTTCTACGTGATGCTGACGGCCGAGACCGCGGTAGGTCCCAAGGAAACCCCCCCTCGAAAGACGACTTCCGGAACGGAAATAAAAACAACCGCACGTCGGAATTGACGAAACAAGTAAAATATTCTTTTTTTAGGAGGGCGCTATTTTTGGGATCGAGAGGACATAAATAAGAGAGCCAAAAACTCGAAGATGCACCTCCTCCTCCTCCATTCCACTCCCGCAAATCGTCGCAATAATAATCACCGTGTGTGCATTGGAATGGTTTGGGGATTCAACATTTTCGAGGAACCCAAATTCCAGTCCGACCTCCTTTTCGACGGATCCAAGGAAGATCATCGCCAAGCTCACGTTTTGGAGGAATACCATTCAACCCTGGGATGGTTCGGATGGTGGACTACCTTCTTCAGCCTGCTCGGACTCCACGGATCTTGGACGAGCGAGATCAATCTGGGAGATTGCACCAAATCATTGCCACCAGCGATGTGTGAGAAGATCGTGAAGTACAGCTTGATGAGGAACACCACTGCCGTGTCGATCTGTGGGATAATCGGCGCTGCGGGCGCTGTTTTTTGTTACGGACATTGGGCGACATCGAACGCTCTGGGAACTTACCGGAGGGGGCATTAAAAGGAATGCGCTATTTTTTTGGGACGCCGAGAGCATAAATAAACAAAAAAGTCACGCTGCACATATCTTGTGGCAAATATGGGATAGCATGTGTGATTAAGGGTGCAGCCAAAGTTGTTAAAAAAAATTCGTTCCCTCTCTCCTCGTTCACTCGGTTTTCTTGTTCTTGTTCTTGTTCGTCGCCTTCTTCTTCTTCTGCTGGTCCTGGGTCTCGACGCCTCCGATGTCCTTGAGAAACTTGTCCAACTTCTCCACCTCCTTCTTCTTCGCCTGCAACTCCTTTCTCAACGCCTTCTCCTTCTCCTTCGATTCCTTCTCCGCTTCCTTGAGCTTCTTTCTGTCTTCCTTGAGCTTGTCCTCCGCTGCGGAATCCTTCTTCGGCTTCGGCTTCGGCTTCGGCTTGGGCTTCGCCTTCGACTTGGACGTCTTCTGTGTCTTCTGCGTCTTCGCCGCTGGAGCCGCAAGCGATGCGGATTTCTTCCTCTTGTCCGCATTCTTTTTGCACATCTTCACCATCTTTTCCTCCATGATCTTTTCCGTGAGCACGGTGCCCTTGTCGTCGAGATACACCTTCTTTCCCTTGTAATGGAAGATTCCGTCCACCACGGTGACGTCGTCGCTGGTAAACTGCAGAAAATTCATCGATGATCCTTCTTTCGAGACAGACAGACAGAGAGAGAGAGAGAGAGAGAGAGAAACGTTTAAAAAAAATCCGCCTCGCCTCGCCCTTTATATGCGTCCGAATCTATTTGTTTCCGGTTTCTATTCCGCAACAGCAGCAGGGCTGAACGCCAAACGCCGTTTTATTTTCTTCGATTTTTTCTTCTTCCAAATATTTTGCACGCGAAATGTGCAACTCCCCCCCCCAAAAAATGAAGTCCTAGACTTTCCTTATCCCCCTCCTTCTGCTCCTGATGGATTTGCGCTTCTTGTTCTTCCCTTCTTCGGATACGACTTTCGTCCTCCTCCTCCTCCCTTTGGCCTTGCGCACGAATTCCGTCATGTATGGGCCGGAAAACACGGGGTTCGGGTCTTTGACTTCCCAGATTGCAAAGCTGCTCATAGGCCGTAACTTGGGGTCGCTAGCCATCTCGTCGTCGATATCTGGGTCGTTCACCACGACCACCTGCTCTCGCTGTTTTCGTATCCACGATTCTCCGCTAGCCTTCGCCAAAGCGTGCGTCCGGTGGGCGGAGACGTCATACACGCTGTTGTCCGCATCCTGATCCTTCACAGACATGGTTCCTTCCATATAGACGCAGACGCAGACGAACATAGCCGTGGTAAAGGGCGGAGTTATCTTCTCAGTCTGCGCATATTCCGGCCGATCCTCCTTTTTTGTACATTTGTCGCCCTATAAATAGACGCGATCGAATATAGAATCGTTGCAACGTAAAGGCGGCACTGCAAAGATTTTTTCTTTTAAAAAAAAGGTTGTCCCTTTGGTTTCTTCGATTTTTTTTCGACGTTTTTTACGTTCGAATGGCTATTTCCTCGCAAAAGACCGTCGTCGGCCCGACCAACCCCGTTCCCATTCGACCCATGCCGTCGGTGGTACCGACGGCAATCGTCGGTACTCAGTTCTTTGCACCGGGAGATCGGGTGTCCGTGCCGGTAGGGAATCGCCAGAAAACCTACGCGCTTATCTGCGATGGCCTCGGAAGACGTCAGTTTCTTCCCCCCCCGTTGACGCTACACGGCAAGCTGAAGCACGCGGAAGATTCCGTTCTCGGATGGCCCGATTTCGTATGCGAGCACGGATACATGGTGTGGGCGATCAAGATGCCGGACATATTGGGAAGCGTATCGTCGAATGTCGTTCCAGAGCTTCTGTCGTACTTCCCCACCCCGAAGATGTACTGGGTGTCCTACGGGGCGGGATGGCGCGTCGTGCCGGACCACGCCCTCTTTCGAGCGGCGATGCGACCCAAGTTCTTGGATCTGTTCAAGGCATGGAAGCGCATGTCTCCAGAAGAGAGGGACGCGGGGGAGAACTGTCTCGCGACGACGGTGGTCATAGGAGGAAACGAGCCATCGATGATAAGGCTGCCCGCGTTTTCGAGGCGTCTCTGCGACTCGACCCTGTTTGGCAAGTGGGATCCGGATGCCGTCCCGTCCCACGCCGAATCCCCGCCGCTGCCCACGGGACCCCGTCCAAGCGACCCTCCGCGTCCCCCGGAACCAGACAAAGCCGCTTCCAACGGAAGCGGCACCTCGACCTCTCCGCTTTTGCTGGATTGGAATTCGGAGGAGGGACGCGTGACACCTACTCCGAAACCCGCCGCCTCTCCCGGGACCAGGCCGCCGCCTCCTCCATCGGCCGATGGAGGAGGGTCCCGCGAGGAGATTCTCCCCGCGCACGCGCCTCGCAACGGACCAGAGAAAAGGGACAGCGGATCGGAGGATTCCCTGTCCGGATGGCTGACGGAAGATTCCGACCCGGAATCGGAGGCCTCCGCGTCCCAGGAGGAAGAGGCCCGATTTACCGACGAGGAATCGAATACCGAACCACGCGACGATCCGGAGGACGCAGACTACGAGGACCTAGGGATCGTAGAGCAGAAGGAAACCCCTCCGACGGAAGCGGAACCGACGGAAGCGGAACCGACGGAAGCGGAAACGACGGAACCGACGGAACCGACGGCATCGGAAGGGAGAAAAACCGAACAGAATCCGACCCGGAAGGGAGGGGGGAGCGCGAAGAGGAACCGCGTCGACGAGGATGCGGACTCCCCCCCCGACGAGAGGTACAACCTGAACGATGCGCTGCGCGAGAACGATGCCAAGAGAAGGAGGCTGACCCTCAGGTTGGAGAGGCTCGAAACGAGCAAGAAGCAACTTTCCGAGAGCAGGAGGAGAGTCAGCAAGGCAAAGTGTAAATTGTTGGACGCATGCACCGAGAGGATGTCATCTTTCCTCGATCGCAAGAGGACCGCCATCGACACGGATGCGGTGGACGGGTTGCTGTCGTCCCTGGAAAGATGCACCTCGGAGATACGGGGAGCTTCCCGCGGATCCGCGGGAAAGGAAATATAGGAGGGAGGGGGAGGTTCGAATTTTTTTTTGTCCAGTTGTGGGTCGCTCCCAAAATTAGGTCCGTACGAGTCTATAAAGCAGTCCGAATTTATAATCCTACTCGACACAACAAAAAAACTCGATTTTTTTTCTCTCTCTCTTCGACCCAATCGCAAATGTCGCAGCCGGAGAATGCAGAAATCTGGTCGGTGGTCCTCCAGAATCGCCTGGAGGCTCTCCGGGATTCCACGGAGAGGTCGCAGTATTGGCGCAGGCGCGGGTACGTCAAAGCACCGATCCGCATACTGTCATGGCGCACGAAATACGGAGACGTGACGATCAAAGAATCCGCCCCGAGGAGGGAGGCGATACGCCTCGCCTCCCTCCTGTGCAAGCTGGAGAGATGCTGCAGGTTCTTTCGCGTGGGAACGGACGATTCCGGGGCGTGTTGGAAATATCTGGCCGCAAACACCGACATCTTCAAGGGCTGTGCAACGATTGCCAGGTGCAACGAAGAGACCGACTGTGTGGTAGGAGTGGGATCGCCCGGCGATTGGTCGACGGACCCGATCATGGTCTTCGCCACTCCGATCTCGTGCCTCGGACGCTCCCTCGGACGCAAGAACGTTATCGGCGTCCCCATGTTTCTGGCGCAGGGATTGGGAGGAGGACTACCGATAGGAGCCGACGCAACGTGGGGTCAGGTCCGTTGCCTCTGTTCGGATGACGAACTCGGTCCCCGCAGGGAAGAAATTATCCGCCATCGGAAGGTGGCGGTGGCGCACGCCTTGAATCCGTTCTGCAATTGCAACCTCGAAAAAATCGTCCTCGAGTACCGTGCCGACTTCAATCATGCTCCCGGCACCTCTGCTGGTCGCCGGGAGGTGGCCGTGAACGAATTGCGCCGGCAGATCTCCGTCGTCTCTGCCCTCATGGGAACGGAATTCGAAGATAGCAGAAGTTTCCGCTGCACTGAACAGAAGGGCCCAGGCCCAGGAAATGTGTTTTGCAAGGGCTACGAGCACTGGCACGACTTCTGGCACAACCGGAGGGTCCTGTTCCTGAATTTCGAACGTCTGGTGAAACGAGAACCGGCGCTCCCTATAAAGGAGCCGGAGAAACGAAAGCGGAGAGGAAACCGCAAAGGGGAGGAGGAGATAGAACGGCCGTCCAAGAGAGGGAAAAAAGACGACGGAGACAAAAAAGATCGGTTTTTCAAAAAGCGTGCGAGCAAATAAATAAGAAGAAGAAGAAGAAAAAAAGCCTGCCGCGCGCATGGATGGGTTTGCAGAAGTCGTCCGGTGGTTGTTGTTGAAACCGGACGAGGCGTTCTCCGGGTGGATCGTGTGGACGGTGACCGTGGGAGTGGTGTTGTCCCTGATCGTCCTGGCGTGGATCCTTCTGGACCTGGCCAGGGCGGTGCTGCGGAGGTTCAGGAGGGCGTTTTGCCACGTGCTGGGATCCGTTGCGACCGTTGCGGTCCTGGCGGTTCTCCTCGCGGCGGCCAAGCCGTTCGCGACGACCGCAATGCACGGAGAAGAGTGGTCCGCCGCGGAGATTTATCCGAAGTTGGACTGGATTGCTTCCGGAGTCGCGTGGCGGGACGTGGCGGACGTCCATTACCCGTTCTCTTACCTCGCGGGATTCTGGCGGAAAGAGGTCCCCTATGACGAGGACGAAGACCCGGGAGAGGAGGAGGATGTGCCGTCGGATGCGATAGTGGCGTGGGTTCCCGAGGTTCCGGAGGTCGATGCCGCTCTGGAGGAGACGATACGGGAGATGAGGGACAAGGCCCAAGTGTGGAGGACCCGCGCAATTTACCTGAAGATGGTTTCCGACGTTTGGTCGGAATTCTGGAAAGGGGACGAACGCCCGCCGGAGTCATCGACGACTCAAAAAAAAAATACTTAGAACCGGTGGAAGATAATAAAAAAAAGTCGTGCCAAAGGGAAGGAGAATAGGAATTTTTTTTTCAAAAAAAGGAAAAAAAAAACATTGACAACAAAAAAAAAGTACAGGAGGGTCAGAGAAAGCTTTCCATTTTTTTTTAAGATGCCGTGCTGGTGTTGAACCAGACGTCCGGGATTCCGAATTCTTTCATGGCGTCGGCCACGGTCGACTTGGGTACATCTGGCGTTCTGAACACCGAACCGTTGACGTCGATTTTCTTGTACGGGTGACTCCTGTTGCCCGTGTTCCGAGAGGGGGGAGAGGAGGAGGGACCCGGAGCCGCCACCGAAGCGACCGAACCGCCGGATTCCGCCTTGGCCTTCCAGGCGTCTCTCTCGGACTCCAGCTTGGTTATGGTGTTCTTGGAATGTCGACTGCAGTTCACCATGGTGGTCATGAACGGATCCAGGCGAGCGTCCGGAGTCTCCTTGCAACCTTGCATCGTCTTGGTGAACTGTGGGTCGGTGGTGGTCCCGAGAGCCTTGGCCGCCTCGTCTGCCCACTGTTGGATGGTCTCGACGTTTACTTTCACCCGCTGCTTGCTCGCGTTCAGCTGGGCCTCGAAGAATACGCCGGCCTTCTCCGGTCCGCCGAGCTCCTGCACCAAGGAGTTGAATCTCTGGAGACCCGCGTTCACCTCCATGTTGTCCGTTCCGTCCTGGATGTTCTGGATCGCGTCCTTCACGCCGTCAATTCCGGGCGTCGTCTGGCTCTGCGCGGCAGCTCCCTCCGAGACGGCGGGGGTCTGCTGGGAGGGAACGGAGGTTGCGGCCGCGGCCGCGGGTGCGTTGGGGTTCGCTGCGGACATCCGTGCGTGGTTTTCTGCGCGGGCGTTCTCTGCAGCACGGGGTTCTCGCGCCGATGACCGATCGACGGTCGAAAAATTCTTATAGGGGCCGCCTTCTGTTGTCTCCTTTGTTTCCGATCCGGGCGGTCCGAGCGGGATCCCGTTCACGTGCGTGATGACGGCTTCCTCTCCCGCGTCGGGATCCCGAACCACCGATATCTCGTAGATGTTCTTGGAAAACACCCTGCGGTTCTTCTCGTGGAAATGTCCGCCCAGGGACAGCCCGCGCATCTCTCCCGAGCGTATCTTCTCCATCAGTGCCCCGGCCTTCTCGGTCTCGGCCATCTCCGCCTCCACGCACACCCTGCCGAGGTCGTCCTGGAAGAACCTACGTATGGTTCCCACCGCCTCGAAATCCGGATTCCCCGAGCGCATCTCGTGTTCCTCTTTGAGCACCCAGGGAAACCTGTCCTTGGTCTCTTCGAAGACGGACACGAGGTTCTCGACGTCCGCGTCCTTGAGACGGTACCCCGTATCCGCGTCCCTCTCCGGACGCGGATTGAATATGCCTCGCACGAGCGTCATCTATCCGCGGCTCTGTCTCTCTGTCGCTTTCTTTTTTTTTTTCGTTTATAGGGATCGTCCCATTGTAAACTGCGTGCGGTGTGTTTTTTACCGCCGCGAAAACACGCACGAAAAAAGGCCCCCCCCCCCGAATATCATATGGCTGACAATTTCATCTGGAATTGCAGCGCCTCCTGTTCCACCCTCTCCCTCTCCAGGCCGTGCAAGAAATCGTGCTGGGAATCCACGTCAAAACAATCTATCAGTCTCCAATCGTAGGCTTTTTTCTGAACCCTGCGAAACGCCTCGCGCCCGCCAAGCATGACCCCGATTCCGTCGAAGGTGCCGTCTTCTAGGGCAGTGTTGCGAACGCCCCACATTATGCGCTCCGGCGGAACTCCGGACTCCACCAGGACAGAGAACGCGATATCCACCTGCAACTCTTGCGCCCACCCTTCCACATCTTCCCTGGAGAAATAGTGCAGAAATTCGTGCAGGCCATCCACGTCCAACCCGTCCATCAGTTTCCAATCGAAGAGTTCATGATCAGGATATTCGTTGAAATCTTTCTGAACCTTCAGAAATCCCTTGCGATCGGGTTGTACGTTTCCGTTTCCGTCGAAGGTGCCGTTGTATTCGGGATTGCGAACGACCCACACGATGCGCTCCTCCGGAACTCCGGACGCCACCAGGGCGGAGAACGCGGCATCCGCTTCCTTCATGCACCGATCCAGAATCGATGTCATTGCGGCGGGAAATTCGGATGTGCCAGCCGATGGAAAGAAATTGCGTCCTTTTATGATGGAACCGGATCTATTTTTAGTGCGTGCCCTAAACAGAATCGGAGTACAAGTTATTTTGGAACCGACCCTTTTT
>SDBT01017162.1_pt1 | contig 11445 bp, 11 predicted proteins | sample 2277101 | NCBI WGS metagenome assembly SDBT01 (sample SAMN10404973, study PRJNA504765) | marine sediment metagenome | isolation source: marine sediment core GS10_PC15, 103 cmbsf | place: Arctic Ocean: Southern Knipovich Ridge | collected 2010
TTTGAAGTATTTGGAACAGCCTAATCTGTATAATAACAGGATGTTCTATGATAGACAGGGTAAGAGCCTTGATGTCAAGGGTGGCTGGAACGATGTGAAGTTTAGCTTTAACGGTCGTGAGTTCAACTGGCTCATCAGTCCACTGTGTATTAGTGGTTTCCTGTATGGGCTTAAAATGGGTGGTGGAAATATTGTTAGATATACTCCTCCTCGCATTGGTGGGACTAATGAAACAGTTGGAGCTGAAATTGAGTTCTTAGCACCTCTGGGTGGCCTCTCCAATATCTTCATGATTGGCAGAGCGTCTAGTGGGGCACCTCAAGCTATGTTGGAGGCTCCCTTCTGGCAGTATTGCCTGATAGCTCCTAACGATGTTAAGGGTGTAAAGTTGACTGGTCTGACCGAAGCAATAATGAATTAGCTTTGGGTTTGTGTGAATGTATCTCCGGGTCGGGTGGGATGGTGCTTACTGCTTCACCGGCCCGGGGAATTTAACTAATTGAACTTAGATTATAGGAGCTTGGACTACCATGACTGTAAAAGAATTAGTACAAAAGTATGGACTGGCTGTATCAGCTACCATACCCCCGGAAGCTATTTTAGGCCCGGGAAATGTGTTTTTCGTCGATTCAGGTGCAAGTCTTGCACTCGACGCTAATAACGGTAATGCTGGTAACTCTTGGGAAAGTCCTCTTGCCACTCTAGATTACGCTGTTGGTTTGTGTACTGCAAACCAGAATGATGTAATCTTGCTGGCTCCAGGTCATTCCGAGAGTAAAACAACCACAGGCAATATTGCACTGTTAGATGTTGCAGGAGTTCATGTTATAGGAATGGGTATAGGTAATGTGATAGCTACCTTTACTTTGGGACATGCGGGTACAACCCTAAGTGTAACAGCCCCTAACTGTCGTATCAAAGGCATTAAGATTGCCAGTAATGTAGCAGATTGTGCTATAGGTCTAACTATGAGTGCTTTAGCTGATGGTGCTATCATTGAAGAATGTGTCTTCACTGATGGTGCTACTGCGAAGGAGCTGGTAATTGGTATCAATGTTGTAGCGGATTGTGATAATATTATAATTCGTAACTGTAGGTTTTCTACTGTTCCTTCTGGTGGATGTAACAATGCTATCGTGCTCGCTGGTGGGTCTGATGGCTCGGTGATTAGGGATAACATTGCTTATGGTACCTATGCTACAGGGACTATACTGGCGTCTGTTGCTGCAAGTGCCAACCTTTCAATAGTTGACAACATACTAGTGAATGTGGCGGCTGCTGTGGGTGTTGCACTTAATACTGGAAGTACAGGTGTTTTGATTCGGAACCTTATTGGTTCTGCTGAATCAATGGCTAACACCATATCAGGTGAAAATGCAACATACTGTATGGAGAACTATGTTACTGGTGCTCCGGCCGCAAGTGGTGTACTTGATCCGGGTGTTGATGGTGACTAACACTGAATAGGAGGGGTCTTCGGGCTCCTCCTTTACTTTTGATAGGAGTATGTTATGAACTTGGTATGTCCATTCCAGTCAGCCGAGCATGCAATTATACAGTCAGAGGTTATAGACTGGGCACGTAGAGAGTGTCCTGACCGTGATGTAGTTGATAAGTTGTTTATGTATAGGCATAAGGTATATGAGACATTCGTGATAGCTATGTGGACCCGGGAGGGTTGGTTCATGGATGTGTTGAATATTGGTAAGAGTCTAGAGTCCTTTGATAGGGTTCAGGCTAAGAAATTCAAAGATATGTTTGATGATGCCCATAGACCAGATGAGCTTGCTCGGCAGATGCGAGAGAGTGATCTACAACGAAAACGAGATGACACTGACGAGAGCCATGAGTACCACGATGAGTTTACTAGGAGACGCAGCAGCAAGGTGCTTGTTGGTGCAGGAACATAAGGAGAACTACTATGACTGAAACAGGCTGTCTTTTAGGTGTAGAGAACAAAGAAAAAATCATAGCTCTGGAGCGTGATATGGGTAAGGTCCAAAAATTAGTTTTTTGGCTGGTTACATCCAGTTTTATGACGCTTGCTACAGTCATTGTTATGCTGGTAGCCAAGATAGTATAGGAGGCTCTTATGGGTACTCCAAAAGAACATATTGATGTGATACTTGAGAAGGTGGTAAGTATCAATAAGGAGGTTGAGGTAATGGCTGATGATGGTCATTTCCGGGACTTTCAGGCAGCTCGGGCCATGAACGCCATAGAGTATGCAGCCTACGAAGCTCAAAAAGTATTTGAAAACTATTTAATTAGTCAGGATAATCATGAGCAATGAAAAGACTTATGTACCACCAGCGAGAGGGGTCAAACCATTTCATCTGGATATGGGAAACAGTGTTGTTGTTGGTCCTGACGATGATCTTGCGGCGAAATATGACTGGTTAAAATCTTCGGACAGGGACACAGCGATGGGGTCACTGTCTCTCGAAAATAGAAGGTGTATTGTTCTTGTACCGGGACGATATGAACTTAGTGCAACTCTTATACTGGATACTGAATTCGTAGACATTTGTAGTCTGTCAAGTAATCCAGCTGATGTTGTAGTTACCTGTTCAGCAGAGCAAATAAGAATAAAACAAACAGCCTTTGATGTTCATTTATCAAATTTTACAACAGAGACTTCAACAGCAATGGGTACAAATATGGGTTTCCGACTCGAAACCGGTAATGGTGGTTCAGGAGCAACTACTACAAATGCAACAAGTACAGTAGCTGGAACAAATGTTGGCAAAGACCTTGTTGGTAGATATGATAGTATTAACCCTGATGATATTTACGATGAGGTGTATTTAAGTGCAGGCTCTGTCGTTGAGGGATGGTACACTGTCGATACCGTAGTTAGTGATGATGAAATAACTGTTGTTGAAACGCTTGCCGATAGCTCTGCTGATGTTGACTTTCGCACTATATCACACCGAAGCGAATATCGCAATATGCGTTTTTCAACGGCTGGTTTAGTCTCTACTAAAATAGGTGTAGACAGCACTTATCATTATTCAGGATTGTGGATTAACTGTTGGGCGGAGGGTCGGGCATGGCAATGTTCATCGGGGATGCACTTACGCGGCCGGTACTACGATTGCGAAGCGATGAGGCAACAATGCTGGTGTGGAGATACTGGAGGTACTATAAGCGGTCAGTTCTATCGTTGCAGGGGTGGCGATTGGGCTTTTGGCGGATGTACTTCTTTTGGTTCTGATATATCATCTGATGCTGTTTTTGAAGATTGTACTGCTGGTATTCAAAGTTTCGGCTTGGGCAAAACAGTTGCTGGGACATTTAAGCGATGTGTTGGAGGGGCTAATAGTTTTGCGGGTTTTACCAGTGCAATATATCTACCAACTTTTTCGGGTTACGCCGAGGATTGTATCTCTTCCGGCGACTGTTTTGCTGGTGGTCATGCGTCCGCTGTAAATAGCGGCGAAATGGTAAGATGTACTATAACTGATATGTCAGAGGCGATGTACTTAACAGGTGCATTTTTGCGGCATTGCAGACTGGTTATATCGGGTACTAATAAAGATTGCATCAATATCGTTGACTCAAATAGCAAATTATATAATTGTACACTGGTAGCCAACGGAAGCGGCAAAGCTATCGACGCCGGTAGCTCCTTAAATGTAGTCGCCGCACATTGCCGGTCAAATCTTGGTGTTGGGGCAAACGTAACAAATCTTCTTACAGGCTCCAATGTGCTCACCGGAGCCGCGATGGGAATAGAGGATAGTGATATATCATGACACCAGTTAAAAGAAAAGGTGACTACGTTATCAGATACAAGAATGGATATTGTACGCTTTCCGGCAGAGGTGTTTTTATGTCTGATGACCCTACTTCAAAGAGTGAACAGCAAAGAGCAATAGATAAATGTTTTGGCAAAGTTCTCGTTGGCGGATTAGGATTAGGGGTAGCAGTTGAACTACTTATTCAAAAAGATTCTGTAACCAAAATAGTTGTAGTTGAAAAAGAGGCAGAGATTATTGAATTAGTTTGGGGTCATCTTAGGTTGAACGACAACTGTAAAATAGTATGGGGGGATATTTATGATTATATCAAGACTACAGAACATTTTGATTGTTGTTATCTAGATATATGGTCTGAACGAAAAGAAGGTGAAGCAAACAAACTTGTAAAATTAGCAGAAAAAATAGCTACTAATGTTATATGGTATTCTGATAACTTATAACGATAGGGGGTATCTATAATGGCAGGTGAATTAAAACAAGATTATACAGTAGGTTATACTTTATATTCGGTGATAAGAAATGCAGCAAATCTAGTCTGGTATATATCTGGACAGGTCTTTGAGGCATGGGGAACAGGTGCAAGAGATGCTGATGATTATGACATTGCATTGACTGGTGATGATGGTGGAAGATATGGGGGTAATTTTGACACAAACATAGCAGAAGGGGAATACACTTATCAGAATTTTGTTAGGGTTGGAGGAAGTGCAGCTGACGGTGATCCTATGGTTGGTGGTGGCGATATGATTTGGACTGGGAGTGCTGAAATAACATTAGCTACTAGTGTAGCTGCCATCCTTGATGATACAGGAACCAGTGGGGTCCTTGTTGCTGATGGAGCCATCTCTGCCACTACCCTCGCTGCAAATACAATAGCAGCTTCTAAGATAGCTACAGATGCTATTAATGCTGATGCTCTAGCTGCTGATGCTCTAGTAGAGATAAAAGCACAGACTACTGAGGCCCTATCTGACATAAATCTTGATCATCTGTTGAAGACAACTACAGGGGTGGCCGCAGATGGAGATTTGTCAAATCATGTGGTGGACGGAACAGTTATGTCCCATGTACTGGCAGCTGGAGCAGATACTAGTGATTACAAGGCCTCCACTGATTCACTGGAGGCTCTCTCAATTGCTACAGCTGCAATTTCAGGGCCCGGAGCAATAGCGGTGACTGTGACTATACGTACCACAACAGGGACCCCAATAGAGGGGGCTAAAATATGGGTAAATGATGCAAATGATTCAACAGGTTCAGTAACACAAGCCCAGTATACTAATGGGTCCGGTGAGATAGTTGTTAATCTGGAGTACAATATTACCTATTATGTGTTTGGCTATGACCAAAATTACACCTTCGCAATTACAGGTAACTCTATCACCCCTGTATCCGGGACCACATCATTCACATTGGATTTAGGGACTCTTGTGATTATAGCTGCCTCTTCATATTTTACTACTTCGTTCTTGGCGAGAGGTATTGCGGAGATACGACAGAATCTGGATGAGCCTTCTCTGGATGCGAAGTATTCTGATAGTGAGCTGATTACTAAGCTGGAGCAAGGGTATGCTACAGTGATTGGAGAGGTTAATCGCAATGCAGAGAATCCTGCTGTGGGTAGGTATAATCTTACCTATTCTTCCGGGACAGAGATATATCAGCTTCCTTACCATATAGGTATGGTATATGCAGTATACACTTTGGAGAGTCCTACTGGCACTAAGATATTTTATGATTCTCGGGGTAGACTCAATGTAGGAGGTAGATTTGTATGGATGGAAGGGCATACGCTTAGGGTTCAGCCTAACGCAATTGGAGATGGTACAGTATTTACTATTGAATTTGTGCCTAAGGGAACTGCTCTTCTTCATAATGGATCGGCAGAGGCTTATAATAGTGATCAGGATGAGATTACACTTGCGGCTGCTCCTACTACAGGAACTTTAGATACAACCCCTGAGGGTTATGTAGGTTCAATATTCAGAGTACTCGCAGCTCCTTCAGTGGCAGGGTATGCCCAGCAGGAAAGAGTTATTATAGCTTATAATAATGCTACAAGGGTGGCTACTCTTGATGATGCTCTTGATGTAACCCTATCCGGAACGCTGTACTATGAGATAGCTCCTTGTATTCCTCATGGACTGGATCATGTAATAGCTTTGTACTGTAGTATGTGGATAGCCAGTATTGAGGGGCATGTCAGAAGGGCCAGCCAGCTCCGTAAGATATATGCTAATGCTATCAGAACAGTTAGATTGGATGCATACTATTCAAAACTTGATGAGTCGGGAGAATTACGTAGGGATGGCTATGATAGTAGACGGTATATGCGGAAGGGGTAATCATGGCGGATATATTCAATGTTGGAAGACGTCGAACCCGGATGATTGGTCCTGCTACAGAGGGTAATTATAATCCGGGAATAGACCAAAGAAAACCTAATGGATTCAAACTTATGGTTCCTTGGGGCTCTGGCAATAATCAACTCCGTACTATGACCGGAATTGAGGGGATGAATACTCCAGAAGTTGAGCAAACTGAGTCCCAAGAGGGCTCTTTCAGTATGGATAACCTTTTAGACCTTAATCAAGGGGGCTTAGTTGGACAGAGAGGACCACTTGGAGAATATGGATTGTCTCCATCACCTCGATCTGAGACAATCTACCAGAATCAAATATACCCTTTTAATCCTGACTATTCTCCTTTTAATAGCTCAGGTTATTTTTATCAGGCTATCTCTGACCTCCAGAATACCATTGGAGATATTCTTACAACTATAATAAATATATTTATTAACCGTGGTAGTGATGAGGTTATATTAGAACCGGGTTGTGGAATTATCATAGGTGGTGGAGACAACCAATTTATAATTGGGGTTGTTTATGGTGATGGGTTAGAATGTCTAACTGGAACACTCCAAGTTAAGCTGGATGGAGACACATTAGCGGTTAGTGGGAGTGGGTTGAAGGGTAACTATGATGGTGATGGGGCAACTAATCCAATAAAAATTACCAACAATACTATCAGTTTGGAGTATGATACGAATATGTTTAGCGTAGTTAATGGGGTACTGAAAATCAATTTGGATACTTGTTAATAATGGCTGATATTCAGATATGTTGCGATCACATGAACGATGGGGGTAGTGCCCCCTCATGGAGGGGTACGCTCAAATGTTACGATGAGTGTTGTACATATGATGCCTGCGTTAATTGGTGTACAGAGTCTGGGCCGGGGGCTAATTGTGGTGATAAAGAGAATGGAGTGGTATATGTAACAATAGATACTGAGAACTGTCCAGATGATGAGTACCCAGCTTGTATGAAGTGGACGGGTGGCAAGTATGATATGGGGGTATGGGAGGCTACAATACCAGACAACTGCTGTAACCCTTTAGATGATTGTGAATACTGCACTGAATGTACTACTCCCCCAGTGATTACTGCGAATTTTTCAGGTGTAACAATGGCTACAAATTGTTGTGGGAATAGTGAAAAGCAACTTGACTCATGGCTACCGAATGGGGAATATGAAATTGACCAATGGACTGACGATTGTCAATGGTTCCTTCCCATAGACTTAGAGGGGGAGATACATACATGGCAATCGTTTTTCTGCTCAGAACCAACAGGGTGTTGTGATGAGGATGATGGGGTACACGAAAAAACTATACCCTCCCCAATAATACTAATAACAAAATATCAACTTACACCTACAGCTAGAGCCAGCGTAATTGTTTATTGGCCTTGGGGAAACAAGTGTGGGCTGGGTTGTACTTGGGATTATGTTGCATTTTCAGGTACTTATCGAACGGCTGATCCCGGTTGCATAGATGGAACTTGCGGGAATGAGACAAGTGAGTGTGAATTTCTTATTGCTGGACCTTCCATCCATGGTAATGTATATTATGGTAAGGGTGGTCAGTGTGTAATATCGGGGGATTTGAACTGATGATAGCACTTTGTGGTGGTAAAACTCGACCTAAGATGACACCGGAGCAGATAGCTCTCTGTGAGAAGTGTAGCTGGATTAGCAAGAAGAAGTTGTGGTGTGGATTCCCTACGTTTGGATTCTTTATTCATGACCCAGATAAAGTAGTAGGAAAACTAAGAATAGGTGGTACAGTTGGTGAAGGTAAGGTAAGAGTAAAGAAGGCAGTTAGGCAACGGCCAAAGAAAAAGAAGAAGAAGTACCCATCAATAATAACTCAGGCAAGTAGCTTTGGCAATGCTCTTGGAAAGCAAGTAAAGGCAGGTAATCCTAAGAGGAGTGATGAAGAGACTGCAAGGATAATGTTGATATGTGAGGGGTGTGAGTTTTATAACCAGCAGCGTATGAGATGTTATAAGTGTGGATGTAGAATGAAGCACAAGATACCATGGCAGACTACTCATTGTAATATTGGAAAATGGTAGGAGTACAAAGATGGCAGATACAACATATATAAATTATCCTATAAAAGGTCCATTTATGGACAGGTCAGTCCCTGAGAACACTGTGGTCCCGGGTGTATTCTCTCATGTGGCGGGTGCAGATGGAAGATATTCAGGGGGGATAAGGAGGTTCCCGGGCACCAATCTTACTTTGGATTTGAATACTGTGACTGGATTGGAGACTCTATATGATTATGGGGGTATCTTCTACTTTAAGACTATATCCTTTCAGAAGACAGGTGCTACTACAGTGTATAGAGGGTGGGTGATTGCGTGGGACTCACAGGATGATACTGATGATTTGCAGGTGGATTTGGTGTATACATTGGATGATGGGACTACTTGGGCAGTAAAAGCGATAGTTGCTGCTGGTGGGACTGCAATTACTTCTACTACTCCTATATCATGTGCCTTCAATCATAACTTCTTGTTCGTTACTATTGCAGAGGTATCCTCATGGACGGTATATTGGGAGACGGCTGGGACCCCAGCACTGACTGTAATCTCTATGGGCCCCGGTAATTTCTATCAGGAGCCACCTGTTATGACCCATAGCTCTGATGCTAAGGACCTTACTGGTACATATTTTTTTAGTGGTAGTGGGACATTCATGGCTGCATACCGCTTTTATAGTTCTACGAGGGGGGTATATAGTGCCTTGTCGAGTGTGGTTACATTCTCTATGGCTCATTATAGGGTTACTAGGGCATATGGCTTTATATATATAAATCTTGGGGGGACTGATACAAAGTTTGTAGATGGGGATATTATCACTATCAATGGAAGAACTTATGAGGTTGGTGTAGCTACGGGTTCGGATGTAGATTTAGGTGATATTGGTGCTTTAACCCTACAAAATCAATTGACTGCTATAGTTGCAGCGATCAATGGGGATTCCAGTAGGGTAGTAGATGCGTTTGTTAGTGGGGATAATGCACTACGTCTAAATGCTATAACTGAAGGAATTACAGGGAATACCTATACACTAAGTGTTACAGAAGCAGCCCCTAATCAGGATGACCTTGCTACATCCGGGACCACATTAACAGGTGGAGGACTGGACACCCCTGTACCCTTTCCTACTTGTTCGGCTACTTTAGCTTTTCCGGATGAGGGTACTCCAGCGTGGTTTGATTTTACAGGGGGTAGTGCTGGGTTTGATGATTTGTTTGATAAGGTGGAGGTGTTCAGGTCTATTGATGTAGGATTTCCTGCTGGTGGAGCTATACTTTATAAGGAACAGACTTTGGATATGCCTGCTAATGCTACGGCTTGGGATGCTCTGACAGTTACTATTGGGACTGTACATGATGAGGCGTTGGTGTTCTATGATTATTATGATCCACAGAAGCATATTGTTAAGGCTATTCCTAACTCAGGGGCAATAGGTATATATCAAGGGATTACATTTATGGCTCAGGCTCCTTCTGATGAGGGGGGTTTAGATACTTTCCATAGTAATTTGATTAGTGATTCTCCAGAGTATTTTACTACTTTTAATCGGAGGCAAGGTTCGGTGGATGAGGGTAAACCCTTGCGGTATATGGCGATAGGTGATGTTATGATATTACTGGCTGAAAACTCAGTTACTCAGATACATAAGGGAGCTCAAGATTTGCCGTTGGAGTATACAACTCATCATATATTTAGGGGTTTAGCTTCGAGGGCTGGGGCCCATGGAGTAGGTAATAGTATCTTCTTTGTGGGGCAGAATGGGATAATGATGCTCAACTCTAATGATATGAATATAGGTCAGTTGTCCTCTGCTGACAGGACTATTATGGATGATTGGATTACTGATTTGGCTAACATATCCAGCGGTTATGATGGGAGGATGGGGTCTTCTTATTTCCTGAGTCCTGCGAATAAGGAGATGTTACAGATAAGTCATAATAGTCAGACAGTGAATATTATTGAGAACTGTACCTATGATATTATTGATAGTGGTCCTAATATCAATGGGGATGGTATTACAAGGTTGTATGCTTTGACTGATACTGGTAGGGTATTGGAGATTGATTATGATAGGTCAGGTGATGGGACCATGAATGGTCTCAGTGATAGTATGACTTTGACTATAACTTCAACGAATAATAGTGGTACTACTGTGATTTATCATGATGGTGATATTACCATGGATGATTCAGTATTGGGGTGTAGATTGTATGTGGCTAGCGGTACTGCTATAGGTGAGTATGGGGTAATAACTGCGTATAGTACAGGTGCAGATACTATTACTATATCTCCTGCGTTGACTGGTGCTCCAAGGTCTGGGGGGAAATTGTTGATAAGCCCAGTGATTTTTAAGCTGAGGTTGCCTCCTTTGAGGCGTGTCAATAGGCAGGTTAATATACCTGATTTTCAGCGGGTGATTATGAATAGTCTAGCAGTTAAGTTCCGAAAATTGGATTCATATGGGGCTAATGATGTTAAGACTGTACGGATAGGGGCCTATAGAAATTCCTCTACCTCATTGCATGGGAGTACTGATACCTTCGATATTGACCAGAATCCTGCGGATGCAATAGGGGTAGTGACTATTGATGGGGTAGATATAGAGCCTTATTTGGAACATTTTAGTGTAGGTGAAGATTTTGAGTTGACAAATATAGATGTAGGGTGTACAATAACCGGTAGTAGAAATGTCGAGTAAGGAGTTATATCATGGCTGTAGATTATGAAGCTCTTAATACCCGGTTACAGGAATTGACTAAGGGTAATAAGACAGTCTTTAAGGGGCTGGAGCCTCCTGCTCCCCGATCTGAAACTGTAAAGGTGGGGGGAACTTCGGCTGATGTGACTCCGGGTGAGGCTGAACAGATGCGTAGAGCTATGGGTGGAGGTGCTTATAGTCTGGGTGGGACTAAACAGTCGGGTGGTAAGAATTATGGGTCTAATATTGTGGAGAGGGATGGTAAACAGTTCTTCGAGCAGACTGGGATTTCTCAGGGTAGAGAAGGAAAGCGATTTACAATGGGCTCCAGTGAGTTAGGTACAGCTGATGCTAAGAGTAGAGCTAAGAAGACTATAGAATTATCTAAAATAAGTGCTGATATAGCTAATGGAAATGGCGTAGAGAAATATGGCCCAGCACTAGTAGATGAACATTTTAACAAAATGGTTGAAGCTAATAATGATTTCTTAGGTAGGAAAGCTAGTTTAGAAGAAAATGCTCATTTAGCCTCTGCTTATAAAGGTACTGTACGTGCGTTTGCTAAAGAGGTAAATGCATCTATATTGAATGG
>SDBT01017163.1_pt1 | contig 11443 bp, 11 predicted proteins | sample 2277101 | NCBI WGS metagenome assembly SDBT01 (sample SAMN10404973, study PRJNA504765) | marine sediment metagenome | isolation source: marine sediment core GS10_PC15, 103 cmbsf | place: Arctic Ocean: Southern Knipovich Ridge | collected 2010
GTATTAACCTGCTATTTGCTTCCGGTCTACTTTGTTTTTTTTTCTTGTAAATATTTTTTAAATATCCATCCAGTCCGGAACATTGATATCCATGTTTTTAAATTCCTGGGTTGCTTTTATTAAAACCGGCTCAATGGATGTCCTTTCCAGACTCGAACCGCAGGTATATCCAACTGCTTCGGTTCCAGCCAGTACCTTAGAAGAATTTTCAACTGTGTCCATAGGTCCTCCGTGAGTAATAACCATGAAGTCACCTTTGGGTCTTACTTCCCTGGCGATCTCAATAAAGTTATTGGTAGTGTTTATTGCATCTTCTATTGTCATAACCGACTTAACACCGGTTAGACCTCCGGTGGTGCAACCACAATGTACTGCAACAATATCAACCTGAGCTTCTCCGGCAATCATTCTTACTTCATCGGGAGTAAAGCAATAACCAACTGTTAAAAATCCCATATCATGCGCCAGCTTCAGCATCTCCACCTCTTTGTAAAAACCAAGATCAGATTCTTCCAGATTTTGCCTAAAAATTGAATCTGCATCAATCAGGCCTACAGTAGGAAAGTTTTGAATGCCTATTATACCTGTTTCCTTGATCTGCCTGAACATAGGTTCCCATAAAGTAGCGGGATCCTGTCCACAGAAACCAGCTACGATCGGAGTCTCTTTTAATCTCTGAATAATTGTGGGAGCATAATCAAGTACCATCTGGTTGTTTCTTCCAATAGGAAGTAAGCCTGCCAGCGAGCCTATTCCATAGTGGCGGTAAATACCAGTATTATAGACACCAATCAAATCGATTCCGCCTCTCTCAAGAAGTTTGGCCGTAAAACCATCTCCTGCACTTGCCAGAAGGATTGCTTTTTTAATTGCTATTGATTTCTTCAGTTTCTCAATGACTTCTTCTCTTGAAAACATTTTGTTCATCTCTTACTCCTGTTAAGTTTGTAGATTTTTGCAGTTTGATTTTTCATACTGCTACCATATTAATTATATGAAACAATACATATATTTTAAACATAAAATCATAGAGGATAAATACAATATTTAATCTCTCATAAATTGAATAAATCCATAACTTATAGTAATATTTTTTTTACTATATTATTAAATTGAAGTAAAAGCATATAAGCTGTATAATCAGCAACTATTATCCTATTCGCAGGTTTAATGTCCGCACAGGCTCTGGATATGGATTAAGCCTTAACTTATATTTTTATACCGGAAAAACATTTACAAGTATGATTATACTAATTAAAATTTTAACCGTCATAATCGCCTATTTATTTGGTTCTATACCAACTGGCTATTTACTCTATAAGATCAAAAAAGGTGATGATATCAGGAAATACGGAAGTGGAAATGTTGGCGGCACCAATGTCATCAGGACTCTTGGAACCGGATGGGGACTGTTTATAATAATCATTGATATGCTCAAAGGTTTCCTTCCAGTACTTGCGGTTTACCTTATATATCCCGATGACTTTATACTGCTTGCCGCAGTAATGGTTGCTGTAGTATTGGGGCATGTCTTTCCTGTATTTATAAAATTCAGAGGAGGTAAGGCTATAGCCACTACTTTTGGAGCAATAGCGGGTATTTCTTCTTTGCCCTTTATTATGGAACCCACGTGGTTGCGGATACTGCCCATGTTTTTAGGTCTGGGAGTATGGGTACTTATTTTTGTTATTACCAGGATCGTTTCTCTGGGTTCGCTTATAGCAGCGGCATCCGTACCTGTTTGCTTTTATTTTACAAGATATCCAATGGCAGTAGTAATTGCCGGTATTATTTGTGCATTACTTATTTTTATAAAACACCGGGAGAATATAAAAAGACTCGTCAGAGGAGAGGAAAAAAGAATCAAAGGGAAAGGGGGGCATAAATGGAAATTGAGATCGGACAGGGAAAATCCGGAAGAAGGGCTTATGGTTTTGATGAGATAGCCATAGTACCTTCAAGAAGGACAAGGGATCCTGAGGATATTGATATATCAGTTATGATAGATAAGTTTAAGCTTAAACTGCCGGTTCTAGCTTCTGCTATGGACGGTGTAGTGGATGTAGGTCTTGCCACAAAGATGAGAAAGCTTGGCGGTCTTGCAGTCTTAAACCTTGAGGGCATACAGACAAGATATGATGATGCAGATAAGTTGCTGGAAGAAATTGCCGGATTCGAACCCCATGAAGCTACTGCAAAGATGCAGAAAATATATATGGAGCCTGTAAAAGAGAAACTTGTCGCAAAAAGGATCGCTGAATTAAAAGAAAAAAACAATATTGTGTGTGCCTCCCTTACCCCACAGAAAGTTGAAAAATATTACAAGACTGTTATTGACGCAGGTCTTGATATTTTAGTCATACAGGGAACAGTAGTAAGCGCCGAACATGTGAGCAAGACAAGGGAGCCCCTTGACCTGAAAAGATTTATTCCCCGGTCTCCTATTCCTGTAATAGTCGGTGGATGTTCATCTTATTCTTCGGCCCTTCATCTGATGAGGACCGGAGCAAAAGGTGTACTTGTGGGTGTGGGGCCTGGAGCAGCATGTACCACCCGGCAGGTCCTGGGTATTGGTGTTCCCCAGGCCACTGCGATTGCTGATGCAGCTGCTGCCCGTATGAGAAATCTTGAAGAAACCGGAAATTATTCACTTGTGATAGCAGATGGAGGTATGAGAACGGGAGGGGATATAGCCAAAGCTATAGCCTGTGGAGCCGATATTGTAATGATAGGCTCACCTCTTTCAAGATCGAAAGAAGCCCCCGGAAGAGGATATCATTGGGGAATGGCTACTTTTCATCCGGATCTTCCCAGAGGGACAAGGATAAAAACTGATGTAGTGGCAAGCCTCAAGGAAATACTTGTAGGGCCTGCATTTGAGAATGACGGCACACTTAATCTATGTGGGGCTCTCAGGACTTCGATGGCCACCTGCGGTTATGAGAATATAAAGGATTTCCAGCGAGCGGAAGTCATGGTGGCACCTTCAATAAAAACTGAGGGGAAAATGCAGCAGCAACAACAGAAAGTCGGAATGGGATCTTAGTATGGAAAGTGTATTGGTTATAGATTTTGGAGGGCAGTACAGCCAACTGATCGCACGGCGGATCAGGGAGCTCAGGGTCTTCTCAGAACTAATACCCTATGATACAGACATAGATACCATAAAGGCCAAAAAACCTAAAGGTCTTATATTTTCCGGGTCACCCTATAGTATTAACTCTAAGGAAAATAAAGTTCCTTTAGTTGATAAAAAGTTATTTTCTCTCGGTATACCCATATTAGGAATATGTTATGGCATGCAGCTCATGGCAAAGCTTACGGGTGGTGAAGTTGGTGGAAACGGAAGCAATGAGTATGGAAAGACCATGATAACACTTGATCTCCAGTCACCACTTTTTGAGGACTTAAAACCCATTGAGGCTTGCTGGATGAGCCATAAGGATTGTGTTGAAAAGATCCCTTCCGGATTTAAAGTAATAGCTTCCACTCCGAACCTTCCTATTGCAGGGATAGAAGAACCTGATAAAAAGTTTTTTGGGATACAGTTTCATCCCGAGGTAATCCATACATCTGCAGGAATGGATATTCTCCGTAATTTTCTTTTTGATATTTGCGGATGTGTGCCAACATGGACCATGGTCTCAATAATAGAAAGTGAGACTAAAAAGACCAAAGAAACAGTAGGGGAAGGCAGGATTATTTGTGGATTGAGCGGAGGAGTAGATTCTTCGGTTGCGGCACGGCTGGTCCATCATGCTGTAGGTGACAGGCTCACCTGTATTTTTGTCGATCACGGTCTTCTTAGAAAAGATGAAGCCAGACAGGTAGTCGATACTTTCCGGGAGAACTTCAGGATAAACCTTATACATATAAATGCAGCAGACAGGTTTTTAAAAAGACTTGAGGGTATTGAGGATCCCGAGAGAAAGAGAAAGATCATCGGGGAAGAATTTATAAGGATCTTTGAGGAAGAAGCGCAAAAAATAAAAGATGCAGACTATCTTGTGCAGGGCACACTCTATTCTGACGTAATAGAGAGCGGAACCAGGGATGCCGCAAAGATCAAGTCCCATCACAATGTAGGCGGTCTTCCGAAAGATATGAAACTGAAACTCATCGAACCTTTGAGACTACTGTTTAAGGATGAGATAAGAAAGCTCGGAATAGAGCTGGGACTTTCTGATGAAATAGTCTGGAGACAGCCATTTCCCGGACCCGGACTGGCGATAAGGATAATTGGGGAGGTCACCAGGGAAAAAATTATGATACTCCAGAATGCAGATGAAATAGTTTTAGAGGAGGTTAAAAGGGCCGGACTTTACCGGAAGATATGGCAGTCCTTTGCAATACTGCCTTCAATAAAAAGTGTAGGGGTAATGGGGGACGAAAGGACATATGCATACCCCATAGTTATAAGGGCAGTCTCAAGCCAGGACGCGATGACTGCGGATTGGGTAAGATTGCCTTATGAGGTACTTGAGAAGATGTCCAGCCGTATAATAAATGAAGTAGACGGTGTTAACCGTGTAGTATATGATATTAGTTCAAAACCGCCAAGCACCATTGAATGGGAGTGAGAGAAGGGCGAGGCAATAATTCTTTTAGATGAAGGAGAGAAAAGATGGAAAGTGACTGGAAAGTAAAACTTGGGGAATATAGGGAACAGATAAATGGTATTGATAAGAAACTGGTCGACCTTTTAAACGACAGGGCTGTAGTCGTCATGAAAGTAAAAAAGCTTAAACAAAAAGAAAATCTTCCTCTATATGATGCGAGGAGAGAAGAAGAGCTTGTTGAGAGTATAGTAAAATATAATAAGGGACCTCTTTTCAGGGATAATATCATACAGATTTTTGAGAATATATTACGAAATGTTCAGATACTAGAGAAAGATGAAAACCTTTAAATCTTAAGGAAATATTTATGACTGATAATGAAAAAAATAATAAAAATACCGGTAGTGGTCCGGGCCTGATACAGAAGGATCATATTACGATAATTGCAGGACCCTGTGCCATAGAAAACTATCGGCAACTGGACGAAACTGCAAAAGTAGTTAAGGACCTGGGACTTTCATATTTGAGGGGCGGTGCCTATAAGCCCAGATCATCTCCATACAGTTTTCAGGGTTTGGAAGAAAAAGGTTTGCAATTCCTCAGGGAAATAAGTCAAAAGTATGGCCTTAAGACAGTTACTGAAGTGACAGATACTATAAATGCAGCTATTGTAGCTGAAAATGTCGATGTTCTCCAGATAGGAACAAGGAATATGTCAAATTTTGCCCTCCTGAAAAAAGTCGGGGAGATAGCCTTTAAGAAGAAAAAGGCAGTAATACTAAAGAGAGGATGGGCATCTAATATCAAGGAATGGCTCCTGGCCTCAGAGTATCTTACAATGAACGGGGAAGTAGAGGTCATATTGTGTGAAAGGGGCATCAGGACATTTGATACTAATACAAGATTTACCCTGGACCTTGCTGCTGTTCCGGTTATCAGGAAATTAAGCAAGCTTCCGATCATCATAGATCCATCCCATGCGATGGGACAGAGCGATCTGGTGACTCCGATGAGCAGGGCAGCAATCGCGGCAGGTGCAGATGGACTTATAGTAGAAACACATAATGATCCTGCCAGTGCTTTATGTGATGGACAGCAATCCCTTGATCCAAAGGAGATGGCCGACCTTCTAAAGCAGATTAAAAAGATCGCCTCCGCAATAGGAAAAAAAGTCAGGTAGAATATATAGTTTTGGAAATTGAAAAGTACCTAAATCCCCAACAGGTTAAAGCTGTAAAAAATACAGATGGCCCGCTGCTTGTAATTGCTGGTGCAGGGAGCGGTAAGACCAGGGTTTTGACCTACAGAATAGCATATCTAGTAAACCAAAAAAATGTGGACCCTTTCAGCATACTTGCCATAACGTTTACCAATAAAGCTGCCAGAGAGATGAAAAAAAGAGTAATCGAGCTGGTAGGGAGGGTTGGTGAACATATGTGGGTCTCCACTTTCCACTCATTTTGTGCCCGGTTTTTACGGTTTGAGATACATAATCTCGGTATGTCACGCAATTATGTAATATATGATGAGGACGATTCGATAAAGCTAATAAACAGAATAGCCAGGGAGATGGACATTGATATTAAAAAGATTACTCCAAGAGCTATTAAATCTGTTATTAGCGACGCAAAAAACCATCTTATAGATTTTGAGACATATAATAGGAAAGCTTCGGATTATTTTGAGAAGATAGCGGCCAAGGTCTATAGCACTTATCAGGAAAGACTCCTTAAAGCTAATGCCCTGGATTTTGATGACCTCCTTGTCTTTACGGTAGATATATTGAATCTTTTTCCCGAAGTCAGAAAAAGATACCAGGATAAATTTAAATATCTACTGGTTGATGAATTCCAGGATACCAATATGGCACAAAATGAGATAGTGATGCTTATTGGCGGAGAACATAAAAGGGTATGTGTAGTTGGGGACGATGACCAGAGTATCTACAGCTGGAGGGGTGCAAGAATATCCAATATCACTGAATTTGATAGGCAGTTTAAAAATGCTGCTGTGATAAAACTGGAACAGAATTACCGGTCCACTCAAAATATCCTGGAAGCAGCTAATGCAGTCATAAAGAATAATGAGAACCGACGGCCCAAGAAACTATGGACAGAGAATTCAAAAGGTGAACGTATTTCCAAATACACCGCTTCAGATGAAAAAGTCGAAGTAAGTTTTGTGGTAAATATTATCAAGGACTACATAAAGAAAAAAAATAGAAAATACAGAGATTTTGCCATATTCTACAGGACAAATGCCCAGTCAAGAACAGTAGAGGAACAGCTTGTCAGGCAAAATATTCCCTATAAGATATTCGGGGGCTTAAGGTTCTATGACCGGATGGAGATCAAGGATATGCTTGCATACATGAAGCTTATATCAAATCCAAAAGATGTGATGAGTTTGATAAGGATAGTAAATGTACCAAGACGTAAAATAGGAAAGACCACCATAAGTACTATTGAGAGATATGCTCAGAGAAATAATATGACATTTTGTGAAGCATTCTACCAGGTCGATGAAATACCGCCTCTCTCAAATTCAGTCAAGGTGAGGATAAATGGTTTTATATCTTTGATGGCAGAACTCAGGAGTCACGCTGTAAGTAATCCTGTTGATGAAGTTCTTGAGGAGATCTGGGGAAAAACAGGATATATGAAAGAACTTGAAAATGAAGAAACCATAGAATCAATGAATAGGATCGAAAACTTAAAGGAACTTCATACAGTTACTGAGGAATTTGATGAAAAGGCTTCACTTATTGAATCAGCCAGGGCTGAAGGATTTAACCTTAATGGCATTACGATGGAGACCGGTGAAAAACCAGGGGAAAGCCCGGAAACCGGGCAAACAGATCAGGGCCAAAAATCAAATATTTCCAGATTGGATGATTTTCTGGAAGAAGTATCACTTCTTACTGATCTTGATAATTATGACGAGGATGCAGATAGCCTGGTGTTGATGACACTTCATAATGCAAAGGGACTGGAGTTTCCAATAGTATTTATTATAGGTATGGAAGAGGGGATCTTTCCCCATTCACGGAGTATGGGCAATCTTGAGGAGATAGAAGAGGAAAGAAGGCTCTGTTATGTGGGAATAACCCGGGCAAAGGAAAAGGTATTTTTAACTTCTGCCCAGACCCACAGGATCTATGGGGATGTCAGCTATATGACGGCCTCCAGGTTTCTTGCGGAGATACCGCCTGACCTTATTTCAGATGAAAATAAAGGAAGCTTGATCAGTGCTTCCGGTTTCAGGCAAAAGTCAAGAGATGATAATCGGAAAGAAGTGAGTTTTGATTATAAGATCGGTGATTTTCTCGAGCATAAAATGTGGGGTAAGGGCCAGGTCTTAAATGTAAAGAAACTCAGCGATGATATGGAGCTGGATGTCAATTTCTATAGTGTCGGCCTGAAGCACCTTCTGGTAAGTTTCGCTCCTATTAAGAAGATCGAGCAATAAGCTTTTATCTGTTAAATATCTTTTTAAAATAAATATAGTAAAAACTAAATGCTTCCTTATAATACATATTATCAGAAGGTTTCTTAGAATCAGTATTTTTACTCTTCTATTCCAAACAAGTAATATGAAAGATACTCAAAATAAATATAGAGATAATTGGAAAAGTATATATTTTATAAGTGCTGTTAGTTTTTTTAATGATATTGCTTCAGAAATGATATATCCGCTTATTCCGGTCTTCATTAAAACAGTGCTGGGATTTGGTGCTGAGATCATAGGTATAATAGAAGGTATAGCCGAGAGCATAAACAGCCTTTTAAAACTTTTTTCCGGGTGGATATCTGATAAATCAAAGAAAAGAAAAGTATTTGTACTTGCCGGCTACAGCCTATCGAACCTGGTTAGGCCACTTATCGGAATTTCCAATTATTGGGGGACGCTTCTTGGTTTTCGGTTGACTGATAGGGTAGGCAAGGGTATCCGCTCAGCACCCAGGGATGCTATGATTTGTGATCTGGCTCCTGAAAATAAACGAGGTCTTGCATTTGGTATCCAGAGGGGTATGGATCATGCGGGAGCAGTAGTCGGTCCACTGATCACCAGTGCACTCATAACTTTATTCTTATTGGATCTAAAGACAATATTTATTTTTTCATATATACCAGGGATCATAGCGGTACTATTGGTGATTTTTGGAGTAAAGGAAATTAAAAAGGAGGATCATGTCAGGCTGGAAGAGGTTCAAAAATTCCAGAGCAGCCAGTACTTCCCCGGAAGACAGGATACCCAGGATAAAAGCATTTACCCCAAAGAACCATATGATAGAACAAAGAAGACCTTAATATTATTTTTTAAGGATTTTAAAAAACTTGGGGGCAGATTTAATTATCTATTGTCTATTTTTGTTATATTCACACTTGGGAATTCAACCGATGCCTTCCTGTTATTGAGAGCTTCCGATCTGGGTATGCAGCTGGCATATATTCCGATTTTATGGTCTACCCTTCATGTATCAAAAACTTTATTCAGCCTGCTGGGGGGATATTTATCTGATAAAACAAGCAGAAAAACAATCATCGGGCTGGGGTGGTCAGTCTACATATTGACTTATATAGGTTTCGCTTTTGCTGATAATATATGGCAGATATGGGCACTTTTTGCTTTTTATGGAATATTTTTCGGTTTTACTGAAGGGGTGGAAAAAGCCATGGTGGGTGATATGATTTCAAAAGAGACAAGGGGACTTGCTTACGGTTATTATAATTTTGCTATAGGAATAGCGGCGCTTCCTGCTTCTATTGTCTTTGGTCTTGTGTGGAGATTGTTTAGTTTTAGAAATGCATTTATTATGGGTGCCTGTATTTCTCTTATTGCAATTGTAATGCTTATTTTCATGAAGATACCCGAAAAGGTCGGGAAGAGTTCTTAAAAGAGTCAATGAATGATCATGAATTTGATAGATATTTATATTATTACTTGCAAGAATTGAAATGCATCAACAATAATAATACCTGTATTAATAGTTAATCCCTTTATGAGAAGTATGATTTTAGAGCCATTAAGAAATTATTAAATCATATACAGACTTTAGGAACTAAAGCGGTAATCCGCAGGTTTTTAAATACGGCCCTTAGCTTCCATGCCGTGATCAGAGCATACCCTCTATCTGTGGACCATCCTGTGATTCTTTTTCTGTATTGTGAGCTCTTAACTGCTCAATCAACTTTGCAATTTCAGATGAGTAGTTTTTCTTTATGCGATTAAAGATCTTTTTTGAGGTCTCTTTATTATAAATATGTGAAGTAATGTTTCTATCCTCCAGCATATCAAGAAATATTTTTTCATCATCAAATAGGCCGATCCTGAAAGCCTCTACAAAACTATCCCGCGGAGTTTTTACTATAATTCCCTGATGTTCAAGATAGATCTTCAAAGCTTTCCATAAAAGTTCAAATGTAAATTCGAATCTCTGGATAACACCGTCCTGGTCCAATTCATCTTTGGTTTGCTTTATGCCTTCTTTTAGTTTTTTGTATGCATCTATTAATTTCTTTGAGGAATACTCAAGCACATCTTTCATATAGTATTTTCCCTTTTTTTAAAATTATATCCTTAAATTCCTTATCAACAGATTCTAAGAATATTATATCCACCTTATGTAATCCTGAGACTTCTTCCAGTTTTTCTCTTAGCTCTCTCATTTTCCTTACACCAATTTTTTTACCGTTCAATGCAATATCAAAATCCGAGCCCGGGCTATGTCTTCCTTCAGCTCTGGAACCAAAAAGAAATATCCGGTCGGACCCTATATCCTTCCTCAATAAAAATACTATATTATCAATAATATTTTTTTCTCTTTTTATATATTCTTTTATCTTCATTAGATTCTATTATAAATCAAATAAATATACCTCAGATAAAAATCCCCATCAGTTGATTCTGGCCTGGTTAAGTCCGTGTCCACTTCTTAAGGACCACTAAATCATATTTAAATTATACCATAGGGATTAATTTAATAAACCAAAGCTAAACAGCTGGATGCTATTATCTTTTTGTACGTAAGGGTATGTTGTTTAAGGATAAAAATATGGAAAAAATAAATAAACTAAAAAATCAAAGATATTGTTTTTAAGCTTAAGGGAAAAGCTTTTTTACTATAGAAAATTAAGGAGATCGTCAATATTATCCTTATCCCCGGTTGTAACTGTAGTCACCATGACTGCAGGGCCCGCTTCACGTGCTTTGCGGTATGCATCAAAAATGGCATTGTAAAGCATATCCTCATCTTCATCCCACATTATTGTAGACAATGGGGTAATTTTGTGTTTGATATTCTTATCTTTAAGGGCTTTCCAGAAAGTATTAAGAGGTTTAATGAAATCTTCCTGGCCAACCGGATATAGGCTTACCTGTATGGCTATCATATTATTTCCTTTCCAATCACTATAGCAGGGTGATTATTTCTTCCTTTAATTTATTAAACTCTGGTGAGGTAAAAATTTTATTATCATGCGGCCTCTTTATTTTTATATCAAATACCTTCCTTATAACTGCGGGCCTTTTTGACAGAAGATAGATCCTGTCAGATAAAAATAAGGCTTCATCGATATCATGTGTAATAAACAGGACCGAAGCATTTATTTTCTCCAGTATCTCCAGCAGCCATAGTTGCATCTTCCTCCTGGTTATGGCATCAAGATTACCGAAGGGTTCATCCAGCAGCATTATATCATTCGCAAATAAGTAGGTCCGCAGAAGTGCTGCTCTCTGGCGCATACCCCCAGAGAGTTGATTGGGGTATTTATCTTCAAAGCCTTCTAGTCCAAAGTCCCGGAAATATTTTTTTGCTTCTAAATAAGAATTTTTTTTACTTTCCCCTTTTACAAAAAGGGGAAGACAGACATTGTTGATTATGC
>SDBT01017164.1_pt1 | contig 11443 bp, 18 predicted proteins | sample 2277101 | NCBI WGS metagenome assembly SDBT01 (sample SAMN10404973, study PRJNA504765) | marine sediment metagenome | isolation source: marine sediment core GS10_PC15, 103 cmbsf | place: Arctic Ocean: Southern Knipovich Ridge | collected 2010
TTATCCATCTCTACGGTGACAACTATTCGGACCACCCCATCAAAGATGGAGGGGGAAGAGTGCGTATCGCAGGTGGGATCATCACGGACAACTGTCCTTATTGTCGCTAATGTCCTGCGGGGTTGACCGAAAAGCAGGAAAAAGAGGACTAATCGGCATCATGAGTTCAGAATAATCAAAATGGTCGCCCAATGCGTCGTGGATGCTGATTAAACCTCCGTTTAGCTCCTCTACTATCCCTCGATACGTCACGGCATGGCTAGGGAGGCGCAGAAGGTTAGACGCAAAAAGAATCCCCTTCCTTGTTGGTAGCCAGAGGCCCAAGTGCTTTCGGGTTGGGTCTTCGCTCACAGGCCGTTCAACCAGTCCCCACCACCTAACAGTGGGTAGTTGGTTGCTTCGGACCAACCAACGAGGAGCCGTCTTGGCTACATCCACCCAGGAAGAGTCGGACTCGCGCCATTCTCGCACAAGCCAAATCAAGGATCTAGCCATTGTAGAGTTGAATTTTCGCCGGTAACGACGTGCATATTGCTGACAACAAGGACAACTTATTCCGTCGTCTAAGTGCAGAAAGACAAGATCCTGGGCTTCCTGCAAGCTAATAGACATTACCCCTCCTCTTTTGGCCCTTCTTCTGTCGGTGGTAGCGCAGGGACAGGCACTGCCGCCCCCAAATCTTCGCGACGGACCAAGGCCCGAAACTTTGGTAAGCTCCACGGGAAAAAGGCGTTTTGGATTTTTTGAGGATCGAAGAGAGGCTCCCCGTCCGGTCCCAAAATCGTCGGTCCTGCCTGGTGTTTTAGGAAGCCAGGAGGTACCAGGAACCAAGCCTGCATCAGAAATTCCCCCTTCTCCGAAAGCCCGCAAAAAGAAAGCTTCGGACACTCCAATTCGACCGACACATATTCAGCCGGGTTCGCGCCCTTCTGCCTCACATCTTCGCTCTCGATTTCCGACAAGGGGTAAAGACGTAGCTGCAACCCTTCTGGGATGAGTTCGGGGGGCAACTGCCCGCGATCAAGATTCATCACTATTCTCCTTTTCTTCGGTAGGCGTTTCCTTCTCTTCGGCAGGTGTTTCCCAACCCATTTCATCAAAAGCTTCCGTATCTAACTCGGTAATCTTGAGGGCATGATCTGGAGCAATATGAAATTGGACCTCTTCAACCATGTGCTCTGGGGGATTTTGAGACTCTTCGACGGCTACCTGCATCTCTGCCTGGGCTCTAAGTACCGTTTTAGGGTCGATCCCAGCAGGAGGCTCGTCTCCCAACTGGGCCACGAGCACCGCTAACGCTGCGTCCACCGTCTGGGGCTTCTTCCAATCAGGGTTCTTGACCACCCGTCGTGCTGTGATCTCTACCCAGTTCGGAGGCATCCGGGTATCTACCTCGTCATCCTCAATGTCGTTATCGACATATCCAGTCGAGAGTCCACACACCCCGCACGTAAAATATAATGTCTCGTGTCTCATCTGAATAACTCCTCTGGAAGCCCAACAAATTGTCCAATTTGGATGATTGAATTCACCGCGTCCTGCACACTGGGTCGGGCACATTCTTCACTCAAAAAATGCTGTGCCATAAAGTTCGGGAGATAGGTGTCGCCCAACACAATCTTAAAGCACCGATCAATGCCCCCATAACGAACCAGAGCACGATAATAAGGTTCAGAACTCCCCACAAATTTGAGATAGTCTGCCCTTTGGTCGGGTGGAGTAATGCAGTAAGTCCGAACAAACTGATCCACATAGCCAAAACCAGGCAGTTCAAAACGTATATTGTCGGTGCCCCGGAGTGCCAGGGTACGGAGCAAATTACGACAACCGGAGCGTATCAGGCGCAAGACCCTTCTCCTTTATTTCCGTAATAACCTGCGTTATCATCTCGGCGGAAGCCCCGCCCTCGTGCATCACATACGCCAGCGAAGACGCCGCCACGTATTCCAGTATTTCGGGGGTCTTCGTAGCCATAGCCGTTACGATGCTCTCCCACTTCGACTCGTCGGCCTGCTTGAGCAACTCAATCGTTTGGCGAATCGCGGCGCGACTCGCTTTTTGAACTTTTGGGTCCAGTTGCGCAATTGCTGCGGCAAACGGATTATAGGGTTTGGCGACTTCTGCTTGGGGGGTTTCCTGGGGCTCCTGGGGGGCTACAGCGCCATCAGCGCCTTGAGCCTGTGTCTGGTCCTGATATTGCCTCACCTGCTCCTGGTAGGCCGCTGCCTCGCTTTCTGTCATCACTACAGTCCGCCCGTCTGGAAGTTGGACCTGATATTGAGCCTCGGGGGCGTCCTGGGCCTCAATTTGCTGGCCAGGGGGCATGGCCCCTACGCCGGCTTGCGCTTGGATTTTGGCGATCTCCAGGTAACCTTCGAGCGCCTTTCCGACTGTTTCCGCAGCGACACCGACGAGCCCGGTTTGGGTGTTGGATCCGAAAAGCTTATCCACACCCAATAATTTGACTAGCTCGGCCACTTCAGTGCCTTTTTCGAGGAGTTTTGCCACGGAATTAAAGGGATCTGACGCCTCAGACTGGGTTCGTTGAAGCTCCATTTGTCGCTCATGGTATTGGCGCTCAAGCTCGTGTTGGCGTTGTTGGGCCTCCCATCGTTGGTTTTCCCGTTCTCGCGCCTCTTCCTGGTCGGCTTTCCTGCGATCAAGCTCGCGCTGACGCTCCTCCTCTCGCGATATGCGGGCACGCTCCCTATCATCCGAGTTCCTCTGCCGCTCGGCCTCGGAGCCGTTCTGGAGCATCTGGATCAGGGTCGATTGGTTCGCCTGGACCATCTGGGCATTAGACAGCGCTTCCGATTTCATACGCTCCATTGCCATAGAATGCCGTTGCTCGGCAGACTCGCTCATCTGCTGCATCATGACCATGACGTGCTGTTGAGTGGCGTCGTCACGCTCCTGGGCTCGGCTAATTAGCTGTTGTTGAACATCAAGCGCCGCAGTCGTGTTGTTGACCGCTAAAGCCATACGTTCCTTAGAAACACGTTCTTCCTTCGCCCGCATTTCCTCTTGGATACGATCGTTTTGCTCCCGAAGCATCTCAATTTGCATTTCGCTGTTTTTCTGGCTCGCTCTCATGAACTCCCAAACCTCGGGAGGGACTTGCGACGACATGAATTGAGGAAGACCGGAGACGCTCCCGTCAGCGGTTTGAACCTGGCGTAGAATATCGTGGTCCTTGGACACAATGAATTTGAGAGGATCGTGCGACATAGGGCGGTTCATCTGATCCACCGGCATCACTAAAAAGGTGCCCGACTTTGGCCATTTGCGGATCAGAGTTTCCAGACTCGCATCGTAATTCAGGTGGCCGCATTCGGTAGCGTTGCCGTCAATCTCGACGTACTGAACTCTTAACCGTGCGGTTCGCGGGGCGCTGCTCGCTCGATTCCACAACGGAACCGAAACCGTCCTACCCGTCGATTGCGGAGTGTAACGATAAGGATCCTGCTCCCCCTCCTGGTATTCCTCTTCCTCTTCCTCAAATAGCTGTCCTGTCTCCATAACTACGGACTCCTCTTCTTCAGCATCCACTAACGGAGGGAGATCCTCGATCACTTTTTTCGCTCTCGCCATTGTTCAACTCTCCAAATCAGAGTAAGGTGGTCCCACAGTACCACTGTCAATGTACATTGACAAGGGTATCGGAGGAAATACCTTCGCAACATAAGCAAGTGGAGCGAATGTGCAACTAGAGAGACGTAAATGCCACGAGGCTGGACCACAATTTCAATCTACCTAGACCAAGAGAAGTACGAATACTACTCGCGACTAGCCGAGCTACGAGAACAAAGTCGTAATTCGATGCTAGTACAACTGATAGACTATGCGATTATCGCTCGTGCCGACGCAGGCGACTTGTTGGAGGACTGGGATGGCAACGCAGAAGAAACCCCTCGATCAGAATAAAATCGACCGCTACCGCAAGCTCCGCAAAATGGCTTCACACGCAGGCGGATCAGAGCACGAGCGATTGAATGCCCAAAAAAACATGTTCGCCATGGAGAAAAAGTACCCGCATATCATGGATCTCGCCGACAAGAGTGAGAAGCGAGAGGAGATACGCGAAGGCTTTATCACGCCTCCCGAACCCCCACTAGATGCCGGTTGGTTCACAAAAAGGGTAACCCAATTGGCAGGCTGGGCAGTCGATCAGTTACAAGAGGCCCAGTTGGATGTGCTTATGAACGAAAAACGACCCATCCGGTCTTTTGAAGACGAACTGGACGACCAAACCGACTTGGAAATTACCGACTTTGAAGCCGAGGATGGAGAAAAGTGCATCGAAATTGCTATCGCTATTCCCGTGGGGCTTTGGACCAAAGTGGTCGCGACCCCTTCAGGCCCACCCACCTTTGTAAAGTGGATCGATGAAATCATGCGGGAAGAGACCTAATCTCCCGATGCGTCTCTCATACCGGCGATCTTTTGGTCATACGCATCGCTTACGACGACGTTGAGGGCACACTCGGTAGGAATGCCCCAGGCTTCAGCTAAAGCCTCCAGACGCTCTAAATTGTCCGTGCATAGCGAAAACGCTGGAGGAGCTTCCTCCACTGCCTCGCCACCTATCGTGACGACTACTGGATCTTCGTGTCCCATTCGGCAAACTCCCGGATTGATAAGGTCCATAACACCATCGCCGTCGCCAGCGCAATATCATCCTCGAAGTGATCCATATAAGCCTCGAAAAGATTGGACGAATCCCAATACTCCCGAAATTCGGACACATCGAAATAATACACTAGCTCGTGGCTCTCGTTCATACGTCGATCCTATGAACGATCCGAGGCTCGAAGTCACCCCAGTCCACGATTGAAAGGGTCCATTTGCAGAGCCGAATACTGAAGATCAACTCACCCTTGTAGATATTTTCAAAAGCCTCGTACATGTGGTAACAGACCCAACTCTTCCCGTGTCCTAGATCAGACTCTACAACCTTGTAGGGCTCATAGCAACTGGGCTCACAGCAACAGCGTAGGTGCCCACACCCGAGACACGGCGGATAGTCCTCGAAGGTTAGGGTGGTGAGGTCTATCTTGCGGTTCTTCATACGTCGATCCTATCACACGAGTCCACAAAAAAGACCGAAGATAGACGAGCACGGTACTGCACTCCGTCTATCACTACAACCACATAGACGATAGCCACAGGCTTTATGATCCCAGGCTGGATGCAGACCTCCACCACCGCAGGATGCGTGGAAGAGGTAGAAAAGGGTGGGCCATTTTCGTGTGATAGGGCTGACCCAACACCCGCTTGGCCGCGATCTGTCCCCTCGGAGAGAGACTGAGGTCCTGACGGATGCTCCACACTACCCTTACTCATATCATTCTCCATCTCAAAATGCTACTAAAAATCCCCTCCCTCTGGTGAGAGGAAGGGGAAATAAGATGAACCGGATCTAATCAGTTCTCTTCAATAAGCAACGTAGAATCGACGCTCTTAGCTATTTTCATAGCAAAACGATGGAGAGCAGAATGTCGCTGTAGAATATCGTGGGCTGGCGAAGTCTTGAGCGCTTCGTTCGCACACTGATACCAACTAAAGAGATTCCGGTCCTCGAATGCCTCATGGAGAGGCTTCTTCCAGGCCCTCACAGCCCCGTTGACCTGCGTAGGGGATAGGAACCCCCCGCGCTCGCCCCAAAGCCCGTGGGCTTGTCCTAGCAGTTGGTAGCCCCCTCTCTGGTCAATCTCGATAGTCTTGAGAAGCTCCATATCTTTGGAGAGGTCAAGGAACATCGGGATCGCCCGGTCTGCTGCGTCCTCGATGAGCCGCTCGTAATCCTCAATCACATTGAGCGTGTGCCGTCGCACACAAGTGATCTCCCCTGAAATCTGCAAGTTTTCGCAGACGAACAACTTGCCCCCAAGAGCAGATTTTGCCGCCGTGGACTTGTCGTAGGAGTTGAGTGAGGCCGAAAAGAGCGCCATCTCCTCGTTAAGGAGATCCGGGTGATGCCAAGCCATGAGGCTTACCATGCGCCGCCCCTTGCAGGAAAGGCCATAACGCTCGCTCACGAGGTCAAAACCCCGTGTCTCGAAGGCGCTTTTGACCATATGGATTTGGGCTGCATTCGAGAGGGGCATATAGCTATCCGTTTTGTCGGGTAAATCCACCGATATAACATCGGAAAAGCTCACTTCGTTGGACGTGAACATCGTGCTACCCGCTAAATCAATCCGCACAGCGTGCGAATCGGTATTGGGTGTTGGTGTTGGTGTTGTATTGAGTTGCATAAACTCTCCTTTGGTCAAGTTAAAAGCCCCTAGCAGTGACCAAAACTGCTAGGGGAAGGTTTCTATTCTTCTTCTTCGTCTTCGTCTCCAAAGATGGTGGGGAGTTTATCGCGAAGTTCGTCGCGAAGTTCCTCGATATGAGCGTAGTTCTCCTGATGGATCGAAGTATCGAAGTGCTCCTTGATTCCCTCCTCAATCAAACGCTGTAGAACACGAGGCTCAAGAGCGTCAAGCTCCCATGCCTCATCTGTGTTCTGCTCGTCCAGGTACTTCTGGAAACGAGAGGAGGTTTCCTTTGCTGGAAACGGAGGAGGATTGTACTCCTCGATTTGCTCCATGTTGAGACCAAGGCGGTGCATTTGGATTTCGTAATGCTCCCCCTGGAGTCCCTGGATGGTTTTCAGGTTGCGCAGTGCGCTAGCCGGGATCTCAAATCCATCGGGGTCGTGGTCCCCGAAGTACAGGATAACAGCAGTTTTCTCACCCTCCTGGGCCTGCATGGTCTCCCACACTTGATCGTGCCACGACTTTAGAGCACTTAGGCTAGGATAGCCCTTGCAAGCGAAGAGAGGTACGCCGCCCTCGGAGCACGGACGCTCGAAGACCCCGCTCAACGCTTCTTTCTCGACCCAAACGCTCACGAGGGTGGGCTGATTCCACCACCGCGACCGGCGTAAATACCAGTAAGGAAAGTTGTCAACTGCGGTTTTGCAGGATGACAATGCGTCCGCTAGGTCGTCGTCGTTGGTGTCCCAGTCACCAGTGCCGCAACTGCGGCCTCGGTCTTCGAGGAATTCGATGGGGAAGGTTCCCTTTAACCGAGCGCTCGTCAGGATCTTGCCGATTCTTTTGTAGACCTTCTGAGAGGAGCCCTCGTAGCCGCGCCCGACAAATTGGTAGTACATCTGGCGAAGCGTAAGTATCAGCCCTGCTGCCCGGTACTCCCGCGCTATGTCGAGCGCAATTTCAACCACTTCTTGCGGTGTCGTCCTGTAATCTTCTCGTGCCATGATACTCTCTCCTAAGCTGTGGGGCGACCAAGCCCCAAGGTTCCTAATCTATGTAGCCACATGGTTACGAACATGCAACTAAAACCATTCACCGGTTTTACTTTTAGGGCACTTCAACCTAAAGCGTTGCCTCGATGATTTCACGAGCCCACTGCTTGGCCGCCGCCAATGCTGCGCGGGGACCGTTGTAGTCGCTCACCTCGAAGACCCGAGTAAAACCGGGGGCGGGATGGTCTCCGACGAGGGGCAACCCTCCCCACGCTGTCGCCTCGTAGCTGTATGCTGTGAACTTGTATACCGCCGTTGTGATACCTACATCCGTGTAGTCACTCTCTTTCTCAATCCAGCCGTGGTTTTCGCCCTGGCGTCCTAATGTTATTCTGATGGTTCCTGTGCCGTTGGCGGTGTCCTGTTCCATTTTGTGAAAAATGATTTTAGCTGCTGCGCTCATGATGTCTCCTAGACCCCCTTGCGGGGGTAGATGGGGTTAGAAAGGTGTTACCAGTCTTCAAAGTGGTCGGACTGCTCGCGCATATATTCGTTCTGCATGCGCTCCTCGAATCCGGGGATCCGCTCCCATTCCTCTAGGTCGATGGGCTTCGCGTTAACCTCGTCGGCTTTCTGCTGTGCGCTAGCCTGCGATGCGGCCTTGTCGAAGCCCGCAGCGGCGTAGTGGGTAAGCTCGTAGCGCTGCCCCTTGTGGCGTAGCGTTACGATATAGCTGATGGCGAAAAACCATTCGTCGCCTGGGAAGTCTATTTCCTCTCGTCCGCTTGGGAGTCTTACAACGTCTCCCTCGATGACGTGTGCTATCCCTGTGTCGTCGGTGCCCATTTTTTCTCTCCTGGTTTCTAGCGAGGCGACCAAGCCCTGCTTTCTGAAAACAGAGTATAATCAAAGTAACGAACATGCAACTAAAATAACTAAGTATTTTTTCTTTTAATCTCCCTCTTCCCCGAAATACCAGGACAAAAGGAGATCAATCACACAAGTCAGAATAATGGCAACGACGAAAAACTCTACCGAGTCGAAAAACATCAGCCCTATTTACGGAGCACGTAGACGAGCAACACGAGCCCGGTCAGAGCGAGCACCGAACCAGCTATGAGGGGGATCACAGCACCAAGGAGGATCAGGTGCTTAGCCGGTACGTTCGCTATCCCCGGAAACATCTGTCGAGCGAGTTGGTCTCGCGGGGCGGCTCCCGGAGCGTGACGTTCGATGTCCTCACCGAAGATGACGCTCAACTCGGCGACCGACGCACCGCTTCGATAAGCCTGCATTAAGCGGCTTCCGTAGGTTCTCGTCTCGGCTATGATAGTACGTGTATTGATACGTGGATCTTTCCTCTCGGCCACTGACATTCCCCGGCCTGCACCAAGGTCACTTAGCTGAAAAAGGCCCACGGAATGTCCGTTGTCACCGATGGCTTGATTAGAGAGATCGCTCTCTGCCCGTGCGTTCACAACCCCAGCGAGAGCTATCCCAATCGGGTAGCGAGCACGCAGGAACTCTCGGACGATCAGAGTAGCATTAGCTACCCGATCGGCAGCAGAGCCCCCAAAGGTGCTCCCTCTCGAAAACTCCGAAGACTCCCACAGGGCAGGTAGAGTCAGATTCATTCTGGCCTCCTGTCTACACGACCCCGACTAGGTTCTTGATCACGAGATCAACCACAATCTCATTATCAACGTCATCAACATCCACGTCAACCGCTAGATAAAGGGTGCCACACACAGCGACAGAACCCTCGGAGACCGAATACCAATACCCATTGACAGGGCCTGGGTTCTCCTCGTAGGGCGCAGCCTTCAACCCCTTAGAAGAGGCAAGGACACGAGTACCAGTTCCCCCCGATGTCGTGCGTAGCTCGACCGATACCTGCGAAGCATTACCCCCAGTAACAAAAGCGCGGAGACGCTCGATACGACCCACGCGAGGAACAGGGTGGACCTCTACCTCTACCGTAGACCGACCCACACCTGAAAATGATCTCTCGAAACCTCGTGACCACGACATAAGACAAATCCTCCCGGCAAACATAGCACACGATGTGACCAAAACCAGCCGGCGCACAAAATTTTATTCCTGTTTGCTGCGTTGCCCCGCTTGCACAACCAGGACTATCGAGGAGCCCTGAAAATTAAGAGTTACCTAGCCAAGCCCAAAATCGAGGATGTACAGAAAAGAAGCTTTCAGTTTTTCTTCCCGTGGACAGGTCTTGGACAGGTTACATTTCATAACATGTCCAAAGCAAACCCTACTCAAACCTCCGTTATGGTTAAATGTATATACCGTATACTACTAATATCTATATATAGGTTTGGGTTATAACGGTAATACGCCGAATATGGCCAGTAGCATCCTCTATGTTTTGCCTCCAAGGACCTAACCTGTCCATATGTGTCCTATCGGGAATTAACTTAGGTACTAAGCCCAATCTCGTTGGACATGTTATGGTTTGTAACCTGTCCAAGACCTGTCCAAACATGTCCAAATCAGCCGATTTAGGGAGCGCACCTTTAATGTAATACATTAAGTTTGGACAGGTCTTGGACAGGTTAGGTGGACAGGTTAGCGAGGCGAAAGCGATAAAAACAGGGAGAAATGATAAAGGGTCTCGATAATCAGGTGTGTATGGGGGATTATCGGGTGGTGTTTTTAACCCCTATTATTCTGGTCCAACTTATGATACCAGGCCAAAATCTGTCCACGCCTCGAAATTTCTCTTTGACACCATCGGGAGGACTGTGCTAGTTATATGTCTATCGCCTATTTGGCTGGCGATGATGGAGAGAGCGAGCGATGAAAGCCCACTTTTGGCCAAGTGGACGGGTGTATAGTTTCCCCAAATACCCGCAGGCACCCCTACATTCTGGCGAGAGCCTTCTTGAACTAATACGTCGAGAACATAGTACCGACGTTCATTTCACTGTGTACCGCATTCCGGGCAAAGACGCCATACCTCGGCTGTCCAAGGGTGCCGAGCAGATGGATTTGGGCGTCGAGATGCACTTGATTGCCGTCGATATAGATCGCGAGCCCCACGAACCATGGGACACCACCCATGAGGCTCGGGTAGCGCTTCGAGAGCACCTTGAGAAGTGCCCTCAAGCCGGCGGATACACCACTCCTAGAGGCTTGCGCCTTGTCTGGGCTCTCTCTACACCTATTCCCATAGAGCACGCATCTACGGCTCTAAAACGCTGGCACAATATCTTGCGCCAACGGGGACTTCACCCGGACCCCCAGTGTGCTCACTGGACCCAAGCCTATCGCCTTCCTCATGTGGTAGTGCGGGGGAAGAAACGAACAGGTCACCTAGACCTTTATGCGTTGGAAGCGGGGATCACTTTGGACTTCAAGCCGCGCAAGGCCCCAAAACGCAAGGTGAAGCCTCCTGCGAAGGCGATAGGAGTCCATCCGTCGTTGGTTGCGCAGACCATCCATGAGCGGCTTCAGTACGACCCGGAGTCCCGCAAACGGTTTGGGGTCTATCTCAAGGCGGAAATTTCGGGTAATCGCGTCTATCACGTTCGTTGCCCTGCCTGCGGTAGGGACAGCGTGTGGTGGCTCGTCCAGCCCTCCCATAAGGACCGACACTACGCCCAGTGCAACCACAGAGGGGAGTCGTGTGGTTGGTGGGGCCACTTGTACGATTTACGCCACTTGGGCAAGGAGGAAGCGAATGGCCGATGACGTAATTGACCTGCAATTAGCTGATGTAGTACGCATCCATCCCGACGAAGATGCCCCAACACGACGGGTGTACCCGCTCCCAGACGGGCTTGTCGGCGCCGCGCTAAACCAAAATCTGAACGGTACGGTTACTTCGACGAGCATCGCCAACATTAGCCGTATTTTCGAGTTGGATCGACATTGGGCCGGAGCCTTTACATACAACGAATTGTCCAGCAAGTACCTTGTCACTTGGAAAGAGAAACAACTACTGATCGACGAGGACTTCGTAACCGAGGGCCAACGCTGGCTCGAAGAGGTCTACGACGTGCGATTTGGGAGGGGTAACGTGGAAAAATCAATGTTCCTACAGTGTGTCTACAACAAAAAACATCCTATTCGTGACTACCTGAAGGGTCTTCCTACGACGGATCTCGCAACGAAAGAGTCGCTTGAGATCGACATGTTTTACATCAACCACTTTGGGGTCGAGGACAC
>SDBT01017165.1_pt1 | contig 11442 bp, 6 predicted proteins | sample 2277101 | NCBI WGS metagenome assembly SDBT01 (sample SAMN10404973, study PRJNA504765) | marine sediment metagenome | isolation source: marine sediment core GS10_PC15, 103 cmbsf | place: Arctic Ocean: Southern Knipovich Ridge | collected 2010
TTAGTGTATTACATAAGCATATATGCATATACTTATATGCTATGTCAGCAGTCATCGACCTTAAAATTAAAGGGGTACGGTACTTTTTTCAGTCGTCCGTCCTCCGTCTTCTGCTCTCCTGTCACCTGTTCGCCTTTCTACTTTCTTTGAGCCGAAGGCTCAACAATTCACTTTACATTTAACTTATTTTATGGTATAATACCCCCTTGTTCGCTTGTCCCTTAGGGGCCAGCAGGCGAACGCACCGCCAGTAGGCAACGCCGCAGGGTCAGCAGGCCCAGTCAAAGCTTGTCCCCGAATGTCGTAGTCGGGGATTTAATCGTCCGTGAACAATCTTGTTTCGCGAGATAAGAAATATGAGATACCAACCACAAGCTATGCAAACCACCTATCCAGCCCAATTTATCAATCAAAATGAATATAATTATGCGAAACAAACCCAATTTATGCGTTTTTTGGGCCGTAAGTGGCGATTGTCAAGAAAAACAAAGCCAATTCAAAGCCAATTTTCCCGCACAAAACAGGAAAAATTCCATGCTCTACTGTTCAACTATCTACTGTTCTCCGTCAGTCCGCTCAGGGACGCCTAACGGCGGAGTCCCGAGGACAACTGTCTCAGGCCAAAGGCCTGCCTACTGTTCACCTATCTACTGTTCAACTATCTCAGGCCAAAGGCCTGCCGCAAACCCAATCAAACCCAATTTCAAACTTTTTACTTCCCTCTGCGAATCACTAATCATTTGAAAGCCTTTTTGGCCGATGAATATTAAGAAGACTGACAAGTTGGGTATTGACTATTTTGGTTTAACTGCTGATAATTAGCGCATAAAATAATATCGCAGTTAGTGTGGGATTTTGGAGTGGTATTATGATTGAGGACATAGGGGCCAAGGCCATAACAGGGGTCAACCATATGGGACGGTTTGCCAGGTTTGCCTGGCTGACGACAAAGGCGTCGGCGCATAGCTGTTCCCGGGTCAGTACATATTCGCTAATCTTTGCTCAAATGGAGATTATCGGTGTTCGCAGCGTGCCGGTGGTAATGATAACCGGTGCCTTTGTCGGGATGACGCTGGCGATTCAGGCCTACGACCAGCTCGCGGGTATGGGGCTGGAAGAGCATCTCGGCGTTTTGATTAACGTCTCGGTCGTTAAGGAACTCGGGCCGGTACTGGCGGCCATCATGCTTGCCGGCAGAGTCGGCGGTGCGTTGACAGCCGAACTCGGCACGATGAAAGTCACCGAGCAGATTGACGCAGTCAGGAGTATGGGCACCGACCCGATTCAGCATCTGGTTGCGCCGCGCGTGCTGGCGTGTCTGCTGCTTACGCCGTTTTTGATTATATACGCGGATTTGCTTGGTATCATAGGCGGATATTTCGTCAGTGTTATTCAATTGGGCATCAACAGCCGGGCATACTGGAGCTTCAGCGCCAATGGGGTTGAGTTATGGGACGTGAGTATCGGAGTGATAAAAGGATTTTTCTTCGGGGCGGCAATCGCTGTGATAAGCTGTTATAAGGGCTTTACGTGCAGGGAAGGCGCCCAGGGCGTTGGGCAGGCCTGCACCGAGGCGTTTGTGGCGAGCTTTATCTCCATACTGGCGATCGATTTTGTGCTGGCAGTGATTTTCAAGGCGATTTACAATTCGTTGTGGTCGATTAGAATAATGATTTGATAGCGGGAAATTTTGAGGCAGCTATAGCAATGGCAAAGAGAAAAGCAGAAACCACCCAGCAGCAGAGGCCCGAGGGGACAAGCGATAACAATATAATCGTTACCAAGGCCCTTACCAAGAGGTTTGGTGACAAGCTTGTGCTGGATGATATTTCCTTAAATATCGAGAAGGGTAAAACGACTGTAATCATCGGGCCCAGCGGCTGCGGCAAGACGGTTTTGATAAAGCATTTTATAATATTGATGAGGCCGAGCGAGGGCGAAGTTTATTATAAGAATCGTCGAATCGATAATCTCAGCGAACACCAGGCAAACAGGATACGCACGCATTTTGGTTTTCTTTTCCAGGGGGGAGCGCTGTTTGACAGCCTTAGTGTGGCCGAAAACATAATATTTCCAATCAAGCAGCATTACAAGGTAAGCAAAGAAAGCGGGCTCAATGAGCTTGTAAAGACCAAGCTGGGGATGGTTGGGCTTGACGGATTTCAAAGTTACTTCCCGGCGAATCTTTCTGGCGGCCAGCGAAAAAGGGTCGCCCTGGCCAGAGCGATAGCGTTGAATCCGGAAGTGATTCTTTATGATGAGCCGACGACCGGTCTGGACCCTATTCGGGCCGACATTATCAATGAACTTATTTTGAAGCTTCAAAGAGGACTGGGGCTGACGAGTATAGTTGTAACTCACGATATGACCAGCGCCTATAAGATAGGCGACCGTATCGTTATGCTGCATAACGGCAAGATTGTTGCCGACGGCGATGCCGACCATATTCGTAACCACTCACTGCCAATCGTTCAACAGTTCATCCATGGGCAGGTCAGTGAAGAGGACCTTGCGGTGCTGCGTATGAGCGGCGGTTTTTCACAGGCCCAGTTTAAGCCTCGCGATATTGAGGACTGAGACGAGCGATGAACGACAAACCGCAGAAAGTCGCAGCGGATTTAGCCGGGATTGTGCGAGGTGATGTCTTTGCCGACATTCTGCACAGGGCGGCATTTGGCAGTGACGCCAGCATTTACAGGATAGTTCCTTTGTGTGTCGTTGCGCCTCGTGACTCAGCGGATGTGGTTGGGGTTGTTAAATACGCCGCCTGCCACAATATACCGATAGCCGGTCGCGGGGCAGGCAGCGGGGTGGCGGGTGAATCACTTTGCAGCGGCATCGTTGTCGATATGACCCGGTATATGAACAGGATTCTTGAGGTTGCAGAAGACGGCAGTAGTGTGGTTTGTGAGCCGGGGGTGGTGCTGAATGAGCTGAATAATCGGCTGGCTGAGTACGGCAGGGGTATCGGGCCTGACCCATCGAGCGGCAACCGGGCAACAATAGGCGGCTGTGTCGCCAATAACGCTACCGGAGCCCATTGGCTCGAATACGGTTACACCGGTGACTACGTAGAAAGCATCGAAGCGGTGCTGGCGGACGGCAGCCTGGTTGAATTCAAAAACGATTTCGACCCGGTAACCGCTGCCGATGACAGGGTCGCTTCGATTGCGAGAGATTGTCTGGCCGCTCTTTCGGACAAGGGCCAGATTATCGAAAAAAGTCTGCCTAAAACCAGGCGCAATCGCAGCGGCTACACTATCGGCCGGATATGTCACGATGGTAAGGTGGATTTGGCACGGCTGATGGGAGGGTCGGAAGGGACGTTGGGCATCTTTACAAAGATTACGCTCAGAACGGTTGCTGTTCGGGGCGCTAAAGGATTGCTGGAACTTCGGTTTGATTCGCTTGAGAAGATGGGCCGGGCGGTGCCGATTATTGTCAATAGCGGTGCCTGCGCGTGCGAATTGATAGATAAAAAGCTGATTGATATGGCCGCTGACGCTTTGCCTGAATATCGTGACATACTGCCGGCCGATGCCGCGGCAGTGCTGATGGTTGAGCATAAAGGACAAACACGGCAGCAGGTCGAGGACAAGATAGCGGCCACGGATTCGGCGGTCGGGGCACTTGCGAGCGGGCGAAAGGTGGTTCTTGACGACGGCGGGCAGAAGCGATTGTGGAAGCTGCGCAAAGACGCCGTGCCGCTGCTCAGCAGGAAAAAGGGCAGGAAGCGTCCTGCGGCGTTTATCGAGGATATTAGTGTAGAGAACACCAGACTCGGCGAGTGTATTTCGGGCCTGGAAGAAATTGGAAAACGGTTTGATATCGAGATGTCCTTTTACGGCCATGCCGGTGACAGTGTGTTGCATATACGGCCTTACCTGGATTTGGGCGACCGGGCCGAGGTAGAAAAAATGCGGGCGATTGCCGATGAGGTTTTCTCGCTTGTCTGGTCGCTGGGCGGTTCGGTCAGCGGCGAACACGCAGACGGGCTGGTAAGGGCCGCGTTTATAAAACAGCAATATGGCAACGAGTATTACGAACTGTTGTGCAAAATCAAAAACATATTCGACCCTGACGGCCTGATGAATCCGGGTAAAATTATAAACAGTGACGCCGATGTTATGGTCAGGAACCTGAGAGCCAAAGACAAGATTCTGCCTGCAAGGCTTGCCAGTGATTTGCTTTTTGAAAAAGACGAGCTTGAATTCGAGCTTGGTCAGTGCAGCGGCTGCGGACTTTGCCTCAGCAAAGAGGCTGACCTTCGTATGTGCCCGGTGTACCGTGCGATGGGTGAAGAATTAGGCAGTTCACGGGCGAAGGCGAATATACTTGGTTTATGGGCGAGGGGACTATTGGATGAAAAGGATTTTGAGTCCCAGGAGTTTAAGAAATTTTTGAGTTTGTGTATTAATTGCAAGGCCTGCTCAGTGCAGTGTCCGACGGGTGTGGATATTTCAAAGCTGATAACGGCTGTCCGCACCGAATACGCGAAACGAAAAGGATTAACACGCGCCGAACTTGCATTAAGTCATAACCGGCTGCTTAGCGCAATGGGCAGTATTTTTCGCCCTGTTTCCAATGCGGTCAGCCGACTTGCGGTTTTCAAATGGTTTCTTGAAAAAGCGGCGGGTCTTGACCGGCACAGGGACATGCCGGGGTTCGAGGCAGGAGGGTTTCTGGCTAAAGGACAAAAATTTCTGGCAAATTGTGAGCCGATAAAAGAACCGATTGACAAGGTGGCGTATTTTGTCGATACCTACGCAAATTATAACGACCACGAATTGGGGTTTGCGGTTATTGGTGTTCTGCGGCACAATAATATTGAGGTTGCTTTGCCGAAGCAGCGGCCAGTGCCGCTGCCTGCGATTGTGTATGGTGACGTCAAGACGGCTAAAAAAGATTTATCATATAATGTGCGGCAGCTTGCCGGGCTGGTTCGCAACGGTTATAAAATAGTCTGTTCGGAGCCCAGTGCAGCGCTGTGTTTGCGGCAGGAACTGAGGCATTTTGTCACGGGCGATGATGGCAGGCTCATATCGGAAAATACTTTTGAATTGATGGGGTATCTTTGGCAGTTGTATTCGCAGGGCAAGTTAAAACCTGCCGCGAATAGTGTAGGGGACGATTTTGTTTATCATTGTCCATGTCATTTATTGGCTATGGGCGGCAGCAGGAGTATTGAGCTTTTGGAAAGGCTTTGCGGGGTCGGAATTGTTGACCTCAATGCAGGCTGTTGCGGGCTTGCAGGTACGTTCGGGATGCAGAAAAAGAATTATGAACTATCGTCACAGATTGCCGCCGGCCTGGCAAAGGCCATGGAATCGGGGCCAACTAAAAATGTGTTAACAGAATGCGCGGCCTGCAAGATGCAGATAGAGCATATAAGTGATGCCAGAGTCAGTCACCCGATAAAGATTATAGCTGAAAGTTATGGTATAATTAAAACAAACTGACCGTTGGTCAGTTTGAATAAGTTAAAAAGAAAGGTTTAATACTAATGGCCAAAAAAATATCTATGTTATTAATGGTATTTTCATCTTTTTGTTTTGTTCAATATCTGCAAGCGAATGATATATCTATTGTCCCTAAGCCGTTCGATATGAAAGTGCGGGAAGGTCAGTTTACTTTGACAGCTAAGACCGTGATTGTTGCAGAGAACAAGGCCAAAGAGACAGGCGGGTTTCTTGCAGAAATGCTTGAGCCGGCTACAGGCTACAAGCTTAAAGTTACTTCAAATATATGGGCAATCTTTAAGCCAGGCAAAATAATTCTTAAAGTTAATAGAAGATATATGGACGAACTTGGCAAGGAAGGGTACAGGCTTAAGGTCACCAAAAAAAATATCTTTATTGAAGCCGCTGCTCCCAACGGCCTGTTTTATGGTTGCCAGACCCTGCGACAGTTGCTGCCTGTTCAAATCGAGAGCAAAGAAATAATTGAGACAGTTGAATGGACGGTTCCCGCGGTTGAGATTAAAGATAAGCCGCGATATAAATGGCGTGGTATGCACCTTGATGTTTCGAGACATTTTTTCGATAAGGAATTTGTCAAACGCTATATCGATCTTATCGCGATGCACAAGATGAATATTTTCCACTGGCACCTTACCGACGATAATGGTTGGCGGCTGGAAATAAAGCAATACCCTAAGCTTGCAGAAAAGTCGGCGTGGCGTGTTGACCGCGAGGACCAGCCATGGAGAGGCCGGACGCCTCCAAGGCCCGGTGAAAAAGCCACCTATGGCGGCTACTATACACACGAGGATATCAAGGAGATTGTCGCTTACGCCGGGCGGCGTCACATTACGGTTGTGCCGGAGATTGAGATGCCGGGTCACACCAGTGAAGTCTTCGCAGCCTATCCGGAACTGTCCTGCCGTGGTAAAGAGTTGTATGTACAGCCGGGCCTCTATTGGCCAAACGTAGACGTTTTCTGCGCAGGTAATGAACAGACCTTCGAGTTTCTACAAAGGGTCATTGATGAAGTGGCAGAGTTGTTTCCCGGCCCATATATTCATATTGGTGGAGATGAGGCCAAAAAGACAAACTGGCAGGCGTGTCCTAAATGCCAGGCCCGAATCAAGGCTGAAGGGCTTAAAGACGAGCACGAACTGCAAAGCTATTTTATCAAGCGCATAGAGAAATATATCAACAGCAAAGGCAAGAGACTTATCGGCTGGGATGAGATACTTGAAGGCGGACTTGCGCCTTCTGCTACTGTAATGTCCTGGCGGGGAATGAAAGGAGGCATCGAGGCGGCAAAAATGGGTCACGATGTTGTAATGACTCCAACAGACTATTGCTATTTTGATTATTATCAGGGAGATAAAGAAGTTGAGCCTGTAGCGATAGGCGGATATATTCCGTTAGAGAAGGTTTACGAGTTTGACCCGAGGCCGGAATCTCTGCCTGTGGACAAACACAAATACATCCTTGGCGGTCAGGCTAATCTCTGGACAGAGTTTATCTCTACCAGCGAACATGCCGAGTATATGGTTTTACCTCGGATGTCGGCGCTTTCTGAAGTGGTCTGGTCGCCGAGGGAACATCGCAACTGGGAAGACTTTATTTTGCGTATGAAGAAACTATATCCAAGATTTGACTGTATGAAAGTCAACTACCGCAAACCTGATGAGTAAGTGATATGAAGATAGTAGCAGATGAAAATATTCCGTTTGCAGCCGACTGCTTTTGCTCGATTGGCAAGGTGGAAGTCGCCGCCGGCAATGAGATGACGCCTGATTTATTAGCTGACGCGGATATTCTGCTTGTTCGCAGTGTCACAAATGTAGATTTCAACCTGCTTTCGAACAGCAGAGTCCGCTTCGTAGGTACGGCGACTATCGGTTTTGAACATATTGACACCGAGTTTTTGAAGCAAAGGGGAATCGGTTTTGCCTCTGCGCCGGGGTCGAACGCCAATAGCGTGGCAGAGTATGTCGCAGCGTCGCTTCTTTCGGTAGGACGAAAACATAAGATACAACTCGAAGGTAAATCCATAGGTGTTATCGGTGTTGGTAATGCAGGAAGCAGGGTTGTTGCCAAGTGCACTGCACTGGGGATGAAGTGTGTTCCCAATGACCCGCCACTTAAGCGTCAAACAGGTGACCAGAAGTATCGGCCGATAGAAGAAGTTTTTGATTGTGATGTTATAAGTATCCACACACCTTTGACCTTCGAGGGTATTGACAAGACTTATCATTTGGCAGATGAGAAATTTTTCAACTCGCTAAAGACCGGCTGTATTTTTATAAATACCGCACGCGGGGCAGTGGCCGACAGTACCGCATTGAAAAACGCGCTTCGCAGCGGTAAGTTGGACGCTGCTGTTCTGGATGTGTGGGAGAATGAGCCGGACATTGACATAAAGCTGTTGGATATAGTCGATATCGCAACACCGCATATAGCAGGCTATTCGCTGGACGGCAAGATAGCGGGTATGATTATGATTTATGAGGCGGCGTGTCAATACTTTGGACTGGAAACAAAATTCGATGCCCAGACGTTTCTGCCTGCACCGCAGGTCCCGCAAATCGAGATAGAACCGGATAAAGACAATGAGCAGGAGATGTTACTTGAAGCTGTCGAAAAGGTTTATGACATAAAGGCCGACGACGCCAGGCTCAGGCGAATTCTAAAAATGCGTAAAGATAAAAGAGGCGGATTTTTCAGCAGACTTCGCAAGGAGTATCCCGTTCGCAGAGAGTTTCAAAATACAAAAGTAGTAGTAGAAGACGGAAAGGCAGAAAGGATTGCAAGAAAATTGGATGGGATTGGATTCAGAGTAGAAAATAAAAAGTAAAAAGGAAAAAAGTTTGGAAGGTGGAAGTAAGATAATTAAATGGGATGGTGGTCGGCTGGACTTTTCCGAAGGCTGTATTTTGATGGGTGTATTGAATGTCACGCCGGACTCTTTCAGTGACGGCGGGCAGTTTCTTGATACCAACAAGGCCCTCGAGCACGGCCTGAAGATGGCTGGCCAAGGGGCAGCAATAATTGATATCGGGGCAGAATCGAGTCGGCCGGGCTCTGAGGGTGTTTCAGCTCAGGAGCAGATAAATCGGGCGGTGCCAGTGATAGAGCGGCTTTGTGAGAAGATTGATGCCGTTATCAGTATCGATACCAGCAATAGTGAAGTGGCCGAAGCCGCCATAAATGCCGGGGCCGGGATGATAAACGATATTACGGCTTTGAGTGATGAGCTGCTGGGAGCTACCGCGGCCAAGTGGGGCGTGCCAGTTGTTTTGATGCATATGCAGGGTAGCCCAGCGACGATGCAGGCCGAGCCAAAGTATGATGACGTGGTTAGTGAGGTTCTTGAATTTTTGTTGGAGCGGGCAAAGCGGGCACAAAAGTTTGGTATCGCAAAGGAAAAAATTATTATCGACCCGGGGATAGGTTTTGGCAAGACGGTCGAGCATAATCTAATGCTTTTGAAAAATATCAATAAATTTGTGGCAAGTGACTATCGAGTGCTGGTAGGGACAAGTCGTAAGGGCTTCTTAGGTAAACTCACAGGTAAAGAAAAACCCGCTGACCGAATATTCGGCACCGCCGCTACGGTCGGGCTTTGTGCAATGGCGGGCGTTTCAATCGTGCGTGTTCACGACGTAGCCCAAATGGCTGATGTGGTGAAGGTAGCTAACAAACTTAAATGTAAAGGCTAAACGAAAGATTTAAGGATTTGTACTTAACGCGATTTTGAGAACTTCGTTAGTGTTTTTCACGAATTTGAACTTCATTGCTTTTCTCGCTTCGGCAGGTACTTCGGGTATGTCTTTTTTGTTTCTGGCAGGCAGGATTACAGTTTTTATGCCGGCCTGCTTGGCAGCAAGAATCTTTTCCTTTAGGCCACCAATGGGCAGGACCAGGCCCCGGAGGGTTATCTCGCCGGTCATCGCGACATCGGGCCTGACAGGCTTATGCATCAGCAATGAGACCATTGAAACGAACATAGCTACGCCGGCACTTGGGCCGTCCTTTGGAATTGCGCCGGCAGGGACGTGGATGTGATAATCGAATTTGGTAAATTGGTCTGGTTCGAGCTTCAGGCCCATGCGTAAGAGCGTTTGGTTTTTGGCATTTGATTTTATGATGGTAAAAGCTGCCTGGGCGCTTTCCTTCATAACGTCGCCGATATGGCCTGTGAGCTGCAGGTTTCCTTTGCCGGGCATAAAGGCTGACTCGATAAAGAGCAGTTCACCGCCGACAGGGGTGTAGGCAAGTGCGGTAGCGACGCCGGGTATGCCGGTCCGCAGGGCAAGCTCTGATTGGAATTTGGTCGGGCCGAGGATTTTGGCCAGATTGGCCTGGCCGATCGTTGCACGCCTTTTTGTTTCTTTTGCAATATCAGTGGCGACAGACCTGCAGATAGCGGCTATGCTTCTTTCGAGGTTTCTGACGCCGGCTTCTCTGGTGTAGTGGCGTATTATCACAAGCAGCGCATCGTCTTTTATGGTCAGGCTGCTTTTGTCAAGGCCGTGTTCTTTGAGTTGGCGTGGGACAAGATATTTTACCGCGATTTTGAGTTTTTCGGTTTCGGTGTAGCCGGGCAGTTCAATGACTTCGGTTCTGTCGTGCAGGGCCGGCGGGATGGGTTCTGTATAATTTGCGGTACCGATGAACATAACGGCTGAGAGATTGAAAGGCTGGTCGAGGTAGTGGTCGGTGAAGCTGAAGTTCTGCTCGGGGTCGAGTACTTCCAATAGCGCGCTTGCGGGGTCACCTCTGAAATCGTTTCCGATTTTGTCCAGCTCATCGAGCATGAATACCGGGTTGTTGCTGCCGCATTTTCGCAGCTCCTGCAATATTCTGCCGGGCAGAGCTCCGATGTAGGTTCTTCTATGTCCGCGAATGTCGGCTTCATCTCTTATACCGCCCAGTGATATGCGAATGAACTTTCTTCCCATGGCCCGTGCTATTGATTTGCCAAGTGAGGTTTTTCCCACGCCGGGCGGGCCGACGAAACAGAGTATCGGGCTTTTGCCGGTTGGATTGAGCTTGCGGACAGCGAGGAACTCCAGGATTCGTTTCTTTACCTTTTGCAAATCGTAGTGGTCAGCGTTTAGTATGCGCTGGGCCTTGTTGATATCAAGCTGGTCTTTGGTTTGAATCGACCAGGGCAGTTCGCAGACCCAATCCAGGTATGTTCGTATAACACTGTATTCGGGCGAGGCGGGAGGTATTTTGGATAATCTGTCCAGTTCCCGCAGGGCTTCTGCTTCGACTTTTTTGGGCATTTTGGCTTTTGCGATGTTTTTTCGAATTTGTTTTAGCTCTTCGGTGGTACGGTCCTTTTGGCCGAGCTCAGACTGGATGGCCTTTAGCTGTTCCTGGAGGAAATATTCTCTTTGACTTTTGTCGACCGATTCTCTTACCCTGCTCTGAATTTTGTGACTCAACTCCAGGACTTCGAGTTGACTTTCCAGGGCGAGCGATATTGTCTCAAGGCGTTTGGCGGCATCGAGTTCCTCGAGCAGGTCCTGCTTTTGGCCGATTTTAAGATTAAGATTAGCAGCCAGGAAATCGGCCAGGGCGGAAGGACTTTCGATATTTTCCAGCAGGACCGAAGCCTCTTCAGGGACGTTCGGACTTAATTCGACAACGCGGTTGGCGGCCTGGCGAACATTGACAATGAGAGCCCGGAGTTTTTTGGTCATTCTCTCCTTGACGTTGAGCACTTCGATGCGGGCCTTGAGGTAGGGCTGGGTAGTTATCGGTTTTACGATTCTGAAACGAGATATTCCATGGACTACAACGTGAATCGAGCCCTGCGGCATTTTTATGACTTTGAGCACTGAAGCGAGCGTCCCGACGGAATAGATGTCACTGAAATCGGGTGCTTCGGTTTGAGGGTTGTGTTGTGCCAGGAGGCCTATAATGGATTTGTTGGGTTTGGTGTCGGCAAGGAGGTTCTTGCTTCTCTGGCGTCCTATGG